>ERZ1066123.210-NODE-210-length-46854-cov-9.315520_pt1 | contig 46854 bp, 43 predicted proteins | sample MGYA00382770_ERZ1066123 | MGnify/ENA primary metagenome ERZ1066123 (study PRJEB33369, sample SAMEA5778353) | biofilm metagenome | biome: Industrial cooling water; feature: Water cooling tower basin; material: Biofilm | place: United Arab Emirates | collected...
GTGAACGGATCGCCCACCTGCACTCGCGGACGCTTGGCCTCGCTGGCTTCGCTGAGGTCTTCACTGGCGAACGACGCGCCGTGAATGCCGTCGCGCCCGGTGCGCGCGCCCACCGCGATGATGGGATTGCCCACGCCTTCCGCCACGGCGCGAATGAGTTCCTCTTCGCGCAGCACGCCGACGCACATGGCGTTGACGAGGGGATTGCCTTCGTAGGACGGGTCGAACACCACTTCGCCACCCACCGTGGGCACGCCGACGCAGTTGCCGTAGTCGCCGATCCCCTTCACGACGCCGGCGAACAGGTAGCGCACGCGTGACGACGACAACGGACCGAAGCGCAGCGAGTTGAGCAACGCGACGGGCCGCGCTCCCATGGTGAACACATCGCGCAGGATGCCGCCAACACCGGTGGCCGCTCCCTGATAGGGCTCGACCGCGCTCGGGTGATTGTGCGACTCGATCTTGAAGGCGACGGCGAGTCCGTCCTTCACGGCAATCACGCCAGCATTCTCGCCCGGCCCCTGCAGCACCCACGGCGCTTCCGTGGGCAGCGTCCGGAGCAACGGTCGTGAATGCTTGTAGGAGCAGTGCTCGCTCCAGAGCGCGCTCACGATGCCGACTTCAGTGAGCGTCGGCGTGCGACCGAGCATCGCCACCACGCGCTCATACTCCCCAGGCGTGATGCCGTGCTCCTTGATGAGTGCCGGCGTGATCTCGGGATCGCCAGGGCGCGGCTGCACCGTCGTGGTCATGCGTTCACCCCCGTGAGGAGCGCGTCGGCGATGGAGTGCAGGAGTGGCAAACCGTCGGCCGAGCCGAGGCGAATGTCGGTCGCCCGTTCAGGGTGTGGCATCATGCCCAGCACGTTTCCTCGATCGTTCACGATGCCCGCGATGTTGCGTAGCGAGGCGTTCGGGTTCGCTTCATGCGTCACATGGCCGGCGGCGTCAACGTAGCGGAACACCACGCGGCCTTCGCCTTCGAGGCGCGCAATGGTATCACCGTCGGCCGTGTACCGGCCGTCACCGTGCGCCACGGGAATGCGAATGACCTGACCGATGTGGTATCGCGTCGAAAATCGCGTGGCGATCGATTCGACGCGCAGATGCACCTGGTCGCAGACGAAGCGCAGCTGCGCATTGCGGAGCAGGGCACCCGGCAGCAATCCCGCTTCACACGCGATCTGGAAGCCGTTGCAGATCGCGAGGACCGGCGCGCCGCGCTCCGCGTGCGCCACGACTTCGCGCATGATGGGGCTGAAGCGCGCGATCGCACCGGCGCGCAGGTAATCGCCGTAACTGAAGCCACCGGGCAGGATGACCAGATCGGCGCCCTGGAGGTCGTGATCCTTGTGCCAGAGGAAGACCGCGTGTGCGTCGAGATGGTCGACGACTGCGTGGTACGCATCCTCGTCGCAGTTCGATCCGGGAAACCGGATGATGCCGACTTTCACGCGGGCTCCACGGTGGCGATGTGAAAGTCTTCCGTGACCGGATTGGCCAGCAACTGCTCGCACATGCGCGCGGCGGCCGCGCGCGCCGTCTCGGCGTCCGGCGCGTCCGTGTCGAGGACGAGGTAGCGGCCGACCCGCACATCGACGACGTCACCAAAGCCGAGTGAGTGCAGCGCACCGGCCACGGCCTTGCCCTGCGGGTCGAGAATGCCGCGACGCGGCTCGATGTGAATGGCCACGCGATAACGGGTCATGACGGATCCTTGGAGTCGAGGTCGCGACGGGGAATTGCAGAGGTCTCGGAGCGACGCCGGCGCCGGCGTCGCGGTGGTAGATCACCGCTGACGGCGACACCATCGGCGACCAGCGCCACTTCGTCATCGTCGTCGGGTGAGGGAAGGCGATCAAGCAGTCCCAGCAGCACCGTGCGACCGATGCCGTAGAGGACGTACGCCATCAGGGCGGGGAAGAAGAACTGCTTGGGCAGAAAGATCACGCCGATCAGCGTGCCGACGACGAGCATGGTGCCCAGAATGCCGCGCCAGCTTCGGAATCCAACGGTCGGGACGGCCGCGTACTGCACCTGGCTGATCATGAGCATGCCGAGGCCGAGCATCACCCAGCGCAGCATCTGATGCCAGGGCAAGCCGCCGATCATGGTGTCGGTGTAGAGCGAGGTCTGACTGAACCACCAATACGTGGCGAGCGTCATGCCGGCCGCCGGACTCGGCAGCCCCGTGAAGTGCGTCTTCGCACGTCCCGCCTGCTCCACGTTGAATCGCGCGAGCCGAATCACCGCCGCCGCGGTGAACAGGAAGCAGAAGATCCAGTCCCAGCCGGTCGCGTTGAGTACCGCGAAGTACATGATGAGTGACGGCGCGAGCCCGAAGCTGATGGCGTCGACGAGACTGTCGAGTTCGGAGCCGAAGCGACTGCCGCTGTTCGTGGCGCGCGCGATGCGACCATCGAGCGTATCGGCGACCGCACCGAACACGATGTATCGCGCGGCCGCATCGAAGTCGCCGCGTGCGGCGGACACGATCGCGAAGATGCCGAAAAACAGATTCGCAAGCGTCAGCCCGTTGGGCAGCACGACAACCGCGCGGCGGCGTGGACGTTCGCCCGTGTCCATCGGCTCAGGCATCAGGCGCCTCCTCCCGATGCGGGCGCGCGGAACAGCCACGCGATCCCCAAGGCGACGACAAGACTGCCGAACCCGGCGAGCCACAGCGGCCACGAGCGAAACCGGAGCGCGAGCACCAGCGCGACGATCGCGACGCCGGTCGCGCCCACCACGAAGGGGAGCCCTTCGCCGTGCAGCATCACGCGGTCACACCGTTTGTCTCGCCGAGCACATCGAACAACGTGCGGCCGGTGAGTCGTTCGAACGCATCGAGATACCGCGCGCTGGTCGCGCGCACGACCTCGTCCGGGAGGTGAGGGCCGGGAGCATCACCGTTCCACCGACCCGCGCGTCGCTCTCCATCGAGCCAGTCACGCAGCGGCTGTTTGTCGAAGCTCGGCTGGCTGCGTCCGGGCGCGTACTGATCGGCCGGCCAGAAGCGCGACGAATCCGGCGTGAGCACTTCATCAATGAGCACGAGTCGGCCATCGCGAACACCGAACTCGAACTTGGTATCCGCGACGATGATCCCGCGTGGTGCGGCGACATCGCGACCGAACGCGTAGATGTCTCGCGCCATGCGTTCGAGTTGTGCGGCGGTGTCGGCACCGACGCGAGCGATCACCTCGGAGACCGGAATGTTCTCATCGTGCCCGGTCTCCGCCTTGGTGGCCGGGCTGAAGCGCGGTGGATCGAAACGATCACTTTCGCGCAGCCCGGACGGGAGCGGTTCGCCCGCGAGCGTACCCGATGCGGCGTACTCCTTCCACGCGGAGCCGGCGAGATAGCCACGCACCACGCACTCGATGGGCACGACATCCGTACGCACACACAACATCGCACGACCCTGCAACGTCGCGCGATGCGCGGCGAGCGATGGCACCGCGTCGACGATTGCGTCGACGTTCGCCGTCAGCAGATGATGTGGCAACGCCGCCCCGAACGCCGCCTCGAGCTGGGCAAGCCACCACGCGGTGATCTGCGTCAGCACCGCTCCCTTGTGCGGGATGGGCTCATCCATGACAACATCGAACGCACTGACGCGATCACTGGCCACGAGCAGCAGCTGGTCTTCGCCCACGGCGTAGACATCACGCACCTTGCCGCGTCGCACCAGCGGCAACGGGAGATCGGTGAGCCGAACGGTCGCGGTGCTCATACGCGCACCTCGTCGGCGGCGGCGGACTCGGGGAACCGGGCGAGCACCGGCGCGACGTGTTCGTCGAGGAACTCAAGCACCTGTTGCGACGCGCGTCCGGTGAAGCGTGCCGGGTCGGCGAGCGCTTCGAGATCGCTGAGTGGGACACCGAATGCCGGATCGGCAGCCAGGCGGTCGAGCATGTCGTTGCGCGGCGCGCCGTCCTTCACCGCACGAGCTGCCGCGATGCTGTGCGTGCGGATGATCTCGTGCGCCTCCTGTCGATCCCCGCCGGCGCGAACCGCGCGCACGATCAGCTCCTCGGTCGCCATGAACGGCAACTCGTCGTTCACGCGTCGCCGAATGCGCGCGGGGTGCACTTCGAGGCCGGCCACGATGTTGCGCACCAGCACGAGGATCGCATCCGTGGCGAGGAATGACTCCGGAATGGCCAGGCGTCGGTTCGCCGAGTCGTCGAGTGTGCGCTCGAAGTACTGCACCGCGTGCGTCTGATTGGCGTTCGGCTCGAGGGACAACACGAATCGCGCGAGCGCCGCGATGCGCTCGGAGCGCATCGGATTGCGCTTGTAGGCCATGGCCGACGAACCGATCTGATCCTTCTCGAACGGCTCCTCGATTTCGCCGAAGGCCTGCAGCATGCGAATGTCGCCCGAGAGCTTCGAGGCACTCGCCGCCACGCCGGCGACGACGCCAAGCACCTGCGCGTCGATCTTGCGACTGTACGTCTGACCACTCACGGGGATCGAGTGCGAAAAGCCCATCGCCGCCGACACGCGACGATCGAGCTCGCGAACCTTCGCGTGATCGCCCTCGAACAGCGACAGGAACGACGCCTGCGTGCCCGTGGTCCCCTTCACGCCGCGGAACGGCAGCGTGGCGATGCGGTGCTCGAGATCGGCGATGTCGAGCAGCAGATCCTGCATCCACAACGTCGCACGCTTGCCCACGGTCGTCAGCTGCGCCGGCTGCAGATGCGTATAGCCGAGGCACGGCAACTCCCGCCACGCGCGCGCAAACGCGTCCAACGAACGCAGCGCGTCCAGACACTTGTCCCGGAGCAGCGCGAGGCCGCGCCGCATGAGCACGAGCTCCGCATTGTCCGTGACGTAGCAGCTGGTGGCGCCGAGATGGATGAAGGCCTTCGCGGCGGGCGCCACATCGCCGAACGCGTGCACGTGGGCCATCACGTCGTGGCGAAACCGCTTTTCGTAGGCCGCCACCGCGGCGAAGTCGATGTCGTCGAGGTGCGCGCGCATCTGCGCGATCGCCTCCTCCGGAATGCCGATGCCGAGGTCGCGCTCGGCTTCGGCGAGCACGAGCCACAGGCGCCGCCAGAGTCCGTAGCGCACGGACGGCCCCCACAGTTCGAGCATCGCGCGTGAAGCGTACCGCTCGGCGAGCGGCGACGAGTAGATCGACAGGGACTCAGCGGACACGGAACGCGATGGAATAGGGACCCTGACCGCCGCGCTCGAACCAGAGCCGCACGGCGCCACGCGCCCCGTAGGCTTCGATTGCGCGAGCGGCCAGATCAGCCGTCGTGATCGGCGTGTTGCCGATCTGCAAGATGACATCACCACTCTGCAGGCCGATCTCACTCTGCAGTCGTTCGGAGACCTTCACGATCACGGCGCCGGCGCGCGAGCGAATGCCACGCTCCTGTCGAATCGCATCGGTGAGCGTGACGAGCTCGAGCTCGCGCAACACGGTGACGCGCGGCGCGCTGACTTCCGGCACATCGGCAATGGTGAGTCGCGTGGTGATGTCGCGCGTCCCGCGCCGCACCACCAGCGACAGCGTGTCGCCCACGCGCAGTTCGAGCAGGCGCGCTTCCCAGTCGAAGGGATTGCGAATGTCGCGCGTCCCCGCGCGCACCACGACGTCGCCCGCTTTCACCCCCGCCCGATCGGCCGGTGAGCCTGGCACGATGCGTCCCACGACCGGCACCGCCTTGACGGCATCACGTGCACTCGCGAGCTCCGGCAGTTGCAGATGCAGTCCGACCCATGGCTGACGCACTCGGCCATGCTCCAACAGGTCGTTCACGATGCGCATCGTGCGATCGATCGGAATCGCGAAGCCGAGGCCGACCGAGCCGCCGGAGGGCGAGTAGATCGAGCTGTTGACGCCGATCACGCGACCCATCGCATTGACCAGTGGCCCACCGGAGTTGCCGGGGTTGATGGCGGCATCGGTCTGCACCATGTCGAGATACACGCCGGCGCCCTCGCTGCGCGCGGTGATGTTGCGACCGACGGCGCTGATCACGCCCACGGAGACGCTGGGCTCCGTGTTGCCAAGCACGAAGCCGAACGGGTTGCCGATGGCGATGCTCCATTCACCGACCAGGAGATCGCTCGACGTGCCGATGTCGGCCACCGGCAGATTGCGCCCGTCGATGCGAAGCACCGCGAGATCGTTCTGTTCGTCTTCACCCACGAGGGTGGCGGGATACGTCGTCCCGTCGCGCAAGGCCACCGTGATCGTGGAGGCGCCGTTGACGACGTGCGAGTTCGTGATGATCACGCCATCCGCGCGCACGATGAAGCCCGACCCGATGCCGGCGCGGGATCGCTGTCCGCTGCGTCCACCGAACATCATCTCGAAATAGTCGGCAGGGACGCGTTCAAGCGTCTCCGTCTGCACACTCACGACGGCAGGTGCGACGCGCTCGACGGCGGTGGTGATGGCAGTACGACGGGACGCGTCAACGGTCTGGGCCGGCAGCGGCCCCGCCGGCACCTGAACGGTCGGCGCGGCGTCACCGCGCGAGGTGCCGGTGCTGCGCGCACTCGTGCTCGCCGTCGACTGCCCCTCGGAATCGGCCGGGTTGGCCCCCACACAGCCGGTGGCGATCGCGATCGCTACCACCAGAGCAGAGAGCCGGGCCATGGTCACGCGTCCCCCGCACGCAGCCGACGACCGGCTGCGGGACGACGGGCGCTCTCGGCCAGCGCCTGATCGGTGAACGGATACGCGAGCATCGCTCGCAGCGACGCCGTTCCGACCACGGCCGCGTCCGCACCCGCCGCACCGCAGGCCGCCATTGACGCCGATCCCGCGGGGAAGAGCGCGACGAGTTCCGCTTCGAGATCCGCCGCATCGAGCAGGGCGCGTGCACCGGCAATCACGTCCGCGCCCGCACCGCTCATCGCGTCGAGGCGATCGACGTCGATGAGCACATGTGTTGCGCCGGCCTTGGCCGCGAAGAGAGCCTGCGCGGCGGTGCCCACGAACGTCGCCGCCACGCGAACGCCCGCCTGACTCAGCGTGCGCAAGCGCACGGCGTTCGCTTCGGAGAAGGGCAGCTGCAGGACGACGTTGTCGGTGGTGCGGGCGAGTGCGCGCAGCCGTTCGTCCGCGTCATCGGCGGCCACGAGTGCGTCGGTGCCGTCAACGAAGACGGGAAAGGACGCCGCGCGCGCGAACGTTTCGAGCCACTGGACCGCGGCGTCGGGCGAGGCCGCAGAGCGGAGCGCGTCGTCAGGGAGCAGCACGCCGTCGCACCAGCCTCGGGCGGCGGCCCACTGCACGTCATCGAGCACGTCGGTAGCGAGGAAGAGCTTCACGTGGGAGAAAGATAAAGCGTCCGAGGATACGTCACCTGTTCGAGGAACAGGCCGTGCGGAGGGGCGGGTTTCGGCGTGCCCTGATTTCTGTCGGCGAGGAGGAGTTGCGCCGTGGTCCCGGCCGGCATGCGACCGAGGGCCACCTCGACCATCGTGCCCACCAGGAATCGCACCATGTGATGGAGAAACCGATTGGCGGCCACGTGAAAGACGACGCGACCGTCGTGTTCTTCCCAGCGCGCGAGCTCGATGCGACACCGATGCTCGTCGGTGGCCGGCGCCGTGTTCGCGATGGCGAACGCGCGGAAGCAGTGCTCGCCGAGCAGGGGGGCCGCTTCGGCGTGCAGCGTCTCGATCGGGAGCGGTCGCCCGAGCGGCCACTCAACGCGACGCCGAAACGGTGACGCGGCCAGCGCGTCGGTGCCGATGTGGTACGCGTAGCGACGCTGCTCGGCGCTATACCGCGCGTGAAAACCGGGCGCCATGGCGTGGACATCGGCGACCCACGCGTCAGCGGGCAGGTGCGCGTTCACGGCGCGCCGCAAACGCTCAGCGGTCCAGTGTGTCGCGACGCGGACGCCGACCGCCTGACCGCGCGCGTGGACGCCAGCGTCGGTCCGCCCCGAGCCGATCGCGGCGACCGGTTCGCCGCACACGGCGGCGAGGGCGCGCTCGAGTTCGCCCTGCACGGTGCGCGCCTCCGGCTGACGCTGCCAGCCGGCAAACGCGCCACCATCGTAGTGCATGCGAAGCAGAAACGACGCGCGCTCAGCGGTTTCCATGAGCCTCGAAACATACCGACGATCGGACCGGCCTTCAACCGATGATGGGCGGACGGTTTGACAGAATGGCAACGCCCTTCTCACATTGCGCGGCGTTCCCCTCCAACCGATTTTGTGGCTCCTCGCTCTCTCGCTTCACTTGCGCACGCCCTCGGGGCCACGTCGGATCTCGACGGGGCGCTGATCGCGCTCGCGGACGCCGTCACCGAGCTCGACCGGGGGGCGGCGCTGGCCATGTTCCGCTACGACGGCCGACGCGAGATGCTGCGCGAACGGCTGACGCCGGTGCAGGGGCGTGTCGAGCGAACCTCGGTGGAAACCACCTTCGACCATCTGCCGACCCCACTCCGGGTGAAGGTGGCCGCCGGCGGGCAGTTCGTCGACATCACCGACCGCACGGCGGACTACGTGCGGCTGTTCGGCTTCACGCACGCAGTCGAAGGTGGTGTGCTCGCGCTGCGCGGCCTGCGCGTGGAAGGGTATCTGGCGGCGGTGCTGGCGCTCTACGAACCCCGCAAGATCTTCGGCACGCGCACGACCGAGCGGTTGGGACCGTCGCTGGCGCTCTTCGATCTCGCCTTCAGCCGCCTGTCCGAGCGCGAGGCGCGGGAAGAGGCCTTCCGCACGCTCGAAGACGTGACGCAGCGTGTACACGGTGAGTACATGCGCCGGCTGCGGCAGCTCGAGGGCGAGTTGCGCGAGGCGCGCAACACGACGCCCACCGGAGTTGCGGCGCTCTCCCCGGCCGAAGTGGTGGCGCTGCAGGCCGAGTCGGCGCGCGCCGAAGAAGAAGTTCGTCGCGCCACGCGCAAGGCCGATCTGGCCGAACAGCAGCTGATGTCCGCCGTGGGGCAGCTCGAGCAGGCGCACGTCGAGTTGCATCGCCGCAATGAGGCGCTGCGGCAGCGCACGCGCACGCTGTATCTGCTTGATCGCGTGCTCACACTCGACGCATCGACGTCCGATCCCGAGGCGCTCGTCGATGGGCTGGTCGCGCTGGTGGGTGACGACATGCAGGCGCAGCGGTGCTCGCTCATGCTGGTCGCTCCAGACGGTGAATCACTGTTTCTGGCCGGCGGACGCGGGTTGTCGCCCGAGATTCCGGTGGGAATGCGCACGCGGATCGGCGAGGGCGTGTCCGGGCGCGTGGCCGCGTCTCGTGAACCGCTCCTGATTCAGGATGTGGGGCAGGCGGATCGTCATCCGCTGCTGCGCGATCAGTACTTCACCACCGGCAGCTTCATCAGCTTCCCCCTCGTGTACCACGAGCGACTGGTTGGAGTGCTCAACCTGACGAATCGCGCGAAGTTGGGGGTGTATACGGAAGAGGACGTCGAGCGGGTACGTCTGCTCGCGTTGGTGATTTCGCTGGTGGCGCGCAATGCGGCGTTACCCGAACGCCTCGGATCGACGCTCGCGTGAGCATGAGTCCCGATCGATCGACGGACATCCTGCGCGGTGCCCTGCGCCGCCTCGCGGCTGGTGAGTCGCTGGACGGCGATACGATTGCCGGCGCGTTCGATGTCATCATGCGCGGCGAGGCGACTGCGGCGCAGGTCGCGGCGCTGTTGATGGCCTTGCGGGTGAAGGGCGAGTCGCCCGAGGAAGTCGCCGGCGTGGCGCGGTCGCTGCGCGAGGTCATGGTGCCCATCGCCGCCGCCGACCCGCAGACGCTGGTGGACACATGCGGAACCGGCGGTGGGACGATGTCGACGTTCAACATCTCGACGGCGGCCGCGATGCTTGCCGCGGGTGCCGGCGTCCGCATTGCGAAGCATGGCAATCGGTCATTCACGTCGCGCTCCGGCAGCGCCGATGTGCTCGAAGCCCTCGGGGTGCGCATCGATACGACGCCGGCGGTGATGGAGCGGGCGCTGCAGGAGGCGGGCATCACCTTCATGTTCGCGCCGCTGCTGCATCCGGCGATGCGCCATGTCGGGCCGATTCGCCGAGAGCTCGCCATCCCGACCGTCATGAACATCGTGGGACCGCTGGCGAATCCGGCACGCGCCGGCCGTCAGGTGGTAGGTGTGGCCGACGCCAATCGGGTGGATCTCATCGCCGGCGCGCTGGCGCTGCTCGGCTCGACGCGTGCGCTGGTTGTACACGGAGCGCCCGGCATGGATGAGGTGTCGCCGTTGGGGCCCACGCTGGTGCGCGAGGTGGCCCACGGGGAGGTGCGGACGTGGACGATCGATCCCGCGCTGGCCGGGTACGATGGCATCATCGCCGAGGACTTGCACGGCGGCGAACCCGCAGAGAACGCCGCGCTGATCGAGCGCGTCCTGCGCGGCGGCGGACCGCCCGCAGCCCGCGCTGCCGTTGTCCTCAATGCGGCAGCGGCGATCTACGTCGCGGATCTGGCCCCGTCGTTCGAGGCTGCGGTAGAGGTCGCCCGCGCGGCGCTGGAGCGAGGGGCGGGCGCCCTCGCGCTCGACGCACTGCGCGCCGCTTTCGCGACCTGACGCTGCCAGCCGGCGGGTGTGTGCCGCCGTTCAGTAGCGGCGCAGCACCCCGACCACCACGCCCTGGATTCGCACATCGTCCTCATGGACGTAGAGCGGCTGCATCGCCTCGTTGGCCGGCTGCAGGCGGATGCGACCGTCGCGCTCACGGTAGTAGCGCTTGACGGTGGCGCCAGCGTTGTCGAGCAGCGCAATGACCATCTCGCCGTTGTCGGCGGTGTGCCGATCGTTCACCACCACGTAGTCGCCATCGTCGATGTGATCGTCGATCATGGATTCCCCGCGAACCCGCAGCACGTAGTGGCGGCCAGTGCGCCGCAGGAACGCATCCGGCACCGCGATGGTCTCCTGGTGCGTGAGTGCCTCGATGGGGGCACCAGCGGCCACGAGACCAAGCAGCGGGAGATCGACGGCGCGCTGATTCGCCTCCGAGGGCATGATTTCGATTGCCCGGCTCTCGTTGTACGAGCGCTTGATGTAGCCCTTGCGTTCGAGGTTGGTGAGGTGCTCGTGCACCGTCGCCAGCGAGTTATAGTTGAACTGTGACGCGATCTCCTCGAAACTCGGCGCGTATCCGTTGGCGTCGGTGTATTCGGTGAGGAAACTCAGGATCTCGCGCTGACGCTTGGTAAGCGGCATGGCGGCCTCCTCGTAAGGGTGGGAGTGGCGGTGCCGGGGGGTGGCCCCCCGAAAATGTGCCGAATCCACGTTAACCGAACAAGTTCCGAAGTGCAAGCCACGACATCGTTGGATCCTGGTGCGTCTGCGGCCTGGACGCCGCCGACTGGCACCCTCGGGGTGCTCGTCGACGAGGCCGGCCGTCGCGCCGCCGCCGTCGCGAGTTGCCTCCCCGCGTTGCGCGCGCGCGCCGCGGACCTGGCTGCGCCACCGCCGTTCGCCGCGGCGCTCCGGGGCGACACGCTCCGCGTGATTGCCGAAGTCAAGCGAGCCTCACCGTCGAAGGGCGCCATCGCGCCCGGACTCGATGCGGCGGCGCAGGCGCGCGCGTACGCCGCCGGCGGCGCGGCCGCCATCTCGGTGCTCACCGAACCCACGCGCTTCGGCGGCGCGCTCGACGATCTCGGGGCCGCGACGGCGGCGGTGGGCATCCCCGTCTTGCGCAAGGATTTCATTGTCGCGCCGGTGCAGATCTGGGAGGCGCGTGTGCACGGCGCCTCGGCCGTGCTGCTGATCGCCCGCGCGCTCTCGCCGACCGATCTCGCCGCCCTCCATGACGAAGCGCGCGCCGCCGGCCTCGAGGTGTTGGTCGAGATTCGCGATGCCAGCGAACTCCGTCGAGCACTCGAGATCGGCGCCACGGTGATCGGTGTCAACAATCGGAATCTGGAAACCCTTGTCATCGACCCGCGCACGGCTCCTGCCCTCATTCCGCAGATCCCAGCGGCGGTGATCGCGATCGCGGAAAGTGGCATGGCGCACACCGACGACGCGCGCCCGGCGCAGGCCGCCGGGGCCGACGCCCTGCTCATCGGCTCGGCGATCTCCGCCGCGCCGGATCCCCGATCCGCGGTCGAGACCTTCACCCACCTGCCGCGCGTCACGCGCTCGTGAGCGCGAGCGTACACCCCGGCCCCTCGTCGTCGCCCGTCATCAAGATTTGCGGGCTGACGCAGCCGCATGACGTCGCGCTGGCCGAGTCGCTCGGCGCGGCCTACCTGGGTGGCATCCTCGCGGGGGGACCGCGTCTCCTCTCCGACGAGCGCTGGACCGAGGTTCTCGGACCAGCGCGTCCCGGGGTTCGGCGCGTTGGTGTCTTTGGCGAGGCGTCCCCGGAGGAGCTGGTCGCACGCGCGCGGCGCATGGGGTGCGACATCGCGCAGTGGCACGGCGACCCAACCGTGGAAGCCGTGCGGTCGGTCGCGGCGGCGGGCATCGTCGTCTGGCCGGTGTTGCGCGTGGAGGGGACCCAGTTGCCGCGCGACGCGTGGGACCTCGCGGCCGAAGCCCCCGCGCTGGTGCTCGACGCCAAGGTGGTCGGACAGCTGGGCGGCACGGGTGTGGCGCTTGACTGGGCCGCCCTGGCCGACGATGTCGCGCAGTGGCGGCGCGACCGACCGGCGTGCTCGCTCGTCCTCGCTGGAGGGCTGCACGCCGAGAACGTGGAACGCGCCATCGCGCTCCTGCGTCCGCACATCGTCGACGTATCTTCCGGCGTCGAGGCGGCGCCCGGTCGCAAGGACCCGGCGCGCCTTCGCGCGTTCTTTCACGCAGTGCAGGGAGCGATGGTATGAGCAGCAGTGGGACGGTAGTCGCAGCGAAGGTGGGGGATCGATTCGGTGGGTTCGGCGGACGCTATGTCCCCGAGACCCTCGTGCCGGCGCTCGACGCGCTCGACGCCGAGTTCGATGCCGCCATGGCCGACTCGGCGTTCCGCGCCGAACTCGACGCCATGCTCCGCGAGTATGTGGGTCGCCCGACGGCGCTGAGTACCGCGCCTCGGTTGTCGGAGCGCGTCGGTGCCCCGGTCTGGCTCAAGCGTGAGGACCTCAATCACACCGGCGCCCACAAGATCAACAACACCGTCGGACAGGCGCTGCTGGCCCGTCGAATGGGCAAGCGGCGGATCATCGCGGAGACCGGCGCCGGTCAGCATGGGGTGGCGACGGCGACAATCTGTGCCCGATTCGGTCTGGAGTGCGTCGTATACATGGGCGAGGAGGACATGCGTCGCCAGGCGCTCAACGTCTTCCGCATGCGTCTGATGGGCGCACGCGTGGTGCCGGTCACGGCTGGCACGCGCACGCTCAAGGACGCGACCAGCGAAGCCATCCGCGACTGGGTCACCAACGTGAATGACAGCCACTACATCATCGGCTCCGTGGTCGGGCCGGCGCCGTATCCGCGCATGGTCCGCGATTTTCAGCGCGTGATCAGCCGCGAAGCGCGTGCGCAGATGCTCGAGCGCGCCGGCCGACTGCCGAAGACGGTGGTGGCGTGTGTCGGAGGCGGCTCGAACGCGATGGGCATGTTCGCGGACTTTGTCGACGATCCCGAGGTGGAGTTGGTGGGCGTCGAAGCCGCGGGCGATGGCCTCGATACGGACCGTCATTCCGCCTCGCTCGCGAAGGGGACGCCCGGTGTGCTGCACGGTTCGCTCAGCTACCTGCTGCAGGACGCGTCGGGCCAGGTGCATCCGGCTCACTCGATCTCGGCCGGGCTCGACTATCCGGGCGTCGGTCCGGAGCACGCGCATCTGCGCGATTCGGGGCGTGCGGAATACGTCGCCGTCACCGACGCGGAGGCGTTGGACGGCGTCTCGGTCCTGAGCCGTCTGGAGGGGATCATTCCCGCGCTCGAAACCGCGCACGCGGTGGCGTGGATTGTCCGCGAGGCGGGGCGGTGGGCTGCGGACGAACCGGTGCTCCTTTGCGTGAGCGGACGCGGCGACAAGGACGTCGGGACGCTCACCGAACACCTCGCACTCGACGCGTGACCTCTGTCGCGCCGTCGGCCGCGCTGACGCGATTGACCGCGTCCACAGACGCCTCGTCGGGTATCGACGAGGCGTTTCGAGCGCTCGCACGCGCGTTCCGGGCGTGGCAGCTGTACCTGCCGAACAACCCGACCCGTGAACGTGCGCTCGAGATGGCGCGCGCTGCGTTTGCGGCGGTGCTCGTCGACTACGCCGATGGCCTCGTGGTGCGCGTTCGGGAACAGGAGTTCGCCTGCGGCGACCGTGTGGTGCATCGGGAAGCGGAACGTCCGTCGGACGGACTGCCGTGGTTGTTGTATCGCGACGGCTTGCGTGAGCTGACGATCCTGCCCGGGTTTCCCGAGGATGGGCTGTCCACGTTGCTCGGGCTGCTGCAGCGCGCGAAGCAATCGGCGCCCGACGAAGATGATCTCATCACGATGCTCTGGGTCGCCGATATTCCGAGCCTCCGCTATCGCTTCGTCGAACTCGGGGGACCGGTGGAAACCTCGGTGCTCTCGACCCAGGCGGAAGGCGGCGACGATCCGGGCGATCGGCCCGGCGCCGACGTCCCGGCGGTCGAGACGGCGATGCCGGCGGGCGCACCGCCAGGTGTGGTGCGGCTCGAGGACTTCGATAGCGCGTTGTTCTTTCTCGATCAGCGCGAGCTCGCGTATCTGCAGGAGGAACTACGCTCCGAGTTCGCGGCCGAGCCGCGTCAGAGCGTGCTGGCGGCGTTGTTCGATATCGTCGAAACACAGCGCAACGAGGACGTGCGGCTCGAGGCGATTCAGCGCATCGAGGATGTGCTGCTCGATGTCCTCACCACCGGGGCGTACGAACTGGCGGCGATCGCGCTCCGCGAAGCGCGCACGACGGGAACGCGCGCGCCAGAGCTCACGGCGGCTGTGCAGGACGCGTTGATGGGGCTGTCCGCGCAGCTGTCGGAACCGTCGGTGCTGGCGCAGTTGCTGCAGGCCATCGACGAGGGGCATCGCGCGCCAGCGGCCGATGTCCTCGAAGCGCTCGTCAGCGAACTGCGAGCGAGTGCGTTGACGCCGCTGCTGGCGTGGCTGGCGCACGCGCCCACCGGCGTTGCACGATCGGCGGTGGAGCGAGCGGTCGTGCGGCTGGCCGAGCGTCACACCGCCGAACTGGTGCGTCATCTCGACGCCAGCGATGACAACATCGTGCTGTCGGCGCTGCGCCTGTGTACCCACCTCCGAACGGCCGCAGCGGTGCCCGTGCTCGCGCGCCGAGTGCGCGAGATGTCGTCGGCCTACCGCCTCGAGGCCGTGCAGGCGTTGGCGGCGATCGCGTCACCGGGCGCGCTGCAGGCCATCGAACCACTCATCGATGATGCCGATCGCGAAGTGCGCCTCGCCGCGCTTCGTGCCATTGGCGTGCAGCGCTACGCCGCGGCCCTGCCGCGGCTCGCTCGCGCGCTCCAGCGAAAGGATCTGCGACAGGCGGATCGCAGTGAGAAGACGGCGGTGTTCGATGCCTTCGGCGCGGTGTGTGGCGCTGAAGGCGTGGCGCTGCTCGATGGCATGCTGAATGCGCGATCGTTGCTCGGCCCCCGCGAATCGACGGAGATGCGAGCGTGTGCCGCGCGCGCGCTCGGTGTCGTCGGGACCGAGGCGGCGCTCGCCGCGCTGCGACGGAGCGTGGATACCAAGGACGCCGTCGTGCGCAACGAAGTCGCACGAGCGTTGCGTGGTGGCGCGACATGACGGCGCGCGCTGAACCCGTGGTCGATCGTGGTGTGCGCAGCGAGGCTGATGAGCAGCGCCGCGCGCGCGGCGTCGTCGTCGCGCTGCACGGTGCGCTCCGGGCCGTTCGACTCTACCCGATCGAGAATGTTGCGGTACAGAAAGCCCTCGACGAACTCGATGCGCAAGTGACTCGGCTGGTGAGCGAGGATGGCGAGTGCGATGTACGGCGCACGGGCGATTTCGTGTTCGTCAATGACACCCGCATCCGCCTCGGGCTCGACAACTACGCGGCGGTCGTGTACGTGCTCGGCATGATGCGCGAGGCCGGCATCGGGACACTGCGCGTTCGCGGCCGCCCGCCGGCGCGTGCGTGGGTGGTGCTGCTCGCGTTCCTGCAGGCGCCGCCGCTCGAATACCCCGAGGAGGAGCGACTCGGGCAGCTCGAAGCGCGACTGGTGGCCGCGGGCGTGCGGGAGTTCGAGTTTGACGGCCCGATCGACGATGTCGATACCGACGATGAGCTCGATGCCCGCGAGCGCGCGCGGCAGACGTACGTGCGCTCGCTCGATGTCACGCGCGAGGTCATGACGCAAGCGCGCCTCGGGCGCAGCCCGAGTCTGCGCCGCGTCAAGCGCGCGGTGCAGTCGGTGGTGGATGCGATCCTCACCGATCCGGCGTCGATGCTGGGACTCACGACACTGCGCGAGTTCGACGAATACACCTTCGTGCACAGTGTCAACGTGTGCATCCTGTCGGTGGCGCTCGGTCGACGCCTCGGGTTGACGAAGCTGCAGCTGCTGGAGCTCGGCGTGGCTGCGCTGCTGCACGATATCGGCAAGTCGCGTGTGCCGACGGAAGTGCTCAACAAGCGCGGCGCGCTCGACGACGCGGAGCGCGAGCTGGTGCGCGAACACCCCTGGCAAGGGCTGCTGGCGCTGTTCACGTTGCCGATCGGGTCGGGGCGTCCGTGGCGCGCGATGACGGGCGCGTTCGAACATCATCTGCGCATCGATTGCAGCGGGTACCCGGCGCTCGTTCGACCGCGGCGGCTGAGTCTCATCAGTCGCATCATCTCCGTGGCGGACGGATTTGATGCCGCCACGACCGCACGTGTCTATCAGGCGACCCCATGGTCGCCCTCGGATGTGTTGCTCGGCATGCGCGATAATCCGCGGCTCGGATTCGACCCGGTGGTCGTGAAGGCCTTCATCAACCTCACCGGCATCTACCCCGTCGGTACGCTCGTCGTGTTCGACACGTTCGAGATGGGTGTCGTACATTCGGCCAATCCGGTGGAAGACGAGCTCTCGCGGCCCATCGTCCGGCTGCTCATGGATGCCGGCGGCAACCGGCTGGCCGATACGCCGCTCGTGGACCTGTTGACGCGGAACGAAGGAGGGCATTTTGTGCGAACGATCGTTCGCACCGAAAATCCCGACCGCTGGGGCATTCGGGTCGCCGACTACTTCGCCTGATTCCGGCCTCGGCCGGTTCCCCGGATCGCCGTGTCATCTCCTGCTGCTACGCCGTCGTTGATCGACGAGCGCTTCTCTGCCTTGCGTGCCGCCAATCGGCGCGCCCTTGTGGCCTACATCACGGCCGGACACCCCACGCCGGACGCCAGCGTCGCGCTCATGCGCGGACTCGAGGCGGCGGGTGTCGATGTCCTCGAGATCGGCGTGCCGTTCTCCGACCCGCTCGCGGATGGCCCGGTCATCCAGCGAAGCTCGCAGATCGCGATCGAGCACGGGATCAATCTCGATTGGGCGCTCACCCTCGTGCAGGACGCCGCGCTCACCATTCCCGTGGTGCTCTTCTCGTATCTCAATCCCGTGCTCGCCGGTGGTCCCGACGTGCTGCAGCGCGCCCGCCGAGCTGGCGTGGCCGGCATTCTCGTTACCGACATGCCGGTCGGCTCCGATCCGGAGCGTGAAGCGTGGTTCGGCGCCAGTGGGCTCGACTTCGTCCGTCTTGTCGCGCCCACGACGCCGGAGACGCGCATGGCCGAGATCGGACGGCACGGCGGTGGCTTCGTGTATCTCATCTCTCGGCTTGGTGTGACGGGCGAGCGCGACTCACTGGCCGTTGACCTGCCGGACACCGTGGCGCGCCTGCGTCGGAGCACCACGCTGCCGATCTGCATCGGCTTCGGCATTTCGACACCGGAGCAGGCGCGCGCCGCGGCCCAGCTGGGGGACGGCGTGGTCGTGGGCAGCGCGCTCGTGCGGGCCGCCGATGCGTCGATCGACGACGCGATCACGCTGGCGCGTGCCATGCGTGATGCGATGGACGCGTAAACGTGCCGCACGCCGTGTCGCCCACACCGCAGCCGGTGTCGATGCCAGGCGGTGTCCCCGCGTTGCCGCCGTGGACCGTTGCGAGCGACAAGCGCCGCGGTCATATCGCGCGCGTCACGGCGCTGCTCGATGCGTGGAGCGATGCGATGGCATTGGAGGCGGCGGAGCGGCAGGCGTGGCACGACGCGGGCCGCTGGCACGACGCGTTGCGCGATGAGAGCGAGTCGACGCTGCGCGAGGTGCTGCAGGAGTATCGCCGTCCGGTGGGACTGCTGCACGGGCCGGCTGCGGCCGAGCGACTTGCCGCTGAAGGCGAGACGCGCGCCGATGTGCTCGATGCCGTTCGCTGGCACACGACGGGGCTCGCGGCATGGAATCGTGTCGGGCGCGCGTTGTACATGGCCGATTTTCTCGAGCCCGGCCGTCCGTTCATGCCGGCCGATCGTGCCTTTCTGGCCCACCTCGTCCCGCAGCAGTTCGACGCCGTGTTTCGTCAGGTGGTGCGGATGCGATTGGAGTGGGCGTTGCGCGAAGGGAAGGGGTTCGCCCCGGAAACGGTCGCCCTGTGGGACAGCGTGCGATGAAGAACGGTCGGGGGCTCATCACCGTGTTGTCGGTGCTGGCGGTGTTCGCGATCGCCGGCGCTGGTGTGTGGTGGTGGATGCAACGCGGAATGTCCGACGACGTGGGCGAGACGAGCGCGGCGGTGGTGATCGCCGCCGAACTCGCGCTCGATTCGGCGGCGCTGGCCCCACCGGACACGCGCGTCCGTGTGCAGGTGCTCAATGCGGGTGGCGTGAGTGGGCTCGCGCGACGCGCCACGATCACGCTGCGCGATCACGGCTACGACGTGGTGGAATACGGCACGACGAGTGACACCGGGGCGGTGACGCGTGTGCAGGTGACGGCGGAACGTCGCGCGTGGGGTGAGCGGGTCGCGCGCGCCCTCGGCGCGGGACGCGTCGAGGAAGTGGACGGACCGTTACGCTACGTGGACGTCGTCGTGCGGCTCGGTCGCGACTGGACGCCGCCGGCCCAGCCGCTCCGTCCGTAGCTGTCCGCACGCGGCCGCGATATCCAGGCCACGACTCTTGCGCACCGCGACCTCGACGCCTCGTGCGCGAATGGCGCGAGCGAACGCGGCGATCTGCGGACCCGGCGTCGGCGTGAAGCCGAGCTTTCCGCCGGGATGCAGCGGAATGAGATTCACGAACGCGCGACAGTCGCGCGCGAGTTGCGCGAGCTGCTGCGCGTGCTCAGCACCGTCGTTCACGCCGCCGAGCATGACGTATTCGAACGTCACGCGACGATCGAACGCGGCGGCGGCTTGCACCACGTCGGCGAGCGGATACTTGATGTTCACGGGCATGAGGGACCGACGGAGGTCGTCGGTGGGCGCGTGGATCGAGATCGCGAGACGAAACTGCTCTCGTCGCGCACCGAGGGCCTCAATGCCCGGGAGAACGCCAACGGTCGACACCGTGATGTGACGCGCGCCGATGCCCAACGCGCGCGGATCATTGAGCAGCGAGAGCGCGACATCGACCGCCGGCCAGTTCATGAGCGGCTCACCCATGCCCATGAACACGATGTTCGTGGCCAGCCGCGGCGGATCGAGCAAGCGCAGCTCACGCACCTGGCCGGCGATTTCGGACGGCCGCAAGTTGCGCTGGAAGCCCATGACGCCCGTGGCGCAGAAGGCGCACTGCATCGCACAGCCGGCCTGCGACGAAATGCACAACGTGAGGCGGTCTCCGTCGGGAATTGCGACCGTCTCGATCGCCTGACCATCGGCCAGTTGAAAGAGGAACTTCTCGGTCCCATCCGTCGACTGCTGTCGCGTGAGGAGCGAGAGTCGCGGCATGACGAACTGCTCGGCGAGGCGCTGCCGAAGCGCCTTCGGCAGCTCGGTCATGTCGTCGAATCCCCCGACCGGACGCTGCCAGAGGCGCGCGAACACCTGTGCTGCGCGATAGGCCGGTTCACCGGCGTGCACCGTGAACTGCGCCAACTCCCGCAACGCCTCATCCGGCTCGAGGTCGAGCAGATTGCGGAGTGCCGGCGCGTTGATCGAGGTCTCGGAGCTCGCGAGGGACATCAGGTGCCGAACGCGCTGAAGGTGAACTGGTACAGCGGCCCGAGGCCGACGTTGGCGTCCTCGCGCGCAATACCGACGTTGAAGCGAGAGAGGTGCAGGCCGAGTGAGAAACGTACGCGTGTCAGCCGCTGGTCCGCACCCGTGACGCGCGGGAGCGCAAGTCGCGCTTCGACCGGGCCAACGCGGGCGCTCGTGAAGGGACCGACCTCCCCCGTCGTTCTGGCCTGCTGACCACGGGTGGCGTGTTGTCCGGCGAGGCCGGCGCGCAGCTCGGCGACGTCGGACGATCCGAGCAGGCGGGCATCGACGGCCAGCGTCAGCACGGGGCGGTCCTCCGACTCGCGCCCTGGCCGCCACAAGAACGTACCGACGGCGACGCGTGCATCGCGCCAGCGCGAGGCGCGCGCGATCGCTCCGACATCGGCGGCGATGGCAGAACGCGTGAGTTGCTCCGCTCGACCATATCGGTAGCGCGCGGCGACCCCCACCTGCAACCAGGGTTGCACCGCGCGCGCCATGGTCAGCGAGGCGAGCATGCTCTCGTACGCGAGTCCGCCGAGGCTCTGCGGGTCGGTGTCGGTGCGGACGAGTCCACCCACGGCCGCGCGGGCCACCGACGCGCCAATGGTCCAGCCGCTCGGGCGCCGCCACGCCACGCCCAGCAGCTGCCCTTCGACGGCCTGCTCGGCGCCCGTGGACAGCGACGCAACGCCCGTCTGCCAACGTGTACCAGGCCCGAGCGCGACCGTGGCCGGATTCCAGAGGCCGACACCGGCCTCAGTGGCCAATGCGGCCGGCTCTGCGACGGCGCCCAGCGGGAACTCCCACAGGTCGCGGGCAGGCACAGGTTGACCGGGCAAGGGCGTCGAGCCGGTCGCGCTGACGCCGACGAGCGCAAGCCCGCACAAAAGCTTGCGGTACATGGGCTTGACCTTAACCGCCCCGCGCGACGGGAGCAAGCAAATCGCTTTCGCCCACCGCGCGTGGGCATTACGTTCCAGGGTGCCCATGTACTTCGGGATCGCCACGAAATACCTCGACGTGTCCAGGTGTTGCCTGCCGGCGCGTCACGCGCTGCCTGCGCGCCCGACCATCCGCCGTGCGTAGCACCGGTTGGTCTCGGTCGTCCGCGACGCTCACGGCTCGCGCGATGAAACCCGTGAATCGGCCGACCCGGTGGCATCGCCTCCCTCGACGTCTCACACTCCCCTCGCGGCGCTTCAGCGCCCGGAGCCCTTGCGTGTCTCACGATCTGTCCGACGTCCTTTCCACTTCGCTACGTACGCACACCTGTGGTCAGCTTCGGCTCGAACACGTGGGTCAGACCGTGCGACTGGGTGGCTGGGTGCATCGCAGTCGCGACCTCGGTGGACTCGTCTTTCTCGACCTTCGGGATCGCGCGGGGCTCGTGCAGCTGGCCTTCGGTCCGGGGTGGAGCAGCGCGGACGTCCTGGCGACCGCTGCGGCCGTTGGCGTTGAATCGGTGGTGCTCGCCGAAGGCGTGGTGGTCGCGCGTGCCGAATCGCAGCGCAACGCCGATCTGGCCACTGGCGATGTTGATGTGCAGGTGACCGCGCTTCGCATCGTCGGGCCCGCGAGCACTCCCGCCTTCCCGATTGCACCAGCGAAGGGTGACAAGCTGCCGGCCGAAGAGCTGCGGCTGCGTCACCGGTACCTCGATCTCCGTCGCAGTGAACTGCAGCGCAACCTGATGCTGCGGCATCGCCTCATGCAGGCGACGCGCCGTTTTCTCGACGCGCGCGGCTTTCTCGAACTCGAGACGCCGATCCTCACCAAGCCCACGCCTGAGGGGGCGCGCGATTATCTGGTGCCGAGTCGGGTCCATCCGGGCGAGTTCTACGCGCTCCCGCAGTCGCCGCAGATCTACAAGCAGCTGTTCATGTGCGCGGGCTACGATCGCTATTTCCAGATCGCACGCTGCTTTCGCGACGAGGACTTGCGCGCCGATCGGCAGCCGGAGTTCACACAGATCGACATCGAAGCGTCGTTCATCGCGCGCGATGATCTGCTCACGATTGCCGAGGCGCTCGTTGCCGAGCTCTGGGCCGTTGGCGGCTACGACGTGCAGGCGCCGTTCCCGCGCATGGTCTATGCCGACGCGATGGAGCGATTCGGGTGTGATCGCCCGGACCTGCGATACGGACTCGAACTGCATGACGTGACGGCCGTCTTTGGCGCGAGCGAGCTCTCGTTCATCCAGGCGGCGATCGCGCGCGGTGAGCGCGTGCGCGGGCTGCGCGTGCCCGGTGGTTCGGCGATGTCGCGCAAACAGACGGATGAGCTCGAACAGTTGGCGAAGAGTGCTGGCGCGAGCGGCCTCATCGTGCTCAAGCGCACCTCCGAGGGGCTCGAAGGCAAGGTGGCGAAGTTTCTCTCGGCGGACGCGGCAGACGCGCTCGGCTTGGCCGAGGGCGAGCTGGGCCTCTACGCCGCCGGACCGGATCGCGTGACCTCACCCGCGCTCGATCGGGTGCGACAGGCCGTCGCTGAACGTCTGGACCTCGTGCCCGCCAACACGCACGCGTTCGTGGTCGTGACCGATTTCCCGATGTTCGACCGTGATCCCGAGACGGGCGCACTCGCCGCCGTCCATCACCCGTTCACGGCGCCGCATCCCGACGACCTCGAACTGCTCGACAGTGCGCCGGAGAAGGCGCGAGCACTGGCGTACGACGTGGTGTACAACGGACTCGAACTGGGCGGCGGCAGCATCCGCATCAGCGACCCGTCGCTTCAGGCGCGCATCTTCAGCTTGCTTGGCATCGATGACGCGACCGCGCAGCTGCGCTTCGGGTTCCTGCTGGAAGCGCTGCGCAGTGGTGCGCCGCCGCACGGCGGTATCGCGTTCGGTCTCGACCGCATCTCGATGCTGCTCGCTGGCGCAACATCGCTGCGTGACGTGATCGCGTTCCCGAAGACGACGGCCGCGCGCGCACTTTTTGAAGGCGCGCCGTCGCCGGTGCCCCCCGATGATCTCCGCGAGTTGTCGCTGCGGGTGGCCGCGCGTGGGGCGGACGCGTGAGTTCTGTGCCCACCACGGTCCGTGTCCCGACCGAAGGCGTCGATCTGCTGCTGCTCGCGGGGATCAACGATGCCAATCTCATCGAACTGGCGCGCATCACCGGCACGCGCGTTGCCTTGCGCGGCGAGGGGCTCACGGTCACCGGGCCAGCCGACCAGGCCATGCGGGCCGAGGCGATCGCTCTCGGTATGGTCGGCACGATCCGCGATGGTCAGACCCTCACGCCGGACGATGTGCTGCGCCTGAGTCTGGATCAACGACCGGACGACATGGCGGCACGTGCCGCTGGTGCGCTCGTGCTGCCGGGGGCGCGGCGTACCGTGAAGCCGAAGACGCCGGGGCAGGGTGAGTATCTGCAGAAGATTCTCGAGCACGACATCGTCGTCGGCATCGGACCCGCAGGCACGGGCAAGACATACCTTGCCGTTGCAGCGGCGGTCGATGCGCTCATGCGCAAGCGCGTCCGGCGCATCGTGCTGGCGCGACCTGCCGTCGAAGCGGGCGAAAGTCTCGGCTTTCTGCCGGGTGACATGCAGGCCAAGGTCGACCCGTATCTGCGACCGCTCTACGATGCGCTCGACGATCTCATGCCGTACGAGCGCATTCAGAAGGCGCTCGACTCGCGCACGATCGAAGTGGCGCCATTGGCATTCATGCGCGGGCGGACCCTTGGCGATGCGTTCGTGATTCTCGATGAAGCGCAGAACGCGACGCACATGCAGATGAAGATGTTCCTCACGCGCCTCGGCGTGAACTCGAAGATCGTCATTACCGGGGACAAGACGCAGGTCGATCTGCCGCGTCGCGAGGAGTCCGGCCTGATGCAGATCGAGCGCATCCTGCACGGGATCGAGGGAATCGCCTTCCACTACTTCAGTGACGCGGACGTCGTGCGCCATCGCCTGGTGCGCGACATCATTCGCGCCTACAACGAGGATGCCGCAGGCGGCTGACCCCCCGAGTACGGTGCGCTCCGGCTCACCGACGTCCGGCTGGCGCGAACTCTTCGCGCGCGCCGGCGCCGGTGGCGTCCTTGCCATCGTGCTCGCGATCGTGACGATCCTGGCCTTGCCACCCGGGGAGGGGTTGCGCACGCCGGTGTATGACATCGGAGCCGTGGCGGAAGAGACGGTGATTGCTCCGTTCGCCTTCCGCGTCCCGCGGCCAGCGGATGAACTCGCGCGTGAGCGTGCGCGGGCCGCGGACGCTGTCGCACCGCTCTTCCGCTTCGTGCCGGGCGCGCTCGACAGTGTTCGCACGCGCCTCGCGCGTCTCGATTCGGCGCTGGATGCCGTGCCGGTGGGAACGCCGGAGGATGCGGCGCTGGCGAGCGAGCGCATTCGCGCCCGTGCCGAGCAGGACGGCCTGTCGTTCACGACGGAGGAGGCCGAGCTGCTCGCGTTCCCGAGTCGACGCGAGGCACTGTTCACCGCGGTCCGACGCACCTTCGAGCGGACGCTTCCCGATGGCGTCGCGCCCTCTCGCGCGCTTGACGGGTTGCCCGCGACGGTGCGAGTCGGCCGAGATGGAGACGAGCGCAACGTCGCGACGGACGCCGTGCAGTCGTGGAGTGACGTGCTGCGCGTGGCGCGTTCTGTCCACCCGCAGGCGTCGTCGGCGGTGGCCGATGGCGCGTACCAGGAGTTGTTGAGTGGCGTCTTCGAGCCGTCGTTGCGGTTCGATTCCGCCACGACGGCCACGCGGCGCGCGGAGGCGATCGCGCAAGTGATGCCGTGGCGCTTCGAGGTGCGCAGCGGTGAGAAGATCGTGGGCGCGCATGAGATCGTGCGCGAGGAGGATCGCGCGCGTCTCGAGACGCTGCGAAGCATCGCGAACGGCGGGGCGGTGGGCGGCATCGGGTCCTGGCGGCTGCTCGGCGCGTTTCTCGTCGACCTCGCTGTGCTCTCGATCTTCGTGCTGACGCTGGCGTTCTACCGTCCCGAACTCTACGCGCAGCCGCGCACCCTGCTGGTGCTCGGGCTCTCCTTCGCCGTCGTGTTGCTCGGGGCGGCGTTCGCGGTGCGTGGAAGCGCGGTGCCTGGCGTGCTCATTCCGGTGGGCGCTGCGGCGTTGCTGATCAGCATTCTGTTCGATTCGCGCATCGCGCTGGTCTCCGCTCTCGTGCTGTCGGTGCTCATTGGCGTGCAGCCGGCGCTGCGCGGTGGGGCGACGCTCTTTCTGGTGCTCGCCGGCGGCGTCGCGGCGGCGTTCAGTGTCCGCGCCCTCGAGCGGCGCACCCAGTTCGTCTCGTCCATCGTCGCCATCGCCGGAGCGTACGCGGTCGCCGTGTTGATCGCTGGCGCGGCGTACGGCTGGACGTCGGCCGAGATGCTCGAAGCGGTCTTTCTCGGGGCGCTCAACGCCGTCGTGTCGGTGGCGCTGGCGATGGCGCTGCATCCGGCCGCCGAGGAAGTGTGTGGCGTCGACACGTATCTCAAGCTGCTGGAGTGGTCGGACCTCAATCGACCGCTGTTGCGACGTCTGGCGCACGAGGCGCCTGGCACCTGGGCACACACACTCTCCATGGCGAATCTCGTCGAGTCGGCCACGCGTGTTGTGGGCGGCAATGCGCTGCTCGCGCGTGTCGGCACCTACTACCACGACATCGGGAAGCTCGCGCGACCCGAGTTTTTCGTCGAGAATCAGGGGGGCGATCGCAACCCGCACGATCTGCTGAAGCCGACCGCCAGTGCGACGATCATTCGTGATCATGTGCGCGAGGGTCTCGAACTGGCCGAGACACACCGTGTCCCACGCGCAGTGCGCGCGTTCATCGCCGAGCATCACGGGACGAGCTCGATCACGTACTTCCTCGAGAAGGCACGCGTGCGCGACTCGCGGACGGCACAGACGGAAGCGTTCCGCTATCCCGGACCGCGTCCGCAGAGCCTCGAGACAGCCATCTGCATGTTGGCAGACGGGGTGGAAGCCGCCGCACGCGTGCTCCCCGATCCGACACCGGAACGTGTGCGGGAAGTGGTGGATGCCATCGTGCACGCGCGCGTCGAGTCGGGACAACTCCGTGACGCTCCCATCACGTTGCAGCAGCTCGAGCTGGTGAAGGATGAGTTTGTGCGCGTGCTGTCCGCGATGCGGCATCGTCGCATCGATTATCCCGGCAAGGCCGGCATCACGCGCGCGGGTGTTGCACGCGGTGATGGATCATCTTCAGCCCTTCTGTCCTGATGTCGGCGCGAACGTCCCGAACGGCACGATTTGACGTCACGGTCACGGCCGATGGGCTGCGGTCGCCTGTGGCACCGGCGCGCCTCTCGGCGCTCGCCGAGGCTGTGCTGCGCGCGGAACGGGTGCCACGTGCTCGCCTCAGTATTGCGCTGCTGACGGCGCCTGCGATGGCGCGTCTCAATCGCACACACCTCGGTCACCGTGGTGCAACCGACGTCATCACGTTCGCGCTCGGTGACGATGGCGCGGGTGTCCTCACCGGTGACATCTACATCTGCCCCGAGGTAGCGCGTCGGCAGGCGATCGCGTGGGGCGTCGGGATTCGCGAGGAACTCGCCCGCCTCGTCGTGCACGGGTGCCTGCATGCTTGCGGCTGGGATCATCCGGTCGACGCGTCGCGCGAAGCGTCCGCGATGTGGCGACGTCAGGAGCGCCTGCTCGCTCGTTGGTGGACGTCCGCGTCCACGCCCGCATGAGTTACGCGCCATGGGTGGTCGCGGCCGCCGCTGGCGCGCTCGCCGCGATCGCGACGGTCGCGGACGGGGCGTTGTTGGCCAGCGTCCCGATGGTCGAGTCCCCCGACCGGGAGGCCATCGACGCTCGCCCGGGTGGCGCGCGTCACGGCGTCGAACACGCCGCGGGCAGGCGGACCTTGCCAGCGCGCGAGCGGGCGCATCGCGCGCTCGCGTTTCTGCGCGTGAGCATGCACGGGGTGACCGGCGGTGCGCTCGCGCTGGGATTGGTGGATGGGGTCGGCACGACACCGCTCTCGGTGCTGGCACTCGTCGGCGTTGCGCTCCTCACCATTCTGATCACGGAAAGTGTGGCGCGCGCGCTGGGCGATCTGTTTGCAGATCGAGCGGCGGAGCGGCTGGCCGTGTTCACGCGCTTTGTGGAACTGCTGTTGGCCCCCGTGGTGCTCATCGGCGCCTGGCTCGATCGCGTCTTCAACCTGTGGACGGCGCCGACCGGCAAGCCCGTCGATGATCGCGAGACGGCGCGCGAGCAGGCGGCCGAGCAGTTTCGCCAGGTCGTGGAGGCCGAACCGGCCGTGTCGAACGTGACGCGTGATCTCCTGCTTGGCGTCTTCGATTTCGGCGAGACGACCGTTGCGGAAGTGATGGTGCCGCGCGTCGACATGCTCGCGCTTGATCGGGACGCACCGTGGAGCGAAGTGGTGGCGCGGGTGCGGGCCGCGCATCACTCCCGCATGCCGGTGTACGTCGATTCGGTCGATGAAATCGTCGGCATCCTGTACGCGAAGGATCTGCTCCCCTCGGTCATCGAGGGAGAAGAGCCGGCAGACGGGTGGGCGTCACTGGTGCGTGATGCGCAGTATATCCCCTTCACCAAGCGTATTGCCGATCAGCTGCGCGACTTCAAGGCCACGCAGACCCATATCGCCATCGTGGCGGACGAGTACGGCGGCACGGAGGGGATGATCACGATCGAAGACATCCTCGAGGAGCTTGTCGGGGAGATTCGCGACGAGCACGACGATGAAGAGCGCCATATCGAGGAAGAGGATGGCGTGCGCTACTGGGTGTCTGGTCGCCTCACACTCGACGATTTGTCCGATGCCCTCGGCGCCGATTTCCACCACGAAGAGGTGAGCACGATCGGTGGCTTGATCTTCGAACTGCTCGGCCGGGTCCCGCGGGCGGGTGAACAGCTCGAGATCGCCGGTTTCCGTGTGATCGTCGAGCGGGTCGTGCGTCGCAAGGTGGCGCGTGTCTTTCTGGAGCGGCGAAGCGTCGACACCGCGTCGCATGCGGCGGACGAGGACGAATGACGCGCAGCCTGATCATGTTTGGCGCGACGGCCATCGTCGCCATCCTCACGGCCGGTGCCACCGCAGTCCGCTCGGTGAACCGACTCTGGCTGCGTTCATGGATCGAGCGCGGCGAGCAGGATGAGCGGCTGGAGCCGGTGCAGCGCTTCGTCGATCGCCCCAAGCGCCTGATCATGAGTGCGACGACGGGCGTGGCGCTGACGGTCGTGCTCGCGGGTGCCGGGCTGACGCTGCTCGATGCGCGCGATCCCTGGCGACTGACGCAGAACGCGGTCCTGCTCGCGCTGCTGGTGCTGACCCTCGGACAGCTGCTCCCGCGCGCCATCGCGCGCCGTTGGGCGCCGCAACTCGTTCCGGTGTTCGTCCCGTTGCTCGGAACGCTCGCCGTGGTGCTCGCACCGTTTCGCCTCATTGCGCGACGCGTCGCGCGCGGGCTCGCCCGCGTGATTGCGCCGCGCACGCCCGTGCTCACGGAATCGTCGCCGAGTGCCACCGAAGGTCTGGAAGAGCTGCTGCAGGATGGGACGCTCGACGGACTCGACGCGCGCGAGGAACTCGCGATCATTTCGGGTGTGGTGAAGCTGACGGGGAAGACGGCGGGCGACGTGATGACGCCGCGCTCGGAGCTGTTTGCGCTGGACGATGCGTTGCCTCCCGAAGAACTCGCGCGACGCATCGCGCAGTCCGGGTTCAGTCGCGTGCCGCTGTACCGTGGCACACTCGATACCCCCGTCGGCATGCTGCATGCCTTCGATGTGTTCGTCGTTGCCGGTCGCGAGCGTCCGGCGTTGCGCCCGATCACCGAGGCACCGATGAGGCAGCCGGCGGGCGAGTTGTTGTACGCCCTGTTGCGTGCTCGACGCCAGCTGGCGATTGTGCGCGCACCCGATGGCACCGTCGCCGGCCTGGTGACGCTCGAGGATCTGTTGGAGGAACTGGTGGGCGAAATTCGGGATGAACACGACGAACCGGCGCGTCCGAGCGCGGCGTCATGACGGGGGCATCCGCTTCTCCGGCATCGGCCGGCGGGACGGGACACGCGGCGATCGATCGCCTGCTGCTCGATTTCAATGCGGGTCGCAAGCCAGCACTCGCGCGCGCTGTGTCAATCGTCGAGAATCAACGCTCGGGTTTCGACGTGTTGCTCAGCGCGCTGCATCCACGGCTGGGACGGGCGCGCCGCATCGGTGTGACCGGGCCGCCCGGAGCGGGGAAGAGCACGCTCACGACGCAGCTGGTTCGAGCGTGGCGCGACGCAGGTCAGACCGTCGGCGTCGTCGCCGTCGACCCGACCTCGCCCTTCACCGGTGGCGCCCTGCTTGGTGATCGCATCCGCATGGAGTCGGTCGCGCTCGATCCGGGCGTCTTCATTCGCTCCATGGCAACGCGCGGGTCACTCGGCGGTCTCGCAAGTGCGACGCGCGATGTGTGTGATGTGTTCGATGCCTTTGGCGTGGACGTCATCCTCATCGAGACGGTGGGCGTCGGGCAGAGTGAACTTGACGTGGCGCGCACGGCCGACAGCACGGTCGTCGTGCTGGTCCCCGAATCGGGCGATTCCATTCAGACGCTGAAGGCCGGCGTGATGGAAATCGCCGACCTGTTCGTGGTCAACAAGGCGGATCGCCCAGGGGCAGACCGCCTGCGCAATGATCTCGAACTCATGCTCGGCCTGCGCGCAGGGGCGACGCTCAAGGACGTGCCGGCGCATCACGGCGTCGATCTCAAGGCGCTCGGCGGTGCGGAGCGCGAGGCGATGCGGGACGCCATGAACCCGGCCCGTGCGGCGCGGAAGGCGGCCGAGGACGACGAGTCGAGCGCCTGGACGCCCGCCGTGTTGCGCACGGTGGCCGCCCAGGGCGAGGGGGTGTCCGAGGTGATGGAGGCCATCGCGCGCCATGGCCGCTTCCTCGAGCGTAGTGGCGAGTTGCGGGCACGGCGTCGCGCGCGTCTACGCGACCGCGTCCGCGAGGCCGTGGAGCGCAAGGTCAACGACCGGCTGTGGCGCGACGCGGATACCGTCGCTTGGCTCGAGTCGCGCCTGGACGCGCTGGAGTCGGGCGCGACGGCCCCGTTTCATGTCGCCGATGCGCTCCTCGAGCGAAGTGGTCCGCTCCTGAGCGGATCGCGAGCGCCCACGAGCGGCGTCTGAGGTTCCCGCGTAGAATGCAGCAGCCAGTGCGCGCCGCGCGCACCTGACCCTGTCCCGGAGCACCCGCATGACCACCCCGATCGACCTCGCCGATGTGGTTCGCCAGCAGCAGGAAGAGCTGGCGCAGCTGCGCGCTGAAGTGGAGAGCTGGCGCACGCAGTACGAGCGGTCCCGCGTCCGCAACGTCGCCTACACCAACTCCGCCGCGGAGGTCGCACCGCTCTACACGGCGCTCGATCTCGAGAACTCGGCGGGCACGGCGTTCGAGGTGCCGGGCCAGTTTCCCTTCACGCGCGGCATCCATCCCACGGGGTATCGCGGGAAGCTGTGGACGATGCGTCAGTTCGCCGGCTTCGGCACGGCGCACGAGACCAATGCACGCTTCAAGTTCCTGCTGGGGCAGGGACAGACCGGATTGTCCGTCGCGTTCGACTTCCCCACGCTCATGGGCTACGACGCCGATCATCCGCGCTCCGAGGGCGAGGTCGGCAAGTGCGGGGTGAGCATCTCGTCGCTCGCCGACATGGAGACGCTCTTCGACGGGATCCCCCTCGGCGACGTCACCACGAGCATGACCATCAACGGACCGGCGATCATCCTGTTCTGCTTCTACGTCGCGGCCGCGGAGAAGCAGGGGGTGCCCTACGAGAAGATTGCGGGCACGGTGCAGAATGACATTCTGAAGGAGTACATGGCGCAACACGCCTGGTGCTTCCCGATCGAGCCGGCGCTGCGCCTCATCGTGGACATGTTCGAGTGGTGCTCGGCCAATACGCCGGCGTGGAATACGATCTCCATCTCGGGGTACCACATTCGCGAGGCCGGGGCGACGGCCGCGCAGGAACTCGCATTCACGCTCGCCGATGGCTTCACGTACGTGGAACGGGGCATCGAACGCGGACTCGATGTGGACGACTTCGCGCCCCGTCTCTCGTTCTTCTGGGACATCCACAACGATTTCTTCGAGGAGATCGCGAAGCTGCGGGCGGCGCGTCGCATCTGGGCGCGCCACATGAAGGAGCGCTTCGGCGCGAAGAACCCACGCTCGTGGGTCATGCGCTTCCACTCGCAGACGGCTGGCGTCACCCTGACGGCGCAGCAGCCCACGAACAATGTCGTGCGTGTCGCCTATCAGGCGCTCGCCGCGGTGCTCGGCGGGACGCAGTCGCTGCACACGAACAGCATGGACGAGACGCTCGCACTGCCGACGGAAGAAGCGGTGCAGGTGGCGCTGCGCACGCAGCAGGTGCTCGCCTACGAGACGGGTATTCCGAACGTGTCGGACCCGCTGGGTGGGTCGTACTACGTGGAGGCGCTCACCGACCAGCTCGAGGCCGAGGCGGAGCGGATGTTCGAGCAGATCAGCGAGGTCGGCGGCGTCGTGCGCGGCCTCGAGGACGGGTGGTTTCAGAAGCGGATCGCCGAGAGTGCGGCGCGGCAGCAGTGGGAGATCGAGCAGCGCCGGAAGCTCGTGGTGGGGGTCAACGAGTTCGTCACGGACGAACCGGAGCTCACCATTCCGCTGCTGCGAGTCGGCGCCGAAGCGGAACAGTCGCAGCGCGCGCGGATGGCCGCGCTTCGCGCCTCGCGTGATCAGGCGCGTGTGGACGCGACGCTCGAGGCGCTGCGCGTTGCGGCGCGTGGAAGCGAGAACGTCGTGCCGCGCATTCTCGACTGCGCGCGCGCCTATTGCACCCTGTTCGAGATTCGTGCCGCGCTCGAGGACGTGTTCGGCGCGTACCGCGAGCCGGTGTTCTTCTGACGCCGGCGAGGAAGGCTGCCACGCGCAGCGGGACGCGGTCCGCCGCCGGAGCGAACGGTGCCCCGTGGTGGGCCACCCACTTCGACACCCGGTACCTGCACGAGTACGAACCGCTGTTCACGCTGACGCGTGATCGGCAGGAAGTGGCGCGCGTGGTCGAACTGCTCGGCGAGCTGCCAGCGGGCTCGCGCGTGCTCGACTGCCCTTGTGGGCAGGGGCGGCATGCGCACCTGCTCGCAGAAGCGGGGTTCGATGTCGACGGCGTCGATTATTCCGAGGACCTGCTCGCCGTCGCGGCGCAGCGCGGAACGGGGCGGTCGCTGCGCTACACACGCGGCGACATGCGAAAGCTGCCCGCTCGATGGGCGGGTCGATTCGACGCCGTCGTGAATCTCTTCACGTCGTTCGGCTTCTTCGACACGCCCGCCGATGACCGTCGGGTGCTGGCCGAGTTCGCCCGCGTCCTCAAGCCCGGCGGCCTGCTGCTGTGGCACGGTGGCAGCCGGGACGGGGTGATGGCGAAGTTCCTCGGGCGTGATTGGTGGTCAACGGCCGACGGCACAATGTTCGGACAGGAACGGTCGTTCGATCCGTTGTCGGGCTTCCTGCACGTGCGCTCGACCTGGCGCGGCCCCGCTGGCGAGGGGGAACGGGAGCATCGGATTCGGCTCTACAGCGCCAGTCATCTGGCCGAGCGTCTAGCCGAGGTGGGGCTCATCGTCGGAGCCGCGTACGACGGCTGGTCCGACCGCCCGCTGCATCGGCGGGCGGGCGAGATGCTGCTGGTGGCCCGCAAGGACTGAGGCCGCGCGGCGGGTCAGCGGCCGTCACGCCGCGCGCACTGATTGCCGGTTCCCGTGACACGCGCCTAACTTCCCCGACATGTCCCGTCCCATTCGAGTTCTCGTTGCCAAACCGGGCCTCGACGGCCACGACCGTGGTGCCAAGGTCGTTGCTGCCGCGCTCCGTGATGCCGGCATGGAAGTCATCTACACCGGGCTGCACCAGACGCCTGAAATGATCGCCACCGCAGCCGTGCAGGAGGACGTCGATGTCGTCGGCCTGTCGATCCTCTCCGGCGCACACATGACGCTCTTTCCGCGCGTGCAGGATCTGCTGCAGGAATCGGGGCGCGATGACATTTTGCTCACCGGCGGTGGCATCATCCCGAAGGAAGACATGGCGGCACTCGAGCAGCGTGGCGTCGGGCGACTCTTCGGTCCGGGGACGAGCACACAGGATCTCATCGACTACATCCGCGAGTGGTTCGCGGCCAACAAGGCCGACGAAGCGTGAGCGGTCGGTTGGCAACGCTTGCCGCCGAGGTGCGCGCGCTCGAAGCGCGCCTGCGTGAAGGCGGCGGACCGGACAAGATCCGCAAGCAGCATGAGCAGGGAAAGCTCACCGCGCGCGAACGCGTGGTGGCACTGCTCGACGACGGCGCACCGTTTCTCGAAATCGGTCTGCTCGTCGCCCACGATCAGTATGGCGGACAGGCACCCGCTGCGGGCGTCATCACCGGCCTTGGCATGGTACACGGCCGCGAGGTCGTGGTGGTGGCGAACGACGCGACCGTGAAGGCGGGTTCGTGGTGGCCGGAGACGATCACGAAGATCCTCCGCGCACAGGAGGTCGCGATGCGCTGCCGCATTCCGATTCTCTACCTCGTGGATTCGGCGGGCGTCAATCTGCCGTATCAGGGCGGTGTTTTTCCCGGTCAGTACGGCGCGGCGCGCATTTTCTACTACAACTCGGTCATGCGTCGCTACCTGCGCATCCCGCAGTTGGCGGCGGTCATGGGCCAGTGCGTCGCCGGTGGCGCGTACCTTCCGGCGCTCAGCGATGTCATCCTGATGGTGAAGGGGACGTCGTTCATGGGCCTCGGCGGCCCGAACCTCGTCAAGGGTGCGACCGGACAATCGGTCGATGGCGAAACACTCGGCGGCGCAATCACGCACACCGAAGTGAGTGGGGTGGCGCATTACACGGCCGAAGACGATCGCGAGTGTCTCGCCAAGCTGCGCGACCTCGTGAAGCGGCTGCCGGCGCCGGTGCACCGGCCCGCGAGTGATGCATCGGCGAAGCCGGCCACCGCGCCTGCCTCGCTGTATGACGTGCTTCCGAGTGATCACCGCATGTCGTACGACATGCACGACGTGCTCAAGGCGGTGCTCGATGAGGGCTCGCTCGACGAGTTCCAGCCCAACCTTGCGCGCGAGATGATCTGCGGGGATGCGCGGATCGAAGGCATTCCCGTGGGCGTGATCGCGAATCAGCGCGGCCTCATCAAGGGGCGTGCCGGCGAACGCCCGCGTTTCGGCGGCATCATCTACGCGGAGAGCGCCGAGAAGGTGGCGTACTTTATCGATCGGTGCGATCGGCAGGGCATTCCGATTCTCTTCGTGCAGGATGTGTCGGGCTTCATGGTGGGCCCCGATGCCGAGCACGAGGGCATCATTCGCGCCGGCGCCCGCTTCGTGGAGGCAATGGCGTGCGCGCGAGTGCCCAAACTCGTGCTCACCGTCAATCACGCGAGCGGCGCGGGCTACTACGCCATGGCGGGGCAGGGATTCGACCCCGACTTCATCCTGTCGTGGCCCACGGGCCGCATGGCGGTGATGGAAGGCGAAGCCGCGGTGCAGGCGGTGCACGGCCCGACACTCGAGAAGGCGAAGAAGGCCGGCGTCGCGCCGAGCGAGCAGGTGCTCGCGTCGGTGGAGGAGATGCGCGCCGACTACGAAGAACAGCTTGACGCACGCTACGCCGGGGCGCGCGGCTTCATCGACGCCATCGTGTACCCCGAGGACACGCGTGATCTGCTCGCACTCGCGCTCCGCGCGGCGATGCACAATCCCGGTCCGCATCTCGGTGCGTTCGTGCTTCCTCATATGCCCGCCACGGGCACTTGACTCCCCAGTCACCTCGTCATGTCCGATTCCAACTCCACCGAGCGTATCGTGCGCGTCGCCAGCGGCCAGGGCTTCTGGGGCGACTGGCTCGAGGCGCCGCGCCGGCAGGTCGAAGGTGGTCAGGTCGACTACCTCATGCTCGACTATCTCGCCGAAGTCACAATGTCGATCGTGCAGAAGCAGAAGGAGCGCGATCCCAACATGGGCTATGCGCGCGACTTCATCGGCGCAATGGAGAGCGTGTTTCCCGCCGTCGCGCATCGCGGCGTCAAGGTGATTGCGAACGCCGGTGGCGTGAACCCGCAAGCCTGTGCGACGGCGGTCCTCGTGGCCGCCGACAGACATGGCGTACGCGGCAAGCTGCGTCTGGGCGTCGTGACCGGCGATGATCTGTTGCCGCGGCTCGACGCCTTGCTCGAAGAAGGGCACGAGCTCAAGCACATGGAGACAGGGGAGCCGCTGAGCACCGTGCGCGATCGGGTGCTCTCGGCCAACGCGTACATCGGGAGCACGCCGATCGTGGAGGCGCTCGCGCGCGGCGCGAACGTCGTCATCACTGGTCGCAGCACCGACACGGCGCTCACCATGGCGCCGCTTCGTCACGAGTTCGGGTGGGCGGCCGATGACTGGGACAAGATGGCCGCCGGCATCGTCGCGGGGCACATTCTCGAGTGCGGCGCGCAGGCGTCGGGCGGGAACTGCCTGCACGAGTGGCGCAGCATCCCCGATCTCGCGAACGTCGGCTATCCGATCGCGGAAGCGAAGGCCGACGGCACGTTCGTCATCACGAAGCATCCCGGTACGGGCGGCCGGGTGAGTGTGCCGAGCGTGACGGAGCAGCTCGTCTACGAGATGGGCGATCCGAAGAGCTACATCACGCCCGATGTCGTCGCCGACTTCACGTCGATTCGATTGACCGCCGACGGTGAGAATCGCGTGCGAGTCCACGGCATCACCGGCGGGCCGGCGACGCCTTTTCTCAAGGTGTCGATTGCCTATCGTGCCGGCTGGAAGGCCGTGGGTACGCTCGTGTACGCGTGGCCGGATGCGCTGGAGAAGGCGCAACTGGCCGATCGCGTACTGCGTGAGCGGCTCGATCGCCTTGGCTTGTCGTTTGACACGATCCTCACCGAGTTCGTGGGCGTATCGGCCACACACGGCCCCATGGCGGGCGATGGCGCGCAGGCGCCCGAGGTGCAGCTGCGCATCGGTGTGCGCGGGCAGGACCGCGCGGCGGTCGAACGCTTCACGCGCGAGCTCGCGCCGTTGGTCCTCAACGGACCACCGAGCGTCACTGGCTTCGCGGGTGGTCGCCCCAAGGTGGAAGAAATCGTGGCCTACTGGCCCGCGCTGATCGACAAGCGCGCCGTGACAACCGCCGTCAACATCGTGGAGTAACCGAGATGCGTGTCCGACTCCTCGACATTGCACACGCGCGCAGCGGCGACAAGGGTGACACGGCCAACGTGGGCGTGATCGCGCTGCGTCCGGAGTGGTATCCGGTGCTCGAGCGCCATCTCACCGCAGACGTGGTCGCGGCGCACTATCGCGGCCAGATCACCGGTCCGGTCGATCGCTTCGAGCTGCCGAACCTCGGTGCGCTCAACTTCCTGCTGCACGGCGCGCTCGACGGCGGTGGCACGCTGTCGCTCAAGACCGATGCGCAGGGGAAGGTGTTCAGCACGTCGGTGCTCCGTTTGGTGCTCGACGTTCCCGACGCCGAGGCGGCAGCGGCGGCGCTCCCCGCCGCACCAGCCGCGTGAGTCTCCACCCGTGACCCTCTTCACGCGCATCAAGCTGGGGCTCGCCATCATGGCCCTGATCTTCTTTGCCGCGTCGATGCGGACGGGACTCGACTGGCAGCGGTTCGTGGCCATGGGGCTGCTCATCGCGGCCGTGGTCGTGCGGTTCATCGAGCGCTTCCAGCGACGCAAGGCGTAACGGCGGCTCCCGGACCGCCGGCGGCCCCAAGGCTGCTATCTTTCCGGGATGCCTCGTATTCCCGAGCTTCTGGCCCCCGCCGGCTCCCTCGACGCGGTCCGGGCCGCCGTTGCCAACGGTGCCGACGCCGTCTATCTCGGCGCCTCGCGCTTCAATGCGCGTGATGATGGCGCGCAACTCTCGCTCGACGAACTCGCGAAAGCGTGCGTGATCGCGCATCAGCGCGGCACGCGGGTCTACCTCACCTTCAACGTGCTGCTCAAGCCGCACGAGTTGGAGGACGCGCTCCGCTACCTTGGCGAGTGCGTGGACGCTGGCATCGACGCCGCCATCGTGCAGGACCTCGGCGCCGTCCGGCTCATCCAGCGGGTCTACCCGCACCTCGAAGTGCATGGCTCCACGCAGATGACCGTGCACGATGTGGGGGGCGCGCGCGTGATGGAGCGGCTCGGTGTGGAGCGCGTGGTGCTGGCCCGCGAGAATACGCTCGACGACATCCGGGCCATCCGCGACGCGGTACCGGCGCTCGGGCTCGAGACGTTCGTGCACGGCGCCCTCTGCATTTCGTACTCCGGCCAGTGCTACATGTCGGGGATGATTTCGGAGCGGTCGGCCAACCGCGGCTCGTGCGCGCAGTCATGTCGCAAGGACTACGTCCTGACGGATGTCGTGAACGACGTGGAGCTCGATCGTGGCTATCTCATCAGTGCGCGCGATCTCGCCGCGCATGATCACCTCGCGGCGATCACCGAGCTCGGCGTTGGCTGTCTCAAGGTGGAGGGGCGCAAGAAGAAGCCCGAGTTCGTGGCCACCGTCACGCAGGGTTATCGGACGTGGCTCGATCGCGTCGCGCGCGGAGAGACGTCGCCGCCGCCAGCCGACGAGGTGCAGCCGCTGGTGCAGATCTTCTCGCGCGGCAATACGGGAGGCATGTACGGCGGACGCATCGGCCGCGACTACATCACGCGCACGCAGCCGGATAATCGTGGGGTGACGCTCGGTGCCGTCGTCGGGCGCGAGGGCACTGAACTCATCGTGGAAGTGAACGCGCCATTGCACGACGGGGACGGGGTGGGGTTCGAGCCACCAGCCGAGGGTGCATCGGCGACGACAGGGTGCACGGTGCAGGGCGTGCGCACGATCACCGTACGGTCGGGCGTGTATCGGCAGGCGTTCACCTCGCGCGTGCGCGTCGATGCGGGGTGGCGTGTGGTGCGCACGAGTGATGCCGCGCTGCTCGCGTCCGCCCGCGCCACGTTCGCGGATGTTGCCGTGCCCGAGCGCACCGGCCTGATTCGACTCGATGTGCGCTGCTTCGGTCAGGCTGGCGCGCCGCTCAAGCTCGTGATCACCGACGGGACGCACACCGTGACAGTGCGCAGCGAGATGCCGTTGGCCGTGGCCAGCAAGCGGTCGCTCGATGTGGTCCAGCTGCGCGAGCAGTTGGGTCGGCTTGGCGAGACGACGTACGTACTCGGAGGCGTGCAGACGGAAGGCCTGTCGGAGGGCTGCTTCCTGCCCGTAAGCGAACTCAATCGACTGCGCCAGCAGGCGGTCGTCGAGCTGGACAATCGTCGGCAGTGGGATGGCGTCGCCGAGACAGCCGAACGCGATGGCGCGATTGCACTGGCGGTCTCGCACGTCGGCGAGGATGCGGTGCGCGAGGATACGACCGACGCCTCGAGCTTCCGGCTGATGGCCAGTGTGTGGACGGTCGAGGATGCCGTGGCCGCTGCCGAGGCGGGCGCGACCGAGGTCGTGCTCGATCCGTTCCTGCGGCACCCGACGCCGTCGCTGCGCAAGGTGCAGGAACTGCGCGAGACGTTGGGCGCGCGTGGTGTGACGTTGCGCTTGCGCACGCCGACGATCGTGCGTCCTGATGATCGCAAGCGGCTCGAGAAGTGGCTGGCGCTCGATCTCCCGGTGCACACCGGACATCTGGGACTGCTCTACGAATTGGCGCAGGCGGGGCGCGATGTGACCGGTGACTACGCGTTGAATGCGTTCAACCAGCACACGGCGGGATTCCTGTTCGAGCTGGGCGCACGGCGCCTCACGACGAGCGTGGAACTCACCACGGGCGAGATTGCGCAGCTCGTCGCACCGTGGGGCGGGGCAGGCTTCGATGTGTTCACGTGGGGGCGTCCGGAAGGGATGACCATCGAGCACTGCGTGCTGAGCGCCGCGTTCGATCGCGAACCCACGACCTGTCGCGATCTGTGTGTGCAGAAGCACACGAACGTCATGCTGACCGATCCGGCCGGCTACACGTTCCCGGTGGCCACCGACAGCGACTGCCGCAACCGGTTGCTGCATTCGCGGCCGGTGGACGGCTCCGAGTTCGTTCCGGCGTTGTGGGAGGCCGGCGTGCGTGGATTCCAGCTCGTGTTCAACGTGGACGGTGATCCCGTGGGAGATGTGGTGCGCGCGTATCGGATGCTGCTCGACGCCCAGGCGGACAACACGCTGACGACGGTCGCAGCAACGGCACCGCGCGAGATCGTGGGGCGGGAGTTCACGCGCGGACACTTCGTGCGCGCCGTGTAGGCGCTCGCTGCCGTCTCCGCCACTGAGTTCGCCTTGCTTGTGAGGGAACGCGCCGCGGGCTGCGTAGGTACGATCACTGCGTGTTCCTTCTCTTCCTCAGAACCTCTGACGTGGACTCTCGCGTGCGCTCCTGCTTGCAAGTCGCGCTGCTCGCCGTGTTCGGATGCGTTTCGCGCCTCGATGCGCAGGCTCCGGTACGCTGGCAGCTCACCTGGACCGATGCGTCGTTTCGCTACGTGGACGGTCAACAGGTGCCGACCGGTGAACAGACGGCGATCCTCACGGTGACACCGACACGCGGCGATTCGGTGCACGCGACGCTGCCAACGGCCAATCCCGCGATCACCGACACGCTCGACGGAACCATGAGCGACACGCGACTCGTCTTGCGGTCGCGTGCACGGGAAGCCGAGGTTCGCAGGGCGCCCGGCGCTCCCAGTGGCGGCATGGCGTTCGTGTTGCACATCGAGCTGCGACTTCGCGGCGATGTTGGTGAGGGAACGCGACGGCGGGAGATCGACGGCGGACCTGGTATCATGGTGCTCCCGCAGCCGGCGGATTCCGTGCGCGCGCGGCGTCTGCCGCAGCCGTAGGCCCACGTCGGTCCGACGCCCGACGCCTGGATGCCTCTCCGCGACGAGGTCACCTTGTCCGCGCCAACCGGGCGGCCGACGCGATTTCCCACGCCGTTCGATCGCAAAGCGCTGCATCCGCTCGCGCGACAGGCCGCGCTCGAACTCATGCGCGAACTGGAGTCGCACTTCGCGTACCGTTGGCGCCTGCATGAGCCTGGCAACGGCAAGATGTTCGGCGTGCTTGTGGTCGAGGCGCCCGATGGCAGGCTCCTTGTGCTGCCCGCCTTCTCGGGCATGATGCACGGCGAGTGGGAAGTGGAGGGTTGGGCGCCACCGACGTTCGACGCGGCCCTTCGTGATCGTGTGTGGGGTCCCGGCGAGGAGGAGATGCGCGCGTTCGCTGCGCAACGCGCGTCGCTGCTCGCTCAGCTGCCACCCGATCCGCAGCACCGTGACTGGGCGCGCATCATCGCGCAGGTTCGCCAGCTCGATCACGCGCGCACCGCACGCTCACGCACGCTGCTCGCAGCGATTCAGGCGAGCTATCGGCTCGGCAACGCACGTGGCGAGGTGCGCGATCTGCGCGACCTCTTTGCGCCGGCCGAGCCGCCGGCGGGCGCGGGGGATTGTGCGGCGCCGAAGCTGCTCGCCGCTGCCTATCGCGAGGGACTCACGCCGGTGGCGCTCGCCGAGTTCTGGTGGGGGGCACCATCGGCGACTGGTGATCGTCGCGAGGGTGTCTTCTACGCGGCTTGTCGCGGCAAATGCCTGCCGATTCTCACGCACATGCTCGAGGGGCTGTCGGCCGATCCGCCGCCACTCTTCGGGGCGGCCGCGATCGCGGCGGATGAGCCGCGTGCCGTCTTCGAAGATGAGTATCTGGTCGTGGTGAACAAGCCGAGTGGCCTACTCACGGTGCCAGGGCGGAGCGCCGCGTTGCAGGACTGTGTGGTCGCGCGCCTTCGCGCACGTTATCCGGACGCGACTGGTCCCCTGGTGGTGCATCGGCTCGATCTGGATACGTCGGGGCTCCTGCTCGTGGCCAAGGACCTCACCACCGCCAAGGCGCTGCAGCGCGCCTTCGCGATGCGTGAAGTGCAGAAGCAGTACGTTGCGTGGCTGGATGGCGAGGTGCGTGAGGAGCACGGACACATCATGTTGCCGTTGCGCCCTGACATCGACGACCGTCCACGCAACATCCACGATCCCGTCCATGGGAAGCCGGCCCACACCGAATGGCGTGTCCTGGTGCGCGAGTCGGGACGGACGCGTGTGCTGCTCACGCCGCACACCGGACGCTCGCACCAGTTGCGCGTGCACGCAGCGCATCCCGCGGGCTTGAACGCCCCCATCCTCGGCGACCGACTGTACGGGCACGTGCCGCCGGATGACGACGAACGCCTGCTGCTGCACGCCGAACGGCTGGCGTTCCGGCATCCCGTCACGGGTGACGCCGTGGACGTCGAGGCACCGGCCCCGTTCTGAGCGCACCGCATCGGCGCTAGAATTCGGGATGCCCGAGACGGCCACGCACGCGAGCACACCACAGCGTGTGCTCACCACGGACGAATGGCAGGAACGCGAGCGTGCGCATCGCTCGCGCATCGAGCCGTTCACGCGTGCCTTTCGCCAGAGGCGGGCGCGCGGCGCGTCGCATCCGGTGCTGGACTTTCTGTTCACGTACTATCACTACTCGACTGGCCGCCTCGAATCGTGGCATCCCGCGCCGGGTGAGGCACTCGAGGACAGTCTGGCCGCGCAGTCACGCTTTCGCGCGCCGGCGTATCGGGCCGAGCAGGGCGTGCGTCGGCGCGATCTTCGGGCGATCTCGGACACACAACGATCACGAATGAACGAGACGCGTTCCCTGCTGCAGCGCACGCAGTCACGCGTCGCGCAGTTCGGCTGCTTCGGGTTGCATGAGTGGGCGATGGTGTACGGTGGCCACGACGTGCGGCACGCGTCGGTGGCGCCACTCCGACTGCCGCAGGCACAGGTCGACGCGTTCGTCGAGAGCCGACCGATCGTCTGCAGTCACTTCGATGCCTTTCGCTTCTTCGCGCCCGCGGCAAGACCGCTGAATCGGCTCCCTCTCGCGTGGGAGACGCGCGATGATCTCGAGCAGCCGGGGTGCATTCACGCGAACATGGATCTCTACCGTTGGGCGTACACGAGTATGCCCTGGGTGGGGAGCGATCTGCTGGCCGACTGCTTCGAGCTGGCGCTCGCCTTGCGCGAACTCGACATGCAGGCCGGACCGTACGACTTGCGTGCGTTCGGCGTGACACCCGTCTGCATCGAGACGGCGGACGGACGTGAGGAATACCAACGGCGTCAGCGTGCCCTGAGCGAGCGGGCCGCACGGCTGCGGGAGCGGCTCATCGTGGTACTGGACGACCTCCTGTCGTTCGTGGCCGCGACGCCGTCATAGTCGCGATGTCGCGCGCACCTGAGCACCCGCGCATCACGCGACGTGCGTGGCTGGTCGCCGCTGCGGGCACCGTCGCTGCCGCCACGGGGGTCGATGCCTTCGGTATCGAGCCACGCCGTGTCACGATCACTCGCCATTCCCTCGGCGCTCCGACCGGCCCGTTACTTCGGTTGGTGCAGCTCTCCGACCTGCACCTGCGCTCGATCGGACGGCACGAGGAGCAGATCGCGGACGCAGTACATGCACTGCAGCCGGATCTGCTGGTGCGCAGTGGCGACGCGATCGATCGTACGGATAGCGTGCCGCTTCTCTCATCGTTTCTCTCGCTGCTTCCGGAGACCGCGCATCGCGTTGCCATTCTCGGCAATTGGGAGCACTGGGCTCGCTTGAATCTCGCCGACGTGCGCCGACGTTACGCGACGAGGGGATGGACGCTGCTGGAGAACGCGTCGACACATGTGACGCACCGTGGCGCCGACCTGTTGATCACTGGACTCGACGACCTGATCGGCGGTCGTCCCGATGTCGGCCGCGCGATCGATGGCGTGGTCCCCAGCCGCAATCACCTGTTGCTGGCGCACTGTCCGGCGCAGCGCGACGCGCTCACGAACTCTGTCTTCGGTGGCATGCCGGCTGAGCCCGAGAGCGCCTCACCGGTCGCGGCAACGCTTGCGCCGCAGCTGATGCTGTCCGGTCACACGCACGGTGGCCAACTGGCGATCGGCGGCTGGGCGCCGATGCGCCCACCGGGGAGCGGCCGTTACGTCGCTGGCTGGTACCGGGACGCCGGCGTCCCGCTGTACGTATCGCGTGGTCTCGGCACGTCGGTCGTGCCCGCGCGATTCGGGGCTCCGCCGGAGGTGGCCGTGTTCGATTGGCGGTTGAGCGTGTAGGTACGCACTCGCCGACCGAGCGCGGGTTCGGCGAGATGCGGCCCATCGGCCGGGAACTGCCTGCGATGAGCGGCCCGACGGCAGTGGTGCGGCGCACGACGGAACGCAAGACGCGCTCAGGAGGGACTGCTCGAACGCGCTCGCCACCGCCGTTCGAGCGCGATGATCGTCACGGCATAGACCGCGACGATCACGGCCGGAATGACCGTGAATCGCTGCGTCGGTAAGAGAAACCAGGCGACGGTCACCAACGCCGTTCGCGCCACGGCGCGAAAGATCCCGACCCAGTGCTCGATGATCCAGGTGACAGGAAGCCACATGAGGCCCGCGAGCACCCCAACCGTGAGCGGCAACGACGTGTAGTCAACCATGAAGAACGGGATCGCGATGGCGTAGACCATGAGCGACATCCCGACGGTCAGGAAGAAGAGGGTGTCGAACGTATTCTTCGGGCGCGAGCGATCGGTGAAGTGCTCGCCCGTGAATCGCGACAGGAAGATGCCGAGATACACGATGGAGCCGGTCGCAATGAACAGCGCCCAGGTCGCCTGCACGGGAGGGAGTAGCGCGCCCGCCATGCCGGCGGCGGTCCATGCCAGCGTACCAGCGAGTGGCATCGCGAGAAGGCGCCGCGCGGCGAACTCGCGACGCTGCTCAGCGAGGTTTCGAGGCCTCCCGTCCCCGCCGGTCCCTCACTACGCGGACTTGCTCAGGGGATCCGCGTCGCCGTGAACGCGTACTCCACATAGTGAGGCGGCACCCCCGCGAGATGCATCGCCTCGCCGATACGGAACGTGCCCGTCAGCGTGCGTTTGTCGCTGCTCTTGTCGGCCCGCACAGTGTTCGAGACAAAAAAGGTTCCCTGTATGCTCCCGGATCGATTGTTGCCGGTTTCGGCAAGGGCGTACCATCCGGCAGGAGATCTCGCGTCCGACGCGAGTCGGAGGCGCGGCAGTTGGTTGAGTACCTGTTCAAGGCTCATCGCGCTGAACTGCAATCGCATCCCGAAGTGGCGAACCGTGTCCGTCGGCGTGACCACCGTGTGAAAGTAGAGGACACCGCGCGTGACATCCTCGAGCAGATCCCGCTGAAAGTTGGTGTTGTTGATGTAGTCCACCTCGAGTTGGGGCCACGGCCCCGGCGCGGTCGGCTCCCAGAAGGCGCGTGGATTGCCATTCACGTTGCCCACTTCACGCAGCTTGGTCACGCTCGTCAGTCGCCAGCGCGGCTTGAGAACGTTCACCGTTCCCCGTGCGGTATCGATCCCGATCAGACGTCCGGCCCGATCGTACACGTCGAACACCAGCTCGGCGGCACCATCCGTTCGAAGGAGCCTGCGGTACGATCGTGCTGACGGCGCGGTCGTCTCAGTGACCACGCCCTCCGGCGTTCGCAGCGACCAGGTAAACGACGAGGCCCCCGCTGGATCCGACGCTACCGGAAAACTCACCGAGAACTCCAGCGAGTCTTCCCCGTCGCTTTCGAACGTGCGAGGCGTGAGCGAGAATGGCATGCGACGGTAGCGCACCGATGTCCAGTCGAGCCACGCGAGTCCGTTCGGGACCGAGGGCAGCGAGCCGACCCCGGGCTGATAGAGCGCGTAGCCAATGTCTTCCGACTCACCGCGGGAAAGATGCGAAAACGTACGCGCGTCATCCGCGAAGAGTCCCGACTGCAACGTGCTGCTCGTGCTCCGCGCCAGGCGACGATGCACGAGCACGTTGACGTCATCGATCGTCGGCGACGAGAATCCGGTGGCCGGACACTGCGGACACGTCCACCACACGCGCTCACTATTGACGATGCGGACGTCTGCCGGATCGAGTGTCGTCACGTCGGTCCGTGGTGACGTCGTACGCAGGACGGGCGCACGCCACCCTTCCGCGTCACCGATGGTCCCGTCCACAACGCGCGGCCACTCCGCGAGGAATGGAGCGAACTGCGTGATGGGAACCGCGGCGGCGGCAGCGATGGCCTGCACGGTGAACGTACCACCACCCACCGTGGTGACCGTGAACGGACGCATCCCGTTGGCGTCGTACTCGGCGCTGAAGGTCTGGCCGGGGGCATCTGGAATGGCCAGCTCGATCGTCTTGCCACTCACGCGGTACGCGAGGCCAAGTTTGGGGGCGTCTGCGCTCGAGCCCGCGAAGAGATGCACGACGGCCGGTCGATCGGGTTGCGCCGGTGTGCTCCCGGACTGATCCCCACCGAAGATCGCGCGCTTGATGTCGTCCAACCGATCGAGTGGTCGACCGAACGACGGCGACTGCGTCGCGTCGGTCTGCATCATGCCGACCACCTGCGCCGACGGATTCCAGAAATGCATGCGCAGCCCGGCAAGCGTCGTCCACCGAAATCCGCGGCGATTGCTCTCGGGGATGCCACGCCGCTCCTGAAAGCGACCGTGCAACGCGCCAGTGGCCGCCTTGCGTTCGCTGAAGTACCACAGCGACGAACTGATCATCCCCGGCCCCGGATCAACGAAACTGCCGGATGGTCCGAACACCGGCTGCCGCGCAAAGTCCCAGTCATCGGTGCCCGGCCGATAGCCCGCGTCGACATCGCGCGTGACACGGAGCAGACCCTGCACGAGATCGATCACGGTCGCGCCGGCACTCTGCGCTTGCGCGGACGCGTTCGTCGAGACGCTCGGCGCCGAGGGCGCCGCACCGAGCGACGGCAGCAGCACGTCCACATGGTTCGACGCCGTGCGCACGCGGGGCAGGGCGCGCCAGACGCCATCGCGCTCGCGCATCCACACGACGCGCGAGGCGTCTCCCGAGCTCAGCCCGACGGACGGGTCGAATGGCACGCGCAGCAGCAGCGGTTCGCGCAGCGTCACCGGAGACGCGCTGATGCGCCACGCCGGCCCGAGGACGATGCTGCCCGCTGGCAACCCCGTGGGTGCCGAGGCGGTGACCGCAACGCGGACTGCCACGCTTCCATCCACCGCGGCGGGGGGCACCGTGAGTTCCACGCCGTCGAGCGCGCGCCCCGGACGCACGACGCGCACGACACCGCCACTCGCCGCCACGGTCTGCTCGGGCAACTCCACGTTGGCCCATTCGGCCGTGGCGACGAAGCGGGCAGGTGGGAGCGCGCCCACACGTGCACTGACCACCTGCCGCCCCGTCGCCGGCCCGAGCGTCCAGGTGCCCGCGCTGGCCGTCCCATCGGTGGCCGTGGTGCTGGACGTGTTCGTGAGCGAACCGCCGCCCGAGTCGACGACGAAACTGACCGGGACGCCCGCGAGCGCCCGTCCCGCGGCGTCACGCACCACGACCGCGAGTGGCACGGACAGCGCGACGCTCGGTTCGCCCGACTGTCCATCACCGCCTCGGACACTGAGCGACGCCGGCGTCGCGGGCGCGACGGGCGGGGGCGTCGTCGGTGGTGTCACCGTCGGATCGTCGGCATCACCTCCGCCGGCGCACGCGGTAAGGAACAGCAGGACGGCTGCACGGCGATGCAGTCGAATCATGGGCGCAGCGTTGCAGGGAGGGGGCGAGTCATCATGTCACGC
>ERZ1066123.212-NODE-212-length-46628-cov-9.067142_pt1 | contig 46628 bp, 31 predicted proteins | sample MGYA00382770_ERZ1066123 | MGnify/ENA primary metagenome ERZ1066123 (study PRJEB33369, sample SAMEA5778353) | biofilm metagenome | biome: Industrial cooling water; feature: Water cooling tower basin; material: Biofilm | place: United Arab Emirates | collected...
GCACCTACACCGTGGCTGGCGCGTCGGTGAGCGCCGGCGGCTTCAGCTACGGCGCCACGCCGGCTTCGCAGACCGTCGCCCTCGCGGCGGGTGAGAACAAGGCGGCCACGGTGGCCTACGCCGCGACCACCGGCCAGCTGACGCTGGCGGTGACCGGTCTGCCGGCGGGCGTGAACGCATCGGTTTCGGTCACCGGACCAGGCGCCTTCTCGCAGACGGTCACGACGGGTACCACGCTGTCGAATCTCACGCCGGGTACGTACACGATCGCCGCGAGCAACGTGACGCAGGGTGGCACGCTGTTCACGCCCTCGCCGGCTTCGCAGACGGTGAGTGTGACGGCGGGCGCGACGGCCTCGCGGAGCGTGGCCTACACGGGCACCGGCACGTCGCTGGCGGTCACACTGAGCGGTCTGCCGGCGGGTGTGAATGGCAACGTCACTGTGACGGGTCCGGGCGGCTTCACACGCGCCGTCACGAGCACGACGTCGATCACCGGACTCGCTGCCGGCACCTACACGGTGACCGGCGCAACCGTGAGCAGCGGCGGCTTCACGTATGGCGCAACGCCCGCCTCGCAGTCGGTCACGCTGGCCGCGGGGGAGAACAAGGCGGCGACGGTGACGTACGCGGCCACGACTGGGCGGTTGGCGCTCACGGTGAATGGCCTCCCGGCTGGCGCGAGCGCTGCGATCACGGTGACGGGCCCCGGCGGCTTCACGCAGTCAGTGACCGCCGGCGCGACACTGTCGACGCTGACACCGGGCACGTACACGATTGCCTCGGCGAACGTGACGGCTGGTGGATCGACCTACGCGCCGGCCGCGGCGTCGCAGACGGCGACGGTCTCGGCGGGTGCCACGGCGTCGGCAAGCGTGACGTACTCCGTAACCGGCGGCGGTGGCGGCGGCGGCGGGGCCAGCGGCCCGAACCTCGTGCTTGATGGTGCCTATATCACGCAGGCCATCCAGAACATGGCAGGCAGCGCGCGACTCGTTGCAGGACGCGAGGCCTTCCTGCGCGTGTTCGTCACGGCGGCGAGCAGCAACACGCTCACGCCACGGGTGCGCGTGCGGCTCTTCGAAGGTGCCACCAACTTCCGCACCTTCGAGATCAACGCGCCGAGCACAAGCGTTCCCACCGCGCTCGCCGAGGGCACGCTGACGAGCACGTGGAACGCGACGCTGACCACGAGCGACATGCGGCCCAATCTCCGCATTCAGGTCGACGTGGATCCGTCGAACGCCGTGGCCGAACCGGACGAGACGGACAACGTGTGGCCGCGCACCGGCACACAGGCGATTGACGTCGCGACGGTAGCCCCGTTCAACATCGTGTTCGTGCCGGTGCGGCAGAGTGTGAACGGATTGCAGGGTGATGTGACGACGGCGAATCTCGAGAGCCGGTATCTCGCGATGACGCGGCAGATCTTCCCGCTCAATCAGATCAACGCGAGTGTGCGTGCGGTGTACACGACGAACGCGCCGGCGTTGGTGTCGGGTGATACGAACGGTGCCTGGCTGACGATCCTGAGCGAGATCAATACGCTGCGAAACAGCGAGGCGCCAACGGTGAATCACTACGGCGTCGTCCAGGTCTCGTACGGCGGCGGTGTGGCGGGCTACGGGCAAGTCCCAGGTCGCACCGCGGTGGGTTGGGACAAGTCGGGTTCGGCACTCCGCGTCACCGCGCACGAACTCGGCCACAACTTCGGACGCCGCCACGTGGCGGCCTGCGGCTCGGGGAACACGGACGCTGCGTATCCGTACGCGAGCGGACTCATCGGCGGCTGGGGATGGAACCCCAGCACCGGCGCGATCGTGACGAACACGAGCACTGACATCATGGGGTACTGCAGCAATCAGTGGGTGAGCGACTACACCTGGAACGCAGTCTTCACCTATCGCTCGTCGGTGCCTGCAGTTGTGCAGTCATTCGGTGCGACGCAGCAAGCGACGTTGCTGGTCTGGGGGCGGATCGTGGACGGCGTGGTTACCCTTGAACCCGCCATGCGGCAAGTCGGTCGCGCGGTGATGCCGGAGGCACCGGGTCGCTATCGCGTGGAGCTGCGGGATGCGTCTGGCCGCGTGCTCACCGGTTTCTCCTTCACACCTGATGCGGTCGACCACGCACCGAACGCGGGCGTCTTCTCCTTCGCCGTCCCACTCGACGCGTACACGGAAACGCATCTCGCCTCGGTCGCGGTCACCGGCGGTAGCGGCGGGGACGCCGAAGTTGCACCGAGCCAGGCCATGTCGCTTGCTCTCGCCTCAGGCGCGGCCGGCGTCGCGACGGCGACCGCCGACGGCGGCGTTGCTACGGTCACCGAGCCAGCGGCCCGCGTGCAGCCGGCCGGCACGGAAAGTCGCGTGATGTGGGATGACGCGGCCTGGCCGCGCGCCATTGTGCGCGACGCCGCGACCGGGCAGGTGCTGGCTTACCTGCGACGCTCCGGCGATGCCTTCGTGCCGAGCGGTTCGCAGATCAGGGTCACGTTCTCCAACGGCCTGCGATCACTCACCAAGACGCTGCCCTCGCGCTGAGTCGCCGCTGCCAGCTCGCGTCCGCCCGGACGCTTTCGCCACGGGGCCCGCCGGTTTCTCCCGGCGGGCCCCGTTGGTACTTTCCAGAGGTTGCTCTCCCACTCCCTGACCTCTCTATCGCATGGCTTCCTACGACGTCATCGTGCTCGGCGGTGGACCCGCCGGCTACGTTTGCGCGCTTCGCTGCGCACAACTCGGGCTCTCCGTCGCCGTGATCGAGCGGGAAGCGCTCGGCGGCACCTGTGTGATCTGGGGCTGCATTCCGGCCAAGGCGCTGCTCGAGAGCGCGCACGTCGCCAACAAGGTGCGGAAGGCTGCGGAGCACGGCATCACCACGGGTGAGCTGAGCTTCGATTACGGGCCCGCCATGAAGCGTTCGCGCTCGGTGAGCCAGCAGAACAGCAAGGGTGTCGAGTTCCTGTTCAAGAAGCACAAGGTGGCGTGGATTCGCGGCACCGGGACGCTCAAGGCGGGCAAGCGCGTCGAAGTGAAGGACGCGGACGGCAAGGTCGAGACGCACGACGCGAAGAAGGCCGTCGTGATCGCGACCGGCTCGCGGGTGAAGGGGCTGCCGCAGGCCGGTCTCGCGCTCGATGGCAAGCGCGTGCTCTCGAGCGATGATGTGCTGGTGCTCGAGAAGGCGCCGAAGTCGCTGGCCATCGTCGGGGCCGGCGCCGTTGGATGCGAGTTTGCCGACGTGTTCAACGCGTTCGGCACCGATGTCACGCTCATCGAAGTCGCCCCGCGCCTGCTGCCGATCGAGGACGAAGAGGTGAGCAAGGAGCTGCAGCGTGTCTTCAAGAAGCGCAAGATCGACGTGCGCGTGGGTGCGAAGCTGCAGCAGGTGAAGGTTGGCAAGTCGAGCGTGTCGCTGACGGTCGAGGAGAACGGCAAGGCCGAGGTGCTCGAAGTCGAGCAGGTGCTCGTGGCTGCCGGCCGTGCGCCCAACGTCGAGGGCATCGGACTCGAGACGCTCGGCATCAAGACCACGGAGCGCGGCTTCGTGAAGATCAATGAGAAGTTCGAGACGAGTGTCCCGGGCTACTACGCCGTGGGTGATGTAGCGGGCAATCAGATGCTCGCGCACAAGGGATCGCGCGAGGGGCATGTGCTGGCCGATCTGCTCGGCGGTGAGCATCCGCACGCCGTCGACTACGGCAACATCCCGTCGTGCACGTACTGCTCGCCGGAGGTCGCGTCGATCGGTCTGACGGAACAGGCGTGCAAGGAGCAGAAGCTCCAGTACGTGGTGGGCCGCTTCGCCTTCTCGGCGAACGGTCGCGCGCGCACGAGCGGCGAGACCGACGGCTTTGTGAAGATCATTCGCGGCAAGCAGTACGGCGAAATTCTGGGCGCGCACATCATTGGAGCGAATGCCACCGAGATGATTCACGAACTCGTCGTGGCGCGAGCCAACGAGTTCACGGTCGAAGAGGTGGATCTCGCTGTGCACGCGCACCCGACGCTCAGCGAAGCCGTGGCCGAAGCCGTGCTCGACAGCCTGGGCAAGCTGCTCCACGCCTGAGTTGACGTACGGCGTGAACGCTGAAGCGGTGCTGAGCGACGCCCAGAACGGAGACCGGCTGCTGCTGGTCCACGATCTGGGCGTCGTCGCGTATGACGAGGCCTACGCGTACCAGCGTGAGATGGCGCGTCGCCGCATCGCGGGTGAGGTGCCGCAGGATGTGCTCATCCTCTGCGAGCACCCACCGGTGATCACCATCGGTCGTCGCACGAAGCCGGGGCACCTGCTGGCGAGCGAGGTGTTGCTTCGCGAGCGTGGGATCGCGCTTCGTGAGGTGGAACGTGGCGGTGACATTACGGTACACGAGCCTGGGCAGCTCGTCGCCTACCCCATCGTCGATCTCAAGCGGCACACCCAGGACTTGCACTGGTACCTGCGGCAGCTGGAGGCGGCGATCATGGCCACGTGCGCCATCCTCGGCGTGTCGACCGCGCGGCGTGCGGGACTCACCGGTGTCTGGTGTGGCAGCGACGAGGGTGGGTGGCGCAAACTGGCGTCCATCGGGGTGCACGCACGGGATTGGGTCACGTGGCACGGGCTCGCGCTCAACGTGAACAATACGCTTGCGACCTTTGCGCACGTGGTGCCGTGTGGCATACCCGACGCGGTCATGACGTCGCTGGCGCGCGAAGAGGCAGCGCTGGACGCGACGGCCTCGGGTGCAGCCGCAGGCGTTCCAGCGAGCGTCAAGCGAGGGCTCGCGAACGATCTGGCCTCAACCTTCGGCTTGCAGGCGAGAGAGCTGGCGTCGCGCTAGCGAGGGGTTGAGCGTGCGACGGACAAGACAATGGGGCCGGTGCATCGCTGCACCGGCCCCATCGTGATTCTGGCTCAGGCGTCGCCTGACTTGAGGGCCGCCTTGTCGGAGGAGTCCTTCCAACGGCGATCGCGCTCGGGATCGGGGATGCGATTGTCAGCCGCGTACTGCGGGTAGAACTTCCACCCCCAGCCCACCAGCGTGTCGGCTTCGATGACGACGGGCGTTTCGGACTCGCGCAGAATCGGATCATCGAGCGAGCCGGGCTCTTCGCGATACCAGAGCACCTCGATGATCTTCCCGTTGGCCATGAAGGCCTGACGACGGAAGCCGTTGACGAGACGCGGCGCGTCGGTCGGGTTGGACGACGCGAGCGGGCCGCTGCCCATCGTGGAGACCACGTCAGCGCGCTTTGCCCCGGACGACAGAGTCTTGAGGCGCGCTGCGCCCACGTCCGACGGGCCGCAGGCGGCGAGGGCCAAGAGACCCGCCGTCGCCAGTGCAGCGCGAAGCATCGCGCGCCGAGGCGTGCGAGAAAAGAACGAATCAGAGTGCATGTGATGTCTGGTGTGAGTGGGCGGGTGCCACCTTGATGACGGCACCCTTCCTATTCGACCCGGTGTGTCGCGCATTGGTTGTTGCGCGCGGCGATGCGGTCGAACGCAGGGAAGATACACTGATCGGATCGTGCGGATCAGTGCCCTCAAAACACGAACGGCCCCGCCAACAGGCGGGGCCGTCGAGCTTCACTCCCCGCGAACGGGGAGTGAAGGGACCATCATCACGGGATGCTCGGCGTGTCGAAGATCGCCGTGATGTGACGCGAGCCGAAGCCGGCGTGGACCGTGCACGTCACCGCAGCCGTCGTCGGGTAGGTCGCAGCCGAGAGCGTCGTGCAGCCCGTCGGAGCAACCTGCAGCGTCGAACCACCCGACGGCGTGATCACGAACGTCTGGGCGACGTCGTTCAGGTTCGCCGAGAGGCGCACGAGGCCGTTGCTGCCCGTGCTCTTCGTCAGCGTGCCCATCACCGGCGCACCGGCCGTGTGCTGGATCGTGCCAGCACCCGGGCCGAAGGCGCGGAGCGTGACCGTCGCGGTGTTCGTACCAGCAACCGCCGCGAGCGTCGGGCAGACCGCGCCGCCAACCGAGAACGGCTTGGTGGCGATACCGTCACCGCTGGCATCCACACCGATGGCGCGGTAGCAGCCGTTGGTGTTCGTGCCCGACTGGACGATGCGGCCGTTGGTGACGGCGCCGAACGTGAACGTGTACTGCCACACGCGGGCCGAACCCTGGTCGAAGAGGGCCGGGTTGGTCGGCGCGTTCGCAACGAGCTCGCCGATGTACACCCACTGACCCGGGACCGAGTCATTCAGCGCCAGATCCGACGCAGCGTAGCCGCTGCCCGTGACCTGCGCATCGGCCTCCCACCGCACCAGGTAGGTGCGCGGGAAGATCGGCTGCGTGCTGACCGAGTTGGTCGTCGCGCGGAAGGACACCGACGTGCTCGTCGACGAGAAGCCGGCCCAGGTCACGAGACCCTGGAAGCCCGTCGCCGGCGTACCGAAGTCCTTCGTCTCCCAGCGCGTGCCGTTCGACACGTTGCCAGCGAAGATGGTCTCGCGGTAAGCGGCTTCACCGTTACCCACGCCGGGGCGCAGGACGGTCGACGCGAACATGTTCGTCATGCCGTGGTTGGCATACGACGGGTCCGCAGCGTACGGAGCGAGCCACGCACCCTGCTTGCTGGCGCGGACGTCGAACGCGTAGATGCCGAGCTGGTTCGGCTTGAAGCCGACGAAGTCACGGAGGACCGTCGCCGACGTCACCGGGCTGACCGCGCTCCACTGCACCGGCGAGTCGGTCGAGTCGGTGGCCTCGAGGCCACGGATGGTCGGGATCGGCAGCGTCATGCCGGCGTCGGAGAGGGCAGCGCCCGGACCGAACGGCGTGGAGAGCAGCGTATCCTCGAACACCATCCACGGGTTGTGCCAGTTCGCGATCGTGTTGCGGCGGAAGCGCAGGCGCGCCGCGCCGGCCGCAACCGTCGAGTTGACCGTCGAGTCACCGATCATGCCAAGCGCCGGATAGCGCATGAAGATGTCGGAGTCGAAGGCTTCCACGTCGTCGGTGCCCGTCGGGCGAACCGCCTGCTGGACCGCCATGCCCGTTCCCGTGGCGCCGAAGACGGCCGGGAGCTGCACGCCGGTGATCACCGGGGACGTGTTGTCGATCACGGCGCGCTGACGAAGCGTCGACGAGTTGCCGGCGCGGTCGCGGAGCACGACGTCGTACTGGTAGTAGCCGGTGGCCGGGCTGTTGACCAGCGCGGTACCGGCGCTCGTGCCACTGATCGGGCCGAAGCCGTAGATCGTGACCGAGTCACGACGGAACGTCGGATCTTCGTTCTCGACCGGGTTACCGAAGCCACCCGCGAAGTTCATCGTGCGGCTCGAGACCGTATCGATGACGGCGCGGTTCGTGAGCAGCGGGGTCGCGTTCGGACGGAAGCGACGCACGATGCGCGAGCCGTGGTTCGAGATGTTGAAGCCCGAGCGCGTGTCGCGGTAGCGGGCGCCGAAGTAGAAGTCCGTCGGGTTCGCACCCGCGACCTTCGCGATCGGCGTCGCGTTACCCGTGCCGCCACCCTGGAAGATGCCGACCGTGTCCGCGGCGAGCGCCGGCGCGGCGCCGACGAACGGCGCAGCGTAGAAGTCCGGCATGTCCGGGATCGGGCCCGAACCGTCGTACGCAGCCGTCAGCGACGGCGGAGCCGTGTCGACACCGAAGATCGCGCCCGAGGCGACGGTCGTCGTGGTCGTGCGGCGGTTACCGAGGAGGTCCACTTCCGTCGCGGCCAGCGAGTACGCGTCGTTGGTGAAGTCACACGGGTGCTCAAGCGGCGTGACGAGCGACGCGATGTCGTTCGACGTCGTGCCGATACCATTGCCGAACACCGTGAACGACTGCGGGCCACCGCACACATTGCGCGAGGCGAGCAGGAAGTTCATGCGCGGCGGCGTACGCTGCGCGGTCGCGAAGCGGCCGACACCCACGGGACCCGGGAACGAACCCGAGGCAGCGCCCGAGTTGGCGTCGTCCGTCGTGAGGTTCGAGCTGAACGCGTAGTTGACCGACACCCAGCGCTCCTGCACGCTTGGGGCCGTCAACGTCATCGTGGGCGCGAGGTAGTCCACGCGGATCGCGTTCGGGCTCTGCACCTGTGCCGACTGACGGAACAGCGACGGGCGCGGGCCCGCGAACACGTCCGTGCCCAGCGACGGGTTGTACGCGTAGATGCTACGCGGGCCCGGGTTCGCCGAGTTGTCGAGCGAGTACGTCACCATCGGGTAGTCTTCGAACCGGAAGTTGTCCCGGCCGTCGTACGCACCCGTCAGGCCACCGCAACCGATGTGCGTCGCCGTGCTGCCGGCCGGAGCGGCCGTACCCACGGTGAACACGTACGGCGCGCCAACCTTCTCGACACCGTTCGGCAGACCGCCCGTGCCGAAGCCCTGGCAGCGGCCAAACGTCGCGTTCAGACGCTCGATCGTGCGGTTCGGCGTGTAGATCACCGGCCACACCTGGAAGGTCACATGACCGGCCGGCTGGCCGATGTCGCTGACCGTCGGGCCGCCCCACCACGTACGCTGGTTGGCGTCGAGCGCGGAGTTCGCCGGGTTCGTCATCGTCAGCGCGAAGCCGTCGATGTTGTTGAAGTTGAACGACTGACGGTTGTTGGCCGCGTTCTGGATCTCGCAGGCGTTGTTCGCCTGGATCGCCGTCGGGCAGGCCGAGGCCGGCGAGCCGGCCGGCAGCGTGATCCACACCGAGGCCGAGATCTCCTTCAGGCCGTTCGTGTAGAACACTTCACCGATGCCCGTCGTGGCGTTCGGCGTGAAGTCCGCGGTGTTGATGTAACCCGTGACGAGCTGACCCGCCTGCGGGTTGATCTGACGCGCGGCAGCGCGACGGCCAGCCGTCGTCGCCGGATTGATGTACACAACCACCGAGTCCACCGTCGCGCCGTTCGTGGCCAGGTTCAGGCGGACCTGAATCTGATCCTTCGTGTTCGCGATGTCGACCGACTGGTCGAGCTGCGGGTTGAGCGCCTGACGGATACCGGCGATGACACCCTGATCCGGACCCGTCGGGCCACCGGCCAGCGTGCCCGCGCCCACGACGCCGCTGTACGCGGTGTCGAGACCCGTCGTCACGATCGGACCCTGCGTGACCGCCTCGATCGAGACGACCGGCAGCGGAGCCACCGTGACCTGCACCAGCTGCGTCAGCGTCGCGGCCGACAGCGTCGACGTCGCGGCGGCCGTGGCCGTCACGGTGATCGTCGCGTTACCCGGCGCCACCGCCGTGATCGAGCGCGTCGCGCCCGTGCCCGACACCGTCGCCACCGACGTGTTCGACGACGTGAACGACAGCGTCGCCGCCGTCGCACCCGCCGGCTGCGTCACCGACGCCGTCAGCTGGCCTGCGCCACCCGTCGGAATCGTGAGCGCCGTCGGCGAAACCGTCAGACCCGTCAGGGCCGGCGGAGCCGCCGTCACGTTCACCGTCACCGCCGCCGTGCGCGTGGCCGACGTGAAGCCAGCGCCAGTCGCCGTGACCGACACCGTCACCGTCGCCACACCCGCCGACACCGCCGTGACCGTGCGGTTGTTGCCCGTGCCGCTGAGCGACACGATGCCAGCCGGCTGCACGTCGTACGTGTACGCCGTCGTCACACCAGCGCCGCCCAGGTTCAGGCTCGGCACCAGCGTCACCTGCTGACCCACCGAAATCGCCGCCGTCGACGGCGAGACCGACAGGTCGCCGTTGATCGCCGAAGGCAGCGAGTTCACCGTCACCGCCGCCGACGCCGACTGACCAGCCGACGTGGTCGCCGTGATCGTCGTGGCGCCAGGCGCCACGGCCGTCACGGTGCAGTTCCCGCCCGCCACAGCCGCCGTCGCAACCGACGAAGCGCCCGTCGAGCAGCTCTGCAGCGTGGGGGTCGGGCTACCGCCCGCGATCTGCACCGACAAAGTCGCCGACGCGCCAGGGTTCAGCGACACCGCCTGCGGCGTGATGCTGACCGTGACGGGAGGCGCCGGTGCCACTGGCACGACAACGTCGTCGCCGCAAGCAGCCAGGACGCCAACGGCGGCCAGGCTCAACGCGAGCGACGCGTTTCTCCGAGAAAAGAAGTGCATTCGTCCTCCCTCTTGCGAGGTGAGTTAGTGGTCTGTGCTCACGACGGACTGGGGACCCGACCGCGAACGTTCCTGCCGATTGAAACGATGCCCCTGATCCGTGGCCAGACGGCTCCGAGTCACCGCACACAAGACAAACAACCGTGAGAGGGTGGACACTCCCGGGAAGCGGCCGGACCGCGTCCACGTCACGCTGCTCATCCTGCGCCCAAATGCCCTGCGTCCTGCTCGCTGCCGCACGCCGTGATGGCCACCCGCTCCACACAACGCACGCCGCCGCCACTACGGGCCGTAGTGGTGGCGATGATACCAAGCGCCGAATGTAGGGGCTTCCGCGCAACCGGTCAAGCAGGAAATCCGCCCGGACACGCGCCCCCACTGTCACATTCTCCCCGCAACCGCCCAGCCGACCGGTTTTCCACACGCCGAGACCGGCCCAGCCACGTGGACCTCCTGTCACAGCATCAGACGAACGCCCGCCGCCGCCGTCACAACCACGGCACGCCCCGCACCCGCGTCACGCCCCAGACTGCCACCCGACAGCGCCCCCCGCCATTCTTTATCACACCATGGCGAGCCTGCCCCCCGATGGTCTCCACCTCCGTACGCTCCGGCCGCGAGACCTCGCCCCGGCGCCAGACCGCGCCCCCGAGGGCCCGGCCCTCAACGCCGCCCAGGCCGCGGCGGCCGCCCACGGCGACGGGCCACTGCTCATTGTCGCCGGCGCCGGCTCCGGCAAGACGCGCACGCTCGTCCACCGCGTCGCCGCCCTCGTCGATCGCGGCGTCGCCCCGGAACGCATCCTCCTCCTCACCTTCACGCGCCGCGCCGCGCAGGAGATGCTCGATCGCGCCGAACGCCTCGCCGGCGCCGCGCGACGCGTTCACGGCGGCACGTTTCACGGCATCGCCCATCGCATCCTGCGACGCTTCGGGCCAGCCGCCGGACTGCCCCGCGACTTCTCCATCATGGACGCGAGCGACGCCGCCGATCTCATGGGCATCGCGCGCACCGCCCTCGGCTACGGCGAACCCACGCGCCGCCGCGGCGCTGACGAAGAACCCACCGGCCCGGCCCGTCGCTTCCCACGCGCCGAAACCTGTCTCACCCTCTATTCCCGACAGGTCAACACGGATCGTCCCGTCTACGATCTCCTCGAGGAGGGCTGGCCACACTTCGCCGAATGGGCCGGTGATCTCGAGCAGCTCTTCGTGGACTACGTGCGGCGCAAGACCGACGCGAACCTGCTCGACTACGACGACCTCCTGCTCTCGCTCGCGCTCCTCCTCGAACAGGGCGGTGATGTCGGCGACCGCATTCGCGCCGAGTACGATCATGTACTGGTCGACGAATATCAGGACACCAATCCGCTGCAGGCGCGCATCCTGCGCGCGCTCTGTCCACACGGTCGCTTGACGGTCGTCGGCGATGACGCGCAGTCCATCTATGCGTTCCGCGGCGCCACGATTCACAACATCATGCAGTTCCCGGCGCAGTTCGCCGACACCACGATCATCACCCTCGAGCAGAACTACCGCTCGTCGGCACCCATCCTGCACACCAGCAACACTCTCATCTCGCGCGCCACGATCCGCTACACGAAGCAGCTGTGGACCGATCGCACCGACGGCGAGCTGCCCTGGCTCGTGACCGTCCGTGATGAACGCGAACAGACGCGTTTCATTGTCGATCGACTGCTCGAGCTCCACGAAACCGAAGGCGTTCCCCTCCGCGAGATCGCCGTCCTCGTACGCGCCGGTTATCTCTCGGCCGACCTCGAGGTCGAACTCGCGAACCGTCGCATCCCCTACGAGAAGTGGGGCGGGCTCAAGTTTCTCGAGGCGGCGCACATCAAGGACGTGCTCGCCTTCCTCCGCCTGCTCGAGAATCCGCAGGACGAAGTCAGCTGGTTCCGCCTGCTGCGACTTCTCCCGGGCGTCGGCGATCGCACCGCGCGCACGGCCATCGAGACACTCGCAGCACACGCCTGGCAGCCACTGGCCCTGACGGGTCTGCGCGTGAGCACGCGCGCCGCGGCTGGCCTGGCAGCGCTCGGCGCACTCCTCGAAGGACTGCGCACGGCGCCGCGAGCCGCGGTGCCGTCAGAGGAGATCCAGCTCGTGCGGCGATTCTACGACCGCGTGCTGATGGAGACGTACGACGATCCGCAACCACGCCTCGCCGATCTCGATCAACTCACCGTGATCGCGAGCGGCTACGCGACGCGCACCGAGCTGCTCGCAGCACTCGCGCTCGAACCGCCGGCCGCGACTCAGGATCTGGCGGTCGGTGCCGACGACGAGGACACCGATGCACTGATCATCAGTACCGTGCACAGCGCGAAGGGACGCGAATGGGATGCCGTCTTCGTGCCGTGGACGGTGGACGGCGTGTATCCCATGGCGCGCAGTGCCAATCAGGATGAAGCGGTCGAGGAGGAACGCCGCCTGCTCTATGTCGCGATGACGCGCGCGCGGCACCACCTGTGCCTCGTGCATCCACTGCAGTCCTTTCCGACGCGCATGAGCGCGGACTATTCATACGGTCAGCTCTCGCGTTTTCTCGATGATGGCGTGCGTCGTACCATGCAACGCGTGACGCTCGGCCCTGATGGCTCGCTCAGCGCCGCGCCGCTCGCGCCTCTGCCTCCACGACCTCCCGTCGACCTGCGCGCGCTGCTGCGTGGCCGCGTCGGCCTCCCTGCCCCTGACGATCCCCGATGATGCGATTCCTTCGCCACTCGCTGCTGCTGGCCGCGCTCCTCCCGATCGGCCTCGCCCACACGCAGCCGTCCGCGACGGCGTTGCCTGCCGCGGACACTCCGCTCCCTGTCGATTCGTCGGTCGTGCGCGGCACGCTCCCGAACGGATTGCGATGGATGGTGCGCCGCAATGCGCGTCCCGCGCGACGCGCCGAGCTGCGGCTCGTGGTGAACGCCGGCTCCGTCCTCGAGGACAACGACCAGCGTGGCCTCGCGCACTTTCTCGAACACATGGCGTTCAACGGCACACGCCGCTTCGCGAAGAACGACATCGTGAAGTACCTCGAATCGATCGGCGTGCGCTTCGGCGCCGATCTGAACGCGTACACCGGCTTCGACGAAACCCTCTACATCCTGCCGGTGCCGACCGACTCGGTCGGACTGCTCGAGCGCAGCTTCGACATTCTCGAAGACTGGGCCAGCGCGGTGCTCATCGACAGCGCCGAGGTCGTCGCCGAACGCGGGGTCGTACTTGAAGAATGGCGCGGTGGACGCGGCGCGCAGTCGCGCGTGCTCGACACGCACCTGCCCGTGCTCTTCCACGGATCGCGCTACGCCGAGCGGCTGCCCATCGGCGATACGGCCATTATCGCCAACGCCATGCCGGCGCCGATTCGTCGCTTCTACACCGACTGGTATCGCCCCGACAACATGGCGGTGGTCGCCGTCGGCGACTTCGATGTGGCGTATGTCGAGCGCCTGATCAGGCAACGCTTCGGTGGCCTGAAGAACCCGTCGTCACCGCGTCCGCGCGTCTCCGTGCCCGTGCCAACGGACAGTCAGACGCGCGTCTCGATCGCGGCCGACGCCGAACTCAACGTGTCATCGATTGAAGTGGACTGGCAGATACCCGTTCGCCGCACGCGCACCGTGGGCGAATGGCGCGAACGGCTGATCGAGGACATCTACAATGCGGCGTTCAATCGGCGCCTTGCCGAGATCTCGCAGCGTCCGTCGGCAAAGTGGGTGGGCGCCTCGTCTGGCGTCGGCTCCTTCGCACGCGAGGCGGCGGTGTATACACTGAGTGTGGCCGCCGAGACGCCCGCGTTGACCGACGCGCTCGAGGCCGTGCTGCTCGAAGCGCGACGCGTGCAGCAATACGGCTTTCTCGACAGCGAGATCGCCCGCGTGAAGACCGACCTGCAACGCAGCTACGAGCGGGCGTACGCCGAGCGTGATCGCTCCGAGTCGGACGGATACGCCGAGAGCTACGTCGCGCATCTGCTCCAGGGTGCACCGGTCCCAGGCATCGAGTTCTATCATCGCTACGCGCCGGCAGCGCTCGCCTCGATTACGCGCGAAGAGGTGAACGCGGTCGGTCAGCGCTGGATGCGCGGTCGCGACCGCGCGCTGCTCGCGTCAATTGCGGCGCGCTCCGACGACGCCCTGCCCTCGCGCGACACGCTACTCGCCGTGCTCGCGCGCGCCGAACGCGCGAGCATCACGCCTTGGATCGAAACGATCGCCGAGGGCGCGCTCGTCGCCGCGCCGCCCGCACCGGGGCGCATTCTGTCGCGCACGCGGATCGACGCGCTCGACGTGACCGATTGGCGGCTCGGCAATGGTGTGCGCGTGCTGCTGAAGCAGACCGACTTCAAGGCGGACGAGGTGCTGCTCGGTGGCTTCGCACCTGGTGGGACGAGTCTCTATCCGGACGATCGTGCGACCGTCGCCGAGTTGGCCTCGACGTTTGTCGAGCGAGGCGGCGTGGGCAATCTGTCGGTGATCGATCTGCAGAAGAAGCTCACCGGCAAGGTGGCGGCGGTAAGTGCGAGTATTGGCGAACGGTCGCAAGACGTGAGCGGCCGCGCCTCACCCAAGGACCTCGAAACGCTCTTCGAGCTGCTGTGGCTGCGATTCACCGCGCCGCGAGCCGATTCGGCAGCCGTACAGGCGTTGCGCCAGCAAATCTCGGCGGTGCTCACCAATCGCGGCCGAGTGCCTGAAGCGATCTTCAGCGACTCGCTTTCCTTGCTGCTGGCCAATCGTCACCCGCGCGTGAAGGTCCCTAGCGCCGATCTGTTTCGCAGCGTCTCGCTCGATGACGCGATGGCGGTGTATCGCGAGCGCTTCGCCGACGCGAACGGCTTCACCTTTGTTTTCGTCGGCAACGTGACCGCCGAGCAGCTCGAGCCGCACATTGTCCAGTGGCTCGCGGCGCTTCCGGCCAACGGCCGCACGGATGCGCCGCGCGACCTTGGCATCCGACCGCCGTCCGGTGTGGCGCAACTCGTGCTGCGCGCCGGCGTGGAGCCCAAGGCCACGACGGTGATCGCCTACCACGGCGAACGGCCGTCGACCGTCGCCTCGCGGCAGGCGTTCCGTACCTTCGGGGAGATTCTCGAAACGCGCCTCCTCGAGGAGCTGCGCGAGGCGTTGGGCGGCACGTACTCCGTGAGTGTCTCCGCGGTGGCGAGCACGCAACCCCGTGACGCCCAGCAGCTCGTCATCCAGTACGGCTCGGCGCCTGAACGGGTCGATTCACTCTACGCGGCCGTCACGCGCACGATCGACGCGCTGCGGCGCGAGGGGCCCACCGACGCCGAGTTGGCCGCGGCGCGCGAGAAGCAGCGACGCGAACTCGAAGTCGAGCAGCGCGAGAACGGCTATTGGATGGCGGGCATTCTGGCGCGTCTCCGGAGCGGGATGGAGCCGCAGCAGATGCTCGAGGCGACTCGGATCATCGACGGGATGACGCGAGAGGCCGTACGTGATGCGGCAGCCACCTTCGTCGATCCGGCGCGATACGTACGCGCGTCGCTCTTGCCCGTGGCTGCCGGCGGCACGCCGTGAGCCGACACCGGCGTGCCGTGCCCGGCGACGCGTCCTACGGCGTCAGCTGGGCACGTACGCCGGCGAAGGGATCAGCTGGCCGCGCCTTCGCGCCCGCGACGATGCGGGCGACCGCACGCGAGAGATCATCGCGTTCCGCCACCAGCACCGAGTCGAAGAGCGCGAGGTTGGTGGCGTAGACCTGCCGCGCCATCACGACGGCGTTGTCGAGCGGGACGCGCTCGACCCAGCCGGCCGGGTAGGTCTGCAGTCGTGGCCCGATGGAATCGACCAATCTGCGCCGCGCGTCGGCGTAGAGGCGGCGACGCGCGGCCAGCCGTCGTTCCCGGTTGGCGGCCTGCTGCACCGCGTCACGCACGCTGTCCGGGTGCATGGCGAAGGCGGAATCGAGTTGTTGATGCAAGCGCGCCCAGAAGGCCCCGAGGAGCAGATCATCCGCCCACTCGGCGTTCGCGCGCATCATCGACGCCGAATCGCCACGCGCGCGAAAGAAGGCGATCGCACCACGTCCGCCCACGAACGACGCGAAGGACTCGTTGAACACCACCTGACCCTTCGCGAAGAAGGTGGTGTGTGTGATTTCGTGAATGACCGTGTTCACCAGCGACACCGAATCCATCCGGAGCGTCGTACTCACCACGGGATCGTTGAACCAGCCGAGCGTGCTGAACGCGCTGGAGGCGCCGAGTGACACGTCGAAACCGTCGCGCCGGAGAGCGTCGGCGGTGCGATGGGCCGCGCCGAAGTCGAAGAATCCCTTGTAGGGGAAACGTCCCACCACCGGAAACCACCACGTCTTGCGCGCGAGCCGATCCGGGTACGCGGCCGACACCACGAGCACCAGCGTGTCGCGATCGAGGCGCGAGTAGCGCGTGAAGCTCTCTTCGGGGCGAAGCGAGAGCGAATCGGCGGCAAAACGGCGCGCCTCGAGCACGAGCGCCAGTTTCGCGCGCTCCGCGTCGGGCGTGCGCTCGTCGGCCACGAGGCGATCGATCGGCTGCCGTCGCGACAGGATGCGCGCCTCCTCCCACGCCGCGCGCGAGAGATAGCAGCCCATGGGCGAGATCACGAAGAGCAGCAGCGCGCCGATCGCGCCCAGCAGGCCGATCCGGCCGAGGCGCCGGCGACGAATCGCGCGTCGCACCGGCCTGTCAAGGGCGTGGCCCGCGGCGACGGCGCTGCTTACACTACCGGAATCATGTCCTTCGTCCATCTCCACTGCCATTCTGAATTCTCGCTCCTCGATGGGGCGAACCGGATCGGGGACCTGATCAAGCGGGCCCAGTGGTTCGAGCAACCGGCGCTCGCGATTACCGATCACGGTAACATGCACGCCGCCTGGTTGTTCCAGGAGGCCGCGCGCAAGACCGGCGTCAAGCCGATCCTCGGCATGGAAGCGTACGTGGCGCCGGGCGACCGGCGGCTCAAGCAGCGCGCCGCGCCCGGTCAGAAGTCGAACTACCACCTCGTCCTGCTGGCGCGCGATCTCACCGGGTATCGCAACCTCGTCAAGCTCTCGTCGCTGGCGTATACCGAGGGGTTCTACGGCAAGCCGCGTGTGGACCGCGAGCTGCTGGCGCAGCATCACGAAGGGATCATCGTCACCTCGGCGTGCATGGCGGGCGAAGTGGCGTCGCATCTGCTCGAGGGACGAGACGACGAAGCGGCAGCGGTCGCGGCGTGGTACGCCGAGCTGTTCAAGGGTCGCTACTACCTCGAGGTGCAGGCGCACCGCAGCGAAGGGCAGGACGCCCTCAACGCCAAGGTGTTCGCGCTGGCCGATCGGCTCGGCCTGCCGGTGGTGGCCACCAACGATGCGCACTTTCTCGCGCACGAGGATCACGACGCGCACGACGTGCTGCTGTGCATCGGCCTCGGCAAGGACCGCAGTGACCGCGATCGCATGCGCTACGATGACGGGCTCTACTTCAAGAGCGCCCCGGAAATCGCGGCACATTTCCCCGGGCGCCCCGAGGTCCTCGAGCACACGCTCGCGATCGCCGACTCGGTGGACGTGCAGTTCGCCAAGAAGTATTACGTGCCGTCGTTCCCGCTTCCCGAAGGAATCAGCACCGAGAATGACCTGCTGATCAAGCTGGCGACGGAGGGGGCGAAGGCGCGCTACGGCGATCCGTTGCGCGATGAGGTCAAGGAGCGTCTCGAGTACGAGCTGGGGGTCATCACCACCACCGGCTACGCCGGCTACTTCCTCATCACGGCCGACTTCATCAAGGCGGCACGCGATCGCGGCATTCCGGTGGGCCCGGGACGCGGCTCGGCGGCGGGGTCGCTCGTGGCCTACGCACTCGGCATCACCGACGTGTGTCCCCTCGAGTTCGACCTGCTCTTCGAGCGCTTCCTGAATCCGGAGCGCGTCTCGATGCCCGACGTCGACGTCGACTTCTGCTTCGAACGCCGCGGCGAAGTCATCGAGTACGTGCGGCAGAAGTACGGCAAGGACTCGGTCGGACAGATCGTGACGTTCGGGACGATGAAGTCGCGCGCCGCCATCAAGGATGTCGGGCGCACGCTCGGTTTCACGCCGGCGGAAACGGACGCGTTGGCCAAGCTCGTGCCGAACGCGCCGAACAACTCGCTCACGGTGAAGGAAGCCGTGGAGCAGGTGCCCGACGTGAAGAAGCTGTACGAAGGTGACGAGCGCTATCGCCAGCTGCTCGACTACGCGATCAAGCTTGAAGGGCTGTCGCGACACACGGGTGTGCACGCGGCCGGCGTGGTGATCGCGCCCGGACCGCTCGACGAGTTCGTGCCGATCTGCACGCAGGCCTCGAAAGGTGCGGGCGCAGGCGAGGAAGAACGCGTCATCGTGACGCAGTACGACATGACGTGTCTCGAGAAGGCCGGCATGCTCAAGATGGACTTCCTCGGGCTCACCACGCTCACCGTGATCACCGACACGATCAAGCTCGTGAAGGAGACACGCGGGATTGACGTGCTGCTCGAAACGCGCGGCTTCACCGATCCGGAGACGTACCGTGTGCTTCGTGCAGGACGCACGGGTGGCGTGTTCCAGTTCGAATCGCCGCTCGCGACCGACGTGCTCAAGCGCATGCGCTGCGACCGGTTCGATGACCTCGTCGCGTCGAACGCGCTGTTGCGTCCCGGCCCGCTCGACGCCGGCATGCACAACGTCTACATCAAGCGCAAGCGTGGTGAGGAGCCGGTCGAGTACGCGTTGCCGGAACTCGAGCCGATCCTCTCGAACACGTACGGTGTCATCACCTATCAGGAGCAGGTGATGCGCATTGCGCAGGTGCTGGCCGGCATCTCGCTCGCCGAAGCCGACGTGCTGCGCAAGGCCGTCGGCAAGAAGGACGCCGAGCTCATTCGCAAGGAGCTCGGCAAGTTCAAGGAAAAGGCCGTCGCGAAGGGTCATGATCCGGCGATCATCGAGGAACTGGCCGGACAGATCGAGACCTTTGGACGGTACGGATTCAACAAGTCGCACAGCGTCGCCTACTCCGTCCTCTCGTACCACACCGCGTGGCTCAAGACGCACTACCCCGCGGAGTTCATGGCGGCGTTGCTGTCGTCGCAAATCGGCAAGACCGAAGAGGTCATCAAGTACATTGCCGAAGCCCGCGAGATGGGGCTCGAGGTACTCGCGCCAGACGTGAACGAATCCGGGTGGCGTTTCACGGTCGTGGGTGACACGCGCGTTCGCTTCGGCCTCGGGGCCATTCGCAACGTCGGCAAGGGCGGCATCGACTCACTGCTCGGCGCCCGCGCGGACGGTCCGTTCACGTCACTGCACGACCTGTGCGCCCGCGTGGACCTGCGGCTCTGTAATCGCCGGTTCTTCGAAGCGCTCATCGCGGCGGGGGCCTGCGATGGGCTCGGTGGCCATCGGGCGCAGCTGCTCGCGGGCCTGGACGCCGCGCTCAACGAGGCGGCGCTCCGCCAGGACGACGCGGCCGCCGGGCAGGTGTCGCTCTTTGGCGACCTCATGGCCGATCCGGTGGCCTCGACGGCCTCGGCCCATGTGCCACTCCCGAATGTGCCGGCCTGGAGCGAATCGGAGCGCCTGCAGCGCGAAAAGGATCTGCTTGGCTTCTACATCTCCGGCCATCCGCTGGAGCCGTACCGAACAGAATGCGAACTGTTCGCCTCGCATACCGTGGCCCAGCTCGGCACCTGGACCGAGCAACCCCTGACGCTCGGTGTCGTCGTGTCCGCCATCAAGCGCCAGATCAGCAAACGCAGCGGTCAGGAGTTCGCCCGGTTGACAGTGGAGGATTTTTCCGGATCTTCCGAGTTGCTGGTGTTTCCCGAGGCGTGGGCTGCCATCGGCGACCGCATCCGCCCCGACGTGCCACTTCTCATCAAGGGTGGCTATTCGAAGCGGGATGCCGACGTGGAGAACCCCACGTTCATCGTCGAGAGCGTCACGCGGTTCGCGGAACTGCGAGCGAGTGGCGACGTCGCCATCACCATCGACCTCGTGCGTGGGCTCGACCTGCCCGCTGGCGTGATGGAGGATGTGCGGCGCGCACTGGATCATCACGTCGGGTCAGCGCCGCTCGAGCTGCGCTGGCGCGACGACCGCGGAACGGCGGTGCGATTCCGTTCGCGCAGTCTGACCATCGCGGCCACGCCGCACGCGCTGTCCGATCTGCGCGCGCTGTTGGGGCCGGAGCAGGTGCGGCTCGTCCGCGCCTGAATGCTGTCTCACGTGGTTTGCCCGCGCGCCGTCGTGGCGCGCTGACTCTCATACATTCCCATGGCCGCACCCTTGCTCGACTTCGAACGGCCGATCGCCGATCTGGAACGCCAGATCGACGAACTGCGTCGCATGGCCGGTGATCAGGACCTCGACGTCGCCGCGGAACTCGCGCCGCTCGAACAGAAGCTGCAGGCGCTGCGCGTCGCCATCTATCGTGACCTGACACCGCTGCAGCGTGTGCAGGTGGCGCGCAACGCGAAGCGCCCCTTCACCCTCGACTACATTCGCCTCGCCTTCACCGACTTCGTTGAACTCCACGGTGATCGAGCGTTCCGCGAGGATGCCGCGATCGTGGGCGGGTGGGCGCGGCTCGATGGCGAAACGGTCATGGTGATCGGTCACCAGCGCGGGCGCGATACGAAGGAGAACATCAAGCGCAACTTCGGCATGCCCCACCCCGAGGGCTACCGCAAGGCACTGCGTCTCATGAAGCTCGCCGAGAAGTTCCAGGTGCCGATCATCACGCTGATCGACACACCTGGCGCCTGGGCGGGACTTGGCGCCGAAGAGCGTGGCCAAAGTGAGGCCATCGCGCGTAACCTCTTCGAGATGAGTCGCCTCGAAGTGCCCATTCTCGCCACCGTCATCGGGGAAGGCGGATCGGGCGGCGCCCTCGCGCTCGGTGTGGCCGACCGCGTCTTCATGTTCGAGAATGCGGTCTACTCGGTCATCACCGTCGAAGGGTGCGCCGCCATTCTCTGGAAGGATGGCAAGAGCCCCGAAATGCGTGACAAGGCGGCGAGCGCGCTCCGCATCACGGCCCAGGATCTTTTCGACCTGCGCGTGATCGACGAGATCATTGCCGAGCCTATCGGCGGGGCGCATTCGAATCACGAAGCCGCGGCGGCGGCGCTGAAGGAGACGCTGGTTCGTCACCTCGATGAACTGCGCAAGCTCAAGCCCGAGCGACTCGTGCGGCGCCGTCGTGAGAAGTTCATGCGCATGGGGCAGTTCATCGAGTGAGCAGCGAGTGACTCACCTCATCGAGGTGGCGTTCGGCGGCAACCGCAAGGCGTTCTATCTGTGGGAGGGCGATGCGCCACCCGCCGTGCACGCGCCCGTCATCGTGGAGGCCGATCGCGGCGAAGACCTCGGTCGTGTGCACGCCGTCGGCGAACTCGCCGAACGGCGCTGCAACGGCTGCAGTCATGGCTGTGGCACCGACACGCGCCCAACCGAACGGGCGCTGCGGATTGCCACGGCCGCCGAGCTCGCGCGCGCATCAACGCTGCGCGAGGAGAACGAGGTCGCGCGGCGCACCACGCACGAGCGTACTCGAGCGGCTGGCCTGGGCATGAAGATCTCCGACGCCGAGTGGCAGTGGGATCGTCGCAAGCTCACCATCTACTTCACCGCCGAAAAGCGCGTCGACTTCCGCAACCTCGTGCGTGAACTCGCCGCGCACTTCCGCGCGCGCATCGAGCTCCGACAGATCGGCGTGCGTGACGAAGCCAAGCGACTGTCGGGCATCGGTCGCTGTGGGCGGGAATACTGCTCGGCCAGCTGGCTCCCCGATCTGCGACCCGTCAACCTTGGCGTCGCGAAGGACCAGCGACTCTCGCTCAACCCGACGCAGATCTCCGGCGCGTGCGGCCGATTGATGTGTTGCCTGCGCTACGAGCACGACTTCTACGTGCAGAGTCGGCGTCGCTTCCCCAAGGAAGGACGTATCCTTCGCACGGCGCAGGGTGAAGAGAAGGTGCTCGCCATCGACATCTTCCGCGATACGGTCACCTTGCGAGGTGTCGAGGGCGAGACACGCGTCGTACCGCTCGCCGACCTGCGCCTCGAAGCGGAACACGCCGGTGGTGTCGCACTCGGCGTGGGCGTGGCGTCGAGCGAAATGGTCGCCACGATCGATGAGCCGCTTGACGAGCACGTCCCGCTCGAGGACGCCCCCCCGAGCGCAGTCCACGACGCTGCGCCGCGCTCGGCTCCGTCGATCACCGCGCCGAGCAGTCTCGCCACCGCACCGATCGAGACATCGCCGTCGGAGGCCACCGACGACGTGGACGACGGCGATGATGACGAGGCTGAGGACGCCCCGGCAGCCGGCGCGACCGGCTCGGACGATGATGCCCCGCGCCGCAAGCGTCGCCGTGGCCGCCGGGGCGGACGGCGAGCGCGAGGCGAACGCCCACCGCGTGACTCCGGGACCGACGCACCGCGTGGCCCCGACGACATTCCCTCAGCTTCGGATTCCTGATCGTGTCCCGCTTCTATCTCACCACCGCGATCGACTACGCGAACGGTGATCCGCATCTCGGCCACGCCCTCGAGAAGATCGGGGCCGATGTCATTGCGCGCTATCAGCGCGCCGCGGGGCGTGACGTGCACTTCATGATCGGCATGGATGAGCACGGCCAGAAGGTCGCGCAAACCGCCGCCGCGCAGGGAAGTGAACCCCAGGCCTTCACCGACCACATCGCCGAACGGTTCCTCGCGACGTGGGACAAGCTCGGCATCAGCCATGATCAGTTCATTCGCACGACCACGCCACACCACAAGGCGGGCGTGCAGGCGCTGATTCGTCGCATTGCCGAGCGTCAGCCGGATGATTTCTACGAGCAGAGCTACCGTGGGCTCTACTGCGTCGGCTGCGAAGCGTTCAAGCAACCGGCCGATATCGATGACGGTGGACGATGCGTCCTGCATCCCACGCGCACGCTGGAAGAAGTGGAGGAGCGCAACTGGTTCTTTCGCCTCTCGAAGTACGCGCCGTTCCTTCGCGCGCACATCGACGCCAATCCGCAGTTCGTGCAGCCGACGAGTCGACGCAACGAGATTCTTGGCCTGCTCGATCAGGGGCTCGAGGACATCTCCGCCAGTCGTTCTCGCCTGTCGTGGGCGGTGCCGTTCCCGATGCCGCTCTCGACCGGCGAGGTGCAGGGCACGTACGTCTGGTTCGATGCGCTCCCCAACTACCTCACCGGCACCGGTTTTCCCGACGGCGACTGGGACACCCGCTGGCCAGCGCAACTGCACATCATCGGCAAGGATATCACACGCTTTCACGTCGTGATCTGGCCCGCGATGTTGCACGCTGCGGGCTTGCCACTGCCGGAGCAGGTCTGGGCGCACGGCTTCGTGCAGCTGGGTGGTGAACGGTTCTCGAAGAGCGCCGGTGTGAAGCTCGATCTGCACGAAGCGATCGATCGGTTCGGCGCGGATGCGTTCCGATACGTGCTGCTGCGCGAGGTACCGTTTGATGGCGACGGCAACTTTTCGTGGGAGCGATTCGAGGAGCGGTATACGGCGGATCTCGCCAATGCGCTGGGCAATCTCGCCAGCCGAGCGGTGGCGATGGTCGAGAAGTATCGCGAGGGTGTCGTCCCGGTCGCCGCTGCGCCCGACGACGAAACCGGCGATCACGACGACATCACCGCGTACCATCAGGCGATGAACGGAACGCGCGGTTGGCTGTTGCACGAAGGACTGGCAGCGATCGCGCGACAAGTCGCGCGCGCGAACGAGTTCACCCAGCAGAGCGCACCGTGGCAGCTGGCAAAGGACGCGACCAAATCCGACGCGCTGGATGTCGTGCTCGCATCGCTGATCCGGCGGCTTGCACGGTGCACGCTCCAGCTCGCTCCGTTCATGCCGACGAAGTGTGAACAGCTGTGGCGAACACTCGGCGCCTCGCCGGCGCTCCACTCGCTCCGCTTCGACGCGCTGTCCGGCCTCGACGCGGCCGGATGGCGCGTCACGAAGGGTGAGCCACTCTTCCCGCGGCCCGTCGCCCCCGTCGAGCCGGCCTGACCGCCTCGGGCTCGGCGTATCACCGCCACGGCCCCATGCGTCACGCCCTGACGCCCTCGCACGGTGACGAGACAGTTGACGCACGCGAAGGATCGTTTCGTGTGGCAGGGAATTCTCCCGACCACACGGAGCTCGCACATGCGCCTTGGAGATGCACACAACGGTCGGCTCTGCCGCGTGACCCGCCGCAGCGGCGTTCGCGCTGGCACCCGCAGGTCCCGGCGAGGCTTCGCCCTCGAGGCGGTCCTGCTGCTCATGCTCATCTTCGCCGTCATCGTGATGGCCGGCCTTTCGGCCGTGCAGACGCTGACGCGCACCTCCGCCATCGACTACCGCAGCACGCAGGTGGCGTACGCGGCCGAGGCCGGTGCCGACGACATCATGTCGCAGCTCGACGCGGCGATGCAGGATGGCGTGATTGGCGCAACGGACATTGCGGGCCTCGCCAGCCCGAACCTCGCTGGCTTCGCCTTCGAAACGGACACGCGGACCACCGCTGCGCCGGAAGCCCGCACCATCACCTCCGGTCCCTTCGCCGGCCTGATTTCGCTCAACCAGCCGATCGACATCGAGGTGACGGCCACCGACTCGATGCGCAATCGCAGTCAGGTCGTGCTCTCGGTCAATGCGCAGAGCATTCCGCTCTTCCAGTTCGGTGTGTTCTACGAGGAAGACCTCGAGATTCTCCCTGGCCAGCCCATGGTGTTCGCGGGCTGGGTGCACTCCAACTCGAATCTGTACCTCAGTTCAGGTAGCGTCACGTTCCAGAGTCAGCTCACGACGCCCGACAGCGTGTTCTGGCAGCGCAAGGACCGCAATGAGCGACTGAGCGGCGTCCGCATTCACAACGCGGCCGGCTCGCCGATCCAGTTGGACTTCGACTCGCGCAGCCACGCCGGCGCCGCGTTCGTCACGCGCAGTACGACACGGTTCAACAATCGCCTCATGTCGGGCGCCAGTGGCGTTCGGGCGTTGCGGTTGCCGTTGCCGGCAGGGATGAACTCGTACACGCTCATCGAGCCGCGTCAGGGCGCCGATAACGCCATGGTGCAGGACGTGAAGCTCGCGTGGAAGTCGGACTGGTACATCGAAATCGACGTCGCCAATCTCGCGACACCGTGCGCGAGCATGGTGCAGACACGCGCGGCCGGTCGCGCATTGCCTACGGCCGCGCAGTGCGCCGCGATCTTTACCGGGCGCCCGAACGCGTTCTTCGATGGGCGTGAGGACCTGCGCCCGGATCTGCTCGAAGTCAACATGGGCGCGCTCCGTACGTGGGTCGCCGCCGATCCGGGCGGTCGACGCGTGGACATTCTCTATGTGCGATTCACCGGTCGCAACGCGGCCATCACGGAGCGCGACTATCCCGCGCTTCGTCTGGTGAACGGCGCTGAACTCCCGGCCTCCTGGTCACCGATCGAACCGGGCGGGCTCTCCGTCGCCACGGATCACCCGCTGTACGTGCGCGGCGATTACAACTCGATCAACTGGAAGCCCGCCGCCTTCTACGCCGATGCCATCACGTTCCTGAGCAACAACTGGAACGATGCCATGCAGGCGAACTTCGCGCGCCGCGCCGCGAGCGCATTGACCACCGCCAACGTCGCCATCGCGGCCGGCCATTCAGCGACCACGTGTGACTGGCGGCGCGCCGGCTGCGGTGCGCCAATTTACGGCGGTGGGCTCGAGAACTTCCCGCGCTTCCTCGAGGATTGGGGTGGAGGCCGCATCTTCCGCTACACGGGGTCGCTCGTGTCGCTCTTCGAGAGTGCGAAATCCAGCGGTGATTGGGGCAACACGGTGGACGCCGCCGGCAACGCGCAGGGCGCGTACTACAATCCGCCCACGCGTCAGTGGAGCTTCGACCTCCGCTTCCGTGACCCACGCATGCTGCCGCCCGGGACGCCACGCGTCGGCACCGTGATCCAGACGGCCTTCCGCCCGGTGTTCTGATGCACAACGGCCACACACCACGGCCTGCGGCGCGCGGCTTCACGATGATCGAAGTGCTCGTCGTCGTGGCCATGCTCGCTGCCATGATGGCCATCATGGGACCGCGCTTCCGTATCTCCGACAGCATCGATGTCCAGCTCAGCGGCATGCAGCTCGCGCAGGATGTCGAGCTTTCGCGAACGCGAGCGCTCGCCACGAAGTCGGACGTCCGCTTCGTCGTGGAGGTGCTTGGTGACAGCGGTGCGTACACGGCCTACCTCGATGTCGACCGCGACGGCACGATTGCCGAAACGCACGACGAGAGTGTCGCACTACGTGGCGTAGGTCGACGGCCGCTGCGCCCGCGCGTCCGGTTCGGCCTCGGGAATGCTTCCCCGCTCCCCAATGATCCGGCCGGTCAGCCCGTCGGGTTTGCCGACGGCCGACTGCTGTTCAACTCGCGCGGCCTCACCGAACCGCTCGGAACTGCGGGCGTGATCTACCTCGAAAGCACCGTCAATCCGGATCGCGTGTCAGCCGTGGCGATCTCGGGCAGCGGCGGTGTCCGCCTCTGGCACTGGAGGGACGGAGAATGGCGATGACCACTCATCGGCGCAGCCGCGACGGCTTCACGATCATCAACGTGCTCGTGGGCATCGTGCTGCTCGTCGCAGGCATCATGGCACTCGGCAAGTCGAACGCGGAAACGCTGCGTGGGCAGTCGCTGGCCCAGAACCGGACCAACGCGCTCGCGATTGCCCGTGCCTATCTCGAGGAAGTCCGGACACGCGATCCCTGGTCCCTTGCCACCGAGAGTCCCATGATGGTCGGTGGGGATGGCGTGCCGAGTTCCCTCGGCAAGTTCAAGCGACAGATGACGGTAGTCGAGGAGCGCGGCAATCTCGTGCGCCTCGAGGTGGAAGTCGACTTCCCGCGCGCCATGGAGCCGGTGCGCGTCACCACATACCAGTATCGCGGTAACGCGCTCGCCGGAGGTGCTTGAGATGCGTTCACATCGCACGTTGTCTTTCGATGCGGCACGACGGGGCTTCACCATCGTCGAACTGCTCGTCGCGCTCGTCATGGGCGTGATCATTCTCAGCGCCGCCACGAAGTTCGCCGTCAGCTCGTGGCAAGGCCGTCGCAGCTGGACCCTTCGCGAAAGCGTCGACCGGAATGCGCGGTTCCTCGGCATTGCCATCGCACGCGACGCTGCCGAGGCGGGCGTGAGCATCGAGAGTACGCCCGTGTTCGGCACACTCGGCACGTTTACCGACACCATCTCGATCCTGTCGGTCCCGTTCGAGCCGAACGAGGCACCGGTCTATCGCTTCGACGCGATGGACGGCGATACGATCAACCCGCTGCCTCCCGGGGGGAACTGCGGCTCCACCTGCCTCAGCTTTCTCAAGCACGACGGCACGTTCGACCTGCAAGCGGGTGATCTGGCGCGCCTGCAGATCGGTGGCGAGCGGAGGCTCCTGCTCCTGACCGCCGTCAATGACCTCGGCGGGGCGAACTTCTCCGTGGAGTTTCTCCCGGTCACCTCGCTCCTGGGACGACCGGCGGGACTCGACGATTCGCTACCGATCGACCGATACGGCACGGCCATCCAGAAGCTGCGCGCGGTCACGTACTGGCACGATCCAACCGCGAAGGCAGTGTTCCGCTCGGAGCGGCTGAACCCGACGACCGGTCGACCGGTTGGGCAGCAGCTCGCTGATGGTGTCGAAGCGTGGGAAGCGCGCCTGCTGTTCGAGGATGGCTTCGAGGCCCCGCGCTACGACGGCATGGACACCGACTCCCTCAACGATGCCCATCGCATTCTCGGTGTGAAGGTGCGCGCCAAGGTCATGGCCAGTCGCACCGATCCCGCCGTGAACGGCGGCGCGCCCGTGTACCGATGGTACGAGTGGCGCGCCGCCCCACGCAACCTGCTCTACGAAAAGAACCGCTTGTGACGCGTTACTTCGAGAAGTCGACCTTCGGCGCTTCGCGCGCCGAGGCGTCGGCCTCGAAGTACTCGCGCGGCTTGGCGCCCGTCACCTTCGCCGTCAGCACCGCAGGAAACTTGCGGATGTAGGCGTTGTACGTCTCGACGGCACCATTGTAGTCGGTTCGCGCCACCGCAATGCGATTCTCTGTTCCGGTGAGTTCGTCCTGCAGGCGCAGGAAGCTCTCGTTGGACTTGAGATCGGGATACGCCTCCACGACCACGTTCAGTCGACCCAGCGCTGACGTCAGCCCCGCGTTGGCGGTTGCCAACTCCTGCAAGTCGGCGCCGCCCGTCTTGTTGAGCGCGCCCTGCAAGCCAGCGCGCGCCTCGGTCACCTGCGTCAGCACCTCGCTTTCCTGCGTGGCAAAGCCCTTGACCGTTTCCACAAGATTCGGGATGAGGTCGGCGCGTCGCTGCAGCTGCACCTCGATGTTCCGCTGTGCCGACGCCGCCGCTTCGTCGTACGTCTGAATGCTGTTGTAGCCGCACGCGCTGAGCAGCACGGGAAGCGCGAGCAGGAGTACCGCGCGCAGCGAGCGTCGCGGAGAACGCGCCGCGTCCGACGGCGCGGCCGTGCGGGTGACAGGGGAAACGTGCAGCATCGTGAGCTCCTGAGTCATGGCGGTGAAGTCGTGAAGGAAGTACATCGCACCGGAGAGTGATGCTACGCCGGTCCGGTCCCGGGGTCGAACGTATCGAGCCACGCCGCCAGCCGCTCCATGCCGAGCAGCGTGGCCAGCAGGATCGCTTCCGCATCGCGCGCGGCGATCGCGCGCCCGTGGCGCAGGTCATCGTGCACGCGCGCGAACGGGGCGCCATCGAACGCCGCGACAGTGGCGACGCGATCGATCAACGCTCGTCGGTCGGCGGGCGCACGCTCACCGAGCACGCGTACCGCTGCACGAAACACGGCCATCAGTGTCCCGTGACTCGCGCGCAGCACGTCCAGCTGCTTCGCACCATCAGTGCCCGCGTGCATCAGCGCCTGCCGGAGTCGCAGCACCTTGCTCATGGCCTCGTACTCAGCTTGACGGCGCAGGTCACTGCGCTTCACGGGGGCTGCGGGCGGCAGCGCGCCATGCAACACGCGATGCAGCTCGTGAATGTCCGCGTACTCCATGGGGAAGATGTCGGCGGACCGCTCCCATTCGCTCACCGTCAACTCGAACGGCGGCGGATTGCCCGCCTCACGCCACGCGTGCACGGTGGCCGCGAGCGCCTCGAGCTGCGACGCCTCGATGCGATCCAGGAGGACGAGCACATTCTGGTCGGATCGCTCGGCCAGGGACTGGCCGACTGCGGCAGACCCATAGAGCAACACGCAACGCAGCCGCTCACCATGAATGCCGGCGAGCTGCGTCACGAACTGTTCAAGTGTCAGTCGGGCCATGACAGAATTTGCGTGTGTGAGTGTTGTGTTCCTGCGCTACCAGCTGGATCCACCACCGCCTCCGCTGAATCCGCCGCCGCCGCCGAACCCGCCAAAGCCGCCACCACCGCCGAAGCCGCCGCCAAATCCGCCGCCGCCGAAACCACCGCCAAAGCCACCGCCGTATCCGCCGCGGTAACGCGTGGGCGGACCGCTCCCCGCGACCATCAGTGGCAGACAGCCGCTCCGTCCTCCGCGGCTCGAAAGCACCATGAGCACGAAGAAGAGGATCAGGGCGACGAGCAGGGCGTTCGGCGAGCTGCGGCGCGCAGGGCGTCGAGTAACCGGCAACTCACCGTCGGCGAGCTGGAAGCCGAACTCGGCGGCGTAGGCTTCTGCGACGGCCGACGCGACGACCAGCAGTCCACCACCATAGTCCCGCGCAACAAAGCGGTCCGTGGCTGCACGACAGAAGCTCCCCGCGCGCGCGTCGGTGAGGAAACCCTCCGCCCCCATCCCGGACTCGATGCGGCAGTATCCGCGACCGTCGGTGCTGGTTTCCTTCGGCACGAGCAGGATGACCGTCCCGGCATTTCGCCGCGCGTCGCCAACATCGGCCTTGGCCCCGACCTTCCACTCACGACCAAGGCGCAGCGCGACCTCCTCCACCGGTCGTCCTTGCAGATCCGGCAAGGTGACAATCGCGATTTCGCCCCCCGATCGCGTCTGAACGATGCGGGCAACCGATTCGAGGCGGGCCTCGGTGGTTGCGTCAATGACGTTCGCGAAGTCGTTGACGTAGCCACGCGGAGCGGGCAGCGGCGATTCCTGCGCGCGCACGGGCGCCGTGATCAGGAGCACACCGGAAGCGGACAGCAGAGCGAGGCGGCGCATCATGGCTGATACTACGCCACAAGCGCGCATCTGATTCACCCGACGCTTCAGGGCTTCTTCTGATCGTCCGACATGCGGGTGTAGATCGCGAGCGCCCCGTACGCCGCGCGGTCTCCCCACTCCAGCCGGGCCTCACTCGACCCCACCACGGCAAGGAAGTAGATGTCGCGGGGATTGAGATGCACGCCACCAGTGATCAGGACGTTGTCGATGATCACGGCGAGACACTGCCCCGTTCGGGTGCTCTTGATGCAGTCACCGTTCCGGTTGGGCACCATCAGCCCGGGCGCGCCGAGCGATCGAATCAACTCGTTCAAGCCGAGCGACGACTGACTGCGCGCCTCGATCGTTTCGGGATCGAACACCTTCCATCCGCGGCGTGTCGCATAGCGCAGTCGCTGCGTGTTGAGGGAGGGGGCGACTTCGGTGGACACCTCCGTGAGGTTCTGCGCGAGCGGCCGCACCCACAGATCGGCGCTCACGGTGTCCGTGACGAGCAGCGAGAACTCGTCGCTCATGGTCGGTTGGAGACCGATTCGCGTAATGGTCAGGCGAAACGGCACACCGGCCGCTCCACCACCGAAGCGAAGCACATAGCGACCGGCAGCATCGGTCATGGCATCGGCGAGCGTCTTGCCGCGTCGATCCTGAGCAACCACGCGCGCGGCATCGATGGTCACCGAGTCGTCCCGCAGTCGCACGGTGCCCTGCAACACCTGTGCGTTGGCGTCGCGACGGAGTAGCAACAGTGCGGCTACGAGCAAAACGACCGCGGACGTGCTGCGCACGCCGCGGTCGCTCTGCTGGCACCGTCGCCAGAGGCGCATGATTACGGCGTCGTGCGCGGCGGATGACGATCGATGAAGAACAGCACCGACGGATTCGCCGAAGCCGCCGCCGGCGAACCGGCGACCGACGCGGGGAACGCCACGGCGGTGATCACCGAACCGGCCTGCGAAGCGCCGCCGATCGGATCAACCGACGTCGTACCAGCCGTACCGGCCGGAGCGGCCGCCGAGATGAGCGGCGTGGTGCTGCCCGCCGCCGTCACGCGCACCGCGAACGCGCCAGGAGCGCGGGTCACGTAGGCCGACGCGTTGCCAAACGACAGGCCGGCAACGGCCGGCGCGCCCGAGATGGCCGACGTCGCCGTCTCCGTCACGTAGACGTCGACGTTGCCAATGCCAGCACCCGCGTGCATCGCGCGGAGCGCAACCTGGGCGCCGGGCGTCGGCACAGCGTCTTCGATGATGCGGATGGCATTGGCCGGCGCGCCGCCGCGGGCGAAGCCCGAGTGGAGCACCGTGTAGTACTTGCCCGCTTCGAAGTTGTGCGTCGCTTCGCCCAGCACCGCCGTGTTGCCCGCCGTGCTCGCGTTCGCATTGAACGAGAAGACACGGAAGCGACGGCTACCCGCCTGCGTGCCCTGGTAGTTGCCACCACCGAGGCCGCGGAACGGCACACCGGCCCACGTCTGCGGCGAGAACTCCACCTGGTCGATGAAGCGCACCGTCGTGGCGAGCGTGTCGGGGAGCGCGTTGATGTAACGAACGAACGCAAGCGGCGGCAGCTCGGTGGGCTTGAGCGCGCCGTCTTCCGTTTGGCAGGCGATGCTGGCCAGTGCGGCAGCAGCGATCAGTCCAAACCGTGAAAGCCTCATGAGTCCTGGACTCCTTAGTACGAGTGCGAACGTGGTGAATCAGGGGACGGAAACAGGGATGCGACCGACAGACGAAATCGGGCTCCCCCCGGGATCGCGAGGATTGGCCGTGTCCGTGCGATCTCTCGCGTCGCCACCGAACAGATCGAGCGTCAACCCGAAGGTTGCCGCCGTGATGAGACCGATGACGGAACCGCCCAACACCAGGGAGCGACTCCGAGAGAGTTCACGTAACTGGTAACCGAGGATCGCGGAGGAGGGGATCTCCACGCGCTCGCCGGACCAGAGAGACGACCCGCCACGCACATCCTTGGTCCCCGTCACTTCGAGGACCACGCCAGTGGAATCGTGCGAGATGAAGGTGCCTTCCACACGCTCGATCAGCGAACCGAGTCGATCGGAGAGCAGCAGGCGACCCTGATCATTCAGTACGACGGCACCGCGCTGTTGCGGCGGCACCGGCGCTGACTGCACGGGACGGTAGGTGTAACACCCCCACTGGAGCGCGGTCGTACACGCCAACAGCGACAAGGTCACGCGACGACGCACGGTCGCGCTCCGGTGAGGGGTCGAGCGCATCACTGGAAGCCGTAGGTGCCCACGGGCGCCTGCAGCGTGCCGTTGTAGATCGGCAGCTGACGCGCCTGCAGTTCGAGGTTCGGCACGGGCCACTCGAGCGGCGTGGTCGCGACCATGTCGCCCCAGCCACGGTTGTCCGTGAACCACACCATGTAGCCCGTGAAGGCCGTCTCCATGCGCTTCTCGTACTTCATCGCCTCGAGCACCGTGCCGCAGGCCGTGCTGCGGAAGTTCGGCGCCACCGGAACGCGCGGGACGCAGTTCGGGAGCGTGCCGATCGGCGCCGTGGCGCTCGTGCCAGCCGGGATCGCCGGCAGACCGTTGCGCGTGCGGCTCGCGTTGATGAGCGGAATCGCCAGCGCGATCTGGTTCGTGCGGATGTAGCCTTCCGCCGCCAGCATGCTCAGCTCCGTGGCGGAGAAGTCCGTGTACGGACCGATGTTGCCGGCCGTGCGCGTCGCGCCCCAGCGACGGTGCTCATACTGAGAGTAACCCCAACCGGAGCCCGAGACGTCATCGTTCGTGGGCCGGTTGCGAATGTACACACCCGGTGGGGGGATCAGGGCGCTCTGCCGCGCCTGCTGCTCCGCACGCGTCGCGCCCGAGGGCCAGCGCGTGTCTGGCGTACGCACCAGGAACGCCTCACGGTTGTCACGCGCAACTGCCAGCCACGCATCGTAGGCACCCGAGGTATCGGCCATGCCGAGATACCACATCGGCAGCTGGTGCCAACCGCCCACGACGTACATCTGCTGTGTGTCGTACACGGCGTTCCAACCCACGGCCGGATCGAGCTGGATGTTGTGGTCAGCGGTGATGCCGTTGGTTGCATCGGCAATCACAGCCTGCCAATCCACGGCCGCACGTTCGGCCGGCGTACGAGCCACACCCGCGCGTAGGCGCGCACGGTACGAGCGGGCCAGTCGCACGAAACCGTCGCGCGAGAGCGACGTGCCGTTGATCCACGTGCCGGGGAGCGGGAAGCCGTTCGTGCCGTTCGTCGCGTCCGCCGAATTGGCAATCGCGATGGCCGAGTCGAGCATCGCAATGGCCGCCGCGTTGACCGCACGCGCGCCCGAGAGCCCGGGCACTTCATCCGAACCGACTGTCGGCGTGATGATCGCCGCCGAGTCGTAACCGAGCGAGACGTTACCCAGCGCCTGACCAAGGATCAGGAAGCCGAACGCTTTCGCACGCGCATTGCGCGCCGGCGATCCCAGCGACGATCCGTTCGCCACAAGGCGATCCACGGCGCGGATCGCGTTGTTGGCCGAACGCGCGATGCGCTGGAACGAGTTGTAGTTGGCAAGGTTGCCGGCCTGAACTTCGTTGCCCAGGCTGTTGATGAGTACGCCGCGCGGCACGATCGAGCGCGGCGCCATGCCGAAGTTGTTCACCGTGGCGAAGTTCTCGCCGGCGAAGATCTTGGCCTGCGTGTTCACCGACTCGTTGGCGCGCTGCGGGTTGTTGAGCTGCACGCCGAGGCCGCCGATCACGCCCTCGATACCGTCCGCGGTCGCAAAGGCGCGCTCCACGTCCGGATTGTTGAGGTTCACCACGTTCAGTTGGTCACCGCTGCAGGCCGTCAGGCCAGCCACGATGAGCCCACTGAGCAAAATGGAATGCTTGCGCATTGAATCTCCCATGAGTGGAGGTCACCGGGCGCGCAGTCCGCGCGCCCGGGACCCGAGCCGGATCAGAAGCTGGTGCTGAGCGAGAAGGTGAACTGTCGCAGGTTCGGGAAGCCGAACGCGTCGATCGCGTTCAGCACGCCCGATCCGAGCGCACCACCACCCACGCCGACTTCAGGATCGAAGCCGCGGTAGTTGGTCCAGGTGAGCAGGTTGCGACCGATAACCGACGCGGTCCAGTTGCCGAAGCCGGCGATGCTGCCGATACGATAGCCTACGGTCACTTCACGCAGCTTCACGAAGCCGGCGTCTTCCACGGTGTTGTTGTTCGTGCCGAGCACGTCGTACAGACCGCCGATGCCCGACGAGAACGGCGCCGCGGCGCGGAAGTAGTAACCGATCGGACGCGCCGACTCGACCGTCTGGCCGATCTGGTCCGTTTCGCCGTGCATGAAGTCACCCAGCGACCACTGACGCGCGATGTTGTAGACGCTCTTGCCAACCGTGGCGTCGAGCAGCGCGTAGGCCGTGAGCCGCTTCCAGCCGAAGTTGTTGGCCATCGACCAGCGATAGCTCGGCAGCGCGTTACCCACGGGGAGCACCGGCGCCGCACCCGTGCTGTCACGGAAGACGATCGGCATGCCCCAGTTGAGCGTCTGGTTGCCCCACGGGGCCGAAGCCGCCGGGAGGGCCGTCATCCAGTGGTTGCCGGTGATGCCCTCGTTGAGAGCCGCACCACCCGTCCACACGACGAAGCCGTCGCGGTTGACCTGGAAGTTCGAGCCCGCGCCGCCACACTGCGAGGCGAACGTGCCCGGCAGCTCGCTGCACTGCGTGACGAAGCGACGGCCGTAGATCTGGCCGAAGTTACCGCCTTCCTTGATGAGGAACATCGTCTCCGAGCCCTGCTGGCCGGCGGCCGAGTTGAAGTACTGCGGCACGTCGAGGCGCGAGATGAGCGACGTCGTGCGGTCGTAGTTGATCTGCACCGAGTAGTTCAGATCAGCGCGCGACAGCACCGGGATGCGGAGCGAGGCTTCCCACGTATCGTTCGTGAGCTCACCCGCGTTGATCCACTGGTTCGTGAAGCCGGCGATGGCCGGCGGCGGCACCTGCAGGAGCTGCTGGTCGATCACGTTCTTCGCCTTCGTGATCGTGATGCCGTACTTGCTGAAGAGCTCCGCGTCGAGACCGATTTCCGTTTCCGTCGAGACTTCCGGACGGAGGTTGCGGTTACCGAGCGTGGCCGGCGCCAGCGCGCCACCCGCACCGATCGTGAACGTCTCGTACTGCGCCGAGAAGATCGGACGGTTACCGGCCGTACCCTGCGACGCGCGGAACTTCAGGTCCGAGAACATCGGGACGTTGAACCACGGCTCATCGGACAGTCGCCACGCGGCCGACACGCGGCCGTACGACTGCCAGCGGTTCGCCGCACCGAAGAGCGACGCCGCGTCACGACGGAAGAGCGCGCCGATGATGTAGCGGCCCTTGTAGTCGAGGTCGAGGTTCGAGAACATGCCGATCTGACGGACCGAGCTCTCGCCACCACCGATGCTGAAGTTGGTGATCGCCGCGTTCGGATCACGCAGGCCGGGCACGGCCAGCTGCTCACCGCCGCTCTCCTGGAAGACCGAGAACTGCTCTTCATACAGGTAACGGAGCGTCAGGCGCGTGTTGAACGCATCGTCGAACCAGCTCCGGCGCGCCGTCACATTGAGCGACGCATTCTGCGAGTTGGAGCGCTCCGCGTCACGATCGATGTCGCCGAGATTCGCGGCCGGGTTGTTCGGAATGGTGCGGAATCCACGATCACGCTGCGCTTCCTGGAAGTTCTGGCGGCCGTCGAAGCCGTACTGCGCTTCGGCGTCGAGCCAGGTCAGGGGGCGCCAGCGGACGTTCAGCGAGCCCACGAACCGGCTGATGCGGTTGAGCGGGCGGAAGTTCTCGAAGCTGTAGAGCGGGTTGTCGTTCTGCGCACCCTGCTGCTGCGGCACCGTACGGATGTGCAGACGGCCCTGATCGTCACGCGCGAGCAGATCGGCGCTCGCTGGCTGACGCGTGATGCGGAACCAGGCACCACCCGTGTTCCAGTCCGACGCCTCGCTGTACGAGGTGCGGAACTGCATGTCGAGATCCGTGCCGAACTGGTGGTCGAGGTTCAGACGCACCGAGTTGCGGTTGTAGCCGTTCGCGAAGCGCACGGCACCTTCCTGACGGAGCTGATTGACCGAGGCGAAGAAGTTCGTCTTGCCGATGCGACCCGTCGCGTCGATCGTGCCGTTCCACGTCTGACCGTTCGTGAGCGCCTGACGCACCGGATTGCCGGCGAGCGGATAGCGATTCACCTGGTACAGCGAGCGGAGGTTGAGTGCGCCGGGGTTGAGCGCGATGCCGCCGTCGTTCTGGAGGCTGGCCGTCGGAAGCGGGTTCGGCTCGACGTTGTTGTTGATGCGGCGCGCTTCGGCCTGCAGATCGATCGTGCGCGAGCACTGCTGGGTGGCCGCCACGACGACGCAGAAGCGATCCATCGACTCGTTCATCGTCATGAAGTGCGTCGTCGGGAACTCGTACTCGTTCTCCATGCTCTGCGTGCCGACTTCGAGCTGCGTGCGGAACCGCACCCCTTCCGAACCCGACTTGCCGTTGCGCGTCGTGATGTTGATGACGCCATTACCGGCGCGCGAGCCGTAGAGCGACGCCGCGGCGGCGCCCTTCACGACTTCGATGTTCTCGATGTCCTGCGGGTTGATGTCCTGCAGCCCACCCTGCGACACCACGCCGTCGATGATGTAGAGCGGGTCCTGACCACGGCCGGACGCGTTCAGCGACTGCGGGCCACGCAGGATCACCTGCGGCGACGAACCCGGACGACCCGAGGCAGACACGATGTTCGCACCCGGCACCTTGCCCTGCAGCTGCGCGAGCGGGTTGGCACCAGCCACCGGCATGTCCGCCGCCGACACCTGCGCCACCGTGAACGCCAGCTTCTTCACTTCCGTCGCGCCCGTCACACCGGTCACCACGACCTGGCTCAGGCGATTGATGTCCTGCTTCAGCGAGAAGTTCGTCTCCACCGTGCCGCCCGACAGCGTGATACGCGTCGTCGCCGCCGTGTAGCCGATGAAACGAGCCTGGATCGTGATCAGCTGACCGCGCACACGCGCCGCCGGCACCACGATCGAGTACCGCCCCTGGGCGTTCGTCAGGCCACCCGTGTTCAGCTCCGCAATGAAGATCGTCGCGCCGTCGAGCGGCTGACCGCCTTCATCCGTCACGCGACCCGTCAGGGTCGCCTGCTGCTGGGCCTGCAATGCCAGTGGGGCGAGGGCAGCCATCGCGAGGCCCATGGCCACGCTCGTGCGGGCCAACCGCCGCAGTCCCCCGACCAGATACGTCATCCCAACCCTCCTTTGATGGAAACGCGCAGGAGTGGAGCACACCGGAAACAGCGGCAGGTGCGGAACCGCCCCGACCCTCTCGGGTAGGATGCCGTGCCGACCGACTGCTGCCACTTCCTGTGGGACGCTCGCCAGCCCGGGGTTGGGCCGTAACGAGCGCACCGATTGTCGAAACCGGGATCGCCGGTTCCTCGTACGGCTCCGTCAGACAACGGAACCGTGACTTCTCAGTCGGTCCCTCGTCGCCTGTAAGGCGCCGGAGGGTCCGAAACACACACGTGGGATTGTGAGGGCCGTCACCTGGACGGGCGCTCACGTTGGGTGCCGGGGGAAGGAACCGCACCCCGAGCCCCGGCGGACTCGACGTACGTGAAGCGATTTGTGGTAGGACGTAGACGTGCCAGTATCGTGTGACGAGATCGCTCCGTCAACCCCACGAGACAGTCGCCAGCTCGTGACCAACCGGTGACGAACCGCTCCTGATGGGCCTCTACACGCCACGGAGCCGGTATGCCCAGTCGTCTGGTCCCTGAGTTTTCGGGACGGTGCGCCCGCGGGCTCGCACCGGCGCTTGCGGCCGTGCCGGTGCTCCGGCATCCTGCGGACGTCCCGCATTCGGTCGCCCCGCACCACTCGCCCCCTGCATCCCTTCCTGCGCGCCCCCTGGGCACTCGCCGCCAGCGCCGCACGCCTCGCCGCCGCAGTCGCCCCGGCCAGCGACCACAAGCTGCTCCGGTCGCTGCGCGCCCGGCGCCACGCGCTCGCGACCGTCCGCGCGCAAGGCGCACGGCGTGATCCCAGCCGCCCGCTGGTGTGGCTCCACGCACCGTCCGTAGGCGAGGGGCTGCAGGCGCGCCCGGTGCTCGAGGCGCTCCGACGCGCGCACCCCGATTGGCAGCTCGCCTATTCGTGGTTCTCGCCAAGCGCCGACACCTTCGCGTCACGCCTCGACGTTGACCTGCGCGCCGTGCTGCCGTTCGATGGCGGCCGCGAAGTGAACGCCATCCTCGATGCCTGGCAGCCGGACGTCCTCGCGTTCGTGAAGCTCGATGTGTGGCCCATCCTCGCTGAACGGGCAGACGCGCGTGACGTGCAACTCGCGCTCCTCAGCGCCACCCTCGCCCCCACCTCCGGACGACAAGGCGTCCTCGCCCGTGCACTGCTCGGTGATGCCTACGCCGCGCTCGATGCGATCGGCGCGATCGCCGACGCGGATGCATCGCGCCTCACCGCACTTGGTGTTCCACACGATCGCATCACCGTGACGGGCGACACACGGATGGATCAGGTGTGGCAGCGCATGAGCGCCGTGCACGCCGATCATCCGGTGCAGCGGCTCCGCGCGACCGCAACGCCCCCAACGCTCGTGGCCGGCTCCACATGGCCCGCCGATGAATCGGTGCTCTTCCCCGCCGTGCGTGCGTGGTGCGCAGCGCATCCAGACGCTCGTTGCATCGTCGCACCACATGAACCAACGGCCGCGCACCTGGCACCCATCGAGACGTGGGCGCGTGACGCCGGCCTCCCCTGTACCCGACTTGGCGCGGCCGAGCAGCAGGCCACGCCGTCCGACGGATGGCGTATTCTGCTCGTCGATCGGATCGGTGTGTTGGGCGATCTCTACGCGCTCGCCGACGTCGCATTTGTGGGAGGCGGCTTCCACGACGCCGGATTGCATTCGGTGCTCGAACCCGCCGCGTTCGGCGTGCCCGTGCTCTTCGGACCCAGGCACCGCAACGCACGCGAAGCGGGCGAGCTGGTGCAGCGCGGCGGTGCGCTGGTCGTGACGAGCGCGGACGACCTGCGCGACACGCTGACGCGGCTCACCACCGACGTCGAGGCACGCCGGACGCGCGGCGCCGCCGCGCGCGCGCTCGTGCAGGAGGGACTCGGCAGCACCGCGCGCAGCTGCGCGTTGGTGGAATCACTGGTGGCGCGCCGTCGCCGCTCGAGCCGCTGACCACGGGCGCACCCATCGCGCCCGTGCGTGCGTCAGCGCCGCAATCCCGCCGGCGTCCAGGTCAGTGCGACGGCGAGGGCGTCTCCACCGAAGTAGTCGCTCCCACTGAACAACGCCGACACACGCGCCGACAGGCGTCGGTTGAAGTTGAAGCTCGCGCCCACGTCGAAGTTGAGCGAGACATCGGATTCGCTCCGACCACGCGGTGAGCAGCTGGAGCAGAAATCGATGCTCGCCCGGGGATGGACGAACGGCGTGAGCGCCATGCCATCTTCGAGCTCGAAGGTGTGCCCGAGCGCGGCGCCGATGGGGACGCGCAGACTGCTGCGTCCGTCAGCGATCGCCAGGCCGGCACCGGCCGTGAGCAAGACGTCGAGCGGCTGCTCACGATCGGCGCGCGCCAACTGCTTGCCGAGGTGCCCGGCCGCGAAGAGCGTCGTATTGCCGCGCCCCGCGTTGGGGTCATACAACCCGATGTCGAAGCCGCCGTGCATGTCGCCGCTGATGAGCTCACGCCACTGGCCGAGCAGCATCGTCCCGCGACCACCCACGAGCGCCGCGGTGAACTCGCGCTCCACCACGGTTGGCACCTGCAGCGCAGGATAGCTGAGCGCCTGCGCGCGCAGCGTCCGTCCCACGGGTGCGAGCAGCGCGCTCGCAAAGGCACACACGGTCAGCGTGAAGGCGCGCGCAACGCGCAGGCGAACGGACAACATGGACGCAGCAGTCATGCACGACTCCAGTGAGGATCGGGGAACGGACTCTTCGATTCTACGTGCGGCGACCAGCGGGGTTCCACACCATCAGCTCGCCAATGTGACGAAGAGCACACGGCAGACCGTGTGCTCTTCGTCCCATCGCAATCGTGCGGAGGCGGCGAACCGCTCAGGCGATGGCCGACGCTTCCTCGGTCACGACACGCACGGTGTCGTCAACGACCTGCAGAAAGCCACCCGAGACGCGGAAGCGCTTGAGTCCGTCATTCGCCTGCACCTGCAGCGTGCCCGTGCCAAGCAGCGTCATGAGCGGCGCGTGCATGGGCAAGATGCCCATTTCGCCGTCGAAGGCGGGCGCCGTCACCGACGACGCCGTGCCTTCGTACAGCACCTGCTCGGGGGAGATCACCGAGACCTGAAGCGCGGCCACGATGTCCTCAGCCCTGCAGCTTCTTCGCGTTGGCCACGACGTCTTCCACGCCGCCGGCCATGAAGAACGCCTGCTCGGGGAGCTTGTCGAACTCGCCCTGGCAGATGCGCTCGAACGACGAGATCGTCTCGTCGAGCTTGACGTACTTGCCGGGGATGCCCGTGAACTGCTCGGCCACGTGGAACGGCTGCGACATGAAGCGCTGCAGACGACGCGCGCGACCCACGACGCGCTTGTCGTCTTCGGACAGCTCGTCCATGCCAAGGATCGCGATGATGTCCTGGAGCTCCTTGTAGCGCTGCAGAATGCGCTGCGTCTCCGACGCGACCTTGTAGTGACGCTCGCCGATGTACTGGGCATCGAGGATGCGCGACGTCGAGTCGAGCGGGTCCACGGCGGGGTAGATGCCGAGCTCGGTGATCTTGCGGTTGAGCACGACCGTGGCGTCGAGGTGCGCGAACGCGGTGGCCGGCGCGGGGTCGGTCAGGTCGTCGGCGGGCACGTAGATGGCCTGCACCGACGTGATCGAGCCTTCGCGCGTGGAGGTGATGCGCTCCTGCAGCTCACCCATTTCCGTGGCCAGCGTGGGCTGGTACCCCACGGCGCTCGGCATGCGACCGAGCAGCGCCGACACTTCCGAACCGGCCTGCGTGAAACGGAAGATGTTGTCGACGAACACGAGCACGTCCGACTTCTCCATGTCGCGGAAGTACTCCGCGACCGTGAGGCCGGCGAGACCGACGCGCAGACGCGCACCCGGCGGCTCGTTCATCTGACCGTAGATGAGCGCCACCTTGTCGAGAATGCCCGCTTCCTGGAACTCGAGGTAGAGGTCGTTGCCCTCGCGCGTGCGCTCACCCACGCCGCAGAACACCGACTTGCCGCCGTGACCCTTGGCCACGTTGTTGATGAGCTCCTGGATGATGACCGTCTTGCCCACGCCGGCGCCGCCGAAGAGACCGATCTTGCCACCCTTCACGAACGGGGCGACGAGGTCGATCACCTTGATGCCGGTTTCGAAGACTTCCGTCTTGGGCTCGAGCGCCACGAAGTCGGGGCGCTTGCGGTGAATGGGCCAGCGCTCGGCATCCGCCGGAATCGGCGCACCGTCGTCGACGGGCTCGCCGAGCACATTGAGGATGCGACCCAGCGCCGGCGCGCCCACGGGCACGGAGATCGCCGCGCCGGTGTCGATCACCTCCATGCCGCGCACGACGCCGTCGGTGCTCGACATGGCCACCGCGCGCACCTGGTTGCGGCCAATGTGCTGCTGCACTTCCGCCGTCACGCGCACGTGCGCCCCATCGGGCGCCTTGGTGTCGATGCGAACAGCGTTGTAGAGCTCCGGCAGGTGGTCCGACTCGAACGCAACGTCGATGACGGGACCGATAACCTGCACGATCTTGCCGACGGTGTGCGTCGGAGCGGCGGTCGTGGCCATGGCTATATCAGGCGAAAAGGAGAAAGTGCGAAATGAACAAAGGACACGTGACCGCGATCAGCCCTGCAGCGCCGCGGCGCCGCCGACGATTTCGGCGATTTCCTGCGTGATCTGCGCCTGTCGCGCGGAGTTGTACGTACGCTTGAGCAGCGTGAGCATGTCGCTCGCGTTGTCCGTGGCGTTCTTCATGGCCGTACGACGCGCGCTCTGCTCACCCGCGGCCGTCTCGACCAGTGCGCGATACACGAGGTTGCGCACGTACGCGGGCAGCAGCGCTTCCACGATCACATCGGCGTTGGGCGCCAGCAGGAAATCGCGTGGTGCGCCCTGCGACGCGGGCGGCACCACCGGCACCACCTGCTCGGTGGACGGCGGCGTCGACAGCGCCGACTTGAACTTCGCGTAGGTGATGTGCACGGCGTCGAGCTCACCCTTCGCGAAGCGCTCGGTCAGACCGTCGATGATGCTCGCCGCGTCGGCGGCACTCGGACGATCCCCGATGTCGATGCGCTCGTTGGTGATGGTGCGGCCGAGATATTTGAAGAAGGCCACACCCTTCTTGCCCACGATGTGCAGTTCGACCGACGCGCCCTGCCCCTCGAGTTCCGCGATGCGCGCGCGAGCTTCGCGAATGAGGTTCGTGTTGAACGCACCACACAGTCCGCGATTCGCGGTGAGCAGCACCAACGCCACACGCTTCGTCGCCGTCGGCTGCCGCAGCAGCGGGAACCGCTCGGCGATCTCCGGGCGCACGAGGCGCGAGAGCACATCGCCGAGCGCGAGCGCGTACGGGCGCGCCGACGCCACCCGGTCGGTCGCCCGCTTCATCTTGCTGGCCGCCACCATTTCCATCGTGCGCGTGATCTTGCGCGTGTTCTCGACGGACTTGATGCGACCCTTGAGTTCGCGTCCCTTGGCCATTCGTCAGGTTGGTGGCAGGCGCTTACTTGGCGGCGAACGTGGCGTTGTACGCCTCGATGCCACGCTTGAGATCGGCTTCCGTTTCCTTCGACAGCGCCTTGCTCGTGCGGATCGTGTCACCCACCTGCGGATACTGCGCCTTCATGAACGGGTGGAAGCCCGACTCCCACTCGCGCACACGGTTGGTCGGCACCGTGTCGAGGAAGCCGTTGGTCACCGCGTAGATCACCATGACCTGCTCTTCGACCGAGAGCGGCTGGTACTGACCCTGCTTCAGCACTTCCACCGTACGCGCGCCGCGCTCCAGCTGGCGCTTGGTCGCGGCGTCGAGGTCGGACGCGAACGCGGCAAAGGCTTCCAGCTCGCGGAACTGCGCGAGGTCGAGGCGAAGACGGCCGGCCACGCTCTTCATGGCCTTCGTCTGCGCCGAGCCACCCACGCGCGACACCGAGATGCCGACGTTCACGGCCGGACGAACACCGGCGTTGAAGAGGTCCGTCTCGAGGAAGATCTGACCGTCGGTGATCGAGATGACGTTCGTCGGGATGTACGCCGACACGTCACCGGCCTGCGTTTCGATGACGGGGAGCGCGGTGAGCGAGCCGCCCGGCTTGAAGATCGTCACGCCATCCACCACGCCCTCGTCCTCGCGCAGCTTCGCGGCGCGCTCGAGGAGACGCGAGTGGAGGTAGAACACGTCACCCGGATACGCTTCGCGGCCCGGCGGACGACGAAGCACGAGCGACAGCTGGCGATACGCCGCGGCCTGCTTCGTCAGGTCGTCGTACACGCACAGCGTGGGCTTGCCCTCGTGGTACATGAAGTACTCGGCCATCGCGCACCCCGAGTACGGCGCGATGTACAGCATGGGCGCCGGGTCGGAGGCATTGGCGGCGACGACGATGGTATACTCCATCGCGCCCGCTTCCTTGAGGCGCTCCACGACGCTCGCCACGGTCGAGGCCTTCTGACCGATCGCGACGTACACGCAGATGACGCCCTGTCCCTTCTGGTTGATGATCGTGTCGATCGCGATGGCCGTCTTGCCGGTGGCGCGGTCACCGATGATGAGCTCGCGCTGACCGCGACCGATCGGAATCATGCTGTCGATGGCCTTGATGCCGGTCTGCATCGGCTCCTTCACGGGCTGACGCACGATGATGCCGGGCGCCGGCGATTCCACCTTGCGCGTCGTAGTGGCGACGATGTCGCCGAGGCCGTCGATCGGGCGACCGAGCGGATCGACCACGCGGCCGATGAGCCCCTGGCCAACCGGCACCTCGAGCACACGTCCCGTGCGGCGAGCCTCGTCGCCTTCCTTGAGCTTGAGGTAGTCGCCCAGGATGACGGCGCCGATGTTGTCTTCTTCGAGGTTGAGCGCGAGGCCCGTGATGGACTCGCCCGTCTCGGACGACGTGATCTCGAGCATCTCGCCAGCCATCACCTTGCCGAGGCCGTAGATGCGCGCGATACCGTCCTTCACCTCGAGCACCGTACCGACTTCGTCGATGTCGAGTTCGCTCAGGTCGGCGGCTTCGATTTCGCGAAGCAGGATGTCCTTGATTTCGCCGGGACGAAGTGCGGTCTGCGTGGCCATGGGATCGGGCGGAAAGTGACTCGAGAAATGGATCGATAACGGCGGACGGAACTCTCGCACGCGCGGGCGGGTAAGCGCTCTCGCGGGAGGCGGGCGCCGGGCGTCGACCGCACCGAAACGTTCGGAGGTCGACGGCGTCGCCGAAGGTACCGGGAAAGGTACCGCGTCAATTCGGGCACAGCTTGTGAAAAATATCACAAGACCCGAAGAGCGGGCAACCCGCCCCCGGTGGCCCTAGGCCAGCGGCGCCTCGCTGACGGCCCGCTCCCCCACCGCCGCGTCGGCCGCCTCCTCCTGCTGCTGCAGGAAGCGCTCCAGCAAGTCCACGGTGCGCAGCCGGCTCAAGCTGCTCGCGCGGGCGCCCACCAGCCGCTGCGTGGTGCCCGACAGGTGCGACGAGCTGGCAAAACCGAGCACCGCCGCCACGTCGCGCACGTCGAACCCCGGGTTCTTGGCGAGCTCTGCGGCGGCCAGCACCCGCACGAGATCGATCACACGCTTGAGCGTGGGTGCGCGCCCGGCGGCAAACGAACGCGACAGGTGCTCCCGCGACATGCCCTGTTCCTGGGCCAGCTGCTCAGTGCGCACCGGACGACCAGCCCGCCGCACCAGACTGCGCCACACCTGCCGCTGCAGCGAGCTCTCGAGACCAAGCACCGCCGGCGGCTCGGCCAACGCCCGATCGAACCTCGGCGTGAACCCGCGCTGCTGCAGCAGCACACGCGTGGCCGAATCGTCGACGCCCTCCACGAGTACGTCGGCGCAGCCGCATTCGATCGCGCGCGCCACCATGGGCGCGTCGGTGGGAAGCAGCGCGGTGATGAGGAAAAACGGCGCCGACGGAAAGTCTTCGGCCAGCGGCAGCACGGCCGACACCTCGTCGCCCACCCCGCCGTCAAGGATCACGGCATCGATCAGCTGCGTGGTGAGCGTGTGCTGCAGCTCATCGCGTGTCTTCACGGCGATCAGCTGCGCGCGCCGCCGAGGAAACGCCGTGCGCACGAGCGAGCGCGCACGATCGCGTCGCAGCATCGTGCAAAGCACCGGCGCCGGTGCGCTGGTGGCGTCAGCCACCGGCCACCTCATCGACGGGCGCACGCACCACGCGCCGCGTCTGTCGCGAGGACTCCGCTTGCACCATCTCGTGCGCGCGCACGAGCACGGCCCGAGCATTCGCGTAGCTGATGAGTTTGGTCGCATCCTCGAAGCGCACCCAGCGACAGGCCGTGATACCTTCGTCGCGTTGCGGATTCGTGCGACGATGATGCGTGCGCATGAGGTAGAAGTGACACACCTTGTGCACGAGCTTGCCGCGAAAGCGGAAGAACCAGTCGATGGTCTCGATCGCGCCGTCCACGCGAAGCGCGCCCAGGCCAGTCTCTTCTTCGACCTCGCGCACCGCGGCTTGCTCGGGCGCTTCGCCGTCTTCGAGATGTCCCTTCGGGAAGCCCCAGTTGCGATAGCTGTCGCGAATGAGCAGGAAGAAGGGTTCGCCATCCTGCACGCGATAGACAATGCCACCGGCTGAGGTTTCGAGCGTAGCACGATCACGCGCGGCCGCGCGCGCGCTGCGCACCGGCGACTCGTCGCGGCTCGACGCGCTCACCTCCGATTCCGCCGGCGTTGTCACGTCGCCTGACGCTGCCGTGGCGACCGGGTCCACCGGGGCGACATCGGTTGCGAGCCGTTCGTTTGGCGGCTGCTCGACGGTGGTCGCCTCGGACACGTTCACACGACGTGCACCACGGCGCGGTCCTTTGCGTCGACGACGCGAGCGTGTCTTGCGCGCGGCCGACGTCGCGCCCTCGCGCACCGGCTCGACGGCGGCTGGCGACACGGGTCGCCGTGCACTCGTTTCGGCGGTCGATGCTGCCGCCGTGTCCGATGCAGACGCCGTGGCCGCCGGACGCGCGCCGCGACGACGGCCGCGTCGCCGCCGCCGCCGCTTGCGATCGTCCGATGGCTGCTCGCTCACGCCGCCGGCTCGAGTGTGGGACGCCCCTCGATGAA
>ERZ1066123.214-NODE-214-length-46365-cov-14.996739_pt1 | contig 46365 bp, 54 predicted proteins | sample MGYA00382770_ERZ1066123 | MGnify/ENA primary metagenome ERZ1066123 (study PRJEB33369, sample SAMEA5778353) | biofilm metagenome | biome: Industrial cooling water; feature: Water cooling tower basin; material: Biofilm | place: United Arab Emirates | collected...
TGTCGACGATCCGAGAGATTTGCGGTCGAGTGATTCTTCTACGTGATGGCTTGGCCTTAGAGCATGAAACCATTGAAGACACTATTGAGGAATATAATAGGCTATAAGCCGTCCATCTGAAGTTCACTTTGATGAGGACAGCGTCTCTTGCAGCAAAGATCTGGCTCTAATCGTTGGCCGCGACGACGTCGACTTTCTCTGAGCGAACGGAGCAGATGCACTTCGAGCTCCGTGGTCTATTGGTTTCCCTGTCGGCCTGGAACGGCCCAATCCTCGCTAGTTGGAGGGGTAAACGATTGACGTCGTTGGGCTGTCAATTAGGTGCCCATTGACATCATTATTGCTGATGCGTAACGTAAATTAGCATCGTAGGCTATTGTAATTATTCATAAATTAAAAATTCATTAGTGCTCAAAGTCCGGTAAAGCGCTTTCATGCCTGCAGGTCGGCGCTACAGAGGAGAAATGTAATGGCTTCGGACCCTAAAAATTCAGCCGGTCGCATCGGTTCTGATTTTAAAGATGACATTATAAATCTCTGGAAGACAAAAGAATCGCCTGACTTTGAGTATTTTGTCCAAGCGGATTCCGAAAGCTGGCTGAATGGGATGTGGATCGATGGCAGCCCTTTTAGGAAGCTTTTTGACAAAATGGAATTGACACGAACAGCCGAGATTGCTTGCGGATTTGGTCGGCACTCATCGAAGATTGTTGATCGATGTGAGGAATTGTATTTAATTGATACTTCGGTTGACGGTTTGAATGTTGCTCGAGAACGTTTCTCAAGTCATCCGCACGTGAAATTTATACTGAGTGAAGATGGAGTTTCGTTGCCTGGTATCGATGATGGCAGTCTCACTGCGGTCTTTAGCTATGACGCTATGGTACATTTCGAGCCTTTGACAATGGCATCTTATATTGCTGAGTGCGGTCGCACATTAAAAACGGGCGGAATGGCTTGTCTCCACCATTCGAATTATTCTGGCAATCCTACAGGTCGCATAGATAAGGTTCCCGGCTGGAGGAATTATATGACGCTGGATCTTCTCTCGCACTTTGCAAGTCGCTCTAGCCTCTTCGTTGCCGAGCCCATTGTAATTGATTGGTCATTTGAGGGGTCTGATCGGATTACACTTCTCGTACGTCAATGATTCGGTTTGGCCACAAAATTTGACCATTCCGGGCTGGAATTTACCTCCGATATTTCCTTAGCTCAGGGGGCATGCCTCGCCACTACGTATCTAATTTCTCTGACGCACCGAATGCGTTTTCTTAAAATTATTAATGAATTTTTAGCGAAAACCTGATGGGTATAAGCTGATCGTTACTCTCAAGCCGGTCCCACACCCTCAAAGATATAATGAACAGGTCTGAGCGGCGCGCGCACCATGGGGTGCTTGCTCGGCGAGTTGTTGGAGCCTTCGATCATGCTGCTGGTTTCTGCGCTATGGGCCGCGAGCCTATCGTGATTTGCTCGGGGACATCCAGCTGCCACCCCCACTTTTCCCACTGTCGCGCAATAACTTCAAGTTCTCGCCGATCCACCTTAAAACCGTCCAGCGCGCTCCAAGCGTCCCGGTGGGTGAGAACCGGACCACGTTTCGTGACTCCCGCTTGATTTGTTTCCAAGGCGCGCAACATCTGCGCTTCGAACGCAACCCCGGCTCCCTCACAAACCTTGCGAATTGTTGCTTCAAAATCTTTAATCAGGTCATCGAACCTAATCACGTGGTGAAGCCGGTTCCGGCCATATTCATAGATTTCGTATACCGCGATGATATCTTTCCAAGTCTCGTTGAAGGACCATCGCGTATGCTCCTTCCTAGAGATCATGATGTCGAAAGGATTTCGTACGATGGTCAGGAACCTTCCATCTGAGAATAGCTTACCGAGCACGTTCCAGTACCATTCGACCGGAAACTTCGTCAACGCGCTGCGCACGCCGGGGATGCGCTTGAAGCTCAGATGTTTTACGGGAAGGCCTGCGGGCTTGTGAAACCAATGCTTTGCATCTGACGGGCAAAGCGCATTGAGTACTTCTCTCACATAATAGGCGCATTTCTCGTCCTGGTCGCTCTCAAACAAAGTCCAGTAGCGCTGGGGGAGGGGCATGAAACTAGCTTTTGCACCTTCCCAGACGCTGAAGATGATCCCTCCAGTCTCGCCGCAGATCTGGAATTCCGAATGATTGGCGAAAGCAGCCTGGAAAAGTGAGGTGCCTGATCGGCCGAGGCCAATGAGAGTGAGAGGGGATCGAACGTTCGCTTCATTTGGCATAGGTTCTCTTCGGAATCGTCGCGGCGTTTTGTGTAGTCATATCAAAGGCCTATGACCAGCTTAAAAAGGCCGGTATGACAGAGAAAGCCTCGCCATCCTACGATGTTAGCGCGCTAATTCAAAATGGCGTCGGTGTAGTTTGACCAAGACGGGCGACGCGTCATTTTGCTAGCTGCCGTGCGTTGCCTGCTTGCCTCGCTATTGTGCAATTGCAGCAAGCGACCCATTGACGCCCCTGTGGCTTAAGTTCCGAAGCTTCGCATTTGACGTCAGCACCCTGTAGGCTTTGATGGTGCGTTCAAAACCACCCCGCCCTTCAATCGCACCGAACTCAATGAAGTGACGCAAGGCATCAGTGGTCCCACTTGTTACCGCTTCTGCGACATCTCCATTCGATCGCAGGTAATCCTGAGAGTCGCTTTCGATAGCCGCGTCGAGAGCGGCACGTGCAAGCGCTTCATCCCCTGTAAGCCCTGCTACGACCGCTCCGGCAATCGCGTCTGCGACAATGTCAGATGTGTAGGCGTCTTTGATTTCGGCTAAAATCGCCTTGTAGGCCGCCTCGTCCTTGAGCGCGTCGATGTGTTCTACGTTCTCGGCGACTGTCAGAATCAGATCCCTCGTTACCCCGTGGGTGCCGACATAGTCGTCGATATAAGACAGAGCGTCGCGGCCGCGGCCCAGCGCAAAGAGGAAGCGCGCCTCTATCAAGCTCTTGGACAGGTGTTCCCCGTATGCGCCAAGCTTCTTCGCTCGGAAGTTCTTGGGCCGGTTTCGGGCAAGCTTGGGAAGCGCATCATTGAACTTATTGTGGCTAAGTGCTTCTTTGAGCGCCATCCCCGATCGAAACGCAGCCGCCGCTTGCCGATTGCCTTCTTTTTCCGCTAGCTTTGCGGCGAGTTTGAGGCAACGCGTAAGTGAAGGCTGGGTAGACATCAATTCGTGTCTTAATTCCCGCCCGGGCTTTTGATCGTTCAGCCAAACATTGCGCTTCTGCTGGTTGGCAAAAGCGGATCGCCCTGCGGCTAGGTTAACATAATCGACCATGTCGCTGGGGAGGTTCTCGGCGAATGGCTGGAAGCATCTGTTGAAATTACGGACGAGGCTGGTCGCAGAGACCATGCTCGGCCTGCCGACTTCGTAGAAGAACAGAGGTTCCGGACAGACCTCGATCTTGCAGCCAGCAATTGCGAGATTGATGTAAAGCTCGTAGTCTTCGTGGCCCACTCCGTATACTTCAGAATAACCCCCGACTCGCAAGACGGCTTCACGTCGGAATAGAGCTGTCGCTGATCCGAAAGCGTTCTGCTCGGGACTAAGAGCTATGGGGCCGCCCAATGGAAAATATGAAACCCTTTCAATAATATCAGAATGAACAATTACCTCGCCTCTACGATTTTCAGGCATGTAGTAGTTTAAGCAGGAAACTGCATCAGCCCCGGATCTGCTCGCAGCCCTCACTAGCGTGGATACCATATTCGGCGCAGCGATATCATCATCATCGAGGAAGATGACAAAATCCCCCTTTGCCTCTGCTAGTACTGAGTTCCTTGCCGCCCCAAGATAACCGTTTTCGCGCCGCACCAATCGCCCGCCCACGCGACGAAGAATGACCTCAAGATGGGAGAGGCCGGCGATGGCTTTATCGCTTTGCGAACCATCATCGCAGACGATCAACTCGATGCGGTCATAATCTTGCTTGATGATCGACAACACCGCGTCGAACAGCTTTTCTGGCCGTTCGTAGTGCGTGATCCCTACGGTTACCAATGGACTGGGTTTAGCTTCGCCAGTCGCCGCCACTAGTTGGGCAACAGACGAATGAAACTGACGCCATTGCTCTGCGACACTCGCATTCTCGACAGCGAGGCGTATCGGTCTGACGCCGCCCACGAGCTTTTCGCGCAGCTTAGCGGTGAGAGAGGGAACACTCATGGTGCAGCAGGCGTCCAGCCAGTCACACTCATCGATCAGTTCCTTGGCGCCGCCATCGCTGGAAAATAGCACCGGCACTCCCAGCATCAATGGTTCAAGGACGGCATAGGGACTGTTCTCGTGAGGCGAGGGTACCAGAACCAGCACGTCGTCGCGACCGAAGAGGTAGGCGGCTACGTCGTCACGGCTGAGATCGAAGTGGAAATCAAAATTGAACCCCCAGTTCTTGGAAGCCTCGTGCAGATAGATCAGTGACGATTGGCCCGAGACCATGCCCATGTTGCCAATGAATGAGACCGAGACTAGTGCCTCAGCCAAGTCGTTCGAGACGCGCGACAGCGCCTGACAGGCGATATCGATCCCCTTGCGGTCCTCGTGACGTCCGAAGACTACGATTTCCCGTAATAGCTTCCTCTCGCTTGGAGCTGGCCCGCTCGGGGCGGGCTTCATGGAACTTATCTGGCGTTTGAGATCCCCGCAAAGATTACGGATGACCGTTATCTCTCTAGGCGCCTTGAGCAAATGATCGTTTACCCAAGTGGCGATGTACTGGCTTGGCGCTACGACTTTATCCGCCAACGCGATAGATCTCATCTCCATGTAGTCGATTGCGAGCTGTTCTTCATTGGAGAAAAACGAATTGTTCGCCTCGATCGTCCAACGCGTTGGCCCATGAATTTGTACAACGAAATGGGTCGAGGGAAACGCTAGTCCTTGCAATTTGGCAAGCTGGGAATAGAAGCCTAGGCCCTTATAATCAGGAAAATGTACGAAGTCATACGAATAGGGGTTCGACGTCAGAGTCCGGTAGATCGCGAAAGATACGGCGCGGGGGGTCGGCTGACCATCAATGTACTTGCGCCAGTCTAGCACCGTCATACGAATTCGAGACTGCGCGTAGATCTGCTCGGCCAACGCTAGCCGTTCCGCATCCGCTTCTGACAAATTGTAGTAGAGCAAGTCGACGCTATGCCCTGCCTCTGCAAGAACCAGCGCTAGTTCGTGCATTGCTGCGCCGATCCCGCCGGTACGGCCAACGTGAGGGAGTTCTTCAGTGACGATGCATATTCGGGCCATTTCTCTTCATCCCTACAGGAGGTTGCTTCGGTGAGCCCTCAGCAAACAACGATCCACACGGCGCCTCCGTGCTAAAATCTATACTGAGGGTCAAGGCGCTTGACGTCAGCCCACTAACAAAAATATTTCGGCCAGTCGGTATCCGCAATTTATATCTATTCCAGAGCCGCTGGCTTTGTCACGCGAGGTATCTGTAAGTCCGATCACCTGAAGCCTAAGTTGATCACCAACCGCTTATAAATGGTCAGCTCAAATCTGCGACAGTTCTTACATAGCTTCTTCCCGAAGTCGGGAACCAACCGCGCCCATTTGACGCAAGTAAATTCATTGGTTTGCGGAGTAGAGCTTGCGTGCTGAAACTCGAACGAAAGCGGGGCTTGGCGGGCGATTATTCTCCTTCAATAGCAAGCGCGGCCCCGAGTGCGCGGCCCTTTTGCGACCAAGCCTGTATGCGTGTGTAAGCCTCTGCTGCCTCTACTGACAACCCAAGCGCGGTCGCGCGTAGCAGAGCCTCGCTCCGGATCCGCTCAAGTTCGGCCGTAACGAATTCGTGTTGTGCAATGCGATAGCCGAAATACTCTGCAAACATCTGCCCCTCGCTCACGGCTGTCTTAACCTGCTCGGCCTCTGTTAGGTCATGAGAATGCCACACGATAGCTTTGTCAGAATATGCCTTCAGAAGGCCGAGCTTGAGCATCTCCCAGCACCAGACTTGGTCCTCGCCCCATTCCACCTCGGGATATGGCAGCTTCTCCCACACCGTGCGGCGCATCGCTGAATTGTTGTCTGAATAGAAGTGTTGCACCATTCGCCAGTCTACCGAGCCAGGGCGAATAAAGCTTGGGAGTCCCATTTCGAATCCGAACAGCGGGCCCAAATCGCGAAAACGGTCGAACATTAATTCAATGTCACGCGAGACGAGCCCGTTATGATGAGGATAGGCACGGTGTCGCCCAATCGCACCCGCCACGCCTTCGAGAGCAAAGGGAGACACAAGCTCGCGCAGCCAATGCCGATCTTGCGGAAGCGCATCCTGGGTCAGCAATGCAATTACTTCGCCATCGGTCATCCTGATACCGGTATTGCGTGTTCGCCCGTGCTGAAAGTCCCTCTGGTCGATTACCTCGCATCGCACTCGTCCGCCAAAACCCGCAGCGAATTCGCCTGTACTGTCGGTAGAAGAGCTGTCGATCACTAGCACGTCGTATTCGAAATCAGTCTCCTGGCTTGCAGCCGCCTCAAGCACACGGTGGAACAACTTGCCTCCGTTGTAGGTCGGGATGATCACCGAGACTTTGCGCTTGCGCAGATGCAGCGCAGGGGCAAGTGCGCGCGCATTAATCGCATCGTGACCCGCTTCAGAGAGGCGTTCGCAGATTGCAGCCTGGATCGCCTTGGCGCTGGCCTCCCACTCGAGCGAATCCGTAAAGGCGAGCCCGGCTGAGACCTGCCGGGTTCGAGCTTCGGCATCGTCGAGCAATTGTTCGATCGCATCAGCAACCGCCACCGGAGATGCCTTTGCGAAGGTAACGGTGCCTTCCGGGAAGGCGGCACGTGCGCTCGGTACGTCAATCTCCACCACTGCGAGTCCGCACGCCATCATCTCGAGCGGCACCAACGAATAGTTGGTGGTCGAAAAAGACACGCCGATATCGGCAGTGCGGTATAGGTCGCCGAGCGCATCGGGGCACAGAATGCCATTTTGTTCGTGGGGGAAAGGATAGTCTCGCTCCGCTGCCTCCTCGCCGAACATTTGCACAACGAAATCACTTCTTCGTCGTGCGAGTTCCTCAAAGGCGGCAAGGCCCAATCCTACTGCACGGCGCGGGGTGTAAGACCGACTGTAGAAGACGATCCGCTTCTTCTTGCCAGTGTCGCGTGGATTACTGGCAGGGAAATAGCAATCTCGGTCAACCGCGAGGCTCCAGGGCCGCGCCCACATCTCATATTCGAGTGCCTTGCTAAGCAGCCAGTCGCCGGCGCACAACGCTGCGAAGCCGAGGGAATAAGTACTTTCCGCTATGAGGTACCTTTCGCCCATCGGGTGGAAGTAGGGCTCGAAATCCTGAATAAAGTAGAACCGTTCCTTGAAGTTGCTGGCTTGGCTAACAGGGAAAGCGGTCCAGCAATCGGTAGCGATGATTGCGTCGCCTGAAAGCTGTCGCACGTCATCAGGTAGGAACCTTACATGCACCTTTGTCCCAAGCTTCTGGTAGTGGCGGTTGATTGCCCTCTTCGCAGCACATGGGTCCGCATGATTGTGAGGGTTTTGGATCCAAACGGTCTGTTCGTGTCCGAAATCCTCAAGAAACTTTATTATCCGGAAGATTGTCATGTGCCCACCCGCCCCACGGCCGAAATCGGGGATCACCCAGGAAATTTGTAGGCGGCGAGGGTCGTAAACCCTTGAAAGCGGGGTAAGGGGAAGCGGCCGGTTGCGTGCAATTTGCGCAGTGTCGCGTGGCCAATTCTCTCCCTTTGGCTCCTTAGCCTGACTGGTGCCGTGATAGGCCTCCGCTGCCAATGGGGCGGGGACCTCCGCAAGGTAGTAGCGGCACACCTGTTGCGAACGCGTTATCGCCGCAAGCGGAATCGCGCGCTCAAGCACGTGGGCAAGAGTCCCTTCGAATTGGCCTTCCTCCTCCTCAAAGTCTTCTAGCGAAAAATGAAAGGCTAATTCGGCAATGAAGGAGCCCCGGAACCATGCCATCGAACCGGCTGCGAAATCGGGGAATTTAGGGAGCTTCGCCTGTGTGATGCCGAAGCGTTTCAGCACCGCTCGCAGCCGATCCTCGTTTCCACCCCATCCAGAGAATTTCTTGATCTCATGGTAGTTGTCGGGAAAAATCATCATGCATTCAGGATGTGTGTCGAGGTAGTTTAGGATCGCGGGCCCAATCCATTCCTCGCCAAACATCGAACGCAGTACCCAATCAAGCCAAGACTTCCCGAACCCCGTGTGCGGACTGCGTTTTGAATGCAAGTGACAGATATAGTCGTAATCAGTCAGGAGGTCGCCGAAGCCAATCAGGAACGGGGCGACATCGCGCCCGCGGTTGGGTGTCTCTCGGATCACCACCTTGCGCTCTTTTAAGTGCGTGCCCGTGAAGTTGTGCAGGAACCGAGCGTCCGGTCCGCTCGACGTGGACAGTAATAAATCATAATCGAGAGGGAACAGTTGGAGGTAGGGCAAAAAGTCTTGGATCATTTCACTGTAGTGAAGATGGATATGTACTGCAATCTGACGCCGCGGAGAAACGCTTGGCAAGGTTAGCGGCCGCTCAAGCAGAATTGAACCGGGAGGTAATGATCCTATTCGCCGCGTGCCCTTGCTCTTGAGGTAGTATAGCAGCGGGTTCTCGTCCGGAATGCAGCTTGGCGCTAGGCCCATAATCGCAGTGGCGACATAATGCGTATCGAATTGCGGACCTGGATTGCGATTCTCGAGCCAGCCGCGTTCTAGATAGTGACGGAGCGGATCTGCCCCCGACGGAAGCACATGACCATAAGCCGAACGGTACATGCAGGCGTCGAACAGCCCCGAGCGACGAACTAGGGCGATGTCTTTCCGCTTTACTCGCGCCGTAGGCAGCACGCGTCCCGAATCTGGCCGGACGGGGTCGGTGTCTTCGAGAAAGGTCGTGGCTCGGGCCGCACCACTGGAGATCTGCCGCGGTGGGACACGCGTACCCTTTTTGCCTTCGTCCAGCCAGTCGATCAGGACGTTCTCAGCGAACCGGGCTGCAGGGTTCGCCAAAATATAGGCTGGGGCGTCGAATGCAGAAGAAGGCGACCGCGCCTCCTGACCGCCGTGCCTGACGAAATGGTCGAGCGGATCTTGCCCGGAAGCTGCCACATCGGGATAAGCAGCAATGTAGAAATCCGGATCAAACAGCCCGGATCTTAGTATTCTGCGCTTCCTGTATGTGAGAAATAGCGAATTTACCGAGATTTTCAACATACTTCCGGCCCGTCTTGACGAAGAGGATTTTACGCTGCTACCGGGCGCTCGGGTCGGCACTGGAGGCCTTACGCGCGGATCAAACCGTGATTGCCATCGGCGTCCGGATTGTTCAGCCGGCTGCGCTTATCTCACGGCGCTTGCTGTTGTCCAGTTGGAGTTGGCCGTAATGGTGTGCCTTATCCGTAGGGAAGTGTGCATCTCCAGTTCTTTTGACGCTTCCCCCTCCTCCACATCACGAAAGGGCGCGAGGTGAAAGCTAGTACCGTGGTGCATCGCTTTGCTGTTATCTGGCTAACCATTCGCGTTCATCTAGAAGCCTTCCAGCGTAATCCTGGACCCTACCTCACCGCGACCAAATGGTTTTTGCTTCGCAAGCGCCTTCGTGCGCGCGGGCAATTTGCTCCATTGCTTGCTCAGACCTCATATGCCTACGAATGGTGGGCGCTTAGGCAGCCTACGGTGACTACGCCTAGCTCTGTGGCGGCGCCACAGATTTCAGCTTTGATCGTTGGAGATCCGGAGGCACCTGGCTTCGACAAGACCCTGTCCTCGCTCGCGGCAGAAGGGATCGTCGCGTATCCGGTAGGCCGCGATCCCGGCTCCGCTATCGAGCGGATTGCCGGTTTGATCGACTGGGCCGCCGAACCATGGTTGTTGCCGGTTTTTCCCGGAGACCGACTAGCATCTGGCGCAGCACAGGCCTATCGCTCTCAGATGGGCGACCCGAGGGTCGCGGCGATCTTCGCCGATGACGACCTCGAAGGTCCGCTCAGCACCCGGACCGCGCCACACTTCAAGCCGGATTGGAATCGCGAATTGTTTCTACATTTCGACTACCTAACCGGCGCCAGCGTGTTACGGGTCGGGCGTGAATCGTTGATAATGGCTGGGCAAAGCGGGTCCGAATGGGCGCACGCGCTGGTAGCCTCGAGTATCGCGGGGGGGGGCAATGTGGTTCACCTGCCGCAAATCCTTCATCATCGCCGCCGTCGTCCGTCGGCACGCCTGCCGCTGGCTGCCCTGCCGATCGCTCCCGTGTTACCTCGCATTTCTGCGATCATCCCGACCCGCAACCAGGTAGAACTGCTGACGACATGCGTAGCTGGGCTCATAGCTGCGGATTATCCGGACATCGAAGTGATCGTGGTTGATAATGACAGTGACGATCCTGCTACGCTGGCATTCCTTTCCACCTTGTCTGAGCGGAGCAGCCCTGGCCGCCTTTTCCGTGTGCTCCGCATTCCTGGCCCTTTCAATTATTCAGCAATCAATAACCGCGCGGTTGCCGAGGCGAGTGGAGCGTTGCTTTGCCTGCTCAATAACGACATCGAAATGCTCGCGTCCGATTGGCTAGCGGTAATGGCGACGCAGGCATTGCGGGACGATGTGGGTGCGGTTGGCGCCCAGCTGTTGTATCCCGACGGGAAGCTGCAGCATGCAGGTGTGGTAATCGGAGTCGGTAATGCAGCGGGCCATGCCCACCGGTTTCTACGCCCGGAGGATGAAGGTTATTTCCATCGGCACGCGCTGCCCCAGTTCGTCAGTGCGGTGACCGCAGCCTGCCTAGTAGTGCGGCGAGAGCGATTCCTGGAGGTCGGTGGGTTCGACGAGAGCGCGTTCAAGGTGGCATTCAACGACGTTGACCTATGCCTTAAGCTTAATGCGCGGGGCTGGCAGTCCCTCTACGAACCACGTGCAGTGCTGTTACACCACGAATCCGTGTCGCGTGGGTTTGATCGCGATCCCGTGGGCGCAGCACGTTTTGCTAGTGAGCTTGCCGAACTACAAAGGCGCTGGCGCACCGCGGAGATATTCGATCCCTATCATCATCCTCAGCTGAGCCGAGCCAGTGAACAGTTCGCTTTAGCACTCTGAAATGGACGATGCTTTTCGCCCCCGGTTGGTGCTGCCGCAGGTGACCTTGGTAGCAGTGACGTCGGTTAATCTTAGTGCATCTTTGGCTGCGCTCCAGGCGACCATGTCCGAAGTTGAGTTCGGAGCAGCGAAGTTGCTGACCGATGGTGATCTTAGTCGACTCCCTAAGGAACTGGAGGCTGTCGCTATTCCGCGAATGAAGACTGCGGAGGCCTATTCTCAGTTTGTACTTCGTAATCTTGTGGAACACGTCTCAACCTCGCATGCCTTACTGGTCCAGTGGGACGGCCATGTAATTAATGCACGACGCTGGCGGTCTGAATTCCTCGAATATGACTACATCGGTGCAAGCTGGCCGCAGTTCAGCGACGGGCATGATGTCGGCAACGGTGGCTTTTCCTTGCGAAGTCGCCGTCTGCTTGAAGCGTGCCGGTCACCCGCGTTCACCTCGAGCCATCCCGAAGATGTCGCGATCGGACGGCTCAACCGGGCATGGCTCGAAGCCCAAGGCCTGCGCTTCGCCCCGCGCGATCTGGCTGACGCATTCTCAGCCGAACGGGCCAGCTCGCTTGATAAGGCCTTTGGATTTCACGGAGCCTGGCATATGCCGCAAGTTCTGGGTGCGGATCGATTCTGGACGATGTACCAAGAGCTGGAAAACCGTACGTCGGTCTATCATGACGCCAGGCTGATCATGTCTCACCTTATCAAAGATCGTTACGGGCTGAGCCGCTGCATGAAATTGGTCTGGGACAAGCTTCAACATACACTATCAGGGTCAAGGAATATCCCGTGAACAATCCCTTTCCTGGACTGCCGCTGATTGAGTCTCCGCTCTTCCCGCAACTCTCGCAGCAACTGGAACTGACCCCAGAGGAAGCGCGGATCGGCCAGGACCTGTTCGAACAGGGTTACGCTGTCTTTGATTTTCCGGACGATCAGCTTGATGCACGGATCGACAGCATCAAACAGCATCTTGCGCCGCTTTATCATGTGGATTTCACGGATCCGGAAAGCGACAAGACATGCGGTGAGCGCCGCATCCAGGATGCGTGGAAATTCGACGCCGATGTCAAAGCAATCGCTGCGAATGAGGCTGTCATTACGCTGCTGAGCAAGCTTTATGGACGACGGGCTTTCCCGTTCCAGACTCTCAATTTTCCGGTCGGCACCCAGCAGGATGCGCATACCGACATCGTGCATTTTTCTTCTTTGCCCGAAAAATTCATGTGCGGCGTATGGCTCGCGCTGGAGGATGTCGCAGTGGGCGCCGGGCCGCTCTTCTACTACCCGGGTTCGCACCACTGGCCGGTGATGAGCAATGCTTTGATCGGACGGCGCGGCTACGAAAGCCAGCTGGGTTCAGCGCAAGAGCCTTTTGCCGAGGCGTGGCGAGCAATTTGCGACGCACGCAATGCCGCGCCCACGACCTTCTTGGCGCGCAAGGGTCAGGCGCTGATCTGGTGCGCCAACTTGTTGCACGGCGGGGCTGCGCAGACCGATCCCCGATTGACTCGCTGGTCACAAGTTACACATTATTATTTCGAAGATTGCATCTATTATACGCCCGCCTTCTCGGATGAAACGCTCGGTAAGCTTGCAATCCGCACGATTGACAGCATCACAGATGGCAAAGCGCGTCCAAACCTGTATCAGGGGCAACCGGTTACAGCGGCGCCCGGTCTCATGACAGAAGCAAACAGCACTGCGCCGAGCAAACCATCAGGTCTTGCTTCTCGGGCCAAACGGTGGCTGGGCCGAGCCTTGGAATACAGCGCAGACTGAAGGCGCAGAATGGAAGTCAACACCTGCCGCGTGCGGCAGATGCGAATACGGAATTGGTTTGGGAATAGATTGAAATGAAACTGAACAATGTTTCCGCATTCGGCAAGTTCGCTGCCAAACGCGTGTCCGCCGCAGTGGCCCTGCTGTTCTTGGCAGGATGCGCAGCGCTGCCGACCAGCGGACCCACCGGCACCCAGATCCGTTCGCAGATCGCAGATGATGCGAGCAAGCTTGGCATGACGCTTGTGCAGGTCGCGACGGTGAACGATCTGCCGCGCCCTCCCGAACCGCCGGCGACGTTCCGGCCTGATTACACCCCAGGCCCTGCAACAGACCTTGTCGGCCCTGGCGATGTGCTCAGCATTGCGATCTTCGAAACCGGCGTGGCGCTGTTCGGTCGTCCCGTGACCGGCGCGGGCGAAGGATCCGGCGGCCTTGACACCTCTGCTCGCTCGGAACGCTTTCCGCCGATGCGGGTGAGCGATCAGGGTACGATAACTATCCCCTTTGTCGGGCAGCTCAATGTTGCAGGGCTGACGACAAGGCAGATCGAAGCGCAGTTGCGCCAGGCGCTGCGAGGCAAATCGCAAAATCCACAAGTGCTTGTTGCGATCGCCGACGGCCTCACGAGTTCCGTAATTATTGGCGGTGATATCGCTCGGCCCGGCCGCCTCGTTTTGCCGACCAACCGCGAACGTCTGTCAGAGGTCATCGCACTTGCAGGCGGCAATCGCGGCGAGATCAAGGATCTGCTGGTCCGGGTGTCGCGCAATGATGAAGTGCAGCAATGGCGGCTGGCAGACGTGCTTGATGATCCCGCGCTCGATGTGCGGATTTTCCCGTCAGACCGCATCACTTTGATCCGCGCGCCGCAGAGCTTTACGGTTCTTGGCGCACCGGGGCAGAGCAGCCAGTTCCCCTTCCCCGCTGCCAAGACTTCACTGATCGAGGCGATCGCGATGGCTGGCGGAGCCAATCCCAATGCCGGCAATGCCCGGGCGATCTTTGTCTTCCGCATCGATCGCGATGAAACCGGCAAGGAAGTCCCGATTGTCTATCATTTCAACATGATGGAGGCGAGTTCCTACATCCTTGCGCAGAAGTTCGCGATGAAGGACAAGGATGTCGTCTATGTCGGCAATGCACTGGCCAATCAGCCTTCCAAGCTGGTTCAGGTGCTGAGCCAGCTCTTCTTCCCGCTGGTCGCCTTGCAACAGGCGGGCGCGCTCTAGCGCGTCCGCGCAAGCATGTCTGACAAGGAAAACAGTGCTCCGCTGCTGCTGGATGTCACCCGGCTGATCTGGCGGCGGTGGGAAGGTGTCCGTCCCACGGGTATTGATCGCATCTGCGATGCCTGGCTGGAGCATTTCGCGCCACGATCACAGGCAGTCATCATCATGCGGAGGCGGCAGATCATCCTGCCGCTCCGGGCATCGCAAGCGCTCTTCGCGGCACTGATTGCAGGGGGCCGGGCTGGTGCGTCTGTTGCGACGTTCCGGCGCGATCTGATCCTGATCGCCCTGCGGTGGGGCTGGCGCCTGCTCCGCACACTCGATGGGAAGGGCCGTTACTGGCTCAATCCCGGCCATACGGGGCTTCACATTCCCGGTCTGGCCGCGTGGGTTCGCCAATCTGATGTGCGGCCCGTCTATCTGATCCACGATTTGATCCCGATCACCCATCCCGAAACTTGCCGGGCCGGTGAAGACGCCAAACACACGGCGAGAATGTTGACGGCTTTGCAAACCGGCGCAGGGATTATCGCAAACAGCCAAGACACGCTTGATACGCTCGCGAATTTTGCATCCGGCCATGGCCTGCCACTGCCGCCGGCGTGCGTTGCCTGGCCCGGCTATGAGCGATTGCAGGTTGAGCCCGATGCAGCCCCCTCTTCACCCCCACACACGGCAACATTCGTAATCCTTGGCACGATCGAAGGGCGCAAAAACCACGCATTTCTCCTGTCAGTCTGGCGCCGGATGCTCGCCGACTTGGGCGCGCAATGCCCCCAACTCATCATCATCGGTCGGCGTGGTTGGCAGGCTGACGACGTGTTTGCCACACTCGACACGCATGATTTCCAAGGCAAGGTTGTCGAAATGGGCGCGCTCGACGATGCGGCGCTGGCCAGCATTCTTCGTGACGCCCGCGCTCTCCTGTTCCCGAGCTTGGCCGAAGGGTTCGGGATGCCCTTGATCGAGGCTCTGGCCGCCGGAATTCCGGTTATCGCCAGTGATCTGGCCGTATTCCGGGAGATCGCAGGCGATGTGCCCGAGCTTCTGTCGCTGGACGACCCCATTGCGTGGATGGCGGTGGTGAATGACTATGCGAGGAAGGGCAGTTCACGTCGGGCGTCGCAAGTTGAGCGCCTCGGTGTCTTCCGTGCACCCGACTGGCGGGATCATTTCGCCCGAGTTTACGCTTTTCTGGAGACACTATGACCAATTTTGCCTTTTTGTTCAGAGCGTTGGCAGTAAAAAAGGAAGGCTAATGGGTATTCTTCTGACCGGTGGTGCCGGTTACATCTCAAGCCATGCCGCAGTGGCGCTATCCGCTGCAGGATATCGCGTGATTTGCCTCGACAACCTTTCTAATAGCCGCGCCGACGTGGTTGAGCGGGTTAGTGACATCACTGGCCAAGTCATCCCTTTCATCCTTGCCGACATACGCGATACTGATGCGATGAGACAGGCGATTTTGGAACATGATATCACTGCCGTGGTCCATTTTGCGGGATTGAAAGCCGTTGGCGAGTCGGTTGCCCAGCCGATGGCCTATTACGACAACAATTTTCGCGGCACCCTAAGCCTTGTGGAGGCGATGGCTTCCTGCAACGTAAAGACACTCGTGTTCTCCTCGAGCGCAACGGTTTATGGGCGCCCGCAATATCTGCCCCTTGACGAAAGACACCCCACGTCCGCGACCAACCCCTATGGGCGCACCAAACTTATGATAGAGGACATGCTCGCGGATATTGCATATGCCGATCCGGAATGGCGGATTGCGGTGCTTCGTTACTTCAACCCCGTGGGAGCCCACCCAAGCGGGCTGATAGGCGAGGATCCGAATGGCGTTCCCAATAACCTCATGCCTTATGTTAGTCAGGTGGCCTCGGGACGTTTGCAAGAGCTATCAGTTTACGGAGATGATTACGAGACACCGGACGGCACCGGAGTGCGCGATTACATCCACGTCACCGATCTTGCTCAGGGACATGTAGAGGGGCTTAGAGTAATTCAAGAAGGAGACATCCCCATCGCTACATGGAACCTTGGGACCGGACGCGGCCATTCGGTGCTCGAAGTGATTAGGACCTTCGAACGGGTTAACGGCGTGTCGGTTCCTTTCCGGGTTGTCGCGCGCCGGTCTGGAGACGTCGCAGCCTGCTATGCTAGCGTCACAAAGGCTAGTAGCGAGTTGGGATGGAGAGCCAGCCTCGGACTAGACGAGATGGTCAGATCGGCATGGCGGTTCGAGCAGATGCCGAATGCTCCCAAATCGTGAAAGCTTCATCGCAAACTCAATGCTTTCGCTAAGCCAGTTGCAGCGCAAATGATATTCGTTATCTGAGCTGAACTAGATTTTGCGTTGAAGATGCATGCGGGCGTGTGTGCATAAGAAATTCGTGAAAGAAAAATGACCAAACATTCTTCTACAAATAGACGCCGCGGCATCATCCTCGCCGGCGGATCAGGAACGCGGCTTTACCCTCTGACCCGCGGCGTCTCCAAGCAATTGATGCCCGTTTTCGACAAGCCCATGATATACTATCCGCTCAGTACGCTGATGCTGGCCGGTATCCGCGAGATCCTCATCATCACGACACCCGAGGATGCCGCCCAATTCCAGCGTGTGCTGGGCAATGGTGCGGATTTCGGGGTCGAGTTGACCTATGCTGTCCAGCCAAAGCCCGAAGGCTTGGCGCAAGCTTTCCATATTGGTGCGGATTTTGTGCGCGGACATTCCAGCGCGCTGATCCTGGGCGATAACATCTTCTATGGTCATGGCCTGCCCGCTCTGCTGGGCAGAGCAGACGCGCGCGGTGAGGGGGCAACCGTATTTGCCTACCGCGTGAGCGATCCGCAGGCCTTTGGCGTGGTCGAGTTCGACGACGCGGGTAGGGCGATCTCCATCGAGGAAAAGCCTGCCCAGCCCAAGTCCCATTATGCGGTGACCGGGCTGTACTTCTACGATGATACGGTCGTGGACCGTGCCCGCGATCTCAAGCCATCGTCCCGCGGAGAGTTGGAGATTACCGATCTCAATCGGCTCTATCTCGATGAAGGGGCCATGTCGGTAGAGATCATGGGCCGGGGCTTTGCGTGGCTCGACACCGGAACGCATGCCTCGCTGCTCGATGCTGCGACCTATGTCCGCATCACCGAAGAGCGGCAGGGGTTGAAGATTGCATGTCCCGAGGAAATTGCCTGGCGTCAGGGTTTCATCGATGAGGCGCGCCTGCGTGAAATTGCGCAGCCTTTGCGCAAGTCGGGCTATGGCGAATACCTGCTTGGACTGCTCGATAATCAGGGGCGCTCATGAAGCTGATTGAAACCGCAATCGCAGGGCCGATCATCATCGAGCCTCGCGTGTTCGGCGATGCGCGTGGGTTTTTTATGGAGACCTGGAACGCCGCTGCTTTCCGCGAAGCCGGGCTGGATCTTACCTTTGTGCAGGACAACCACAGCCGTTCGCAGCGCGGCGTGCTGCGCGGGCTGCATTTCCAGAATCCGGGGCCGCAGGGCAAGCTGGTGCGGGTCACGCGCGGCGCGGTTTACGATGTGGCCGTCGATTTGCGCGGCTCCTCGCCCACCTTCGGCCAGTGGGTCGGTGTGGAATTGAGCGCCGCCAACCAGCGCATGTTCTGGGTGCCGGAAGGCTTTGCTCACGGCTTTGTCACGCTCGAGGATGATACTGATTTCCTTTACAAGTGTACGGCGCCCTATGCTCCCCAGACGGAGTTCACGCTGGCATGGGATGATCCGTCGGTCGGCATTGATTGGCCGCTTGACGGGATCACACCGTTGATTTCGGAGAAGGATGCGCGCGGTCTTGCGCTTGCTGATGTGCCGGTGTTCCCATGAGGGTGCTGATCACCGGGGCCAAGGGCCAGCTTGGCGGAGCCTTGCAGCGCTGCGCGCCGTCTGAGGCCGTGATCACGGCCGTTGATGTTGCCGAATGCGATCTCACCGATACGGCAGCCTTGCGCGATGCGCTGCGGCGAGCTGCGCCCGATCTCATTCTTAACGCAGCCGCTTACACGGCCGTCGACAAGGCGGAGGGTGATGAAGCGATCGCGCATGCCATCAACGCCGATGCGGTCGCCGTCATGGCCGATGCGATGGCGGCCACAGGCGGTAAGCTGGTGCATGTTTCGACCGACTATGTGTTCGATGGCACCGCCGCCTCGCCCTATTCGCCCGATGCCGCACGCAATCCGCAATCAGTCTATGGCCGTACCAAGGCCGCAGGCGAGGATCATGTTCGCGACAGCGACATTCTGGTGCGGACGGCTTGGGTTTACGAGGCAGGCGGGGCCAATTTCGTACGCACCATGATCCGGCTCATGAAAGAGCGTGAGGAGCTTGGCGTGGTGGCTGATCAGATCGGCTCGCCGACATGGGCCAGCGGTTTGGCGCGCACAATCTGGGGGTTGGTTGCCAAGGACGCGTCGGGCACGTTCCATCATTCGGACGCAGGCGTGGCCAGCTGGTATGATTTTGCGGTCGCGGTCGCTGAGGAAGCGCACGCGCTTGGCATGATCCCGCGTATTCCGGTAATCCGGCCGCTGACCACGGCGGATTATCCGACACCCGCGCGGCGCCCGGCTTTCTCGCTTTTGGATTCCCGCGCGACGCGTGCCGCGCTTGGTGATGAACCCGTTCACTGGCGCACGAACCTGCGTCTGATGCTCGAAGAGGAAGTGCAGCTTGGCTAACGTGCTCGTAACCGGCGGTGCTGGGTTCATTGGCGGCAATTTTGTCCATTATTGGAATGCCACGCATCCCGAAGATCGGGTGATCGTGCTCGATTGCCTGACCTATGCGGGCAACCGCTCTACCCTTGAAGGCGCGCCCCATGCCGAGCTTGTGGTGGGGGATATCCGCGATACCGCGTTGGTCGAAAAATTGCTGCGTGATCAGGCTATTGCCACCATCGTGCACTTTGCGGCTGAAAGCCATGTTGACCGCTCGATCAGCGGGCCGGATGCCTTTATCGATACCAATATTCTAGGCACCAACAGTCTGCTCAAGGCCGCGCGCAGCGTGTGGTTGGATGGCAGCGGGCAGCCGCACCGCTTCCACCACATTTCGACTGACGAGGTCTTCGGATCGCTGGGCCCGAATGATCCGGCGTTCAGCGAGACCACGCCCTACGCGCCCAATTCGCCCTATTCCGCAAGCAAGGCCGCATCCGATCATCTGGTGCGCGCCTATCACCACACCTATGGGCTGGAGGTGACGACCAGCAATTGTTCGAACAATTATGGTCCTTACCAATATCCCGAAAAGCTGATCCCGCTGTTTCTGCTCAATGCGCTGCACGGCCGCCCGCTGCCGATCTATGGCGATGGCATGAATGTGCGTGATTGGCTGCATGTCGAAGATCACTGCCGCGGGATCGAGGCCTGTCTGCTTAATGGCAAGCCGGGCGAAACCTATAATATCGGGGGCGGTGCCGAACTGCCCAACATGACGGTGATCGATACGATCTGCGCCGAAGTGGATCGTGCATTTGTCGAGATCGAAGGTCTCGCAGAACGCTACCCCGATGCCCCCGCGGCCAAGGGGGTGCCCACCAACCGCCTCAAGACCTTCGTTACCGATCGTGCCGGGCATGATCGCCGTTATGCCATTGATGAGACCAAGGCCCGTGCTGAACTGGGCTATGCGCCGGCGCATGGCTTTGATGATGGCCTGCGCCAGACATTGCGCTGGTATCTTGCCAATGAAGCATGGTGGCGCCCGCTGCTGAAGTGATGCCCGCATAAGCTTAACGACGCGGCTGACGGGCACTGAGGGCGTGGTCCGGATCGCTGGTTTCCGGATGATTGCGTCCTGCGCGATCACCATGCGCCGCAAATGGGCTTCACCCGCTTTGCTGCGGTCCCTATAGATGGCAGGCATGTCACCGCGTTCGGGCCTGTATCCGATCAGCCGAGCGGACCAAGGGGTAATCATGACTGATCTTATCTATCCGGTGCTTCTGTGCGGCGGCGCAGGAACCCGCCTCTGGCCGCTTTCGCGAAAGAGCTACCCCAAGCAGTTCGCGCGGATCATCGGGCCGGATAGCCTGTTCCAGCAATCGGCCAAGCGCTTGTCGGGTCCGTCCTTCGCAGCGCCGACGATCGTAACCGGCCATGATTTCCGCTTTGTTGTGGTGGAACAACTGGCAGCCTGCGAAATCACGCCGCGCGCAATCCTGATTGAGCCGGAAGGGCGCAACACAGCGCCAGCGGCACTGGCATCTGCGCTGGTGCTTGCCGCAGCTGATCCCGATGCGCTGATGCTGCTTGCACCTTCAGATCACGTAATCCCTGACGATGATGCGTTTCGCGAAGCCGTATTGGCAGCGACCCCGCGGGCGAGGGCCGGCGATCTTGTGACTTTCGGGATTTATCCCACCCGGCCAGAAACGGGCTACGGCTATCTCGCGCTTGCCGCCGATGCCGATGCCAGCGCGACTGTCCCGCAAACGCTCGCCGGATTTGTCGAAAAGCCCGATGCCGAACGCGCGGCAGCGATGCTCGCGTCGGGCAGATACCTCTGGAATGCCGGGATCTTCCTGTTCACTGCTGCGAGCCTGATCGAGGAAGCCCGAAACCACGCGCCCGATATTCTTGAAGCCGTTGAGAGGGCTGTTCAGGGCATGACGCAGGATCTTGCCTTCACGCGGCTTTCCGAAGCCGCATGGCAGAATGTGCCAGCGAATTCGATTGATTATGCAGTGATGGAGCGGGCCACCAACCTTGCGGTGATGCCTTATGCGGCAAGCTGGTCAGACTTGGGCAGTTGGGATGCCGTCTGGCAGGAAAGTGGCCCTGATCATGATGGCAATGTGCTGTCGGCAAACGCGCTTGGAATGGGTTGCCGCAACAGTCTGCTGCGCTCCGAGAGCCCGCGGGTCGAGGTGGTCGGGATCGGGCTTGAGAACACCGTTGTGGTCGCAACCGGCGATGCTGTTCTGGTGGCGAACAAGGCAGACGTGCAACAAGTCAAGGACGCGGTCGCGGCCTTGCAACAGCGCGGTGCACCACAGGCTGAAGCCTTCCCCGTTGATCGCCGCCCTTGGGGATGGTTTGAATCGCTCGTCATCGGGGACCGCTTCCAGGTCAAGCGTATCGAAGTCCTGCCCGGCGCTGCCTTGAGCTTGCAAAGCCATCACCACCGAGCCGAACACTGGATCGTGGTCGAAGGCACTGCACGGGTGACCATCGATGATACGGTGCAATTGCTGAGCGAGAACCAGTCGGTCTACATTCCGCTCGGCGCGGTGCATCGCCTTGAGAACCCCGGCAAGGTTCGGCTCACGCTGATCGAAGTGCAGACCGGAAGCTATCTCGGCGAGGATGACATCATCCGGTACGAAGATCGCTACGCGCGCGAGTAAGGAGGCTCGCCGTCCGTCTTCTACACCGGCATGCGGCGCCCAACCGGCCGCCATGGCTGGCCGATCCAGCGTTCCAGCCGGTCACGGAATGCCCAGACCACGCCTACACGCCGCTCGGCGATGCCGGGCAGGCTGAACAGGTCACCACCGAGCCACGGCAGGAACGGATTGCGCCGCGCGTAGGACCAAATCTCGACCCGCTCACCGCTGCGCTCGGACGGGCCGCGTGCGTGGAAACCCACGGTGTCGGCCACCACCAGGGTGTTTTCGGCGACGGTTACGGGCAGGGCAGGGGGCAAACCCAAGGCCGGCAGCTCCTCGGGCTCGATCCGCAGTGAGCCGCGCGCTTACAGGCGATCAATGGCATGGGGATCAGCAAGGCTGCGCTGGCGCTCCCACGCCAGCCTTTCGCACGTGAAGCGATGCGATCCCGGCACATAGGTGAACGGGCCATCCTCGAGCGCGACCGGTTTCATTAACAGCCACGATTTGAGCGAGGCATGGAAGCTGTCGGCATGGAGCGCTTCTTGCGGATCGGGATCATACCCCACCACCTTGCTGACGATCGTCTGGATGTAGTGGAGCGGCGTGGTGCGATAGCTGGCGACATAGTGAAACAGCGCGACGATATCATCACGCGCCAGCACAACCCGCAGCGCTGGGATCGCGTGCAGCATCGCGGGATCAACCGCGAGGCGCCGCGTCATGGCATCGCCCTGCTGCATTTCGCGCGCGGCACCTTCATAAGCGAGAATAGCCGCGCGCAGCGCCGGAAAGGCTTCGGGCGGCACGATGCCCGGGATGACGACAAAGCCATCGCGATCAAACGCCGCGCGTCATTCGGGCCTCACCTTGTACGCCAACCGCCTGCGTCGCCATTGGCAAAGCCAATCCGCGAGGCGCACCCGTGCGGTGTGCAGCCCGCGTTCGTTAAGCCAGCGCGAGCCGATCAGCGGATTGTCGAGAAAGCTCTTGGCCCCGGTGAGCAGCATCAACGCCCAGATCGGGCTCATCAGCAGGGTGCTGATCCGTTTTCCGGAGGCGGGCTGGGTGGCCATGCGGCCCCCTATGCCCGGAATGCCGGAATTTTCAAGCGCCCGTCCGGCGCAAACGCCGGCCTATCCCCGCGCCACGCTGTCGAGCAGTTCGCCAGTCACCGGATAGCCTGCATCCTCGAGGATCATGAGCCATGGCTTGCCGTCCTGCTCGACCACTTGCGGCATGATTGTGCGCACCGGAATGGCTTCGGCCTGTGCCTTCGCTTCGGCAAAAGAGCCAAACAGGGCAAGGCGTTCCAGATTACGGCGGGTCGGGAAAATCAGCTTGATCTCGCCCCGGTCAGCCGCCTCAAGCGCGCCCTTGGCACTAGTCCAGAACAGATGGGTGTTTTCGGCATGATCGATCGATACGTCGACAGCGCCCGTGCCAAGATCAGCGAGGTAGAAGCGCGTGTCGTAGACGCGCGGAATGTTCTCGTTCTTGGGAAACCAGCGCGCAAAGGGCGTGATCTGGGAAAAGTCGAGGCTCCAGCCAAAGGCCTCCAGCACGGGGGCAAGCGTGCCGGATTCCGCCAGCATGGCGCGCGCGGCCGCCGCGCTTTCCGCCGAAATGTCACCGGCAAGGCCAAGCGCCAGCCCGGTTTCTTCAAGTGTTTCGCGCACGGCAGCGATCTGGTGCGCCGCTTCATCATCGGCCAGCGTGGTCTCGCCGCTGCGAACCATCGCTTCTGCCAGTGCGAAGTCTGCCGGATCAACGCGCCCGCCCGGAAACACCGCCATCCCGCCGGCAAAAGCCATCCCCTTGGAGCGCACGGTCATCAACACTTGCGGCAAACCGCCCGCAGGACAGTTGCGATAGATGATGATGGTGGCGGCAGGGATGCCGTGCGGCGGGGCGGGTGTGTTCATCACGATCGAAGATGACGCGCCGCGCAGACCTTGCCAAGAGGCAAGCGTGGTAAAACTGGGCGCAACCATATGTCGGATTTTCTGACAATCGGCAGAAGATTATCGAAAGCCTGCGCATGGAAATGCTGCAAGATCAGATAATTATTGACTTTGGCACGCGCTGTGCATAATGTCGCATGTCATACTGGTCTTTGACGAGAGGCGCGATCTTCCTGGTCTCTGGGTTGCGCCTCCCCCAATAAAAAACCGCTCCGCACTGGTCCTGCGGAGCGGTTTTTTGCTTATGGCTCGGGGTTGTGCGTCAGGACACCTTGGCGACACCCTGTTCGTTGAGCAGCTGCTGCAATTCGCCCGCTTCGAACATCTCCATCATGATGTCGCTGCCGCCGACGAATTCACCCTTCACATAAAGCTGCGGAATGGTCGGCCAATCGGAAAAGCTCTTGATGCCCTGACGGATTTCCATGTCCTGCAGCACATCGACGCTTTCATAGGCGACACCGCAATGATCGAGGATCGCAACCGCGCGGCTCGAAAAGCCGCATTGCGGGAAAAGCGGGGTGCCTTTCATGAACAGCACCACATCATTGCTGGTGACGAGATCGGAAATACGGGCGTGGGTATCAGCCATGGTGGGTGCGGCCTTCGTTTGCTTGCGGTTGCAGGTTAGGTGGGAGTGCGGGTGGTGACTTGCAAGGCGTGCAGTTCGCCGCCCATGCGTCCGCCGAATGCGGCATAGACCAGCTTGTGCTGGGCAACGCGGCTTTTGCCGACAAATTGCGGCGCGGTGACGGTGGCCGCCCAGTGATCATTATCGCCCGCCAGATCGGTGAGTTCGACCGTGGCGCCCGGCAGGGCGGCGAGGATTGCTTCCTCGATGGCCTGAGCAGTCATCGGCATGGGCCTTACGCCTCGCCCATCAGCTGGCGGCGTGCCTCGATCGTCATTTCATCAAGCTTGGCGCGGATGTCCGCTTCGGTGATGTCCGTGCCCGCGGCGGTGAGATCGCCGAGCAGCTTGCGGATCACGTCTTCATCGCCCGCTTCCTCGAAATCGGCCTGCACGACCGCCTTCTTGTAGGCATCGGTTTCCTCGGCGGTGAGGTTCATGGCTGCAGCCGCCCATTCACCGAGCAAACGGTTACGACGGGCAGCAATGCGGAAGGCGGTGTCCTGATCCATCGCAAACTTGGCTTCTTCGGCGCGTTCACGATCCTTGAAATCGGTCATGGGATATCCCTCTGGTGTGTGTTGTTGCAAAATAGGCACCTTGATGCGGCGGAGCAAGCGGTGCCGGGCGCAAGTCAGTCCATTGTCACCACCAGCTTGCCCACCGCTTCGCGCGCTTCGAGCTTGGCAATGGCATCGCCTGCGCGGGCAAGGGGGAAGGTCTCGGACACCAGCGGATCGATCTTGCCCGCCTTCATCAGGTCGAACAGCTCGTTCACCTGCGCATGGAAGCCTTGCGGATCGCGCGCGGTGAAGGCGCCCCAGAACACGCCGCAGATGTCGCAGGACTTCAGCAGGGTGAGATTGAGCGGCATCTTGGCGATCCCGGCGGGGAAGCCGACCACGAGGAAACGGCCCTCCCATGCGATGGCGCGCAGGGCAGGCTCGGAATATTGCCCGCCGACGATGTCATAGACGATATTCGCGCCCTCCGGCCCGCAGGCCTTCTTGAAGGCATCGGCCAGCGCCTTGGAAGCGTCCTTGTCCATCGCCTCGCGCGGGTAGATCACCACCTCATCGGCCCCGGCCTTGCGGGCGACTTCACCCTTGGCTTCGGAGGAGACGGCGGCAACGACGCGCGCGCCGAACGCCTTGGCGAGTTCCACCGCCGAAAGGCCAACACCGCCCGCCGCACCCAGCACCAGCACGGTATCGCCCGGTTTGATGTGGCCGCGATCCTTGAGCCCGTGGATGGTGGTGCCATAGGTCATCAGCAGCGAGGCGGCTTTTTCGAAGGGCACGCCATCGGGCACCTTGAACATGCGGCCTGCGGGGACGATCACCTTTTCGGCCAACCCGCCATGGCCGATCCCGGCGAGCACCCGGTCCCCCACGGCAAAGCCTTCCACCCCTTCGCCGACTGCTTCGATCACGCCCGAAATCTCGCCGCCGGGCGAAAAGGGACGCTGCGGCTTGAACTGGTACATGTCGCGGATGATCAGGCCGTCGGGGTAATTGATGGCGCAGGCCTTGACCGCGACCAGCACTTCGCCCTTGCCGGGCGCGGGGGCTGCGATCTCATCGAGCGTCAGGGTTTCCGGCCCACCGACAGCGTGGGTGCGAATGGCTTTCATGATTTCCTCTCCCTTGGGTCTTGCAATCAGGCAGCGGTGCCGCGCATCAGCCAGCTTTGCTGTCCGGCCCGGCGTGCCTCGAAGGCGCTGATAGCGGTGTCGCGTTCCAGCGTGAGCGCCACTTCGTCGAGCCCGTTAAGCAGGCAATGGCGGCGAAACGCATCGAGTTCGAAGGTGAAACGATCCTGAAACGGGGTCGTGACTGTCATGCTTTCGAGATCGACATCGATCGGCTCGCCCGCCTGGGCCACTTCGAGCAGGCGGTCAATCGCGGCCTGCGGTAGCACCACCGGCAGGATCCCGTTCTTGACGGCATTGCCCGAGAAAATGTCCGAAAAGGACGGGGCGATGACCACCTTGATGCCGAGATCGAGCATCGCCCAGGCGGCGTGTTCGCGGCTTGACCCGCAACCGAAATTGTCGCCCGCAATCAGGATCGGGGCGCCGGCATAGGCCGGATCGTCGAACACATTGCCGGGCTCGGCGCGGATGGTTTCGAAGGCGCCACGGCCAAGCCCTTCGCGGGTGATCGTCTTGAGCCAGCGCGCCGGAATGATGATGTCGGTGTCGACATTCTTCAGACCAAGCGGAATGGCGCGCCCGGCGACCTGTTTCAGCGGCTCCATGCGCAGCGGCTCCTCAATCGGTTTCGGGCGGCTCGCCAGAGGGGATGGTCGGCGGGGTCTTGGTGTCTTCGGACTTCTTGAGGAAGCGCTTGCCCGCGTACAGCAGGGCAGCGGCCACCGCTGCCGAGCCGATTGCAGCAGCACCGAGCGCCGCCTTGTTGCCGGAGGATTTCTTGGGGGTCTTGTTGCTCATGGCTAATCTCATGCGCCTCATGGGCGCGGGTTGCAAGAGGGGGTTCAGCCGAGGGTGCGCACGTCGGTCAGCCGCCCGGTGACAGCCGCAGCGGCTGCCATTGCGGGCGAGACAAGATGGGTGCGCGCGCCGGGGCCTTGGCGCCCGACGAAATTGCGGTTCGAGGTCGAAGCGCAGCGCTCGCCCGGCGGCACTTTGTCGGGGTTCATGCCGAGGCAGGCCGAACATCCCGGCTCGCGCCACTCGAAACCGGCTTCGGTGAACACCTTGTCGAGCCCTTCGGCTTCGGCCTGTCGCTTGACGAGGCCGGAGCCGGGCACGACGATGGCCCAGCGCACGTTATCGGCCTTGCGCCGCCCCTTGAGGATCGCAGCCGCCGCGCGCAGGTCTTCGATACGGCTGTTGGTGCAGGAGCCGATGAAGACATTCTCGATCGGCACCTCAGTCATCGGTGTGCCGGGGGTGAGGCCCATGTAGTCGAGCGATTTCTGCGCGGCGATGCGCTTGGCTTCATCGGCGAAATCTTCAGGATGCGGAATGCACCCCCCAATCGGGACCACATCTTCGGGGCTGGTGCCCCAGGTGACGCTCGGCTCGACGGTGCTGGCATCGATCACCACGCTCTTGTCGAACACCGCACCATCATCGGAATGAAGCGTGCGCCAATAGGCAACCGCCGCGTCCCAATCGGCGCCTGCGGGGGCGAGCGGGCGTCCCTTGAGATAGGCGAAGGTGACATCGTCGGGCGCGATCAGGCCTGCGCGGGCGCCCGCCTCGATGCTCATATTGCAGACGGTGAGGCGTTCCTCGACGCTCATCGCGGCAAAGACATCGCCGCGATATTCGATCACGTAGCCCGAGCCACCCGCCGCGCCGATTGTGCCGATGATGTGGAGGATCAGGTCTTTCGCGGTCACACCGGGGCCGAGGCTGCCGGTCACGCGCACTTCCATCGCCTTGGACTGCTGGAGCAGCAAGGTCTGCGTCGCCAGCACATGCTCGACCTCGCTGGTGCCAATCCCGAAGGCGAGGGCGCCCAGACCGCCGTGGCAGGCGGTGTGCGAATCCCCGCAGACGATCGTGGTGCCGGGCAAGGAAAAGCCCTGTTCCGGGCCGACAACATGGACGATCCCCTGTTCGGGGGCGGTCGCATCAATATAGCGGATGCCGAATTCGGGAGCGTTCTTTTCAAGCGCGGCAAGCTGGCTTGCGCTTTCGCTATCCGCGATCGGCAGGCGCTTGCCATCCGGGCCAACCCGCGGCGTGGTCGGCAGATTGTGATCGGGCACAGCCAAGGTGAGTTCAGGTCGACGCACTGTCCGGCCCGACAGCCGCAAGGCATCAAAGGCTTGCGGGCTCGTCACCTCGTGGACGAGATGGCGATCAATATAGACCAGCGCCGTGCCATCCTCGCGGGTCTCGACCACGTGGGCATCCCAGATCTTCTGGTAGAGAGTGCGCGGACGAGAGGCCATGGCGGTTCGCTTCCTTTCCCGATGCGCCTTAGCGACGAAAAAGCCCGCGATGCAAGAATATCGGCGATGTGCCCCGTTTGGTCATGGAAAATACACGAAAACTGCGGTAACTTACAAACATGTCAGTGAATCAGCCCGCAGCCAGCCCCGCCAGCTTTGATCATCCCATTACGGTTGAGCCTGCCGACATTGATTTCATGGGCCATGTCAACAACGCCCGCTACCTCAATTGGGTGCAGGATGCGGTGCTGGCACATTGGAACAAGCTGGCGCCGGCGGAAGATGTGGCGAGCAAGGCCTGGGTCGCGCTCAAGCACGAAATCACCTATCGCAAGCCCGCCTTCCTCGAGGATGATGTCATCGCGCAGACCGTGCTGGAAAGCTTCAATGGCGCGCGGGCGTTCTATCACACCGTGATCAAGCGCGGTGAGGATGTCCTCGCCGAAGTCAAATCAAGCTGGTGCTGCATTGATGCCGAAACCTTGCGCCCGGCGCGGATCGGCGAACATCTGCGCCAGTTCTTCTTCCCTGAAACGGCTGAGCGCTGATCTCCTGCACTAGCCATGTGCTAAACGCATTTGCGGCGCGCAAGCAAACCCGTATAGGCAACCTTGTGACGGCCTCGCGCGTATATCCCTGACATGGAACAGCCCTTTACCCTTCCGGCACGCAAGCTTCAGGGCCTGATCGGCGTGAGCCTTGCGGTGCTGATCGCAGGGTCGTGGCTCTCCATCCATGTCTGGGGGATGTTCGTTTTCGAGCTTGATTGGGTGAACTGGCCGTTCGCGCTGGCATTGGCCTTCGTGCAATGCTGGCTGTCGGTCGGCGTGTTCATCGTGTGCCACGATGCGATGCACGGCAGCCTTGTTCCCGGCCACCCCCGCGCCAATTCGGTGATCGGCGCGGTGCTGCTGGCGCTCTATGCAGGCTTTGCGTGGAAGCAACTGCGCGATGCCCATTTCGCCCATCACAAGCTGGCCGGCCGGCCGGGTGATCCCGATTTCGACGAAGATCATCCCGATGATTTCTGGCGCTGGTATGGCACTTTTTTCCGGCGCTATTTCGGCTGGCGCTCGATCGCCTTTGTCCATACCGTGGTGGGGATTTACTGGCTGGCGCTTGATGTGCCGATGGCGCAGATCGTGCTGCTTTATGGCCTGCCTGCGGTCGGCTCGTCGCTCCAGCTCTTCTACTTTGGCACGTTTCGTCCCCACCGCCATCTGCGCGGCGAGGATGCTGCGGTCTTCGCAGACCGTCACAACACCCGCAGCGAGGAATTCGGCCCGCTGGCCAGCCTCGCGTCCTGTTTCCATTTTGGCTATCATCTCGAACATCACCGCCGCCCGGATGTCCCGTGGTGGGCGCTGCCGCAGGCGCGCCGCGCCGGTGTGGGCGAGAGCAGCCCCAAGGCCGTGGAGGTGGCCGCATGACCTGGCTTGAAGCAATCGCAACCGTTCTCGCCGCGCTGATCGGCATGGAATTCTTTGCGTGGTATGCGCACAAATATATCATGCACGGCTGGGGCTGGGGTTGGCATCGTGATCACCACGAGCCGCATAATAATGTGCTGGAAAAGAATGATCTGTTTGCCGTTGTCTTCGGCACGATCAACGCCGGGATGTATATTTTCGGCTCGCTTTACTGGGACTGGATGTGGTGGGTCGCGGTTGGCATCACGCTTTACGGGCTGATCTATACGCTGGTGCATGATGGCCTCGTCCACCAGCGCTACTGGAAGTGGGTGCCACGCAAGGGCTATGCCAAGCGGCTGGTGCAGGCGCACAAGCTGCATCATGCCACCATCGGCAAGGAAGGCGGGGTCAGCTTCGGCTTTGTCTTCGCGCGCGATCCGGCGAAGCTGAAGGCCGAGTTGAAAGCGCAGAAGGAAGCGGGGCTTGCCGTGGTGCGCGACAGCGTGGGCGCGGGCGGCGAGGCTTTCGAGACAGTCGGGCGTAACCTCTAGGCTCAGCCTGCGAATTGCGTGACGCTGAGATTATTGCCTTCAGGATCGTGAAACCACGCAATCCGCGTGCCTGATGCGGGATCGCTCCAGATCCCGCGCGCATCCTGCCCGAAGCCTTCGTAGATCGCGCAGGCCACGCCCTTGGCGGCAAGCGCATCGACCGTCGCCTCGATATCCTCAACCATCCAGCCGAGCACCGTGTGGGGGCTGGGCTGGTGGCCGGCCACCTGCGTCAGGCGCAGCATCGTGCCCGCCAGATCGAAGGTGATCGCGAAAGGGTCTTCACCCGTTTCCACCAGACCGAGCGTATCGCGGTAAAAGCCGCGGGCCTTGGCCATATCCGCGGTCAGGATGAAGCAGACGGGCGGCGCAGCAGAAAGTATGGCGGTAAGCCCTCCCTCAAGGAGCAAACAGATGTTCTGCTTACACGGTGCTGGCGCGCTCCGCCAGCGTGTCAGGCCGAGGCCGCGATCCGGCCCGCGTGCTCTTTCACCAGCGCGATCATATTGGGCACGCCTTGGGTGCGGTTGCTCGAAAGCTGGTTCTTGAGATCAAACGGCGCGAGCGCGCCCATCACATCCATCGCCGCGACCTCGGCGGCGGGCTTGTCCTGCACCGCGGCAATCACCAGCGCGACAATGCCTTTGGTGATGGCGGCATTGCTATCGGCAAGGAAATGCAGCCGATCGCCTTCCTGCGAGGCGGGATAGACCCACACCGCCGCCGAACAGCCGCGCACCAGCGTGGCATCGGTCTTGAGCGCATCGGGCATGGGTTCGAGGCTGCGGCCCAGTTCGATCAGCAGCCCGTAGCGTTCATCGCCTTCGAGGAATTCATATTCTTCGAGAATGTCGGGAAGGGTGCGCATGGCAACCACTTAGGCAGCGCAAGCGGATCAGGGAAGGGGCAAATTCGCGATCATCCCATCAACCCGCCGGGACGGGTGAAGGCGTGCCAGATCACATAGAACCAGCCGAAAAAGCCGTGGAGGATCGCCCACAGGATCGATTGGTTGACGCTCCAGCTGATCGCAACCGCGATCGCTGTGCCAAGGCCGATGCCCGCCTGCGTGGCGGTATCGCTGGCGCGGCTCACAGCTCCACTCCGCTGGCAATCGCTTCAAGCTTGCGGATGCGTTCCTTGAGATCGGCGAGTTCGATGCGGGCCGTGCCAACGCCGGTGTGTTCATCAGGCATGGCGCGGCTCGTCTGGCCGAGTTCCTGGCGCTTCAGTTCGAGCCAGCCCTGCCACGCCTTGAGCAAGGCCGACGCAACGACAATCAGCCCGACAAGGCATGTGCCAGCCATCACAAGGGTCGGATCAAGAAGGGGCGTGATCATTCGCTCTGTTCCTCCTGTTTTGCGGTGCGTTTGGCGATATCGCCACGCAGGCTTTCGATTTCGGCGGCGATGGCCTGCGCCTTGCGCGCTTCGGAGCTGTTTTCATCCGTTGCGATGCGTTCGAGCACTTGCACCCGTGCCCGCAATTCCTCGAGCTCCCTCATCGCGGGTTCGACCGGCGCAGGGCTTGCGGCTGCGGGATAGATAATCTGCTCTAGATGGGTCACGCGCTTGATAAGCTTGTTCTTGTGGTCTGCCAGTTCGTGCCTTTTGTGGCGTTCACGAACGAACAGCACAAAGAATACCAAGGCTGCGATTGCCCAAAAGCTCATTGTGCGGCTTCCCTGCTTTTCGTTGCGACGGGTGCAGGCAACTCACCGCGCAGCGATTCAATCTCGTCAGCGAGCAGGTGCCCCCGATCGGTGGCGATGCGTTCGAGCACGCGCAGGCGATCCTCGATCATCTGCTGGCGCTCGGCCATCTCGCGGATCTCGGCCGTCGGCTGGGCCGGCAGGTGCGTGTAGCGCAGCCGCTTGGCCTGCATGACCTTGTCGACAATCCCGTTGAGACTGATGCCCGCAATCAGACAGATCGCCACCAGGGTCATCGCAATGATCAGCTGTTCCTGCATCACGCCGCGCCCTTGTCCTTGAGGTTGGCGAGCGCGCGATCTCGCAGCGCGTCAATCTCGGCGCCAAGGTGATAGCCACCATCGGTGACGATCCGCTCGACATTGGCCATGCGGTCCTTGAGGCTGCCGAGTTCCGCGCGCAATTCCGCGTTTTCCTGGGTCAGCAGCGTCACGCGCTGGGCGTTCTGCGCATCCGAGCCGGGCTTGAGCGATTGGCCCCACATGCCTTCGAGCGGATAGCCGTTCTTGATCTTCATGCGGGTTGTCTGGAACGAGGCAAGAATGCCCATCGCGCCCAGCACAAAGCCGCCGCCGATGATCCAGCCGAGATAAGGGAGAAAGTCTTCAGGGCCCATCACACACGCTCCTTCCCGATGGCGGGGGCATCACGCAGCGCTTCGATTTCGGCGCTCAGCGAATAGCCGCGGTCGGTGACGATCTTTTCCAGCACGATCATACGATCCTGCATGGCATCGAGCTTGTCATTGAGTTCGCGGTTTTCGGCCTTGAGCCGCAGATTTTCGGCATTGGCCGCCGGTTCCACCTTGCGGCCCCAGGAATCCTCAACCGCATAGCCATATTTGGCGCGGATCCAGTTGTTGATCAGCCAGCCGCCGATGGCGAGAGCCATGACCAGCGCGATCATCAGGGTTTTCTCAAGCTCCATCACACGCGCTCCTTGCTACCAAGGCCAAGCGGAACCCCTGCGCCCTGTTCATCAACGCGGCGGGTATCGCGCAGCGCTTCGATCTGGGTTGCGATGTCATAGCCGCGATCAGTGACGATGCGTTCGAGCACCTGCACCCGGTCTTCGAGCCGCTGGATGTGGCTGGCATATTGCGCGGCCTTTTCGGCGGTCTGTTCGGCGGTGGCGCCGACCTGCATCTCGGCGATTTTCTGCTGGTGCTTGGTCCAGATGGCGACAATCGGGATCATCAGGGCGACGATCGGGATCATCAGGGCAATGATGCCTTCCATAACTTACTTCCCCCTTCGTGACGTGTTCGGGCTCAGCGCAGCCGCTCGATCTCGGCGGTCAGGCGCGGGTTGCTGCTAACATAGTGGCTTTCCACCGCGGCGAGGCGCCGGTCGATGTCGCGGAAATTGGCGCGGATTTCGCGGGCGGTTCGCTTGGGGCTCTGGCGAACGCCCTGCCAGTATTTCTGCTCGCTGGCATCGCGGTAGAGATAGGGCGGCTTCTTGTTGAGCAGGAGACCGGCGGCAATGTAGGCCAGGATGGTCATCCCGCTCAGCATGAAGATCGAGAGGAAGGCCGCCATGCGCACCCAGAAGACATTGATCCCGGTGTAATCGGCGATCCCGGCGCACACCCCCATAATCTTGCCATTGTGCTTGTCGCGGTACAGCGTGGTGCGGGGGCTGTTCATGCTCTCGTTCCCTTCTTTTCTGCCATCAGCTGTTCGAGTTCGCGCAGCTGGTCATTATCTTCTGCATGGTCTGCGATCAGGCGGCGCGCCGGGGTGAAGCCGGGGTCATCACTCGCCACCAGCCGTTCGACCGTTTCCATGCGCTGATCGAGCCGCTTGGCGAGGTTGTAGAGTTCCTCCAGCAGCACTTCATCATCGGTGGTGATGGTGGCGGCTGTCTTCCACTTCGTGACGTAGTGCAGGATCACCCAGGGCAGACCGATAAAAATCGCCGGGACGACAAAAATCTCACTCCCAAAATCCATGGTCTATTCCCCCTTGTTGTCGCCCGATTTGCCGAGCGCCTGCTTCATTGCTTCGAGTTCGTCATCAATTGCATCGGCCCCTTCGAGCGCGGCGATTTCATCCGCGAGGCTCGGCGTCGAGCCTTCGGCAATCCGCAGCGCATCGGCGCGGCCTTCGGCGTAATCGACCCGGCGTTCGAGCTGGTCGAAGCGGGCGAGCGCCTCATCGGTGCGCTCGGTCGAAAGCAGCGTGCGCAGCTTCACGCGGTTTTCCGCGCTTTCGAGGCGTGCGGCAATCGCGGTCTGGCGGCTGCGGGCTTCGCGCAGGCGATGCTGCAACTTCTGGATGTCGTCCTCATAGGCCCGCAGCGCATCATCAAGCACCGCGATCTCGGTCTTGAGCTGATCCGCCATGTCAGCGGCCTTCTTCTTTTCGACCAGCGCGGCACGGGCGAGATCCTCGCGATCCTTCGACAGGGCGAGCTGGGCCTTTTCCGCCCAATCCGCCTGGAGCCGGTCAAGCTTGACGCAGTGGCGGTGCATTTCCTTCTGATCGGCAATGGTGCGCGCCGCGCTGGCGCGGACTTCCACCAGCGTTTCCTCCATTTCGAGGATGATCATGCGGATCATCTTGGCCGGATCATCGGCCTTGTCCAGCATGTCATTGAAATTGGCGGCAATAATGTCGCGAGTGCGGCTGAAAATGCCCATGAAGGCTACTCCATCAAGAAAGGATGCGGCGCGGTCACCAACGGTGTTCTGCGCCCGGTTCTGCGTCGGAGTGGGGCTGTGACGCAAGGCCTCGATTTCGGCATCGAGCCGCGACACGCGACCGCGAGCCGAGATCGAAGGGTGGGCCGGAGCGTCGCTGGCGGGTTCAGGACGCAGGGGACGCGCATCCTGGTGGCCAGCATCGGCGGGGGGGGACTGGCGCTCCGGCCCGAGGGGATCGTGGTTGCTCATGCGACTTCCAGTGCCGCACCGGCGGTGATCACCGGGTGCGTCGGGCTGGCAGCGCTCGCGGCGCCGGGCATGATCTGTGCCGTCACGGCGATCATCAGCACCATGGCTGCGATGCTAGCAAGGGCAGCATGGCCAAGTTTGCTTTGCCAGAAGGCCTGAGCGGTGTTGTTGCGGTTCAGCATGGTGGGTCTCCCCGTGAGAAAACTGGTTATGCCAGTCCATTTGCAACCCGCGTGCCAAACTCTGAAAATGGCGGAAATCGGCCATTTCGGCGCCCCGAAAAACTGCTCCATCTGGTGCCTATTGCCAATGCTTGGTGAAATTCACTATAGCTTGGGTCATGAAGCGCGAGAGTCATTTCATTGGCCAGTCCGGAGCGTTTCTCGATGCCGTCGAGCGGGCGAGCCGTGCCGCGCCGATGAGTCGCCCCGTACTGGTGATTGGCGAACGCGGGACGGGCAAGGAATTGATCGCCGAACGCCTTCACCGCCTGTCGAGCCGTTGGGACGAACCGCTCGTCACGATGAATTGCGCAGCGCTCCCCGAAACCCTGATCGAAGCCGAATTGTTCGGCCATGAGGCGGGTGCCTTCACCGGCGCGACCAAGGCGCGGGCAGGGCGGTTTGAAGAAGCAGATAAGGGCACCTTGTTTCTGGACGAACTCGGCACCTTGTCGATGGGCGCGCAGGAACGTCTGCTGCGCGCGGTCGAATATGGCGAGGTAACCCGCATCGGTGCCTCGCGTCCGATCCGCGTCGATGTACGGATCGTTGCCGCGACCAATGATGATCTGCCCAAGCTGGCGGCCTCGGGCGAGTTTCGCGCCGACTTGCTCGACCGGCTGAGTTTCGAGGTGATCACGCTGCCACCGCTCCGGGTGCGCGAAGGGGATATCGGCGTGCTTGCCGAACATTTCGGACGCCGCATGGCCGCCGAGCTGGGATGGGAAGGCTGGCCCGGCTTCGCGCCCCATGTGATGGCCGCGCTCGAGGATTATGCCTGGCCCGGCAATGTCCGCGAGCTGCGCAATGTGATCGAGCGCGCGGTCTATCGCTGGGATGATCCGGGGCAGGCGATTGCCCATGTCCAGTTCGATCCCTTCGACAGCCCTTGGCGACCGCGTCAGCCGGAACATCGCCGCGCCGCTTCACCCGCGCCTGCCGCGGCATCGACTCCTGCGACACCGGCGGCGCTGGCAAATGGCGATTTCGATGCTGTCACTGATCTGCGCGCGGCGGTGGATGCGCATGAGCGGATGATTCTCGTCCATGCGCTGGGCAAGCATCGCTGGAACCAGCGTCAGACCGCGCGTGCGCTTGGTCTCAGCTATGATCAGCTGCGCCATGCCATCCGCAAGCATGCGATCCTCGAAGATCAGGACAGCGCCTAGGCGCGCCTGCGCTTTACCCTTGCCAAAACGCGCCGCTTGGCCTATGCGGCATCCCATCCCGACATTGTTGAGACAAGGTTTGGATGCTGGCGCCCTCGGGGGCCGGCCCGAAGGCCCGTTTCCGATGCATTGGCGGGCCGGAATTGTTGCACACAGGAAGCCTCGTGATTGATATTGCCCGCCTGACCCGGTTGATCGAACCCGAAGCGCAAGCGCTCGGGTTTGAACTGGTGCGCGTGGCGATGGTCCCGTCCGAAGCGGGCGATGGCGGGCAAGCCTTGCAGATCATGGCTGAAGATCCGACGACGGGTCAGTTGGTGCTTGATCAATGCGCCGCGCTCTCGCGCCGTGTGTCCGATGCGATCGATGCCGCCGAAGAGGCGGGGGAAGTCCTGATCGAAGAGGCCTATCATCTCGAAGTTTCCTCGCCCGGGATTGATCGCCCGCTGACCCGGCCGAAAGATTTCGCCAAATGGGCCGGCCACGAAGCGCGTATTGTCATGGCCAAGGGCTATGACGGCCAGCGCGTCAACAAGGGCGTGCTCGAAGGGCTTGAGGGTGATTGCGCGCTCATCACTGATGTGAAGGCGGGCGCGGTCAAGCTGCCGCTTGCCGAAATCCATTCCGCGCGCTTGGTGCTCACCGATGCACTGATTGCGGCAACCCGTCCGCTTGATACGAGCGGCGCGGACGAACTGATCGAAGACTTCACCACTCACGACGAAGAAGAAAAGGCAGACGACTGATGGCCAGCGCCATTTCCGCCAACAAGGCCGAACTCCTCGCGATCGCCAACGCGGTTGCCTCGGAAAAGATGATCGACAAGTCCATCGTCATCGAGGCGATGGAAGAAGCGATCCAGAAATCCGCGCGCAACCGTTATGGCGCGGAAAATGATATCCGTGCCAAGCTCGATCCGCTGACCGGCGATCTGACGCTGTGGCGCGTGGTCGAAGTGGTCGAACAGGTTGAAGATTACTTCAAGCAGGTCGATCTCAAGCAGGCCGAAAAGCTCCAGCCCGGTGCCAAGGTCGGCGATTTCATCGTCGATCCGCTGCCCCCGGTCGATCTCGGCCGTATCGACGCGCAGTCGGCCAAGCAGGTGATCTTCCAGAAGGTCCGCGATGCCGAGCGCGAGCGTCAGTATGAAGAATTCAAGGACCGCCAGGGCGAAGTCATCACCGGCGTGATCAAGTCGGTCGAATTCGGCCATGTGATCGTCAATCTCGGCCGCGCCGAAGGTGTGATCCGCCGCGATCAGCAGATCCCGCGCGAAGCCGCCCGTGTGGGCGAGCGTGTCCGCGCGCTCATCACCAAGGTGGAGCGCAACAACCGCGGCCCGCAGATTTTCCTGAGCCGCGCGCACCCCGAATTCATGAAGAAGCTGTTCGCGCAGGAAGTGCCCGAAATCTATGATGGCATCATCGAGATCAAGGCCGCCGCGCGCGATCCGGGCAGCCGTGCCAAGATCGGCGTGATCAGCCGTGATTCCTCGATTGACCCGGTCGGCGCCTGCGTCGGCATGAAGGGCAGCCGCGTGCAGGCGGTGGTGCAGGAATTGCAGGGCGAGAAGATCGATATCATCCCCTGGTCGGAAGACACCGCGACCTTTGTCGTCAACGCGCTCCAGCCGGCGACGGTGGCCCGCGTGGTGCTTGATGAGGAAGATGGCCGCATCGAAGTGGTGGTCCCCGATGATCAGCTGTCGCTTGCCATCGGTCGCCGCGGCCAGAACGTGCGTCTGGCCAGCCAGCTCACCGGGCACCAGATCGACATCATGACCGAGGAAGAGGCTTCCGAGAAGCGCTCCAAGGAATTCGCCGAGCGTTCGAAGATGTTCGAGGAAGAGCTCGACGTCGATGAAACGCTCTCGCAGCTGCTGGTGGCCGAAGGCTTCGCCGAGCTCGAAGAAGTCGCCTATGTCGATCTGGCCGAACTCGCCAGCATCGAAGGCTTCGACGATGAGCTCGCCGAAGAACTCCAAAGCCGTGCGCTCGAGGCGCTTGAGCGGCAGGAAGAGGGGCATCGTCAGGTGCGCCGCGAACTCGGTGTCGAGGATGCCCTCGCCGAAATCCCGCATCTCACCGAAGCGATGCTTGTCACGCTCGGCAAGGCCGGGATCAAGACGCTTGATGATCTTGCTGACCTCGCCACCGACGAACTGATCGCCAAGAAGCGCGAAGCACCGCGTCGCCGCAACAATGCTGATGGTCCGCCGCAGCGTCGTCCGCAGCGCGAAACCGACAAGGGCGGCGTGCTGGGCGAATATGGCCTTTCCGAAGAGCAGGGCAACGAAATCATCATGGCTGCCCGCGCCCATTGGTTCGAAGACGAGGACGCTGCTGCGCCGACCGAGGAGGCCGCCCGTGCGGACTCCACCCAATGAGCGCCTGACGCCCGACATCTCTGAAGCGGCAAGCTCCCGTGCAAGCGGGAGCGAGCGGCGCTGTGTGCTGACCGGCTCCACCGATGCCAGAGCCAGCCTGCTGCGTCTTGCGATTGCGCCTGATGGGCTGGTGTTGCCGGATCCGGCGGCCAAGGCTCCCGGGCGCGGCGCATGGATCGGCGTGAGCCGCGGCGCGCTCGAAGCCGCGATTGCTGATGGCAGCCTCAAGCGGGCCTTGCTGCGCGCTTTCAAGGGCGCGGCGCTGACGATCCCCGATGATCTCGCCGCGCGTGCGGAAGCCGCGCTGACCCGCAGTTTCGCCGAACGGCTGGGGCTTGAACTGCGTTCGGGCCAGATCGTGCTCGGTTCGGCGCGGATTGCCGAGCAGGCGCGCTCGGGGCGGATTGCCCTGCTGCTCCACGCCCGTGACAGCAGCGAAGACGGGCGACGCAAGCTCGATCAGGCCTGGCGGGTTGGCAGCGATGCCGAAGGCTCGGGTCTGCAAGGCACGCGCTTGCCTCTGGACCGCGCGGCTTTGTCTGTGGCATTGGGCCGCGACAATGTCGTCCATCTCGGTGTTGCCGGGCATGCGGGTGACCAAAGGGCCGCGGACAGGGTGCGTCATGCGCTCGCGCGGCTGATGGCGTTTGCGCAAGATGATGGCCGGGATGTGCCCGGCGAAGCAGGGGCGCTGACAGCGCGCGCCTGATGTGATGTGAATTTGGATTGAAGGACGTAATTGCAGTAATGAGCGACGACGAAAACCAGCGCACCCGCAAGCCTTTGGGCCTCAAGCGGTCGGTCGATGCGGGCGAGGTCAAGCAGACCTTCAGCCATGGCCGCACCAACAAGGTTGTGGTCGAGGTGAAGCGCCGCCGCGTGCTTGGCAAGCCCGGCGAAGCGGCTGCTCCGCCGCCGCCTCCGCCGCCGCCCGCGCCTCCGCCGCCCGCGCCGACGCGTCCGGCGGCCCCTGCGCCGCGTCCTGCGCCCGCGGGTGAAACCCCGCAGGAGCGAGTCAAGCGACTCCAGCTTGAGGCCGAGGAAGAGCGGCTGCGGCTGGCTGAGGAGGCGCGCAAGCGTGAGGAAGCCGAAGCGCGCGAGCGCGAGGAAGAAGAGCGTCGCCGCGCCGAGGAAAAGCGCGCCGAGGAAGAGGCCACCCGCGAGCGTGAGGCAGCAGCCCCTGCGGCGAGCGCGCCTGCTGATGCCGTGACCGAACAAGCTGCCAGCGATGACAGCGCCGACGCCGCGCCTGCCGCACCTGCGACGGCAAAGGGCGATACTGCCCCCTCACCGCGGCGTTTCACGCCGGTGGAACGGCCCGAGCCCAAGAAGCCCGAGGTCAAGAAGAAGAAGGAAGAAAAGCGCGCCGCCCCGGTCGATCTCGACAAGGACAAGCGCCGCTCGGGCAAGCTCACGGTCACCCGTGCGCTCAACGAAGATGAGGGGCGCCGTGCCCGCAGTCTTGCCGCGCTCAAGCGTGCGCGGGAAAAGGAACGCCGCATTCAGGGTGGCGGTTCGTCCAAGCCGCGCGAAAAGCAGGTCCGCGATGTCGTGGTGCCCGAAGCGATCACGGTCGGCGAACTGGCCAACCGCATGGCCGAAAAGGGCGCCGATCTGGTGAAGGCCCTGTTCAACATGGGCATGATGGTCACCGTCAACCAGACGATCGATCAGGACACCGCGGAATTGCTGGTCGAGGAGTTCGGCCACAATAGCACGCGCGTTTCGGCGAGCGATGTCGATATTGATACGAGCACCGATGAAGATCCCATCGAGACGCAGAAGCCGCGTCCGCCGGTGGTGACGATCATGGGCCATGTCGATCACGGCAAGACCAGCCTGCTCGATGCCCTGCGCGGCACCGATGTGGTGAAGGGCGAGGCCGGGGGTATCACCCAGCATATCGGCGCCTATCAGATCACCACCAAGGACAAGCAGAAGATCACCTTCCTCGATACGCCCGGCCACGCCGCCTTCACCGAAATGCGGATGCGCGGGGCCAATGTCACCGATATCGTGATCCTTGTGGTTGCGGGCGATGACGGGCTGATGCCGCAGACGATCGAGGCGATCAATCACACCAAGGCCGCCGGAGTTCCGATGATCGTGGCGATCACCAAATCGGACAAGCCCGAGTTCAACCCGCAGAAGATCCGCGAGCGCTTGCTCGAGCACGAGATCGTCGTCGAGGCGATGTCGGGCGAAGTGCAGGATGTCGAGGTTTCGGCCAAGACCGGCGCAGGGCTCGACCAGCTGATCGAAGCGATCGGGCTTCAGGCCGAACTGCTCGATCTCAAGGCGCGGCCTGATCGCGATGCCGAAGCCACCGTGATCGAAGCCCAGCTCGACAAGGGCCGCGGCCCTGTGGCAACTGTGTTGGTGACACGTGGCACCTTGAAGCGCGGGGATACCTTTGTCGTTGGCACGCAAAGCGGCAAGGTGCGCGCGATTGTCGACGACAAAGGACAGCAGCTTAAGGAAGCTGGCCCGTCGATGCCGGTCGAAGTGCTCGGCCTTGGCGGGGTGCCGTCGGCTGGCGATCAACTGACCGTGGTCGAAAACGAACAGCGCGCCCGTGAGGTCGCCAAGTATCGTCAGGAAAAGGCCAACGAGAAGCGCACGACGCTCGCGCCGACCAATTTCGACACGATGTTCAACAACCTCGCCTCCAACGTCATCGAATATCCGGTGGTGGTGAAGGCTGATGTGCAGGGCTCGGTCGAGGCGATCGTCAACGCGCTCCATGCGCTTTCGAACGACGAGATCAAGGTGCGCGTGCTCAATGCCGGGGTCGGTGCAATCACCGAAAGCGACGTGCTGCTGGCGGCGGGATCGAAGGCGCCGATCATCGGCTTCAACGTCCGTCCCAATGCCAAGGCGCGCGATCTGGTGAAGCGCGATAACGTGCGGATGATGTATTACGATGTCATCTACCACCTGACCGATGCGGTCGCCAAGGAAATGGCGGGCGAGCTCGGGCCGGAACGGATCGAAACCGTGGTCGGCCGTGCCGAAGTCAAGCAGGTGTTCCCGGCGGGCAAGAAGGACAAGGCAGCCGGTCTGCTCGTGCTCGAAGGCGCGATCCGCAAGGGCCTGTTTGCGCGTCTCACCCGTCAGGATGTCATCGTCTCCGCGACCAAGATCGCCTCGCTGCGGCGCTTCAAGGACGATGTGGACGAAGTCCGCGCCGGTCTCGAATGCGGTGTGGTGCTGGAAGACACCAACGACATCAAGCCGGGCGACAACCTCGAAGTCTTCTCGGTCGAGGAGCGTGAGCGGACGCTGTGAGCCTCTCCGATCCCCACTACCCCGACGATGCCGGGCAGTCGCCGCATACGGCGCTGCTCGGCTCCGAGTTCGTGAGCTGGGACGCGGCGGCCCAGACCGCCACCATGCGCTTTACCGTAAAGCGTGAAATGACCACCTGGCGCGGCGGCGTGCAGGGGGGCTTGGTGGCGGGCTATCTCGATGACGTGATGGGCTATGCCTATGTCGCCTTCACCGGGGGCGAAGCGGCACCGCTCAATCTCGAATTGTCGATGAGCCTGATCCGGCTGATCCCCGATGGTGCAACCATCATCGGCAAGGGCCGGGTGGTGAAGGCCGGACGGCGGGTGATTTTCCTCGAAGGCGAATTGCTCGCCGAGGATGGCACGCTGCATGCCCGCGCCACTTCGACTGCGATCCCGACTCCGCGCCCGACGCCCACCAACACCGGGATGGGATGATGGCAAAGCGCGATCCCTTCACCGCCGAGCAGCAATCGGTGCGCGTCCTCAAGGTGGGCGAGCGGGTGCGGCACATCCTGTCGGAACTGCTCGCGCGCGGCGAAGTGCATGATGATGTCGTCAGCGCCGCCAATATCTCGGTCACCGAGGTGCGCATGACCCCCGATCTGCGCCATGCCACTGCCTATGTGAAGCCGCTGATGGGCGCAGGCGAGGATGATGTGGTGCATGCGCTGCGCCAGAACACCGCCTTCCTCCAGCGCGAAGTCGCCCAGCGGCTCGGCCTCAAATTCGCGCCAAAGCTCAAGTTCCGCAAGGATGAAAGCTTTGCCGAGGCTGACCGGATCGAAGCGCTGCTGCGCGATCCCAAGGTGGCGCGCGATCTCGACGATAGCGAAAGCAACTGATCCCAAGCGTCGTCTGTCGATTCCCGTTGAAGCTTTGTCGACCGCAGATTAGCAATCCTGGAATAAGTAAATGATAATATTGGGTAAATACCTCAAAAGGTCGTGCCCTATGCGTGATTTTGCAGTTGCTTTCCTTGCCGTAAATCTTGCGGTCTTCACCCTCGGCGCTTCCGATGCGCGGGCAAATGCCGATCGGGAGGCGTTCCTGTTGCAGCCTGTGCTGGTCGAACAGGGCTATTCTGTCATCAAACTCGGCAAGCTTTCGACAGGACATGAAGTGGCGCAGGTCTCGATCAACGGGATCGAGGGCCGGTTCGTGCTTGATTCCGGCGCGAGTGTGACCATTCTGGACAGTCGGTGGCTGGAAACTTTCGCAGTGGCGCCCCCTGAAGAAAGTTCAGCATCTTCGGGTGCGGGCGCTGGCGGTACATTTTCAGTCGGATCGGTCAAGGTGAGCAGTTTTGCCATTGCTGGTGTCACCATCCCGACCGGATCGATTTTTACCGCCGATGTGCAAAGCGCGCTTGGCGCGTTGGAACGAATCACAGGGCAGCCGGTACACGGGATCATCGGTCAGGACCTCCTGACCCGTCACCGTGGGATCATTGACGTTGGGCAGCAGACGCTTTTCCTTGATCTGCGTCAGACAGCAGCACCGGTTTCCTAACGCGGCACCATCCGCGCCTTGAGCGTGATATCGACCTTGTTACCGACAATCAGCTGATAGGATTTCATCCCGTATTGTCGGCGGTCAATCGTGGTGGTGCCGGTAAAGCTGATCGGCTTGCCGGGGCTGGCCACCGGATCTTCGGCGAAGGTCACATCCAGAACTTGCGGGCGGCTTACCCCGCGAGCGGTGAGTTCACCGGCAAGCGTGCCGCGCGTCGGGCTTGAAAGCTTGAGCGAGCGGCCGACGAAACGCACTTCGGGGTATTTCTCCACCCAGAAGAACTTTTCGCCGCGCAGCCTTTCCAGCGTCACTGTGTCGGGCGCCTCGATGGCGGTGGCATCGAACGTCACATCGATCACCGCACGTTCGGGCGCGCCTGGCACGATGCTGACCATGCCGACCATTTTCGGAAACCGCGCGGTTTTGCTGGCGAGGCCGAAGAAGGGAACCTTGGCCGCAACCTCGCTCACCTTCGCATCAAGCGTGTAGCGCAGCGGCGCGCTCGCCGTGTTGCCCAGCATCAGCAACGCGAGCAGCGGCAGCCAGAGCAGGCGGGCAAGCAGGGCAGGGGTGGGCAGGGTGCGCATGACCTTATCTATACGTATCAACCGGGCAAAAGGTTCATCGGCCACCTCGCTCCGCCCTGCGGGAAGCGCTAATCATCGCATTATGGCCAAGCTCTATTTCTACTACGCCAGCATGAACGCGGGCAAATCCTCGAGCCTGCTCCAGGCTGATTTCAACTATCGTGAGCGCGGCATGCGCACGATGGTGTGGACGGCCTCGCTCGATACCCGTTCTGCAGGCTTGGTGCAAAGCCGCATCGGGCTTGAGGCCGAAGCGCACCGCTACACAGACACGACGGATCTGTGGCACGCGATCATGGCCGCGCACGGCGAAGCACCGCTTGATTGCGTGCTGGTCGATGAAGCGCAATTCCTCACCGGCGCGCAGGTGTGGCAATTGGCGCGGCTGGCTGACGAAGCGGGTATTCCGGTTTTGTGCTATGGCCTGCGCACTGATTTCCGCGGCGAGCTGTTCCCCGGCTCGGCCGTGCTGCTGGGGATTGCTGACGCGCTGGTCGAGTTGAAGGCCGTCTGCCATTGCGGGCGCAAGGCAACAATGAACCTCAGGGTCGATGAATCTGGCGCGCCGGTCAAGGAAGGCCAGCAGACCGAGATCGGCGGCAATGATCGCTATCTCGCGCTGTGCCGCAAGCATTTCAGCGCTGCGCTGGCTTCGTGACGTAACACCGCGCGCAACACCACGTGCGACACCACGTGCACTGGCCAAGCCTGCTGCGAGTGCCTATCTCCTGCTCATGTCCGAAACCCTCACCCTTGCTCTTGTGCTGATCCCAGCGCTGGTCTTCGCCATCGTGTTCCATGAAGTTGCGCATGGCTATGCGGCCAAGCTGCTGGGCGATCCCACCGCATCCGAGCGCGGGCGGCTGACTCTCAATCCCTTTGCCCATGTCGATCCGGTCGGCACGCTGCTGGTGCCGGGCGGGCTAGCGCTGCTCGGCGCGCCGGTGTTCGGCTGGGCCAAGCCGGTGCCGGTCAACAAATGGCGGCTTGATAATCCGCGGTTTGGCATGATGGCCGTTGCGGCAGCGGGACCGGGCAGCAATTTCGTGCTGGCCACCATCGGCGCGCTGGTGCTCGGGCTCACCATGCCGGCGGGCCTCGCCTTCGGGGACGGGATGGGCGTGGGGGCCTCTTTCCTTGTCGATGGCAGCGGCGAAGTCGCATGGCTTGCTACCGGGTTGTTCTATTTCCTGCTGGTCAACATCTTCCTTGGCCTGTTCAATCTCTTGCCGATCCCGCCCTTTGACGGCTCGCACATCGTGGGCGGCCTGCTGCCCGACAGCCTGCGCGCGGGGTGGGATCGGTTGCAAGGCATTGGCATGGTGCTGCTGCTGGTGCTGATCGCCAGCAGTTGGGTGTTCGGGACAAGCTGGCTCAGCGCGATCCTTGGCCCGCCAGTCCAATTTGCGATGCAGTTCTTCCTAGGGCTTGCCGACGCAGTCCGCGCGCTGATTGCCTGAGCGCAGCCATGAGCGAGACAAACCGCGTGCCGTTGTCCGGCTGGCTGATTCTCGACAAGCCGCGCGGCATGGGGAGCACGCAGGGCGTAAGCGCGGTCAAGCGCGTGCTGCGGCAGAACGGCTATGCGAAAACGAAGGTGGGGCACGGCGGGACGCTCGATCCGCTGGCGGAGGGCGTGCTGCCGATCGCGCTGGGCGAAGCGACCAAGCTCGCCGGCCGGATGCTCGATAGCGACAAGATCTATGCATTCACCATCCGCTTCGGGGAGGAGACCGACACGCTCGACACCGAAGGCGCGGTGGTGGCGACCAGCGATGTGCGCCCGACGCTGGCCGAGGTCGAGGCGGTGCTGCCGCGCTTCACCGGGCCCATCGCGCAGGTGCCGCCCGCCTATTCCGCGCTCAAAGTCGACGGCCAGCGCGCCTATGATCTGGCGCGCAGCGGGCAGGCGGTAGAGTTGAAGTCTCGGGCAGTGGTGATCCATTCGCTCACAATCCGTCATCCCGGCGAAGGCCGGGACCCAGAGCTGCAAGCGCCATGTTCAGACGCTCTGGGCCCCGGCCTTCGCCGGGATGACGAAGTTGATCAGGTTACCCTTATCGCCCATGTCTCCAAGGGCACCTATATCCGCAGCCTCGCGAGGGATATCGCGCAGGCCCTTGGCACCTGCAGCCACGTTACTTATCTCCGCCGCACCAAGGCCGGCCCGTTTACCCAAGCTCAAGCGATTTCGCTGGACAAACTGGAGGAAGCCGCTAAGGGCGCAGGCCTTGAACACCTCCTCCTGCCGCTGGAGGCAGGGCTGGACGACATCCCGGCCCTAAGCCTCGACCAGACAAGCGCGCAGGCGGTCCGACAGGGCCGGGTGCTGTCTGGCATGCCCCAATCATCCGGGCTCTATCTGGCGAAACTGGGCCCCGTTCCGGTCGCGCTGATGCAGATCACGGATGGGACGGCCACGGTCGTCAGGGGTTTCAACCTTCCCGATGTCGCTGAGTAAGAGAGAACCAATATGTCGGTGACCGCCGAAAAGAAGCAGGAAATCATTTCCTCGAACGCCCGTGATCCCAAGGATACCGGCAGCCCCGAAGTCCAGGTCGCGATCCTCACCGAGCGCATCCGCAACCTGACCGAGCACTTCA
>ERZ1066123.215-NODE-215-length-46189-cov-19.608987_pt1 | contig 46189 bp, 39 predicted proteins | sample MGYA00382770_ERZ1066123 | MGnify/ENA primary metagenome ERZ1066123 (study PRJEB33369, sample SAMEA5778353) | biofilm metagenome | biome: Industrial cooling water; feature: Water cooling tower basin; material: Biofilm | place: United Arab Emirates | collected...
CCCTCGCGGTGCCGCTCGTCGTCCTCGCCGATCTCCTCGCACGCGGCGTCCCCGCCGACGCCGCGACGCGCGCGCTCTCGTTACTGGGCGAGGCCAATGCAACCGACGCGGCCTTCGGCACGTTGCGTGCTGAGATCGAGCGCGACATCGCCGGGGGCGTGGCCCCCGCCGCCGCCGCGCTCCAGCGCTCCCGCGCCGCCGTGACGGCGCCCCGCCCCTGACCGCATGCCGCGTCGCCGCCGCGCCCCGTTCCACGCCGCCCTCGCGTGCGGCGCGCTCGCGTGCGGCGTCGCGGCGCCCGCGAGCGCGCAGCGCATCGAGAGCGTCGGGCTCGACGTCGCGAGCGGGGCGCTCGGCGGGATGGGCTTCGCGGCCGAGGGGGCGTTCACGCTCGCGCCGTCGGCGCGCCTCGTCCTCGGCGACGCGGTCGCGCTCCGCGCCGACGTGACGACGGCCTTCGCCCGCAGCGATCTCCTGCGCGGTCGCGCGGCGCTCGTCGTGGAGCCGGCGCGCCCCCTCCTGGGGTTCGTCACGCCCGTCGTCTCGCTCCGCGCGGCGCAGGACCGCGTGCTCACGCTCGGGCCGAGCGCACGCGTCGACGGCGAGATCGCCCTGCGCGTCGGTGGCGAGGCGATCGGGGCGTGGGTGGGCACCGGCATCGCGCGCAGCCGCCACATGGCGGCGCTCCGCGACGTGCGCACCGTCGGCGCCGGCGTGCATGTCGCGCGCGGCCCCCTCCGGCTGCGCGCGAGCTACGACGGCGACGCCTTCGACGTCCCCGTCGCGCGCGAGCCGGGGGCGTCGCTCGTGCGCACGCGGCTCCATGACGTCGGCGCCGAGGCCACGTTCACGCTCCGGCGCCTCGCGCTCGGCGCCTTCGGCGGCCAGCGCCTCGGCGCGCAGGTCGCGGCCGGCGATCGCCAGTGGGGCGGCCTCTGGGCGCAGCTCCCCGTCACGCGCTCGCTCGCGATCACGGCGCGCCACGAGACCACGCCGTCCGACCCGAGCCGCCATCTCCCGATGCAGCGCATCACGGCGCTCGGCGTGCGCCTCGGCGGCACCGAGGCGGCGGCGGCGGCGCCGCTCCGCCCCGTCGCCGCCTTCGCGCTCGTCCCGCTCGACGCGACGCGCCACGTGCTGCGGCTGCGCGCCCCGCTCGCGCGCGAGGTCGAGGTGGCGGGGAGCTTCAGCGCGTGGGAGCCGCGCGCCCTCGCACCGGCGCGCGACGGCTGGTGGGAACTCGTGGTGGCGCTGCCCCCCGGGCTGCACCAGCTCAACTGGCGCACCGACGGCGGCGCGTGGCGCGTCCCGCCCGGGCTCGAGGCGATGCGCGACGACTACGACGGGACCGTCGGCGTGCTCGTCGTCGGGCCGCGCTGAGCGCGAGCCGCGGCGGTCAGTCGCGCTCCGACCCCGGCGCGGGATAGACGAGCAGCGGGTACGAGCGGACCCACGGCTCCGCGTCGTCGAACTCGATCGTGCACGTCAGCGTCCAGCGCACCGACTCGGCGATGCTGTACCAGCTCGGCGGCGCCTCGTCGGGCATGCGGAAGGTGACGTGCGCGCGCCAGTCGTCGCCGCCACGCACGCCGGGCGGGAGCGGGTCGATCGGCACCGCGAAGCGCGCCAGCTCCTCCTTCACGCGCTCGCGCTCGTAGCGCGTGGCGACCAGTTCGAGCGTGGCGGCGCGCGGCGCGAGGGGGCGACGGGCGTGGACCGTGACCCGGCAGGTGACGGGCTCGCCCGTCGTCGCCCAGCCGTCGTCGAGGGCGATCGTCGTCCAGCCGATCCGGCGCGCATCGGCGAACTCGCTGCCGAGCGGCTTCAGCTCCTCCCACGCCTGCCAGATCGCGAAGAGGCCGATGGGGATGAGGACCAGCGACTCGCCGTAGGCCGGCGCGAGGAAGGCGACGCCCGCGACGGCGATGCAGATGCCGAGGAAGCCCGTGAGGAGCGCGCGCCGCGCCGAGCCGCGCTCGAGCGGCGCGAGCCAGGCCTCGCGGGCGAGGTCGAAGTAGACGTAGCCCTTGGGGCCGAGGAGCGCAGCGTCCGACGTCATGGGCCCCCGAGTCTGGCGACCCCGGGCCCGGTGGGCAACCCGGGGCGCAGGCGCCGCTCCCGGCGCGGGGGGCGGGGCGCTACGGTTCGCCTCCACCCTCCCGCTCCGCATGCGCATCTCGGGCTGCACCGTCATCCGCAACGCCGTGATCATGGGCTATCCCGTGGTCGAGGCGATCCGGTCGATCCTCCCGCTCGTCGACGAGTACGTCGTGGCGGTGGGGCGGAGCGACGACGCGACGCGCGAGCTCGTCGAGTCGATCGACGACCCGAAGCTGCGGCTCGTCGACACCGTCTGGGACATGTCGCGCAACACCGGCGGGCGGCTGCTGAGCGAGAAGACGAACGAGGCGCTCGCGCTCTGCACGGGCGACTGGATCTTCTACCTGCAGGCCGACGAGGTGGTGCACGAGGACGACCTCCCGCGCATCCGCGCGGCGTGCGAGCGCCACGCCGGCGACGCGCGCGTCGAGGGGCTGCTCTTCCGCTACGTCCACTTCTACGGCTCCTACGACGTGGTGGCGACGTCGCGCTACTGGTACCGGCACGAGGTGCGGATCGTGCGCGCGGGGCGCGACATGCGGAGCGTCGGCGACGCGCAGAGCTTCCTCGTCGGCGGCCAGGGCGGGCGCAAGCCGCGCGTGATGCGGAGCGGCGGCACCGTGATGCACTACGGCTGGGTGAAGCCGCCGGCGCAGATGGGGATCAAGCACCGCCACTTCCTCGAGCTCTACGCGGACACCGGGCTCGCCTCGCGCTACGACGCGTCGTACCGATTCCCGCAGCAGTACGGGCTGCGGCGCTTCACGGGGTCGCACCCGCACGTGATGCACGCGCGCGTGCGGGGGCAGGACTGGCGCTTCGACCTCGACCCGCGCCCCACGGAGTGGACGGTCCGCGACTGGCGCGCGGCCGCGAGCGACGTCCTCGAGCGCGCGACCGGCCGGCTCTGGGGCGAGCGTCGCAAGTACGTGCTCCTCGAGCCGTGAGGCGGGCGATCGCCCCCCTTGCCGTGCCCGTCGTGCCCCGCTTCGATTCCGCCCCATGACCGTGCCCCCCCCGCCCGCCGCGGTCGACTGCTGCGCCGTCTTCCGCCTCGTCGAGGCCTGCCACGAGGTGGTCGCGCGGATCGAGGCGACGCTCGACGACCTCGGCCTGTCGCTCGCGAAGGTCGGCATCCTGCGGCAGCTCGCGCTGGCCGAGGCGCCGCTCCCCCTCACCGTGCTGGCCGAGCGGATCGGCTGCGTGAAGTCGAACGTCTCGCAGCTGGTCGACCGCCTCGGCGCCGACGGGCTGGTGGAGCGGCAGCCCGACCCGCACGACCGGCGGATGGTGCGCGCGTCGATCACGCCGGCGGGCGGCGAGGCCTATCGTCGGGCGACCGAGCGCCTTGGCGTCCTGACGTCGCAGTGGGGGGCGTCGGGGCTGGGCGACGGGCTCGTCGAGCGGCTCCATGCCCTCGCGGCGGCCACGGGGGTCGCGCAGGAGGCCTGAGCGCACCCGAGTCGTGACGGGCGGGGGGCGCCATGCACAGCGGAACCGATCGCCGTCGGCGGTGGTTCATGGGCAGACGACCGTTGCAACGGTCACTTTCCCCATCCGCCACATGTCCGCACTCGCCCGCCTCCTCTCGCCCGTCTCGCTCGGCGCGACCGCGCTCGACAATCGCGTCGTCATGGCCCCCATGACGCGGAGCCGCGCCACCGCCGAGAACCGCCCGACCGAGCTCACCGCGACCTACTACGCGCAGCGGGCCGGCGCCGGCCTGATCGTGGCCGAGGCCACCGCCGTCTCGCAGCAGGGCATCGGCTACCCGAACATCCCGGGGCTCTGGCGCGACGACCAGGTCGCCGCCTGGCGGACCGTCACCGACGCCGTCCACGCCGCCGGCGGCCGGATCGCCGCGCAGCTCTTCCACGTCGGGCGCGTCTCGCTTCCCGCCTTCCAGCCGGGCGGCGCGCTCCCCGTCGCCCCCTCGGCGCTCGCGCCGCAGGGGACGACACTGTTCGCCCCCGACTACTCGCAGCACCCGGCCCCCGTGCCGCAGGCGCTCGATGCGGCGGGGATCGCGCAGGTCGTCGCCGACTTCGCCGCCGCCGCGCGCAACGCCCGCGCCGCCGGCTTCGACGCCGTCGAGATCCACGGCGCGAGCGGCTACCTGCTCGACCAGTTCCTCCGCGACGGCAGCAACACGCGCACCGACAAGTGGGGAGGCTCGGCCGAGCGGCGGGCGCGCCTCCTGCTCGACGTCACCGAGGCCGTCGCCGCGCAGGTGGGCGCCGACCGCACCGGCGTGCGCCTGAGCCCCGAGAACCCGTTCAACGACATGCGCGACACGGCGCCGCGCGCGACGTTCGCGACCGCGGCGGCGCTCCTGCGCGAGTTCGACCTCGCGTGGCTCCACGTCGTGCGCGGCGGTGATGCGGGCGTCGTCGCCGCGATCCGCGACGCGTACCGCGCGCCGCTGCTCCTCAACGGCGGCTACGGCGCCGAGGAGGCCGAGCGGGCGATCGCCGACGAGCTCGCGGTGGCGGTGAGCTTCGGCGTGCCGTTCATCGCGAACCCGGATCTCGTCGACCGTTTCGCCACGGGCGCCCCGCTCGCGACCGCCGACCGCGCGACGTTCTACGGCGGCGACGCGCGCGGCTACACCGACTATCCCGCCCTCGGCGTGACCGCGACGGCGTGAGGCGCGCGCGACCGGTCCCTGCCCTGGGGCCGGTCGCGCGGCGGGCCCGGCGGTGCGATCTTTCGCCTCCGCACCAGTCCACACCATGCGCCGTCTCGCTCGCTCCGCCGTCCTCGTCCTCGCTCTCGCCGCCTGCGCCCAGAAGGGGAAGGTCCCCCGCATCGACGGCGCGAAGGTGGTCGGCACCTGGCGGAGCGACGCGCTCCCGGCCGCCGACGCGTCGGGACGGGTGTACGAGCTCGTGATCGCCGACGACGGTCGCGCCGACCTCTCGACGACGTACGTCGGCAAGGGGACGATCGTCGAGCGCGGGACGTGGGACGGGCGCGACTCGCTCGTGCGCGTCGTCGCGCGCAAGGACGGCACCGGGGCGCCGCAGTCGTACCTCTTCACCCTGCGCCCCGACTCCACGCTCGCGCTCGCCCCGGACACCGTCCGCTTCGGCACCGCCGGGCTCGTGCTGCGTCGCGTCGCGCGCTGAGCGTCGCCGCGCCGCGCGGCGCCGTGCGGCGCGCTGGCGGCGGGGGCTCGCCCGCTTGCGGCGTCCCGTCCCCGGTCGCACCGTGACGGGAGCGGAGCGCCGCGCGTGACGATCGTCGTCGGGCGGCGGCGCTCCCTCGCACGGGAGTCCGCGCATGCGCCGGTCGCGTCGTCCCGACCGCCCCTCGTCCCCCATGACGCCGCGCGCGGCGTCCCGCGCCGCGCGCGGGGTGCGCGCATGACGCTCGTGCGCGACGCGGTGCACTCGTACCTCGTGACGCGCGGCTGCGCGCCGCACGTCGTGCGCGGGGGGCTCGTCGGGCTCCTCGAGCGCTGGCGCGACGTCGTCGAGGGGATCGAGCAGGGGCGCGACGGCACGCTCGACGAGTGGCGCGACGACATGGACCTGCGCGACCTCCTCGCCGGCGCGCTCGCCGCCGCCGACCTCCGCGAGCGCCAGGCCGCCGCGCTCCGACTCGACGACGCCGACGAGCGCTTCCGCCTCGTCACGCTCGCCTGCCCCTGCGTGCGCGGCGCCGACGTCGCGACGGCCGAGGGGTGGCGCGCCGCGTGGCAGTGGTGGTACTTCCGCCGCCCCACGCTCCCCGGCCCGGCGCTGCGCGCGGAGCTCGGGGCGGCGGGGCTGCTCTAGCGCCGCGCGTCGCGCGCGCGCCCTCAGGGGCGCGGCGTCTCGGGGATCGCCGCGCCGTCGTGCCGCGGCTCCGACGCGCCGAAGTGCACGCCCCCCTTCACGCCCATCACCGCCTGCCCGAAGCCGAACGAGGCCGAGCGGGGGCGGACGGGCGTGATCACGTGCCCCATCGCCGCGAGCGCGTCGCGCGTCGCCTGCGGGACGAGCGTCTCCATGCGCACGTCGCACCCCTCGAACGTCTCCTTCGTGAAGCGCCCGGCCTCGAGCGCCTCCTGGATCGTGAAGCCGAAGTCGACGACGTGGCTGACGAACTGCGCGTGGGCCTGCGCCTGGTTCCACCCGCCCATGATGCCGAAGCCGATCGTCGTGTCGCCCTTCTGCATCATCGCGGGGATGATCGTGTGGAGCGGGCGCTTGCGCGGCGCCAGCTCGTTGGGCGCCCCCGCCTTGAGCGTGAACAGCCCGCCGCGGTTGTGCAGCATGAAGCCGGTCCCCGGCGGCACGAGCCCGGAGCCGAAGCCCGAGTAGTTGCTCTGGATGAGCGAGACGATGTTGCCGGCCTTGTCGATCACGGTGAGGTAGATCGTCTCGGAGCCGGTCGCGTCGGTGACGCCGGCGAGCTGCGACGGGGCGACCGTGCAGGCGGCGCGCTGCGGGTCGATGAGCGCGGCGCGGCGCGCGGCACCGTCCTTGTCCAGGAGACGGTTCACCGGCACCTGCGCGACGCGCGGATCGCCCACCCAGCGCAGCAGGTCGGCGTAGGCGAGCTTCTTCGCCTCGATCATCGCGTGCATCGCGCGCGGCGAGTGCCAGCCGTACTCGCGGAGCGGGAAGCGCTCCATGATGTTCAGCATCTGGAGCGCGGCGATCCCCTGCGAGTTCGGCGGCACCTCGTAGACCGTCCAGCCGCGGTAGGTCGTGCTGATCGGCGCGACCCACTCGGGGCGGAAGTCGCGCAGGTCCGCGGCGGTGAAGGTCCCGCCCTGCTCGCGGCTGATGGCGAGGATCGCCTGCGCGATCGGGCCGTCGTAGTAGGCGCGCGTCCCGTCCTTCGCGATCAGGCGGAGCGACGTCGCGAGGTCGGGATTGCGAAAGAGCTCGCCCGCACGCGGCGCGCGGTCGCCGGGGAGCAGGAACGTGCTCCGGCTGTTGGGATGCGCTGCGAGCATGCGCACCGAGTTGCGCCAGAGCCCCGCGGTGATCTCGGCCACCGGCGCCCCCTCGTCGGCGTAGCGGATCGCCGGCGCGAGGAGCTCGGCGAAGGGCTTCGTGCCGTAGCGCGTGCGGAGCGCGTCCCAGCCGGCGACGACGCCCGGCACCGTGGCGGCGTGGATGCCCCGCTGGGGCATCGCCGTGTCGCCCCGCTGCTTCAGGAACGCGGCGAGCCCCGTGGGCGCCCAGCCGCTCGCGTTGAGCGCCTGCACCTCGTCGCGCGCGGCGTCGTACACGAGCGCGAAGAGGTCGCCGCCGATCCCGTTCCCCGTCGGCTCGAGGACGCCCATGACCGCGTTGGCGGCGATCGCGGCGTCGGCGGCCGTCCCCCCGCGCTCGAGGATCGCGACGCCGGCGGCGGCCGCGAGGGGTTGGCTCGCGGCGACGATGCCGTAGCGTGTGGCGACGACGCTCCGACCGACCGGCGGCCGGGGCGCGGCGGCGCGCGTCGAGTCCTGCGCCGCGACGGCGACGGGGAGGGCAAGCGCCGCGACGAGGCGGCGGGTGACGCGGCGACGGAGAGGCGACATGGGCGGGACGGCGGGTGGGGCGGGAGAACGACGGACGGCACGCCGGCCGCTCGGCGACGTGGTCTCGGGCCGACGGCCGTGGCCGATGGCCGTCGGCAGCGGCATGCCCCCGAGGCCGGCGCGCTCCGAACGGCGGACGACCGGGCAAGGGTGCCACCACGCGGCGATCCCGACAACGGGGCGCAAGGCCCCTTGCCCTGAGGATTTCAGGATGATATCACTTCGATGTCACCCCTACCGAGTGATCGACCGATGACCCGAGAGACCGTCCGCCGGGCGCTGCCCGGCATCCCCATGCTCCTCGCCCTGATCGGCGCGACGCTCGCCGCCGGCTGGCTCTTCTACCGGGGGGCGCGCGCCCACGACGGGTGGCTGGTGGCGGGGAGCGCGCTCCTCCTCGTGACGCTCGCGGTCGCCTACGGCGGCTTCACGAGCATCGAGCCGAATGACGCGCGCGTGCTCACCCTCTTCGGCGACTACAAGGGGTCGGTGAAGGCGCCCGGGCTCTGGTGGGTCAACCCCTTCATGCAGAAGAAGAAGGTCACCCAGCGCGTGCGGAACTTCGAGACGGCGAAGCTCAAGGTGAACGACCGCAACTCGAACCCGGTCGAGATCGCGGCGATCGTCGTCTGGCGCATCGTCGACACGGCCGAGGCGACGTTCGAGGTCGAGAACGTCGAGCACTACGTGAAGGTGCAGGCCGAGGCGGCGCTGCGCGCGCTGGCGAGCAAGTACCCGTACGACGCGCACGCGCCGAGCGAGGTGGCGCTGGCGACGCACCAGGAGGAGGTGAGCCACGAGCTGCAGCAGGAGCTCGTCGCGCGCTTCTCGAAGGCCGGGGTCGAGGTCGTCGAGAGCCGCGTGAGCCATCTCGCCTACTCGCCCGAGATCGCGGCGGTGATGCTGCAGCGCCAGCAGGCGGCGGCGGTGGTCGCGGCGCGGCAGACGATCGTCGAGGGGGCGGTGGGGATGGTCGACATGGCGCTCGAGATGGTCGAGTCGCGCGGCATGGCGAAGCTCGACGAGGAGCGGCGCGCGGCGATGATCAGCAACCTGCTCGTCGTGCTCTGCGGCGATCGCGGGACGCAGCCGGTGGTGAACGCCGGCACGATCTACCAGTGACGGGCGCGCGGGTCGATGGCTGAGCGCAAGGCGTTCCTGCTGCGCATCGACCCGGCGGTGCTGGAGGCGATGCAGCGCTGGGCGAACGACGACCTGCGGTCGCTGAACGCGCAGGTCGAGTTCGTGCTGCGCCGCACGCTGCAGCGCGAGGGGCGGCTCCCGGCACGCGGGGGCGCGCCGGCCGCGGGGGATCCTCCCGGGGCGGAACCGACGACGGACATGGAGGAGTGAGCGATGCGGTGCGTGCGTGGTGCGTGGGGTGCGCGGATGGGGATGCTGACGGCGATCGTCGTGGCGATCGTCGTGGCGGCGGGAGCGGCGCGGGCGCAGGCGGTCGCGCCCGCGCACGCGAACGCGCCGGCGGCCGTGGTCGACGACACGATCCGCTGCGTGACGCCGACGGGGACGCTCGTCGGGTCGCTGATGCGGCCACGCGACGTGCGCGGCGCGATGCCGGTGGTGCTGATCCACCCGGGGTCGGGGCCGACGACGCGCGACGGCAACTCGGCGATGCTCCCGGGGCGCAACGAGTCGCTGCGGCAGCTGGCGGAGTCGCTGGCGGTGCACGGGATCGCGTCGGTGCGGATCGACAAGCGTGGCGTGGGGGCGAGCGCGGCGGCGCTGCAGGTGCCGCCCGACTCGCTCCGCTTCGACGTCTTCGTCGAGGACGTGCGCGCGTGGGTGCGGCTGCTCGCGGCCGATGCGCGGTTCGATCGCATCGTGCTGCTCGGCCACAGCGAGGGGGCGCTGGTCGTCTCGCTCGCGGCGGCCGGGGTGCCGAAGGTGGCGGGGGTGGTGACGGTCGCGGGGATGGGGCGCCCGCTCGGCGCGGTGCTGCGCGAGCAGCTGGGCGATCCGCAGCGGCTGCCGGCGGCGATGTTCCCCGCGGTCGACAGCGCGGTGACGGCGCTCGAGACGGGGCGGCCGCTGCCGGCGTCGCTGCCGCCGGTGCTGCGGCAGGGGCTCTTCCCGCCGTCGGTGGAGGCGTACCTGCGCTCGGTGGTGACGCGCGACCCGGTTGCGGCGGTGGCGGCGCTGCGGGTGCCGGTGCTGGTGGTCCAGGGGACGACGGACGTGCAGGTGTCGGTGGGGGACGCGCGGGCGCTGGCGGGGGCGCGGGCGAGCGGGGTGGAGCTGGTGGTGGTGGAGGGGGTGAACCACGTGCTGAAGCGCGTGGGAGGGCCGCTGGCGGCGCAGCTGGAGAGCTACGGGAGCGCGACGCCGGCGACGGATGGGGGGGTGGTGGGGGCGGTGGTGGGGTTCGTGGGGCGCGTGGGGCGGGTGGGGCGATAGCGGCGTCCCGGGAACGTCGAGCACGTGGGGAGCACGTGGGGTCTGGCACCTCTGGCACCGGTCGGTGCCAGAGGTGCCAGACCCCACGTGCTTTTCGATGACGCGTGCGGCCTTCCGGTTACCCCGTGGTCTCACGCCGCGTGCAGCGTGCGCACATGCCACGTCTCCTCCGCACCGCACTGCCGCCCGGGCTGCATCACGTCACTTCCCGGGGCAACAACCGCGAGCCGCTCTTCCGCACCCCGCGCGATCACCTCGTCTTCTACCGGATCCTCCACGAGACGACGCGTGATCTGCACGTCCACGTGCTCGCTCACTGCCTCATGCCCAATCACTTCCATCTGCTGCTCGAGACAGGCATCTCCCAACTCTCGCGCTGCATGCAACGGGTTAAGAGCCGGTATGCGGTCTACGTGAACACCGTCCACGGGCGCTCCGGGCACGTCTTCGAGAAACGGTTCCACGCCGTCCCTGTGCTCTGTCAGCAGCAGCTCGTCGCCGTCACGCGCTACATCGCGCGCAACCCTGTCGCCGCGGGGCTCTGCGCGCACCCGGAGGACTGGGAGTGGGGAAGCGCACGCCTTGCCTCTGCGCAGGAGACGCCACCGCCCTGGCTCGCCACGGGACGGTTGCGCGCCTTGCTCGGCCTCGAACCCTCATCGCTCTGGCGCGAGTGACATCCTTTTCCACGTGGGGTCTGGCACCTCTGGCACCGGCCGGTGCCAGAGGTGCCAGACCCCACGTGCTTTTCGATGACGCATCGCCGCCGCCATCGCCCGCGGCACCACCCGTCGCCCCGTCCCTGCCCCCCCGGACCGCCGCGTACTTTTCCCCCGCGATGACCCTCCCCTACCCCCACATCCCCCCCGAACTCATCCGCATCGGCCCCGTCGCCGTCCGGTGGTACGGGCTCATGTACGTCCTCGGCTTCATCGTCGGCGGCCGCCTCGCGCGCCGCCGCATCCGCGAGGGCACCCTCCCCCTCGACGAAGCCGGCCTCGACAACTTCATCACCGCCCTTTTCGTCGGGATGCTCCTCGGCGCGCGCCTCGTCTACGTCACCGTCTACGACCGCTCGCTCCTCGACTCCCCGCTCTCCGCCATCGCCGTCTGGCGCGGTGGGCTCTCCTTCCACGGCGCCGCCCTCGGCATGACCGCCGCCTGCCTCTGGGCCGCACGCCACTACCGCATCCCCGCCCTCACCCTCACCGACACCCTCGGCCTCTGCGCCACCCCGGGGCTCGCCCTCGGCCGCATCGGCAACTTCATCAACGCCGAACTCTGGGGCCGCCCAACCGACCTCCCCTGGGCCATGGTCTTCCCCACCGACGCGGCCCAGCTCCCGCGGCACCCCTCGCAGCTCTACGAGATGCTCGGCGAAGGCGTCCTCCTCGGCCTCCTCTGCTGGGGCGTCGAGCGCAAGGCGCGGCGCGACGGCTGGTGGCGCCCCGGCGTCGGCTCCGTCTGCTTCCTCGTCGGCTACGGCGTGATCCGATTCCTCATCGAGTTCACCCGCCAGCCCGACGCGCAGCTCGGCTTCCTCCCCGGCGGCTGGACCATGGGCCAGCTCCTCTGCGCGATCATGATCGCGGCCGGCCTCGTGATGGCCTGGTTCGTCGCCCGCTCCCCCGCGCGCAGCACCCCCCTCGTCGCGCCGACGCCCGCCACCTGACGCGCACGCCGCGCACGCGCGGTCATCCGCCGTCGGCGCACCGCGCCAAGCCCCCGCAGCGCCGACGCCGCCACCCGCGTAGCGTAGCATCGTCGCCCCCCGCGCCCGGCGCGGGCGACGCCCTCCCGCTCCCCGCGAGGTCGGACCCATGAAGACGAGCCACGCGCGCGCCCTCGCGGCGCTCGCGCTCGGGGCACTCACCCACGCCCCCGCGCTCACCCCCGCCGCCGCCCAGCCGCTCCCGGACTCGATCGCCTTCCGCGGCATGACCTGGCGCAACATCGGCCCCAACCGCGGCGGCCGCTCGCTCGCCGTCGGCGGCAGCGCGAAGCGCCCCGAGGAGTACTGGTTCGGCGCCGTCGGCGGCGGCGTGTGGAAGACCACCGACGGCGGCCAGAGCTGGCGCCCGATGAGCGACGCCCACTTCACGTCGAGCTCCGTCGGCGCGCTCGCGGTCGCTCCGTCGGACCCCGACGTCGTCTACGTCGGCATGGGCGAGACCGCGCTCCGCGGCAACATCATGCAGGGCGACGGCGTCTGGAAGACGACCGACGGCGGGAAGACGTGGACCCGCACAGGGCTCGCGGCCACCATGGCCATCGGGCGCATCAAGGTCCACCCGCGCGACGCGAACGTCGCGTGGGTCGCCGCCTTCGGCGACCCGTCGACGCCCACACCCGATCGCGGCGTCTACAAGACCGTCGACGGCGGCCGCACCTGGACCCGCGTCCTCTTCCGCGACACGCGGACCGGCGCCATCGACATCGACGTCGATCCCACCAACCCCGACGTCCTATACGCCGCCCTCTGGGAGGCGTACCGTATCACCTGGCAGATGTCGTCGGGCGGCCCCGGCTCGGGGCTCTTCAGGAGCACCGACGGCGGCGCGACCTGGACCGAGATCACCCGCGCCCCGGGGTTGCCGAGCGGGACGATCGGCAAGATCGGCGTCAGCGTCGCGGCCAACGGGCGGCGCGTCTACGCGATCGTCGAGCACGAGCAGGGCGGCGTCTTCCGCTCCGACGACGCCGGCGCCACGTGGACGCGCGTCAACGACGAGCGCAAGCTCCGGCAGCGCGCCTTCTACTACTCGCACATCCACGCCGACCCCGTCGACTCGAACCGCGTCTACGTCCTCAACGTCGGCATGTTCCGCTCCGACGACGGCGGGCGCACCTTCCCCACGTCGATCGCGACGCCGCACGGCGACCACCACGACCTCTGGATCAACCCGACCGACAACCGCCGCTTCGTGCAGGGCAACGACGGCGGCGGCACGGTGACGACGAACGCGGGGGCGAGCTTCACCGCGCTCGACTTCCCGACCGCGCAGCTCTACCACGTCACGACGACCAGCGACGTCCCCTACCACGTCTGCGGCGCCCAGCAGGACAACTCGACGATGTGCCTCCCGTCGCGCGGCTGGGCCAACCTGCGCGGCGCGCGCAGCGACCGGCTCGGCGACTGGATGTACGACGTCGGCGGCGGCGAGAGCGGCTACATCGCGCAGGACCCGCGCGACCCCGACGTCTTCTACGCCGGCTCGCAAGGGGCGCTCCTCACGCGCTACGACCGCCGCACGGGGCAGGTCCGCGACGTGCAGCCCTATCCGCGCTTCTTCTCGGGCGAGCCGGCGAGCGCGCTCCGCGAGCGCTGGCAGTGGACCTTCCCGATCGTCTTCCACCCGAAGGAGCCGCGGACGCTCTTCATCACGAGCCAGCACGTCTGGAAGACGACCGACGAGGGGCAGACCTGGACGCGGATCTCCCCCGACCTGACCCGCGCCGACCCGACGACGCTCGGCCCCACCGGCGGGCCGATCACCAAGGACATGAACGGGCCGGAGATCTACGCGACGGTCTTCGCGCTCGCCCCCTCGCCCCTCGACGGCGACGTGCTCTGGGCCGGGAGCGACGACGGCCTCGTGCACGTCACGCGCGACGGCGGCCGCTCGTGGCAGAAGGTGACGCCCCCGGGGATGCCCGACTTCGCGCGCGTCTCGATCATCGAGGCGTCGCGCCACGCCCCGGGCACCGCCTACGTCGCCGCCAAGCACTACCTCCGTGGCGACCGCGCGCCCTACGTCTGGCGGACGACCGACTTCGGGCGCACGTGGACGAAGATCGTCGCCGGGATCCGCGCCGACGCCTACGTCCACGTCGTGCGCGAGGACCGCGTGCGCCCCGGGCTCCTCTACGCGGGCACGGAGCACGGCGTCTGGGTGAGCTTCGACGACGGCGCCGCGTGGCGCCCGCTGAACATGGGGCTCCCCGACACGCAGGTCTCCGACCTCGTCGTCGAGGCGCACGACCTCGTGATCGGCACGCACGGCCGCAGCGCGTACGTGCTCGACGACATCACCCCGCTCCGCGAATGGCGCCCCGACCTCGTCTCGGCGTCGCGTCGCCTCGCGCTCCACGCCCCCCGCGCGGCGATCCGCGGCATCGACGACGCGGCCCCGATCCAGTACACGCTCGCCTCGCGCGCCGACTCGGTCACCATCGAAATCCTCGACAGCGCCGGCACCGTGCTCCGGCGCTACCGCGGCGGCGGCGAGCCCGCGCCCGCCGCGACCACGCCCGCCGCACCGCGCGCCCCCGCGATGGCCGAGGCGGGACAGCCGGCCGCGCCCGCGCCCGCCGGAGCGGCGCCGCTCGACACGATCATGAACCCGCAGGGGTGCGAGACCGGCCGTCGTCGCGGCGGCGCGGGCGGCGCGCGGCCGACGGGGCGCGCGGGGCTCAACGGCTTCGCGTGGGACCTCCGCCTCCCCGGCGCGACGGACTTCCCCTGCATGATCATCTGGAGCGCCAACCCGACCGCCGGCCCGCTCGTGGTGCCGGGGCGCTACCAGGTGCGCGTCACCGCCGACGGCGTCACCGAGACGAAGCCGCTCGAGGTGCGCATCAACCCGAACCTGAAGGGCGTGACCGTCGCCGACCTGGCCGAGCAGCAGCGGCTCCTCCTCCGCATCCGCGATCGCGTCACCGCGGCCAACGAGGGCGTGATCCGCAGCCGCACGCTCCGCAGCCAGGTCGCGCAGCGCCTCGCGCAGCCGAACGTCGCGGCGCCGCTCCGCCGCCGCGGCGAGGCGCTCGCCGCATCGCTCCTGTCACTCGAGGACTCGCTCTACCAGTACCGCAACCGCGCCGGGCAGGACCCGCTCAACTTCCCCATCCGCCTCAACAACCGCATCGCCTCGCTCGGCCGGTCGGTCGGCACCGGCGACGCGCGCCCGACGGCGGGGGCGTACACGGTCTTCGAGGAGCTGTCGGCCGAACTCGACTCGGTGCTCCGGAAGCTCGACGCGCTGATCGCCGCCGACGGCGCCGCCTTCCAGCGGGCCGCGGGGCTCCCGGTCGCGTCGTCGGCGCCGATCCCGGACGACGACTGAGCGCACGCGAGCGAGGATCGCAAGTCACCGCGGAGGCGCAGGGGATCCGTGCGGAATCCTCTGCGCCTCCGCGGTGACCCACGATGCCGACCCGACGCGTGCCCCGTCAGTCGCGCCGGCGCGCCTTGCCCCGCGGCGCCGGCGCGCTGCGCACGAACCCCGCCTCGTCGGCGCGGTCGCGGCGCACGGTCACGCGCTTCCCCTTGATCGTCGTCGACCGCAGCGCCTCGACGATGTCGTCGGCGATCTCCGCCGGCACCTCGACGATCGTGAAGCGGTCCTGGATCTCGATCGCCCCGACCGCGCTCGCGTCGACCTGCGCCTCGTTCGCGATCGCGCCGACGAGGTCGCCCGGGCGGATGTTGTTCTGCCGCCCCGCCCCGATCCAGAGCCGCGCCGGCTCCCACCCCGTCTCGCGTGGCGGCGCGCGCCGCGGTGCCCGGGCGGGGCGCCGCTCCTCGCCGTCGCCGTCGTCGCGACGGTCGAAGACGCGACGCGACGGGCGCTCCGATCGCTCCCCCCGGTCGAACCCGCGCTCGCCGCTCCGCTCGCGTGACGGGCGCTCGCGCCCCGGACGCGCGCCGCGATCGCCGCGGTCGCCGCGCGGCTGCGGCGCCGCGATCTCGACCTCGTCGCCCGGCCCCGCGCGCTCGGCGTCGAGGAGCTTCACCGCCGCGGCGGCGACGTCCATGAGGTCGAACTCCTCGCACAGCGTCTCGACGACGACGCGCACGTCGTCGAGCCCCCCGGCGAGGAGCGCCTCGCGCAGGTCGGCGCGCGTCAGCTCGAGCCGGCGCGCCCGCAGGTCGGCGACGGTCGGCACCGTCGCGATCTCCATCTTCAGCTTCGTCGCCTGCTCGATGAAGCGGAGGAAGCGGTGCTCGCGCGGCTCGGCGAGCGTGATCGCCACCCCGCTCCGCCCCGCGCGCCCCGTGCGCCCGATGCGGTGCACGTACGCCTCGGGGCTCGTCGGGACGTCGTAGTTCACGACGTGGCTCACGTGCTCGACGTCGAGCCCGCGCGCGGCGACGTCGGTGGCCACGAGCAGGTCGACCTCGTTCGCGCGGAAGCGCTTCATCACCCGGTCGCGCTGCTGCTGCGAGAGCCCGCCGTGGAGCGCCTGCGCGCGGTAGCCGCGCGCGTTCATCGTCTCGGTGAGCTCGTCGACCTCGGTGCGCGTGCGGCAGAAGACCATCGCGCTCTGCGGCTGCTCGACGTCGAGCACGCGGCCGAGCGCGGCGAGCTTCTGCGCGCGCGCGACGACGTAGGCGACCTGCCGCACGTTCCCCGGGTTCTCGGCCGACGGCAGCGGCCGGTCGATCTTCACGTGCACCGGGTCGGTGAGCTGGCGCGCGGCGATCGCCGCGATGCGCGGCGCGACGGTGGCGCTGAAGAGCGCCGTCTGGCGCGTCGCCGGGGCCGCGGCGAGGATCGCCTCGAGGTCGTCGGCGAAGCCCATGTCGAGCATCTCGTCGGCCTCGTCGAGGACGACGGTGCGCACCGCGTCGAGGACGAGCGAGCCGCGGCGCAGGTGGTCGAGCGCGCGCCCCGGCGTCGCGACGACGACGTCGGCGCCACGCTCGAGCGCCCGCAGCTGGGTGGGCATCGGCGCGCCGCCGTAGATCGGCACGACGCTCAGCGAGAGGCCGCGCGCGTACTTGTGCAGCGCCTCGGCGACCTGCATCGCCAGCTCGCGCGTCGGCACGAGCACCAGCGCGGCGGTCGCGTGCTTCGGCGACGGGACCTGCGCGAGCCCGTCGAGGAGCGGGAGGGCGAAGGCGGCGGTCTTGCCGGTGCCCGTCGCCGCCTGCGCGAGGACGTCGCGCCCGGCGAGGAGCGGCGGGATCGCCGCCTCCTGGATCGGCGTCGGCTCCTCGTAGCCCAGCGCCCCGAGGGCGGCGACGATGCGGGCGTCGAGGCCGAGCGCGGCGAAGCCGGCGGCCGAGGCGGTGTCGGTACGCGATGTCATCGCGGGAAGCTAGCCCCGACACCGGCGTTCCGCTCGTTCGACGGGCACGCGCGGCGCCGCGCACTGGCGCACCGCCCCCGACGCGCTTGCTTCGGTGCGATGCCGCGCCGCCCACGCTTCGACGCCACCGCCGACCCGCCGCTCGAGATCCGCGACTCGCCGATCCACGGTCGCGGCGGCTTCGCGACCGCCCGCATCCCCGCCGGGACGCTCCTGATCGAGTACGCCGGGGAGCGGATCGACGCCGCCGAGGCCAGGCGGCGCGCCGCGGCGCACGCCGGCGCGGCCGGCGCACCGCACACGTTCGTCTTCGCGATCGACGACGACTGGGCGGTCGACGCGGGCGTCGGCGGCAACGACGGACGGTGGCTCAACCACTCCTGCGCGCCCAACTGCGACGCGATCGTCGAGGACGGGCGCATCTGGATCGAGACGCTCCGCGACGTCGCCCGCGGCGAGGAGCTCACGTACGACTACGCGCTCGTCCTCGACGAGCCGCACACCGCCGCGGCCCGGGCCCGCTTCCCGTGCCGCTGCGGCGCCGCGACCTGCCGCGGGACGATGCTCCGGCGGCGCCGGCCACCGGCGCGCCGCGCGTGAACCGCCGGCGCGCTCAGCGCGCCGCGTCGGCCGTGACGTGCGTGAAGTCCTCGCCCGGGTTGATGAACCGGTCGCGCTCGAGCCGGTACTGGCGGTCGTAGAGGTCGCGGTAGCGCCCGCCGGCGGCGATCAGGGCGTCGTGCGTCCCGCTCTCGACGATCCGCCCCTGCTCGAGGACGAGGATCCGGTCGGCGCTCGTGATCGTGCTCAGCCGGTGCGCGATCACGAAGGTCGTGCGCCCGGCGCGCAGCCGGCGCAGCCCTTCCTGGATGAGCTGCTCGCTCTCGCTGTCGAGCGAGCTCGTGGCCTCGTCGAGGATGAGGATGCGCGGGTCGGCGAGGATCGCGCGCGCGATCGCGACGCGCTGGCGCTGGCCGCCGCTCAGCTTCACGCCGCGCTCGCCGACGATCGTGTCGTACCCCTGCGGGAAGCGCGCGACGAACTCGTCGACGTTCGCGATCCGCGCGACGGCGCGCACCTCCTCGTCGGTCGCGCCGGGCTTCGTGAAGGCGATGTTCTCGCGGACCGTCCCGTCGAAGAGGAAGTTGTCCTGCATCACCACGCCGAGGTGCGCGCGGTACTCGCGCAGCCGGAGCGTCGCGAGGTCGCGCCCGTCGACGAGGATCGTGCCGGCGTCGGGGCGCGCGAAGGCCATGACGAGCGAGATGAGCGTGCTCTTGCCCGAGCCGCTCGATCCGACGAGCGCCGTCGTCGTCCCCGCCGGCGCGTGGAACGAGATCCCCTTCAGCACCTCGGTCCCGGCCTCGTAGCTGAAGCGGACGTCGCGGAACTCGACGTCGCCGGTGACGGTGGGCACGGGGGCGCGCGCGGCGTCCTCCTGGTCCTCGGTCGCCATCTCGCGCAGCTCGCGGATGCGGTCGAGCCCCGCGAGCGCCTCGGTGAGCTGCGTGCCGATGTTGGCGACGCTGACCAGCGGCGCCGCCACGAGCCCGATGAAGAAGACGTACATCACGAGGTCGCCGGTCGTCATCCGCCCGCGCGTCACGTCGCCCCCGCCGACGATGATGAGCAGCGTCCCGACCACGCCGATCACCGCCGTCGACAGCGCGGTGGTCGCGCTCGTGCCGGTGATCGTGCGCGCGATGTTGCGGAAGAGGCGCGTGACCCCGTCGCTGAAGACGCGCTGCTCGCGCTCCTCGGCCGTGTAGACCTTCACCAGGCGGATGCCGCCGATCGTCTCGGTGAGGCGCCCCGTCACCTCGGCCGTGATCACGCTCCGCTCGCGGAAGACGGGGCGCAGCCGCTTGAACGCGGTCGCCATGCCGACGGCGAAGACGCCGAGGAAGACCATGGTGATCGCGGTGAGCTTCCAGTTGAGCCAGAAGAGGACGCCGAGCGCCACCATCGCCGTGAGCACGCCGCCGGTGAGCTGGATGAGCCCCGTCCCGATGAGGTTCCGGATCCCCTCGGGATCGTTCATCGTGCGCGAGACGAGCACCCCCGCCTTCGTCGAGTCGAAGTAGCGCACGGGGAGGCGGACGAGGTGCGCCTGCACCTCCTCGCGGAGCGTCGAGATCGCGCGCTGCGCCGCGACGCTCACCACCTGCGAGAGCGAGAAGCTGGTGATCGCCTGCACGAGCGTCGCCGCCCCGGCGGCGAGGGCGAGCGGGACGAGGAGGTCGCGGTTCCCCTTGCCCAGCACCTCGTCGATGAGCCACTTCGAGCTCGCCGGGAGGACGAGCCCCGCGGCGCGGCTGACGAGCATGAGCACCAGCCCGATCCCGACCGACCGGCGATGCGTCCAGAGGAGGGCGCGGGCCTCGGCCCAGGCGCGCGTGCTGTCGTACTTCGGCTTCTTCGGTCGCGTCGCGGTCTCGGTGGCCATGGGATCCAAGCTATGTCGCGCGATCGGTCACGGCGTCGGCCGAGTGGCGGGCGCGGCGGTCGCCAGTGCGTCGCAGGTGTGACGTATGCACGGGACGGCGGGTACAGGGGGATGTCGGCGCGTGATCGGGCTCCTGCCCGGTGCCCTCGCGCATGCCGCAAGTCGTTGCACGGCAACGTTTAGCCCGCTTCTTGCCCGCCTCGTCGTCCGGCAGGGGTCCCCACCCGGCCCTCCGCCATCCACCATCGACCCACCATCCGATGACCCGCCTTCGCTCCGCTCTCGTCGCGGCGACCGCCGTCGTCTCGCTCGTCGCCTGCGACACCGGCTCGACGACCACGACCCAGCCCGCCCAGACGGCGCCGGTGCTCTCGGTCAGCGTCGATCGCACGACCGTTCCCGCCAACGGGCAGATCGTCCTCTCGTTCCGCAACACCACCGACCGCGAGGTGACGAGCGGCACGTGGTGCGTGGACGGCGGCTTCCAGCAGCTCGTCGGCGGCACGTGGACCAACATCGGCCGCACGCCGCCGCAGGCCTGCTCGCTGCCGCAGCTCATCTGGGCGCCCTCCGCGACCCGCACCGAGAACGTCGACCTCGCCCGCACCGGGCCGCAGGTCACCGGCCCCGGCCCGTGGACGGTGCGCGTGACCTTCCGCATCAGCGACAACCGCCAGAGCGGCATCGTCACCTCCGACCCGTTCACGATCACGCCGTGACCGCGGGGCGCGCGGTCGTGGTCACCCGACCACGCGCCGGCGCCCGATGGAGCCGCACCGCACGACGGCCGCACGGGGCACACGCCCGGTGCGGCCGTCGTGCGTCGGCGCGCGCGTGACGACGGGCCCGGGCGACGGCGGCCCCGGCAACGCCTCGCGGGGACGGTGCGTTGCCCGTGACCCGGACGCCGGATAGCGTCCGGCCGCCCCGCGCAGCGGGGTCGTCTCGTGCGTCACCCGTCCGCCGGTCCCCGCACGCCCGCGGGGACCCGTCTCCCGACCGCCGGAGCCGTCGCATGTCCCCGCAGTCCACCCGTCGTGCCGCCGTTGCGGCGAGCGTGCTCGCGCTCGCGCTGGCGGCCCCCCGCCCCGCCCTCGCCCAGCTCCCGGGGATGGCGATGCCGGCGGAGTCGATCCCCGCGCGTCCCGCCTCGTGGACCGTCGACCCGCGCCTCGAGCGGCTCAAGGCCGAGGCAGCCCAGAAGATCGACGCGCGCGCGAAGCTGATCCAGGAGATCATCGACCAGATCTACAGCTTCGGCGAGCTCGGGATGCAGGAGACCGAGACGTCGGCCTACCTCACCGGGCTGCTCGAGAAAAACGGGTTCACCGTCACGCGCGGCGTCGCGGGGATGCCCACCGCGTGGGTCGCGTCGTGGGGGAGCGGCAAGCCGGTGATCTCCCTCGGCTCCGACATCGACGGGATTCCGCAGAGCAACCAGAAGCCGGCGGTCGGCTACCGCGACCAGCTCGTCACGGGTGCGCCCGGCCACGGCGAGGGGCACAACAGCGGGCAGGCGGTGAACGTCGCCGCCGCGCTGGTGGTGAAGGAGCTGATGATCCGCGAGCGGATCCCCGGGACGCTGCAGCTCTGGCCCGGCGTCGCCGAGGAGCAGATGGCGGGCAAGGCGCACCTCGTGCGCGCGGGGGTCTTCAAGGACGCCGACGTGGTGCTCTTCACGCACGTCGGGAGCGACTTCGGGACGAGCTGGGGGCAGAGCACGCAGCTCGCGATGGTGAGCGCCGAGTTCCGCTTCCGCGGGTCGAGCGCGCACGCGGCCGGGGCGCCGTGGCGCGGCAAGTCGGCGCTCGACGCGGCGATGCTCATGGGCCAGGGGTGGGAGTACCACCGCGAGCACATGGAGCTCCCGCAGCGCTCGCACTACATCATCAAGGACGGCGGCGACCAGCCGAACGTCGTGCCGAGCACCGCGAGCATCTGGTTCTACTTCCGCGAGCGCGACTACGACCGCGTGCAGAAGATGTTCGAGGACGCGAAGCGGATCGCGCGCGGCGCGGCGATGATGGCCGACGTGCAGCTCGACACGGTGGTCATCCTCGGGTCGGGGTGGTCGGGGCACTTCAACCGCGCGATCGCCGAGGCGATGGCGCGGAACATCCGCGAGGTCGGGATGCCGAAGTGGGACTCGCTCGACATCGCCTTCGCCCGCGGGGTGCAGGCGGAGCTGGGCGTCGGCCAGAACGGCCTCGGCACGGTCCCGCGCACGCTGAGCGGCCCGGTGCGCGCGGCGGCGGCGACGGGGGGCGGCTCCGACGACATCGGCGACGTGTCGTGGAACGTCCCGACGATCACGCTCCGCTACCCGAGCAACATCCCCGGCACGCCGGGGCACAACTGGGCCGACGGGATCGCCATGGCGACGCCGGTCGCGCACAAGGGGGCGGTCGCCGGCGCGAAGGCGCAGGCGATGACGATGCTCGACATCCTCCTCACGCCGCAGCTCGTCGCCACGGCGTGGAGCTACTTCACCGACGAGCAGACGAAGTCGACGAAGTACAAGTCGTTCCTCGGCCCGAACGACGGCCCGCCGACCTGGCTCAACGCCGAGATCATGGCGCGCTACCGCCCCGAGATGCGGAAGTACTACTACGACCCGAAGAAGTACCGCTCGTACCTCGAGCAGCTCGGCATCCAGTACCCGACGCTGCGCGCGAAGACGCCGCCCGCCATCCCGACGTCGGAGGGGTCGGGCACGCGGCAGTGAGCGGCTGCGGCGCCCGGGGCACGCGCGCGCCGCGACATACGCACCACCACGCAGGATCACGCACCGCCACGGAGCGCCGGTCGCTCCGTGGCGGTGTCGCGTCGTCCCCCTGCGGCAGAGCGCGCCATGCGGGCATGGAACGTGTACGCCTCGCGCGCACTCGCCCGCACGGCGCGCGCTCGCCCCGAGCGGCGGGCCGTGCGGGCCAACGACGGAGGAGACAGTCCATGGCTCGCATCACCGCGATCTTCGACGACCGCTCGCACGCCGAGCAGGCCATCGCCGAGCTGCGCCGGCGCGGCGTGCCGGACGGCGACATCTCGGTCATCTCGCGTCGCGCCGACGACGTCGAGGTCCCGCTCACGCGCGACGACACCCGCGATGCGTCGACCTCGAGCGGCGACACCGGCTCACGCGTCGGCAAGGGGGCGCTCGCCGGTGCCGGCGTCGGCACGCTCTTCGGGCTGGCCGCCGCGCTCATCCCGGGCGTCGGCCCCTTCATCGCAGCGGGGACGCTCGCCGGCGTCCTCGGCGCGACGGGCGGCGCGGCGGCGGCCGGCGCGATCGTCGGCGGCACCTCCGGCGCGATCGCCGGCGCCTTCACGCGGGCCGGCTACGACCGCGACGAGGCCGAGCACTACGCCGGCGCCGTCGAGCGCGGCGACCTGCTGGTCGCCGTCGATGCGCACCCCGCGAACGAGGAGTTCGTCCGCGCCGAGCTCGCGCGGCACGGCGGGCGGACCTTCCGCATGCCGGGCGGCGCACAGGACGCACGCCGCATCGACGGCGACATGGGCGGCTTCCGCGATCGTGACGTGAATCCCCTTCGCTGACTCCAGGTTCACGGGGAGCGTCGATGGAACCGCGTCAACACGGAGGCGCGGAGGACGGCCGGAGTCACGGAGCGAACGGCGAAACGCGAAGGCCATGAAGGAAAGACCAAGAAAAACACCCTTGGGTGCAGTTCTTCTTCTCCACTTCGCGTCCTTCGCGTTTCGCCGTTCGCTCCGCGACTCCGGCCGTCCTCCGCGCCTCCGTGTTGACGCGGTTCCGCCGTGCGATCCTCCCGATGGGCCGGGAGAGGAGAGCGCGGTCAGGAGATCGGCGGTCGCACGACCTGCACGCGCTTCACCGTGACGCCCGGCACCTTGCCCTCCTCGAGCAGGCGGTTGAACGCCGGGATGTCGGTCGCCTCGATCGCCTCGAGCTCGCCGCGGAGCGCCGCCCACGTCGCCTCGAGCTCGCGCAGCCGCTCGCGGGCGGGCTGCGTGAGGGCGGGGTTCCCCTCGACCTGGCCGAGGAGGAAGGCGACCTGCCCGTTGAAACCGTTGGCGTAGTTGATGATGTCCTGGCCGTTCGACGCCTTCGTCGTCAGCCGCGGCTCCATCGTCTCGAGCTTCTGCGCGAGCGCCTTCCCCGCGGTGCCGATCGCGGCGGCGTTGGGCGCCTCCTTCGCGCGGCCGATCGCCGCCTGCACCTGTGTGCGCGCCTCGCGGACGCGGAGCACCCAGTCGTGGATCTCGCCCAGGCGCGTGCCCAGCGAGGCGGCGACCGAGTCGCGCTCGGCCACGAGTGCGGGCGGCGTGGCGAGGCGCGGGTCGCGCAGCAGCTCGAGCGGCTGCGTGCGCGTCGTGCCGCCGGCGGTGAGGCGCACCGTGTAGCGCCCGGGGCCGACGCGCGCGCCGCCGCGCGGGGCGCCGAAGAGCTCGACCCCCTGCAGCGTCGTCGGCGCGGTGCGGCGCAGGTTCCAGACGACGCGGTTGAGCCCCGCGCGCGCCGGCATCCGGTCGGCGGGCTGCGTGGCCGCGCTCGAGAAGGTGCGCACGACCGCACCGCGCGCGTCGAGGAGCTCGAGCGTCGCGGGGCGCGTGCTGTCGGCCGCGCTGGCCAGCCGGTAATGCAGCACCGCGCCCGCAGGCGGGTTCTGCCCGGCGTTGCGCCCGCCGCCGCCGCCACCGCCGCCCGCGCCACCCGGGACGATCGCGGGCCGCGGCGCGTACAGGTGCGCGGCGAGCGTCGCCACGCTGTCGGCGTGCTGGCGGAGCGGCGTCAGGTCGTCGAGGATCCAGAACGCGCGCCCCTCGGTCGACGCCACGAGGTCGCCGCGCTGCACGGCGAGGTCGGTGACCGGCACCACGGGGAAGCGCGCCGGGAAGGGCTGCCACGACGCGCCCGCGTCGCGGCTCAGGTACACCCCCGTCTCCGTGCCGGCGTAGAGCAGCCCGCGCCGCTCGGGATCCTCGCGCACGACGCGCACCGGCTCGCCCGCGCGGAGCCCGGTCACCTGCTTCGTCCACGTGCGCCCGCCGTCGGTCGTGCGCCAGACGTGCGGCGACGGGTCGCCCATGCGATCGGTGCGGTACGCGATCCACGCGGTGTTCGGGTCGAAGGTCGAGACCTCGATCTCGTTCACGAGCCCGTCGCCCGCCCCCGCCGGCGTGACGTCGCGCCACGACGCGCCACCGTCGCGCGTCACCTGCACGCGCCCGTCGTCGGTGCCGACCCAGACGGTGCGCGCGTCCTTCGGGTCCTCGTGGATGACGACGATCGTCCCGTAGACCTCGCCCCCAGCCCCCTCGTTGGTGATCGGCGTCCCGCCCCACCCCTGCCGCGTCTTGTCGTTGCGCGTCAGGTCGGGCGAGACCGGCGTCCACGACTGCCCGCGATCGGTCGAGCGGAAGAGGACGTTGCCGCCGTGGTAGATCACGTTCGCATCGTGCCGCGAGACGACGATCGGCGCCGTCCAGTTGAAGCGGTAGCGCGTGCGGTCGGTCGGCTCGGTGAGGTTCATCGCCGGCCACGGCATGATGTCGCGCGTCAGCCCCGTCTCGACGTCGAGCTCGTCGATCAGCCCCTGGTAGCAGCCGCCGTAGACGTGGCGCGGCGCGGTCGCGCTCACGCCGACGTTCGCGCTCTCGCACCCGGGGCCCGTGCGCCAGTCGCGCACGCCGATCGCGCCCTCCTCGGAGGCCGAGGCGATGATCACGCTCGAGTTGTCCTGCTGGCCGCTGTAGAGGCGGTAGGGATGCGCGTCGTCCACCGTCACGTGGTAGAACTGCGCCGTCGGCTGGTTGTCCTGCGTGCTCCAGCTCTTCCCGCCGTCGAGCGACACCGACGCGCCGCCGTCGTTGGCGTTGATCATCCGCCGGCCGTCGACGGGATCGATCCAGAGCTGGTGGTTGTCGCCGTGCGTCGCCGGCACCGTGGCGAAGGTCCTGCCGCCGTCGATGCTCCGCAGCAGCGGCGCGTTCGTCACCCAGACGACGTCGGCGTTGCGCGGGTCGGCGAAGACCTTCATGTAGTACCACGAGCGCGTCTGGATCAGCCGGTCCGCCGACTGCCGGCTCCACGTGCGCCCCGCGTCGTCGCTCCGCCACAGCCCGCCCTGCTCGGCCTCCACGATCGCGAAGACGCGATCCGGGTTCGCGGGGCTCACCGCGACGCCGATCTTCCCCATGAGCGAGGGGAGCCCGCCCGCGAGGCGCGTCCACGTGTCGCCGCCGTCGGTGCTCTTCCAGATCCCCGACCCCGGCCCGCCCGAGCGCACGACCCACGGCCGCCGCTCGTGGTCCCAGAAGGCGGCGTAGAGGATGCGCGGGTTGGTCGGGTCGATCGAGAGGTCGCTCGCGCCGCTGGTCGCGTTCTGGCCGGCGAGCACCTTCGTCCACGTCTTCCCGCCGTCGGTCGTGCGGTAGATGCCGCGCGCCTCGCTCCCGCGCCACCGGTCGCCCTGCGCGGCGACCCACGCGACGTCGGGATTCGACGGATGCACGCGCACGGCGGCGATCTGCCGCGTCTCGGCGAGGCCCACGTGCGTCCACGTGCGCCCCTGGTCGGTGCTGCGGTAGACGCCGTCGCCGTAGGTGCTCGACTGCCCGCGGATCGGGTGCTCGCCGGTGCCGACCCAGAGCACGTTCGGGTCGCTCGGCGCGACCGCGATCGCGCCGATGGAGCCGGTGCGGAACCAGCCGTCGCTCACGTTGCGCCACGAGCCGCCGGCGTCGTCGGTGCGCCAGAGCCCACCGCCGGTGTAGCCCGCGAAGAAGGTGAGCGGCTGCGAGGGGATCCCCGTCACCGCCACCGCGCGCCCGCCGCGGAACGGCCCGATGTTGCGCCACGCGAGCGTGCGGAAGGTGACCGAGTCGTACGCGAGCGGCGTCGGGGCGGGCGCCGACGCGGCCGGCGGCGGCGTGGCACCGCGGCGCTGCGCATCGGCGGGGAGCGCCGCGGCGAGGCCGGCGACGACGAGGGGCGGGAGCGAGCGGAATCGGGACATCATGTGGGCGGTGGGGGAGCGGAGAGGGTCGCCGGCAACGGTGCGCCCGTGCGCGCGGAGGCGTCAACCCGCGGCCGCGGCCGGCAGCGCGTTCGTCGCCGCTCGCGCCGACGATCACATTCCTGCCATGGGGTCTGGCACCTCTGGCACCGACCGGTGCCAGAGGTGCCAGACCCCGTGTTCCCGCGTCCCGCGCCGCGCCGCGCCGCGTCGCGCGCACACGTCACCTCCCCGATGCCCGACGACACCCTCTCCCCGCTCCGCAGCACGCTCCTCGACGCCCTCGATCGCGCCCTCGCCGGCGACCCGTGGCACGGCACCGCGCTCGACCGCCTCCTCCGCGACGTCCCCGCCGACGCCGCCCGCGCGACGCCCGTCGCCGGCGCGCACTCGATCTGGGCGATCACGCTCCACTGCGCCGCCTGGACCGACGAGGTGGCGCAGCGCCTCGCAGGGGAGCCGCCGTCCGAACCGCGATGGGGGGACTGGCCCGCCGTCCCCCCGGACGGCGGCGACGCGGAGTGGCACGAAGCCCGTGCCCGGCTCGCCGACGCGCATGCCCGCGCGCGCGCCGCGCTCCTCGCGCGCGACGAGGCGCACCTCCGCGACGAGGTCGGCGACGGGCGCGACCCGGCGCTCGGCACGGGGCTGACCCACGCGGCGATGGTCGCGGGGCTCGTGCAGCATCACGCCTACCACGGCGGGCAGGTCGCGCTCCTCCGCCGCGCGCTCGGCCTCGGCTGACGGAGGCGCGTCACCCCGCCGTCAGCGCACCGCCGTCGGCATCGCGAGGCGCGTCACCGCCACGTCGGTGAACCCCGCCGTGCCGTCGCCGCGCTGCACGCGGTACCAGCGCCCCGCCGCGCCCACGATCCGCAGCGTGTCGCGCGCCGCCACGCGCGCCGTCACCGCCGCCGCCGTCGCCGGCCCCGCCCGCAGCGTCCCGGCGACGCGTGCCACGCCCCACGCGCCGAGGAGCGCCGTGTCGGCGGTCACGCGCGCCGCCGCCTCGCGCACCGGGCGCACGAACGGCCACGGATCGACCGGGCCGCGCGCCGCGCGGTAGATGCCGAAGTGCAGGTGCGGGCGCGTGCTCGCCGCGTTGCCGGTGTTCCCGACGCGGCCGAGCGTGTCGCCGGTGCGCACGCGCATCCCCTCGCGCACGAGCACCGTGTCGAGGTGCGCGTAGTAGAGCGCCTGCGCGCGCCCGTCGTCGGCCAGCCAGACCACGAGCCCCCCGAGCCGGTTCGGCGCCGTGCTGCGCACCGTGCCGTCGGCCACCGCGACGACCGGCGTCCCGCGCGGTGCGAAGATGTCGATCCCCTCGTGCCGGCGCGCCCCGGCGTCGCGCGCGGCGCCCCAGAAGCTCTGCACCGCCGCCGGCCCCACCGCCGGCACCGGGAAGGCGAGCGTCGGCTCGGCCCGGAGCTCGAGCTCGTAGCGCCCGCGCCGCAGGAGCTCCGGCTGGAGGCGGATGACGTGCGGCGCCGTGCGGTCGGCCTCGAGCCGGAGGACGAGCGTGTCGCCGCTCGAGTCGGCGACCGCGCTCGCGCGATGCCGGAAGCGCGGCACGCTGTCCCCCTCGACCTCGAACGCGTCGACGAAGACGCGCCCCGGCTCGCCCCGCACGACGACGCGCGCCACGAGCCGCTCGCCCTCGCGCAGCGCCACGCGCCACCCCGCCGCACGCGCCTCGTCGCGCACGTAGGCCCCGGCCTCGCGGTGCGGGAGCGCGACCGCGTGCGCCGCCCCGAGCACCGTGTCGGCGGCGGCGAGCCACTCGCGACCCAGCGCCGTCGTCGCGAGCCCCGCGTCGCGCAGCGAGGCCGCGTAGCGCTCGTGCGGCGAGGCGGGGCCGTCGACGGCGGCGCGCACCCCCTCGCGCACGCGGGTGCAGGCGGTGGCGCCCGCGAGCGCCGCGACGAGGAGCGGCAGTCCCCGTCGCGCGTGGCGCGCGAGGCGCGACGGCCGGCGGGTCGCCGCGCGCCACGCCGGCACCGGCGGTACGGCCGCGCGCGTCGCCGTCGTGCGGGAATCCGGAGTGCGGGTCATCCGTGCACTACCCGCCTCCTCGCCCCGCGAGCCGCACGCCGCGTAAGTTCGGGCGTGCCCCCATCGCCCGGCCGCGCCAGGCGCGCGCAGACCATCGCCGAGGAGCGCGCCAACGCGCTCAGCCACGGCGTCGCCTTCGTGGCGAGCGTCGCGACGATCCCCGTCCTCGTGCTCGCCGCGCTGCGCCGGGGCGACGGCTGGTCGCTCGCCGCGGGGCTCGTCTACGGGCTCTCGATGGCGGCGCTCTACCTCGCCTCGACGCTCTACCACCTCGCGCATCCCGAGTCGCCGCGCAAGCCGCACCTGCGCGCGCTCGACCACGCCGCGATCTACCTCCTCATCGCCGGCACCTACACCCCCTTCCTCCTCGGCGCGCTCCGCGGGCCGTGGGGGTGGTCGCTCCTCGCCGCGATCTGGGCGCTCGCGCTCTTCGGCGTCATCGTGAAGGCGGGGAGCGGGAGCGGCTTCCGCTACCCGCGCCTGAGCACCGCGCTGTACCTCGTCATGGGGTGGCTCGCGCTGGTGGCGGTGAAGCCGCTGCTCGACCACGTCGGCGCCGCGGGGCTCGGCTGGCTCCTGGCCGGGGGCGCCTGCTACACCGTGGGCGTGATCTTCTACGCGTGGGACCGGCTCCGCTTCTCGCACCTCGTCTGGCACTGCTTCGTGGTCGCGGGGAGCGCCTGCCACTTCGCGGCGGTCGTCGGCTACGCGCACGGCCGACCGGCCTGACGGCGCGCGACGCGCCCATGCCGCGACGGCCGGCCGCGCGAGCGCTGCCCGCGACGCCGGCCGTCGGCCGTCCCGTCAGTCGCCCGGCGTCGCCCGGTCCGGCGTATCGCCCGCCTCGCCGGCCGCGTCGTCGCCCGGCGGGGGCGCGAGGCCGAGCGCCGCGAGGTCCTCGGGGCTGATCATCATCGAGTCGTCCCCGCCCTGCTCGGCGCGGCGGCGGGCCTTCTCGGCCTTCTTGTCCTTGCGTTCCTGCTCCTTCCTGCGCTTCTCGAAGCCGTAGTTGGGCGTGCGCGCCACGCGACCATCCGGGTTGCGGGAATCGGCGCCGGGAGCGCCACGGGCACGGCCGGACGGGCCATGCACCCGTCGCAAGGTAGCCGGGTGGCGGCGGGCGCACCGTCGGGGATCGCCTCCCCGCGGTGCGCGCCATGCCCTCACGCCATCCCGAACTCCCGGTTGAACGCCACCGCGAACGAGAAGGTCTTCGCCCGGCTCCGGGTCTCCATCAGGTCGGCGACCCGCTCGAGCCGCGCCGGGATCGCGAGGATCGCGTCGCGCGCCTTCTGCCCGACCTCGTCGAGCCCCGTGAGCGTCTCGATCCGCCAGTGGCGGATCGTGTCCTTCACGATCGCGAGGTAGTCGCGCGGCCCGTAGATCCCGGCGCGCCGCACCACGTCGGCCATCTCGCGGAAGTGCGGCATCGTCACGCCCGGCATGTCGATGCTCGGCATGATCTCGGCGGCCGACTGCAGCGCGCGGTTCGGGTCGCGCGCCAGCACCTCGGTGAAGACGCGCCGGTAGAACGCGAAGTGCCGCGCCTCCTCCGACGCGACGTTGGCGAGCACGGTGCCGATCGTCGGCTCGGTCTCGGCCGCGAGCTCGCCCGTCTTCGCGTGGCTGAACTGCGTCGCCCGCTCCTGCAGCGTCGTGTAGACGAAGACGCGGTACGGATCCTTGTCCCACGCCGGCTCGAAGCCCGCCTTGAGGTACTCGAACTGCATCCGCTCGAGCACCGGGTTGTCGAGCAGCGCCGAGTCGCGCATGTAGTCGTGGAGGATCGCGCCGTGCCGATCCTCCTCGGCGGTCCAGAGGTTGTTCCACTTCGCCCAGAAGGTGTCCGGGCCGAGGTAGTTCGACAGGAGCCGGTGGAAGTGCGGGAGCCCCTCCTCGGTGAGGAGGTTGAGCGCCAGCGCGACGCGCGCGTGGAGCGGGATCCCGCGGGCGCGCTCACGGAGCGCCGCGACGTGCGCCACCGGGTCGGTGTCGGGCGGCGGCGCCAGCAGCTCGCTCGGGAACCAGAGCGGGCGCTTGGCCTCGTGGCTGGCCATCAGCTCGGCGACGAGAGGCTCGAGGTCGGCGAGCACCTCGACGCGGGCGTGGATCTCGTGGGTGGAGTTCAGGGCGTCCATTGGGTGCAATCAAAGCGCGGGACCGGCGGAAACCAGCGTTCCGGATACGGCCCCCGCCCCGCGGCCGCTGTGGCGCAGGGCGGCGCGTTGCCTGCCCCGGCGGGGATCGTCCTCGGGGTGCGCCGCGACGCGTCCCGCCGGCGGGACGGGCGGCGATCACCCCGCCGTCCATGCGTCCCCGTCACCTCCTCGTCGTCCTCGCGATCGCCCTGGCGCTCCCGCCGGGAGCGACGGCGGCGTGCGCGCAGGGGCTGTGGCGCCCCGCGGCCGCCGCGGCGACGGTCGAGCCGGCGGCCGATGCCCCCAGCGCCGCGAGCACGCCGCTGCGTGGCGGCCTCCACCTCGTCCGCGGCGTCGCCGCGACGCTCGTCGCCGCGCGGGGGCCCGAGGGGGTGCTGCTCGTCGACGCCGACGCCGCCGCCGGCGCGGAGCGCCTCGACACGGTGCTCCGGCGCGCCCGCCTCGGGGGAGTGCGTCGCGTCGTCTACACGCACCATCACCGCGAGCAGGTCGGGGGCGGCGACTGGTTCTACCGGGCCGGCGCCGAGATCGTCTCGAGCGCGCGCGCGCGCGAGCGGCTCGCCCGCCGTCGCGACACGACCGGGCGGATGGACATCCCCGACGCGCTCCCCGACCGCGTCCTCCAGGGGCCGCTGCGCTTCCGCTGGGGGACGAACGAGGTCGAGCTCCGCCCGGTCGCCCCCGCGCACACCGACGGCGACGTGATCGTCTTCTTCCGCCCCGCCAACGTGGTGCACGTGGGCGACCTCTGGCGCGGCGACGGCTTCCCGCACGTCGACCTCGAGGGGGGCGGCTCGGTCGCGGGGACGATCGCGGTCGTCGCCGCGCTCGTCGCCGAGATCGACGACCGCACGATCGTCGTGTCGAGCCGCGGGCCCCTCGGCGACCGGCGCGCGCTCCGCGAGTACCTCGCGATGCTCCAGACGGTGCGGGCGCGCGTCCTCGTGCAGGTGCGCGCGGGGCGCACCGAGCAGGAAGTGGCGACGAGCGGCCTCGCCGGCGATTTCGAGCCGCGCTGGGGCACCGGCGGCGTGCCGGCCGAGCGGTTCCTGCGGCAGCTGCAGCGCGAGGTCGCCGCGCTCGGACGCTGACCCCGGGGACGGTGACGCGGCGCGCGCGCACCCGCTAGCGTGCACGCGTCCGCCCCCCGAGCCCCGCCGATGCCCGACTCGCTGCACGCGCTCGTCCTCGACCGTCCCGCCCCCGACGAGCACCCGCCGTACGCCGCGACCTACGTCGCCGCGGCGCCGCCGCAGCTCGGCACCGCGCTCGCGACGCAGGGCGACGCGCTCGCGCGGCTCCTCGCCCCGCTCGACGACGAGGCGGCGCGACGGCGCTACGCGCCCGGGAAGTGGAGCGTCAAGGAGGTCGTCGGCCACCTCGCCGACACCGAGCGGATCATGGCCTACCGGCTGCTGCGGATCGCGCGCGGCGACGCGACGCCGCTCCCCGGCTTCGACGAGGATGCCTACGTCGCCGCGGGCGCCTTCGACGCGCGCACGCTCCCGGAGCTGGTCGACGACTTCCGCGCCGCGCGCGCGGCGACCTGCGCGCTCGTGCGCGGCCTCGCCCCGTCGGCGTGGCCCCGGCGCGGCGCGATGAGCGGCGCGCCGGTGAGCGCGCGGGCGCTCGGCTTCATCCTCGTGGGGCACGTCGCGCACCACGTGCGCATCCTGCAGGAGCGCTACGGCATCGCCCCGGCGGTCGCCGTCGACGCGCGCGACTGAGCGGCGCGCGCCGCGGCGCTCAGGCGAGCCGCTCGCGCGCGAGCGCGGCGAGCTGCGCGACGACCGCCGGGAGCGTGCGCCCGGCGAGCCACGCGATCGCGGTGCGCGACTCGAGCTCGACGCCCGGGAGCGGGAGCCGCACGAGCCGTCCCGCGGCGAGGTCGTCGCGGATCACGCGCGTCGTGGTGCCGAGGACGAGGTCCGACTCGAGCGCGAGGGTGCGCAGGAGCGCGAAGTCGTCGATCGTCACCCGCAGGCGGCGCCCGAGCGTGCCGGCGGGGACGCCGAGGCGCTCCTCGAGCGCCGTGACGAAGGCCGGCGGCATCGTGCTCGTGCCGATCGGGTGGCGCCCGACGTGGGCGAGCGTGACCTCCCCGCCGTCGAGGAGCGGATGCCCCGCGCGCACGGCGAGGCAAGTGGTCGCGGTGCCGAGCGCGTCGCACTCGAGGTCGGGCTCGCCCTGCAGCGTGCGCCCCTCGCCGACGACGGCGTCGAGCGCCTCGTCGCGCAGGCGCTGGAGGAGCTGCGCGGTGTCGCCGGTCTCGACGTGGACGAGGTGCGACGTCCCGCGCGCGGCGAGCGTGGCGAGCCACGGGGCGAGCACGCAGGCGGCGGCGGGGGCCGCGAAGCCGACCGCGACGCGCCCGACCTCGCCGCGCTTGAGCAGCTCGAGGTCGCGCGTCGCCTCGCGCAGCCCGCGCAGCAGGATGCGCGCGCGCTGCACGACCACCTCGCCGTACGGCGTGAGCCGCGAGGCGCGCGCGCCGCGGTCGACGAGCTGCACGCCGAGCTCGCGCTCGAGCGCGCGGATGCTCCGGCTGAAGGCCGGTTGCGTCAGCTCGACGGCGATCGCGGCCCGGTTGAACGTGCCGTGATCGGCGAGGGCGACGAGGTGGCGGGCCTTCTCGAGATCCACGGGCGCTCCGGCTCAGGCGGCGAGGCAGCGGCGGGCGATCGCCTCGAACCGCGCCATCGCGGGCGGGAGCGTGCGGTCGCGCAGCCGCGAGACGGCGATGCGGAAGTCGATCGCGTCCACGCCCGGCACGCGGAGCGGGACGAGCGTCCCGGCGGCGACGCGGTCGCGCACGGTCACGTCGAGGGCGAGGAGCACGGCGTCGGTGCCGCTCGCGACCTCGCTCATCGCCCGCACGTCGTCGCAGCGCACGGTGGCGAGGCGATCGGGGTGCCCGGCGGGGCCGAGCGCCTCGGTGAAGAGGTGCGCGGCGTGCGGCGGGAGGCTGGTCGCCATCACCGTGTAGGGCGCGAGCGCGGCGACGCCGGTCGCGGGCTCGGCGAGGAGCGGGTGCCCCGGGCGCACGAAGAAGCCCGCGCGCGGCGCGGCGATGACCGTCGCCTCGAAGTCGGGATCGACGGCGAAGGGGCGGTAGGCGCCGATCACCGCGTCGATGCGCTCCTCGCGCAGCAGCTCGAGCAGGTGCGCGACCGGCCCCGTCTCGAGGCGCACGCGCAGCGACGGGAGCTCGCGCGCGAGCTCCGCGAGGAAGGGGCCGGTCACGAGCGCCGCGGTGGCGGGGCCCAGTCCCACGGCGAGCGTGCCGGCGGCGCCGTCGCGGAGCTCGGCGAGGACGCGGTGCGTGTCGCGCACGCCGCGCAGGAGGTGACGGGCGCGGTCGACGACCAGCTCCCCGTACGGGGTCAGGCGCGACTGGCGGGCACCGCGATCGACGAGCTGCACGTCGAGCTCGCGCTCGAGCGCGCGGATGCTCCGGCTGAACGCGGGCTGGGTGAGGTGCACCGCCACCGCGGCCTTGTTGAACGTGCCGTGGTCGGCGAGCGCGACCAGATGGCGCGCCTTGTCGAGGTCGATCACGTGAGGTGCGGGCCTGGGGCCTGTCGCGCCGACCCGGGCCGGGCAGAACCCGTGTCGGACTGCGTCACCTGCAAGCTCCGCGCGGCGAGCGGCGGCTGCATCTGTCTCATGGACACATGCCCCGCATGGTTGACATGCCGCCTCTCTTGATGTACCGCGGCGCACCGGGCCATGCATCACGGCGCACCGGTGCCCCCCGATGTCGCGTCGCGGTCGCGCGTCGCACGTTGCCCGCGCCGGGCGCCCGTGCCCCGGCGTCCCGCCAACGCCCGTACCGGAGCCCCGCCCCATGAGCGACCGCAGCGCCTACACCCCCGAGGAGTGGCTCACCCTCCGCCTCGCGCCGGCGCTCGTCGGCGCGAGCGTCATGGCCGCCTCGCCCGACGGCGTCCTGGCGGCGCTCAAGGAATCGGTCGCGATGGGGACGGCGAGCGTCCGCGCGCTCGGCCGGCACGGCGACCTCCCGCTGCTCAAGGCGCTCGCGACCGATCGCGAGGGCGTCGCCGACGCGCTCAAGGCGGCGCTCGGAGGCGGCGACCTCGGGGCGCGGGCGGCGCAGGTCCGCGCGACCGCGCTCGATCACGCGACGCGCGCCGTCGCGACGCTGCGCGCGAAGGGCGACGCGCGCGAGGCGAGCGCCTACGGCGAATGGCTGGTCGCGGTCGCGCAGGGGGTCGCCGGTGCCTCGAGCGAGAGCGGCGGCTTCCTCGGCTTCGGCGGCGAGAAGGTGAGCGCCGCGGAGCGCGACGTCATCACGGCGCTCGAGGCGGCGCTCGAATCGGGGGCGGCCGACGCGACCGCGCCGCCGGCGACGCCCCCGGCGTCCTGAGCGCCATCGCGCCGGGCGCCCGCTCCCGGAACGGGACACGGGGCCGGCAGCCGACGTGCGCTACCGACCCCGCGTACTCCCACCCAGGAGGTTGCGTGGACTCCCCTCCACGCATCCGGTTGTACCACGCCCCCCGCGCGGGGTTCCACGCGGGGGGCGCTCGCGTTTCCGGCGCCTTCGACGCCGGGCGGCCGGCGGCGAGCGGCGAGCCCTACTCCTCGTCGGAGAGGGCGGTGCCGAGGTTGCGGAGGCGCGGGTACTTGTAGGCGAAGAACGCGGCCATCGCGAGCGAGGCGACGATGTTGCCCGCGGCCACCTGCCACGGCGTGAGCCCGCCGACCGACTGCACGTCGAGGTAGGCGACGAAGCCGGTGAAGACGACCTCGAAGGCGAAGAAGAGGATCACGAAGAGCACGAGCGCCACCGGGCGCCGCATCGTGAAGTGGACGACCGCCGCGACGACGATGCCGGCGAGCGAGAACGCCCCGAAGTGGAAGAGCGTGTAGAGCGCGACCGGCGACGCCGAGGCGCCGACGCCGACGGTGCTGATCGTCCCCGTCATGAGGAGCGCGCCGAGCTTGCGCGGCGTGTCGAACGGGACGCCGGCGACGAGGTCGACGACGAGGAAGAGGAGCGCGACCGCCATCGCGGCGAGGAACCCCGCCGTGATCCCCTCGGCGACGATGCCGCCGACCGAGAGCGGGCGCACGGACGACGGCGACATGGACGCCCCCTGCATCGACATGGACGAAGCCATCGGAACACACCTCGGGAAGGACCGGGACGGAGGGAGAACGGGAGTGCTCGCCAGTGTTCGCTCGTGCGCGCGTCGCCGCCAGCCGGGGATTGCCCGACGCGGGCGTGGGCACCGCCTCCCGCCGCCCGGCACACGACGCCCCGAACGGCGACGGGCCGCCCCGCGCCGGAGCGCGGGGCGGCCCGTCGCGGCCGGGTGGCCGTGCGTCAGCGGCGGTAGCCCGCGCCGCTCCGCATCCCGTCCACGCAGCTCGGCCACGCGGCGCTCTGCCCGCCGGGGCCCGGCACGGCGGCGAGGTGCGTGCGCGGCATGAAGGTCGGGTCCTCGCTCGCGAGGTAGACGAGCATCGCGACGAGCGTCGCGTTGTGGCGCAGGTCCTCGGGGACGATCTTGTCGTACGTGTCGCGGTTCGTGTGCCACGTCGTGAGGCCGTAGTCCCACGAGAGCGCGTTGAGGTTGAAGCCCGGCGCCTCGGCGCAGACGAAGCTCACGTGGTCGGTGCCGCCCGACCCCGGCACGCCGACGCCGCCGTAGCGGATCCACTGCGTGAAGTCGCTCGGAAGCGCGGCGAGGTAGCGGCGCAGCACCGTGTCGGCGCCGGTGAAGCCCGACGCGCTCGTGCCGACGACGCGCCCCGTGCCGTTGTCCTGGTTGAAGAGCGCGTGGACCTTCGCGACGATCGCCGGGTTGTCGCGCACGAAGGCGCGCGAGCCGTTGAGCCCCTGCTCCTCGCCGCCCCAATGGCCGGCGAGGATGGTGCGCTTCGGCTGGTAGCCGATCGCCTTGAGGATGCGCATCGCCTCGAGCATCACGATCGTGCCCGTGGCGTTGTCGGTCGCGCCGCTCGAGGCGGTCCACGAGTCCATGTGGGCCGAGAGCATCACGTACTCGCCGGCGGTCTTGCCCTTGCCCTTGATCTCGCCGAAGGTGTTGCTCGCCGGCTGCTCGCCCATCGCCTCGGCCTGCGCGGTGACGCGGAGCCGCGGCCCCTGGTTGCGCTCCGCGAGGCGGAAGACGAGGCCGTAGTCCTCGCACGAGAGGTCGAGCGCGAGGATGCGGAGGTTGGGCGAGCCGAAGATTTTGTTGACGCCCGGGTAGCCGCTGTGCTGGAAGGTGAGCACGCCGAGGGCGCCGGCGGCGGCGAGCTTCTCCTGGAAGGCGTAGTTGCCGCTCCGCACGTTGCGCTCGTTCCACGACTGCCGCAGCGAGTCCTGCCGCGCGCGGAGCGTCTCGAGCGTCTGCGGCGTCCCGTACTCGGCGAGCTGCGGCGTGCTCCGGCAGCTGAGCGCCGGCGCGTTGACGAGCACGAACTTGCCGCGCGCCTGCGCGGCCCACGCGGCGTAGGCCTCGGCGTTCTCGAGGAGCGGGAGGACGACGACGTCGCCCTCGACCGGCTGGCCGTTCGGGGTCGCGGGGCTGAAGGCGAGCGTCATCCCCTCGAGCGAGCGGACGCGGGGTGCCACGAGGTCGATGTGCGACGGGCCGCGGCGCCAGCCGGGGAAGGTGCCGTACTGCGTCGTGCGCGTCGCGATCCCCCACTCGGTGTACTTGCGGCGCAGCCACTCCGCCGCCGACTGGAAGCCGGGCGACGCGGTCAGGCGCGGGCCGATCGAGTCGGTGAGGACCTGCGCGAGGGCGGCGGCCTGCGACCGCTCCATCCCCTCGGCGACGATCTTCAGCAGCGTCGGGTCGGTGACGGGGGTGCGGCGCACGTACTCGGGCCACTCGGCCTGCGGGATCGGCCTGGAGAGCGCCGAGGTGGCGAGCGGGGTCCCGGTGGCGGGGTTCTGCGCGGCGACGAGCGCCGGCGCCGCGAGAGCGGCGGCCGCGGCGACGCGACGGAGGGCGGACGACATCGAGGATCGGTGCGGGAGGGTGATCGGGAGGGGCGCGCGGCCCCGGTGCGACTGCATCCTACGCGCGGTGTCGCGCGGCCGTTACCGGTGCTCGCGGTGCCCGGCGCCGACGGGCGCACGCCCCGGAACGACCGACGGGCCGCCCCCCGCGAGGGGAGCGGCCCGTGGCGGTGGGCCCGTGGGGCGGCCGGGTTAGGCCGTGCGGCGGCGGCGGGCGACGACGCCCATGAGGGCGAGGCCGCTGGCCATGAGGGCGTAGGTGCTGGGCTCGGGGACCGGCGCGAAGGTGACGACGACGTCGTTGTTGTCGAAGTCGGCGTTCCGGCAGGCGGTCGCGATGTTGGCGGTCGCGGTGCAGCCGATGTCCTCCATCCCCATCACGAACGGCGTGAAGTTCGGCGCCGAGATCGGCGAGCCGGCACCGAGGGTGCCAACGTTGGTGAAGAGGGCGAAGTGACGCAGGAACGCGGCGTCGTCCGAGTACACGCGCTGCGTCGTCGCCGCGTTGTTGAGCGAGGCCAGGTCGATCCAGAAGCCCCAGTCGTTCGCGAGCGTGAGCGTGACCGGACCGGTCGCGACGTTCGCCGGGGTCAGGCCGGGGACGATCGTGCGCGTGCCGCCAGTGAGCTCGAAGAGGCCCCACGCGGTGTTGGCGCCGGCGACATCGCCGCCAAGCCGCCCGGCCTGGGTGAACGAGTACGTGCCGCGGCTGAAGACCACCGAGGTGGGCGCGTTCCCGTTCTCGAGGACGTGCGTCATCGGGGCCCCCTGACGCGGGAGCCAGCCTCCCGGGCGCTGCGAACCGCACGACGAAGTCGCCGGCGCGTTGGTGGCGATGAAGCCGATGTTGCAGCCGGCGCCGTCGTTCGAGCGGTTGTTCCAGAAGGCACGCGCGGGAGCGGCTTCCGTCCACGCAGTGTTGCCGGGCGTTTCGATCGTCTGCCACGACTGGGCAGCGGCCGGGGCGGCGCTCGCCGCGAAAGCGGCGACGGCGGCGGTGAGGCGAAGGGAGGTGCGGGCCATGACTGCGACTCCGGGTGACACGTGGGGATCCGAGGTGGACGCCGTCCTACGAGCAACGCGGGTGCCAGACTCGGCCATTGGTCGCAGGACTGGCGAGCGACCCGCCAAGTGCTTTCATCCCAACAGGTTGAGAGACCACGTCGCCAGTCGTGCACGTCCTGTGAATGAAGCAGAGCGACCTCGACAGTGGCGTTGAAGCCACAGCCGAGGCCGCTCGAGTGCGATTCCTGTGGCGCGCGGGCGACGCCCGCGGACCGGTCAGGCGGCCGCGCGCCGCCGACGGGCGACCGCGCCGAGGACGGCGAGCCCAGTCGCCATGAGCGCGTAGGTGCCCGGCTCGGGGACCGGCGCGAAGGTGACGATCACGTCGTTGTTGTCGAAGTCGATGCCGCTGACGCACTCGAAATCCCTACGGACGACGCGGCACCCCTTGTCCTCCATGCCGACCACGAAGTTCTGCCCGACCACCGGGTCGACGAGCGTGCGCTGGTCCAATCCGCCGATCTCACGGAGGATGCTGTTGGAGACGCCGGAGCCGAGAAGGGCGAAGTGTTGCGCGAACTCGATGCTGCGGGAGCGGACGATCCGGTTGTCGTCGCCCGGCAGCATCGCGTCGATGAAGAAGCCCCAACGACGCCCGAACGTCTTCGTCAGGCTGGTGCCCGCCACCTCGGTGTCGATGAACTCGTCGCCCTCGGTCAGCTCGAAGACGCCCCACCGACGATCCATGCCGGCGATGTCGCCGCCGAGGCCGGGCAGCTGCGTGAACGAGTAGGTGCCGGGGGCGAAGAGGAAAGCGCGCGCGGCGAACGGATTGCCACCGAGGAGGCCACCACCGAGGTACTTGTCCGGTGTGCCACCCGTGAACGGGAGCCAGCCGATGGGGCGCTGATTCGCGCAGGGCGCCGCAGGCGTCCCCGCGATGCCGCGAACGACGCCGACGAGGCCGCAATTCGCACCGTCGAGCGACGAGTTGTTGAAGAAGGCACGCCCGGTCGGGTTCAGGACTTGGGCGCTCGTGACCGGTGTGTTGTTCACGGCCGGCAGGTCGACCCACCCCTGTGCGGCGACCGGCGTGGCGAAGACGAGGATGGCGATGGCAGAGGTGAGGCGCGGCAGCATGCAGGTTCTCCGTGACGGATGACGTCGGGTGATGGAGTCACCAGAGCACCCCACATGCCAAGCTCATCCATACGTTCAGGACGAGGTGACTACCGAATCCGCGCCCCGCCTACTGCCGTAGCTTCTTGCCAAATAATGGCTTAGGGAATCTCGCGCGCCACTGGTCTGCTGGGAGCGATGCAACCCCAGCACTGCCACCGAACTCGACTGTTGCGCACGCCCGACACTACCGGCCGAGTTCGCCACAGCTGCCAGAGCGGTCCCGAGGACGTCAGAGCCGCGGACTCAACCCGTCCGCCAGCGACGACTGGTACGCCCGCCACGCCGGCACCAGCCCGATCACCACCCCCGCCGCCAGCGTCGCCGCCACGTATCCCCACTCCGCCGGCGCCGGCCAGCCGAGGGCGAGGTGCACCCCCGTCCGCGCCTCGATGTACCCCGCCAGCGCCGCGATGCCGAGCGTGACGAGCGCGAGCCCCACCAGGCACCCGACGAGCGTCACCATCCCGCTCTCGAGGACGAGGAGCGCGACGATCGTCGCCGGGCGCGCGCCCACCGCGCGCAGCACCGCCATCTCGCGCCGCCGCGCCTCGAGCGACGAGTAGAGCGCCACCAGCATCCCGAGCAGGCCGATCACCACCGTGAACGCCCCCACGAGCCGGAGCCCCCCCTCGACCGCCCCGAGCGTCTTCCACAGCTCGGCCAGCGTCACGCCGGGGATCACCGCCGTGAGCGGCTCTGGGCGATGGTCGTCGATCTCGCGCTTGAGCAGGAGCGTCTCGTAGCGCGTCCGCGTCCCCACGAGGAAGGCCGAGAGCGCACGCGGCTCGTCGGTGAAGCGCATCGCGGGCGGGGGCGTCGCGCCCGGCATCACCGGCGGCGGCTCGGCGCCGGGCATCACGGGGGGCGGCTCGGCGCCGGGCATCACCGGCGGCGGCCCCGCCCCCGGCATCGCCGGCTGCGCCGACGCCTCGCTCTCCTCGTGCATCGCCTCGATCCCGTCGAGCGTCACGAAGAGCGCGCGGTCGAGCGGGGTGAAGGTGCGCGCGAGGATGCCGACGACGCGGAACGGGTGCGCCTCGTGGTCGCCGAGCCCCGCGACGGCGTTGAGGCCGTGCCCCACGACGACGCTGTCGCCCAGCGCGTAGCCGAGCCGCTCGGCCACCTCGCTGCCGAGCACTACCTCGTCGTCGCGCGCCATCGCCGTCCCCTGCGCGAACGCGAGGCGCCCGCTCGAGCGGTAGCGCCAGTGCACGAAGAGGTCGGCGGTCGTGCCGAGGACGCGGAAGCCGCGGTGCGAGTCGCCGATGACGAGGGGGACCGTCCAGCGGATCGCCGGGTGGCGCGCCCACCGCTGGTACGTCTCCCACGAGACGCGCCCCGTCGGCGCGCCGATGCCGAAGACGGCGCCCAGGAGGAGCTGCGTCGTCCCGCCGCGCGCGCCGACGACGAGGTCGGTCCCGCGGATCGTGCCGGTGAAGCTCTCGCGCATCCCGCGACGCGCCTGCTCGACGCCGAGGAGGAGGACGAGCGAGAGCGCGACGGCGGCGACGGTGAGCGCGGTGGTGAGCGGGCGGTTGCGGAGCGAGCGCCACGCGAGCGCGAGGAGGAGGGGCATCGCTCAGGCGGCGTCGCGCCGCGCCGCGCGGTTGAGCGCCGGGAGCTCGAGGCGCTCGTCGAAGAGGGGGGCGAGCGCGGGATCGTGGCTCACGAAGAGGAGCGTCGCCCCCGCGTCGCGGACGCTCGCGAAGAGGAGGCGGAGGAAGCCCTCGCGACGGTCCGCGTCGAGCGAGGAGGTCGGCTCGTCGCAGATCACGAGCTCCGGCGCGGCGATGAGCGCGCGCGCCGCGGCGACGCGCTGCTGCTGGCCGACGCTGAGCGCGGTCGCGGGGCGGTCGAGCAGGTCGGCGATGTCGAGGCGCGCGGCGACGTCGCGCACGGCGGCGTCGAGCGGCACGGCGCCGAGCCGTGCGCGGCGCGCGGCGTCGAGGCGGCACGGGAGCGCGATGTTGTCGGCCGCGCTCAGGTACGGGATCAGGTTGAACTGCTGGAAGACGTAGCCGACGTGCGCGGCGCGGAAGGCGTCGCGGCGCGCACCGCTCAACGTCCCGAGGTCGGTGCCGAGGACGCGCACCGTCCCGGCGGTCGCGCGGAGGACGCCGGCGAGGAGGCCGAGGAGCGTCGTCTTGCCGCAGCCGGAGGGGCCGTGGACGAAGACGGTGCGGCCGCGCGCGACGACGAGCGACGGGATGTCGAGCACGAGCGGCCCGCCGGGATAGGCGAACCGCACGTCGGTGCAGGCGACCGCCTCGCCGGCGGTCACTTCTTCTGGTAGGGGCTGACCTTCAGGCCCTTGATCTGGAAGCCGGCGGTGCCGTAGAGCGACTCGACGAGGTCGATGCTGAGCTTCCCCTCGAGCCAGACGGCCTCGAAGAGGTCGAGGCGGATCTTCTGCTTGCCGTCCATCTCGACGAGCACCATCTGGTTGGGCGGCGGCGGCGGCGTGTGGATGCAGGCGCCGTAGTACGGCACGAGGAGGAACTCGGCGTCCTCCTGCGTCGCGTCGTCGAGGGGGACGACGTAGCCGGCGATGCGGACGACCTGCCCGTTGAGCGCCTTGAGCGCCGGGGCGACGGCGCCGGTCTGCGGATTGAGGCCACCCAGGGTGCGCCAGTCGATCGTGACCGGCTCGGCGACGGCGGCCACGGGGGCCGGGACGACCGACGGCGCCCCCGCGAGCGACCACGGATCGCGGAGCGCGGGGTCGAGGCGGGGCGACGCGGCGAGGGCGACGCCGAGGAGGGCGGAGGCGGCGAGAGACGGCATGGTGGCGACGGAGGCGGCGGGACGTCGTCCTATTGTACGCGCGACGGGTGCCAAAGTTGGAGTCGGCCGGCGGGCGTCGTGGCCGTGTGGCAAACGCCCGTTCCCGCGCGCCTTCTGGCGGCCCCGGCCGTTACCTGTCCGTCAGTCGTGCGTCCAGCCGGTGCGGCCGACGACGCAGGGGCCGGTGACGCACCACACATCGCCGGGACCACCCACGCGCGCATGGCCCGTAGCTCCGCCAATCTCGTGACTCCCCCGCGGGTGCTGGGCGCCAGCGAGTCGGCGCACGACCGGGACCTGCTGCTCTGGGGGCGCCTCGCGGTCCTGTACACGATCGGCGCGGCGCTCTTCATGCTGCACGACGCGCCATCCGGGGCGCTGACGGCGCTCCTCGTGCCGCCCGCGGCCGCCACGGCCTTCATCGCGTCCGCCACCGCGCGCCGTTCGGCCGACCCGCGCGCCGCGCGCGCGTGGCGCGTCATCGCGGCGGCGATGATCGTGCAGGCGGCGATCGACACCGTCTGGACCTTCTTCGAGCTGCGGCTCGGCATGGTCCCCGCCGGCGCGAGCGCGCTCCGCTCGGCGCTCTGCTGGCCGCTCCTGCTCGCGGGGACCGTCTGGTTCCCGCGCGGCCGCCGCTCCGCCGGCGACGCGGCGCGCTTCGCGCTCGACGCGGGGATCGCGATCGGGTCGGTGCTGATGGTGTCGTGGCACTTCGTGCTCCGCCCGATGATCGCCGACCTCGACGTCGGCGCCGCCGGCGACCCGCTGACCTTCGTCGCGGCGACGCTCGACGTCGTGGGGCTCGTCACCGCCGTCTCGCTCATCCTCCAGGAGCCCGGCCCCACGCTGCGCCGCAGCACCTGGTGGCTCGCGATGGCGCTGCTGCTGGCGTTCATCGCGGCCAACGCCTCGAGCGCGCTCGCGCACCAGCTGGGCTACTCGGTCGACGAGATCTCGACCGTCGCGCGCCTCGCGGGTGCGCTGATGCTCCTCTTCGCCGCCCAGTGCGGCCACACCGACGCCCTCGTCCCCCTCGAGGCGTCGCGGCTGCGCGCGCGCTTCAGCGTCCTGCCGTACGTCGCGCTCCTCCTCGGCTACGGTCTCCTCTTCGCCGTCGCGGCGGACGGCGACGCGGGGACGCGGCAGCTGGTCGGCGTCGCGGCCGTGGTGCTCGTCTTCCTCGTCGCGCGGCAGGTGCTGGCGGTGCGCGAGAACACGCGCCTCCGGCTGGCGAAGATCGCCAAGGAGACGGAGACGCGCTTCCAGTCGCTGATCCGGCACGCCTCGGACCTTTTCCTGATCGTCGAGCCGGACGCCCACCTGCGCTTCGTGAGCCCGGCGTCGCGCCGGCTCTTCGGCGCCGCCCCCGACGTGCTGCTCGGGACCTCGCTCTACGAGCTCGTCGCCCCCGACGACCGGCCGGTGCTCGACGCGCTCTTCCAGCAGGTGCTCCGCTCGACGGCGCTCGGGACCGCCCCCGTCGCCACCGTCCGGATGCGCGGGCGCGAGGGGAGCTGGATCCGCACCGAGATCATGGCGACGAACCTCGTCAAGGATCCCACGGTGCGCGGGCTCGTGATGACGGTGCGCGACGTCACCGAGCGCGCGATCCTCGAGGAGCACCTGCGCCACCAGGCGCTGCACGACCCGCTCACCGGCCTTGCCAACCGCGCGCTCTTCCGCGACCGCGTCACGCACGCCCTCGCGCGCGCGCACCGCAGCCGCGAGCGCATCGCCGTCGTCTTCCTCGACCTCGACGACTTCAAGGAGATCAACGACTCGCTCGGCCACGCGGCGGGCGACGCGGTGATCATCCAGATGGGGAGCCGGCTCCGCACGACGCTCCGCGAGTCGGACACGGCGGCGCGCCTCGGCGGCGACGAGTTCGCGATCCTGCTCGAGAGCGTGCGCGACGAGCGCGAGCTGCTCGAGATCACGCAGCGCCTGAGCGACGCGCTCGCGCGCCCGATGCTCGTCGAGGGGCGCGAGGTCGACCTGCGCGCGTCGATCGGCATCGCGGAGGTGCAGCCGGGCGACAGCGCCGAGGACCTGCTCCGCAACGCCGACGTCGCGATGTACCACGCGAAGTCGCAGGGGAAGGCGTGCATCGTCCTCTTCGAGGGGGGCATGCACACGGCGGTGCTCTCGCGCCTCGAGCTGCAGGGGGACCTCAAGCGCGCCGTCGAGCGCGACGAGCTGGTGCTCGCCTACCAGCCGATCGTCGAGCTGGCGACGGGGCGCGTCGTCGGCGCCGAGGCGCTGCTGCGCTGGCGCCATCCGCAGCGGGGGCTCGTCTCGCCCACCGACTTCATCCCGCTCGCCGAGGAGACGGGGCTCATCGTCCCCATCGGGCGCTGGGTGCTGCGCCGCGCCTGCACCGAGGCGGCGCAGTGGCCCGTCCCGCCGGGGCGCTCGCCGATCACCGTCACCGTCAACCTCTCGGCGCGCCAGCTCGTCGAGGAGGGGCTGCTCGCCGACGTCGCCGCCGCGCTCTCGGCGAGCGGGCTGCCGGGGCACCGCCTCGTCCTCGAGCTGACCGAGAGCACCCTCGTCACGCGCGAGGCGGTGATGCGCGAGCGGCTGCACGAGCTCAAGGCGCTCGGCGTGCGCCTCGCCGTCGACGACTTCGGCACCGGGCTTTCGTCGCTCGCGTCGCTCAGCGAGTACCCGCTCGACGTGCTCAAGGTGGACAAGCGCTTCGTGCGCGGGCTCGACGAGGGCGACGCGGGGCGCGCGCTCGCGCGCGCCGTCGTCTCGCTCGGCAAGGCGCTGCGGTTGCAGGTGGTGGCCGAGGGGATCGAGTCGCGCGACCAGGAGTGGGACCTGCGCCGCCTCGGCTGCGAGTTCGGGCAGGGCTTCCTCTACGCCGCGCCGCTCGCGAGCGACGCGATCGAGACGCTCCTCGCGCTCGGCGAGGTCGACGCGCCGCGCCCGCTCGCGGCCCCTGCGGCGACGACGGCGCGCCCGACGCCCGACTTCCTGCACGAGGCGGCGCCCGTGCCGGCCCCGCCGGTCGCGGAGCGCGCGGTGGTGCACACGGACCTCGAGAGTGCGCTGGCGTGGGCCGAGGCGTACGCGCAGGCGCCCGACGCGCCGCCCGCAGCGCCCGCACCGCCCGCAGCGACGGCGCCCCCCGCGTCGCCCGCTGCACCCGACGCCGCCGGACCGGGCCCGGACGGCGATCGCCCGCCGCTCCGCCTCGTGTCGTGATGCGGCCGGCGGCGGTCGCGTCCCTCCCCGAGCTCTGGGCCGACGGTCGCTTCGACGACGCGCTCGCGCAGCTCGACGACGCGATCCGCGCGACGCCCGACGACGGCGCGCTCCACGCGTGGCGCGCGCTGACGCTCGTCGAGCTGCGGCGCCTCGACGACGCGGCGCGGGCGGCCGCGCGGGCCGAGGCGCTCGCCCCCGCCGACCGGCTCGTGCGCCTCGTCTGCGGCGACGTCGCGCTCCACCGCGGCGACGCGGCGACGGTCGACCGGCAGG
>ERZ1066123.216-NODE-216-length-46130-cov-8.423028_pt1 | contig 46130 bp, 24 predicted proteins | sample MGYA00382770_ERZ1066123 | MGnify/ENA primary metagenome ERZ1066123 (study PRJEB33369, sample SAMEA5778353) | biofilm metagenome | biome: Industrial cooling water; feature: Water cooling tower basin; material: Biofilm | place: United Arab Emirates | collected...
CAGCTCCAGCTCCAGCTCCAGCTCCAGCTCCAGCTCCAGCTCCAGCTCCAGCTCCTCCAGTACAACCGACGCGCATCACCGCGGATATTGCAAAAGTGTCTCTGAAGCGTATTTTGAAAGCAGAATGGCAGAAATACATTGGACCTGAAAACAAGAACGCCCGGTCGTCTTTTGCTGTTCGGCAGTTCAAGATGAACACTTCTCCATCAGGTCAACAGTATTATGAACAGACATCCACCCCCCGAATCAGAAAAAATGTCTTGGCTTATTTCGGTGGTAATAATGATCGCGAGTTGCGCAAACGAGCGATTGGAACTTATGTAGGATTCGAGTTGGGGAAGCTAGTATCTACAGAATCTCTAACACAACAAGAGGATTGGGAATTTGATGGCGGACGTGACATGATAGACTTGAATCCGAACATCGACAACGACGACAACACACAAGTGTTTCTGGCTTCATACGAAGGAGACTCTGATCCTGTGGGATTAGTGGTGTTTAAGCCTTTTTTCCCTTCACGCTGGAAACGGACACAGCTACTTCACTGGGCGGCGCGAATTTCCCCTTCGACACCAACCAGCAAGCTTGAAGGTTACACATACGGCACAACAGCAACACGTAACACAAAAAAGAAAATCGAGTCAGTGACTATGAACAACCCTTGGAGACTCACTGAACTCAAAAGCGTCAATGCTTCCGAGCGCTATAAGGGATTGGGATCGATCATTGTGAAAATGGCTCTGGAATCCATTACTAAGAACCAATCACTTTTGATACAGCGCGTCATCCTCGAAGTCAAACGATTCAGTGATGCTTATTCACCGACAAACAGTGTTATTAAACAATGGATCGGTGATGATACAAAGAGTCAAGGAGACACTCCCAAGAAGATCTTACCTTGGTCGCCGGGAGGCAGGGCAAAGTTGATCACATTCGACGATGTCTACTCAGAGAAGCAAATTCACGCAAAAATCGAATCTGTTACCGCGTTATCCAGGCTCTACGCATCACTCGGTTTTGAGAGGATAACACTTGATGTCACGCAAGATCAAGAGGAAAAACGATTCGAAAAGTACATCGCCAATCCTGGTGTTGATGATGTTCCGTATACCCCACGCGAAATCGCGCAACCCGATGGCACGTTCAAAACCCCGCCGTCAATTGAGAATGGCACAATCATCATGGCTTTCACGGGCTTCAAACCCAGTACAGTTATAAAATCTGATAACGTACTTGTGAAGGAATCCATCCAAGGCGATCACACTGAAAGTACGCTTATCGCTTCAGATATTACCGACGAGTGGGGCATCGGTGACGCACTTGATAGCTCTGACACTGATAGCCATCAAACGCCAACCCGTCAAGAGTTGGAAGATTACTTTAACACTCTGGAGTCACATCAACCAGGCACACAGAGCGCAACTGTCATATCTTCGGCCCCAAACTCAGTCAGCAATGTCACAGCTCATACAGAAAACAGCGGCATGACTGTGGCATCCTCTGACAATACCGTCGACTTTATCGTATTCGGAGACGCTGCTGATAATAATGCACAACAGCCCGCACCTGCTGCCGGTGCTCCGTCGGAAGCAGACCGTCGTCAGACTATCGAGGACTCTGTATACAGCTGGGGACTCGAGGATAATTGATCGTTACCATCACAACAAAAAAACATTCTATGTCTTCTTTATTGTCTGTCATTTCAATAAACACATTTATCTACAACAATCTCTGCGCGATATGGCTGATTGTCCATAGGATTAAGGTAATAGCCATGGATGGATACACCTTCTTCATCTGTTTCTAATCCAGTGGGGATGGAAAAATCGGCTTTGCCGCCATTAAGGTAATAATTGACGGTCCAGCAGAGGCGGGCCACAAACGCACGTAAGTTTTCAGGAGGATGCTGATTGAACTGCTTATTGTTGGTGCGTATATAGTGAGCTACGGCTTCAAAGTCATCATCGGGTACATTCGTGCGCGATACTTTGAAGCGATCGCGGTAGGCCAAGGAGAGGAACTTTGAAAAGTGATCGTAAATCACTCGATAATATATTACACGGTGGCCGTCGTGAAATTCTTCACAACCAGCTCTGCGTGACATTTTCTCGCTGGCAAAAAGAGGCCCAATTCGTTGGGCATTCTCAATATATACACGGCACAATCGGTCGAACGTGACACCGCCAAGGGACTTGTTGTAATCACAACCACGTACGAAACAGAGTGTTGCAAACAGCTCAATAGGATCATCCTTAAGATCCTTGAAAGCGGCAATCTGGACCTTGTAGAATAACGCATATAGATCTGCGTAGAGGCGATTCACGTCAACGTACTCGGTTTCGATCTGGCATACTCTTCTTCCGCCTCGTCCGCGCTTATTTACACCAGCTTGCTTCGCCTGTTGTTCGGCCGCTTGTTCTGCAGCAAGAGCTTCTTCACCGAATTCTTCCTCAATCAGAGACCGACCATTGGAATTTGTCGGCATTACGTTAGAGCGCTGAGCGTGGAAAGGCATTACATTAGAAAATGGATTTTCCACATCAGCGATGCTGTCCGGTTTCTTGCTTCGGATTCTTTTGATATAGAATCTACCAGGGCAAGCGTTCCCGTCACGTTGTAGCGCGCAGCGGATTCTATCACGAGTGAGCGCTAAGCTGGTAAGAAGCAGGTCACAGTCTTTGCTGATGAGGAGAGTGTTGAACTCCCAAAAGTGGAGAATCCATGAATTGATAGAGATATCAGCCTCGATACTGGGGAAGTAAGCAGCACCTTGGTGAGACTTGTAGGGAGCTATTTCGATGTGGTATTGCGGCGGTCTTTCAGTGTTGAAGAACTGAGCTTTCTGATGTGCTGATGCTTCACTATCATTTGCTTCGGGTTTCATAGGTACACCAGAGCCTTCCGTTTCTGCGTCGTATTGAGGCATCTTGCTCACACACCAGGGTGTGTCCATAAACTTGCCATTGATATAGCCGCCGTCAATAATGCATCTTGCACCCACAGGGAAAAACCTATTGTGCACAAAGTATTCCGATATGTACCAGGTAAGAAACTCGTACAGTTCCGCTTTGGCCTGATTGTCGGCCCAGATATCATCCCAATTGTTGCGAATACGCTTGTCAACACCAAAGATCGACTCGCCTGGCATCAAACCGTCACGGCGAATCTTTCGCACTGGTTTGTCCTTATAACGTTTCTCGCGGTACAGGATCTGTTTGATTTTCGGTGTTTTGCCAATGTGGTCAAAAACCACGATGACAGTACGGATTTTGGTGCGTGCATATATCTTTGCAATCATACGGCACACTAGTTCTGCGACTTGCCCCCAGTATATAATGGGCTCACGACCATTTTCACCGGTCATCGTAGCGGCTTCCACGCTCTTGCCTGCCGCTCCTCCTTCTTCATTGTTATTTTCGTCTTCTCCTTCTTTCTCTCCCTGTTCTTCATTGTTATCAGCAGTGTCGGATTCTCCTTTCTGGCGTTTGACGCCCGATTGATCGGCTATACCGGTTTCTTCACCTTCAACGCTCATAGTGATGCCACGAACCGAGCCGTTGAAATCCAGTATAGCTACATCACATGGACGTAAATCTGGGTAGACATTCTTTGTGCGATCCTCTGGTGGTATATTTGGTAGTTCTTCTGGAAGCGGGCCTCTGGGAAAGAATGCATAGGGAAATAAAAGGCGAAGAATTTTTCCAATAGGTGTGGAGTCGCCAAGTCCCATGGATAATGGTATGTTTCAACTTCTTCTTGTCTCAAAGAAATAAATATATTTGCTTTTTTGTTTACAGCAGAAGATAAAAAAAAACAGCAAAAAAAAAACCACAAAGCCGGGATTGTCAGCGCTTCTGCGGCCGAGCGGAAAGGTGAAAATGACTTGCTTTTCCTTTTCGGGTGGGGTCGAGAACGCCGCCGAGTGACACAAAAGCTCACCAAAGAAAGTGTTGCAAATTAGGTATAATAGGTTTTTTCTTGGAATTATTTCTTTCTGTTTCCATGGAGAGTGTTGTTGCTGGATGGGACTGATCCTCTAGGCTCGCTGTAATATCGTAATATATGTCGTTAGCTGTTTCGTTTTCTGTAAATTCATCGCGCCAGAAGGGTTTTACAGATTCTGATTCTTCATTCATGTGATCAGCGTTATTCATGTCTAGAGGATTGGCTCGGATCAAATGAAGCTCCTGGTTGTTTGCGATAGTAGAACCTTTTACCAATGCTTCATATTCCTCATTAGAAAAGTGCCGGTCTTCTATGGGCAGAACTTGGTTTTCTTCTAGGGGTGGCTCTTTACTGAAACCGAGCACACATGCTACAAGCCATGTTCTTGCGAGTGCATGAATGCGGTCACGCCAGAAGGTAAATATCGTAAATGCAGCAAAAAGTGCTACCAGTATGCCTACTAAGGCGCCAATTACTAGATGGTGTATTTTGTAATTACCACTGTACCACAGGATAACCAGAGTACCAATAGAAATGACTATTCCGCGAATCATAAAAAACCAAGAAAATTGGAAATCAAAAGCATAGCGATACACGAAGGAAAGAACCAGGTGATGATAGAGAAATTGCGCTTCTGGGCTTGGGTTAGCGAAGCCGTCTTTACAAAAAGTATTTGGAGGCAGTTCTGCAATCTGTTCCAGTAATATGGAACTCACGTAGAGTCCAATCCACCAGCTCGAAGAGAAGAACTGGAGGTAGAGATTGCGTTTGGCAAAAGAATAGAACGCTATACCAAACCATAGACTGATGGCAATCGCAAGTGCTGTGTTCTTTAGAAATAGTCCGAATAATCCTCCAGTATAACAAGTACGAAAGATATCGACCGCTACACCGTTAGAAGCTACAGTGGAAGAATTAAGGCCGCTCATGTGTGGTTACAAAAAAAAAGGCAGGGCCTATAGTAGCTAAAATGTATTTATCGCGCACCAACACACTTTTAAGCAAAAACAAAGAAGTATATCTTTAATAGTTAATCAAGAGGGATCTATTAGGAGATAAATCAAAAAATACTTTGTGTTAAGGAAAAAAAAACCAGGCGCCATGTGGTCGAGTAGCGCGAATTCCGCGCTATTGCTTTCGGCCTTTGTGTTCGTATTTTTATCGGTCCTTGTTGGATCAGTCTCAGCACGTTCTGGTGTTGCTGCTACAACACAACCACCTCGTATATTAAAGCCACTTGGAGTAGAATGTGCACACAGTTCAGAGTGTAACAGTACCTTTTGCGCGGATGGTTTCTGCTGTAACTCGGCTTGCAGCAACGCATGCCAAGTATGCGGAGTCGATGGCTTATGCACAAGTGCGCAGCTCGGTACCGACCCTCGTGGTCTCTGTGACGACAGGAACCCTTGCAACGGAAAAGAAGTTTGCAACAGCAACGGAAAATGTGAGATAATCGACTGGAGCACTGTAGAGCAGCCATGCGCTTCAGATAGCGAAAACCTTAAACAGACCTGCAGCGAGGGCATTTGCGATCCCATTCTCAAGAGCTGCCGAGCTTATGCTGATCCTACGCTGGGTACTGTTTGTGGCCTCACATCCACTGGCAGTTGCACACTCGGAAAACGCGCTTGTAATTCTTTTACCGGGATTGCCTATTGCAATCACAGCATCAGCCCTGCTCTTGAAGGGCCGAATATGAGAGACGATGATTGCGATGGAATTATTGACAACAATACACCAGTCGCTTGCAGCACGTCATCCGATTGTCAAGACTCTACCTTTTGCATGCAGTCTCAGTGCACAGGAGGTTATTGTCAGTACGTGCCACGTAACGTTGGCCAAGATTGCCCTTCTCGTGATAGTCCTTGTCTGGCACCCTTCAAATGTAGCGAAGACGGTCGTTGCCAAAGCGTTAACCGTGTTTCTTGTGGTGTAGATAACATTGAAGCCTCTCACGCAAGCAGCGCCGCTGTATCAGCTGAAACAGTGAATACCAACGTCAGCCCAGTGTTGGTGACTCACGTTGATCGTCGCTGTCTTATCACTACCTGTAAAGACGACCTTTGTGTCCAGCTGCCCAGCAACGGCAGCTGCGATGATGGCGATCCATGCACCGTCAACGATGCGTGTGTATTCAATAGCAACCGCACACGTAATTCTCCCAATGTGGAGCAGCATTATTACACCTGTCAAGGCACGAAACTGAGCTGCAATGACGGAAATCCGTGCACAGTAGATGCTTGCCTGCCCCAGGGACCCAATAACTACTTGTGTACCAGCACTCCCGCGCCAATGAACACGATATGCCATCAAACTGGGAAATGCAGCCGAGAGGGAGTTTGCTATGGAGGCTTGTGGTGGGACTCTTCGCGTGTAGCATCATCATCGGATGGTGTAGGCATCGATGTTGCCACTAACGGCGCGTCGTCAGATCCAGCTGGCAAACAAAGCCATAACAGCGGCGCTATAATTGCTCTCGCGATCGGCATTCCTATCTTCATTATTTTTGTTGCTGCAATGATATTCGTTGTGGTGGTTCTGGTGCGTGGCAACTCTGTCTCGCATAAGGCTGACTAACTCTGATTAAAAACAATAAACACAAAAAAAAATAAATGTAAAAAATGATATATTTGGAATTTGTGCATTTTCATTAAAAAAAATGTAGGAAGGTACAATAAAATCCTAATCGATGAGCCCCGTATACAATCGGCAGTTGTTAGCAGCAGCAGCAGCAGCAGCAGCAGCCTTCTCCTTTTCCTTCTTTTCTTTTTCTTCTTTTTCTTTCTTCTCTTTCTGCTTCTTGAGCTTTTTCTCGTTCTCTAATTTGTACTTCTTGAGCGCAGAACGATAGGCGAGGAAGCTAGCTAGTAATCCAACAGGCCATCCAAAAGGCCGGAATAGCCAGCCGCAAATAATTGCTACGCATCCAGCAGCACCGTGTCCCTCGTCTACTATCGCGTATTTTGCACCCACGTAAAACTGAGCACATGCATCAAGCAGCCGAAAACAAAAGGGACTTTCGGCAGCAAGTTCGTTTACCATGCGCTCCAAATCTTGTTCTTTTTCTTCGGAATTATCCTGCTTCTCGACATTGCTCTGAGTTTTCTTGGTGTTATTACAAATTTCCCGTAGAGCTTTCTTTAGGTTTGAATCTCTGAGTAGCACCCAAGCATAGAACACACAAGCGAAGATAAGACACCCGCTCATAATCAGCAACGAGCCGATTACGAACGCGCTCGAGTGGATACTGTAGCAATTCGCATGGGGCTCCTTCATTATGTGATCCATCCAAATAGTATCCCTGTCCCCTTCAAAGCCCGTGAATGGTAGTCCACAACGTCCTTCACTGACAAGCCCTTTGATGACGAGATCAAAGGTTAATTTGTATCCTCCTTTGTAAGCGGCAATCACCCAGAATCTGAGAACAGCAAACGCGACTTTGACCACAGGGTGTACCAAATGAAGCAATATTCCAATAACAGCTAGCGCAACAGCGAGAGCAAAAGCTAATAAAATCCCCAGAACCTGCACAAAGAGCCAAGTTGTGCCAAGTAGTAAAGTAGCAAGACGTCCCACCACTGAAACCGCAATGAAAACCGAAAAGAATGCAACATATGGGCGTTGCTGCGCAAGGCGTTGAAGATTTTCATATACGGCGCTGCATGCGTCCCAGTATCGTCCTTCATTCCAAGCTCTTGCGGGTGGCTGTGCATCTAGAATGGCTTTCAATCGATCAAATGTGCAGAACATGATCTGATCGCCCAAGTTGGGGGCAGAAGCAAACGAAGGTGTAGGTGCATTTACAGGCGCATTAAAAAGTACAGGAGTAGAATTTGCAGATGGCAGCTGAGATGTAACTAAATTTTTAGGTTTCTCAGACTCGTCGTGAGTAGGGCTAGATTGTTGGCTTTTTGACTTGTCGGCAGATGATTTTTGATTTTGTTCTACGCTTGTATCAACCTCACGAAAGCGTATACGACGAGCTATGGGGTTGTAGAATTTTGGCGAGAACATGGTATATTTGTTGTCGACTTTTTCCTTGTTCTCCATGTCTACTTTGTATTCCCATCCACCATAATAGATTTTGTCTCTAGGATCAGGAAGGGGCAGAATTTCGGTCTCACTTGGCAATCTGTCGAAAATTGGCCGGGTTTGTGTTAGCCATAGATACTGTTTCGTATCGAATGCGCGGCAAGACAGCTCAAAATAATAATGACCAAAACGGTTCATTTCTTGTTGCTGCAGCGGAATTGCAAACGTAACATGGCAATTATCACAATACAACTCGGTGTATAGGGTTTCCAAATATTCTCTCAGTTGTTCCCGAAGGCTTGTTGGTACGTATCCAACGTAACCTTTTTCTTTTTCATTAGAAATTTTGCGCTCTGTCGCTCGGGATGCCGCCATCGAGGAAACTATAAGCTTTTCTTTTTTTCTCGAAAGGTGTGGCTTGGGTGAAATAGGAACAAAACAATTCACGAATACTCAGCCACGTGGCAGCGCTCTTATAAACAAATAAAAGCCCAAATTAGTCATCAACACAACGTTCCCTATTAGGGTATTTACCGTTCCCATGGATTAGGTTTTTTTGTTCTTTGCTTTAAGATTAGCGTGCGCTAGATGGCGCTTATTGATCTACTAAGGAAAACTGGTTTGTTTGGAGATAACATTTAGGGGACTACGAAAAACCGTTTATTAATTCTAAAGCTATCAGAGGCCTTTTTTTTTCCCTAGTTACAAAGTAGGAAAATTCAATTGTAAAAAAAAAAGAAACAAAAGAGCACTTTCTAACATACTGAATATAGTACCACATCCATGGCTATCACGGGCAGTGAATTAGCCAATTTCATTCTGGGTGGTGTTGCGTTCGGTCTCGGAACTGTTCTGTTTGTTGTTCTTGCGGTGCTATTCCGTGACAATAACAGCCGCAGAGCGCTCACTGCCTCACTTGCTACCGTATGCGCACTGTTAGCCTTCCACTTTGGATGGATGCTTCAATTCCCTCAGCCCTACGCTTCACGAGAGGGCGATTCAGTGATTGTGACCCCTGACTTTTGGTTCACTATGATCTGGGCTGGTCCTCTGATGGGCTTTGCTGTATCGCTTTACCTTGCGACTCGCGCCGAGTGGGCTATTCTACTCACCGGACTGCTCCTTGCTTCTCCCACTTCATTCTTCTTTGCGACCAAGACTGGAGAAGGCGCACGCTATTATCTGTTCTTTATCGGTCTGATGACCTGGTTCACCAGTCTTCTGGTAGCGTTCTTTGCCAACCGCCGCACTCGCGATCGCTGGAGCGTTCTTTTATTCACGTTTTACCTTTTGTGCCCGCCGCTACTTGCTGCTGGATGGCTGCTCGGCCACGCTGGAACGCGCACGATTGATTACGATTCAGAGATTTGGTTCTACTGGGCTGGATCGATCCTCATCTTCTTAGTGTTCCCCATTGTCATGGCATTCACCCAAGGCGAAGAGTCTCTTTTCAACGATCTGCGTAACATGGTCAAGAGCGACAAACAAAGGAACAACAGCAGCGATGTCGAAAAGGCTCAGCAGCAACAACCCCTGCTTGAGAACACTGCAGATCAACCTGCTGGTCCAACGGCGCAATCTTCGATGTATGCTAATGCATACAGCGGCTACTATGGTGGAAATTGAACGCTGTATTCAATTAAAAAAAATATTAAAACACACAAAGCTAAGTTTTTGCATTTTTATGTTAGTAGTGATCGGAATACCATCAAAAGTTTGTGTTTAAGCAAGGTATCATTATAGTAACTTATCAGTTAGTGCTCTTTTTAGCGGGGATAAAAATGGCCACACCCGAGAAACTGCAAGAATCTCCGTTGAAGATCGCGGCAAGTCCCGTAGTTTTATTACAACCTGATGAGGCCTCACCAAGTTTACTACCAAAACCCACATCAAAAATTACTCCTAGTGGTAGTGTTGTAAGTTCTCCTCTGAAAAGCAGCATACGAAAGAAACGCAAAAAGCTTCGAAAGCGTCGTACGAAGGGCGCTAATCTTGGGCGTCATGCAATACTCAGGAAACAACGCTCTGACAGAGAACTCCAGGCAACTTTTCTACTACAGAATGTTCTCATTAAGTTGCGTAAAGGATCTTCGCTCGTTCCCACTGAACTTTCTCTTTTGAAAGCGCTCACATGTAACGCTTATCTGCGAGAACGTCGGTATCTACGTCTTAACGTCACTGAATCAGAGCAACAACATATAGCTGCTCTAACTCAGGAAGCACCCTCTTTGAATCCAGACTACCTGTTTACGAATCGCGTTTATTCTCAGTATCTTAAGGAGCTCAAACAACGCGAAGCTCGCTTGCAAGATTTCCTTAACGAGGGTCTGGAAGTGCTGCGCAGCACCTGCGAAGCCATAGAGCAACGCGATGAAACCGGTCGTGCAAAGGGCTTGTCAGAGTCACTAATGAAGGCTCTCAATGATCGCGGTGTCATTGGCAATGACGTGTTCAATTTTGCTGATTCACCAGATGGTTTACATCCACGCTCTGAAGAGTTGATAGCAAACGAAAAACTCTTGCGGGACATCCTTCAGATCCATGGACCTGCAGCTTCACCTCAAACAGCGCTTGATATTGAAGTGGATTCACTGAAAGAGAGTGCTAATCAGGCGGCATTCATGGTCTATAACCAAGCCGTTCAGGACTACTACAATAACTTCCCTGTGTACGCGCGCTGGGATGCCTACCAACTCGAGAGCGTTCGTACTGCCCGTTGTCTTGCTGCGCATATGCTCGATAAGAACAAAGTTTCGATACAAGATTTTGAAGAGGTGTTCACGGAAGTAGATCGTGAACGCGAAAAATTATGGGATGAAATTACAAAGCCGCTACCAACTGTTTCTGTTGCAGACCAGGAACAGGCGTTTTATGAGCGCGCTGAAAAGCAACCAGAGTTTAGCGAAACGTTTGATGAGGAAGATACAGACGCTGATGATTCGTATGAATCTATCGCAGCTTCGACGGGTGGCGTTGTCCCCGATCTTGGGGGAGAAGACCGCTCTTCCAGACGCACCGCTCGTGGTCGTACCCAGCAACAAGATCCTGCTCCGTCGAGGCGCACTGGACCTATATTGTCTCCACGAAGACAAGTAAATGTGATGCGCGAAACATCGGCAGCTTTCTCAAGTGGTTTAGCCCCAAATCCACAAGAACGCAATGACGCAGCAGCAATGTATAGAATGCAGGGCGTTCCTACTGGCTCGTACGGCAATTCCTATGATCAACTTCAGCGCATGCAAGAACACGCGTCGAACACAGCCGGTAGCGCTGTAGAACATTGGTCCGTTCTTGGAATGTTTCAGTCGAACATGCTCGGAAGGTTAATGCAGGCTTTGGTCGAATCTTGGCGCGCGCTCTTCACATGGAACGTTACTTATCGAGGAGAGGTACCTGGTAGTGGAAATCGCAGCGGCCTCTCGAAGAACGCCAGCAAGAAAGAGCGCTTCAGATCCGTTATGAGCATTGTCATGGGCGACCCTGACGGACTTGGCATCACTGAAAAACTCAGAGAGTTGATCAAAACTAAAAACTACAAAACCAAGGATATTGTAGAAGTTTTCCTACGTGAACGCGATGCAAATGGCACTGCGAATATGCAGCGTTTCATGGAGGCTATCGAAGCACTTTCAGAAGAGGAAACCATTCAAAAGGAACTTGAACAATACGAAGCCTACAGCAAAAAGGTAGCCGAAGATGCTGTTAGAGGTATTGATCCGGGTCCGTCTCTACCTGACCCGAGACAAGTTCATGCGGCAAAACTGGATATCATCAGACGCTATGCAGCTTTGAATGATATCACAACCGCTGAGCAAGAATACGCAGAAAGTGGAGGCGTAATCTCGGGAGTGCTTCTGCAAGCTCGCAGGTTCTTTGACAGCAAATTTTGGTCTATTCTCGTGGGCATCGTTGTTAGTATCTCTTTGTCCATATACACTCGAACCATAGTGGCTTACAATCCATTGCCCAGTGAACAAGTCAGCGAGCAAAAGAAGCGCGAGATCAAGAAACACTTTGAAGTGTTTACCAAGGTCAAATCAGACCTGCCCGAAAAGGACACTGCATCAGAAACAATCGAGGCCCAGCGTTCCTACTTTGAACATAAGAAACGCTGTAACAAGGAAATTGCTTCTGATAGAAAGAAGTTTTTTCAACACGACGGCGAATCGGATCAGCCTGTTGCAGAGGCAGTACGCGCTTCATGTGCTGTTCGCGCAGGAATCAATGCCAAGCCTATTTATGTCACAAAGGATCAGCGCGAGAATGCCGCTAATATGTTTATAAATTCCATGAACGCGAAGGGTCAGGAGTACCAGTCTTACATTACAGGCTCGACGCAACAGAGCACAGACTTTAACAGTGGTCAAGTGGAGGTCGTCAGCATCAACGCAGAGGACCTAGTAGCTGCTACACCTATCCAACGCGATGGAGATAAAGAGGATGGTGTGTTCTTTAAAATCGAAGCGCGAGACGTTAAATCTGCAAATGTAAAAGGCGAAATAGTGACCGAACCCACAATCACTCAACAGACAGCTACAACAAGTCGGCGTGATGGTATAGCAGCGTTCCTGGAAATTTCTGAAGATCAGCGTCAGAAAATCATCAACGATCTAGAAACAACTGTAGCGTCGAAAAATACGCCACTACGCACGTTCGCCGTCGACTCCGTAGATCAAGGAACTGCAAAGGCGCCACTTACGGTGAAAGACATGGCAATTCTGCTATGGAAAGAGAAGCCTCATGCTGATTCTGCTGCACTGTCTCAAAAGATTAAGAAAAATACTCCCGTGTCTGCTTCTTCACCCGGTTTGCTCGCTGGAACGGAAACGAACACTGGCACTACGGCCGATGCTGCCGCTCCTGGTGTTAGAACGGATATTTACTCAGATTCTTCATCGAAAGGCACTCCAGATTTGGTTATGAGCGTCAATGTAGCGCAACAGATGACTTTGCATATGCCTTCTCTGGAACGAGAACCTATGCAAAGAGCAGTAGAACAGCTCTACGACAATACAATCAAATCGTCAAGCGAACCTTCTAACGCACAAATCAGCATAAATCAGAAAAGGCAAGTTGGAAAAGCTTCAAAAGCTGTCGAGAATCTCGCCGGTCAAATCATGGTACACGCTATAAGCGAAGAAGCTGATCACGCCGAGGTACAGCTCAATGTGCCGCGTATTGTTGATACCGTGAAAAAACTGCGCAACAAAAACGATCCTGATTCAGTAGAAGCTGCAGAAGTCCTGCTAGATACTGCAGAACTGGCTACAGTAGGTCAAGTCTTTTACAACAAGGAGTCCGTCGCTACCTACAGCCGTCTGGAGCAAGCTCGTATGCGTGAAAAGGAAATACTGGAAGAGCTCAGAAACGCACAGGAACTCCTGTTGAAAAATCGCGACTCTGCAATTGAAAAGTCTTTGGATCTCATCACAGAACAGAAGAGAAGCGTCGACATTGAAATCAAGAACCTTGAAGATGCCCTAACACGGGAAAATGATGCCGCAAAAAAGAATGAAGAGGCTCGTCAGAAAGCAGAAAAAGATGCAAAAGATGAGCGTGAGACTTATAAGCGCACGCTCGGTAGTGCAGAAGCACGGGTGCGCGATTGGACGCGCGGTGCTGTGAGTTCCACACTTGATATCCCTACAAAAGTCGCAGATTACGTTACTGGAGCAGGGAAAGGTGAAAGTTTCGAAGAGAAACGCTCACACGAAGACCTGCTAAGATCACGCGCCAAAAGAGCTCAAGACATTGCGGATTACATCTACGCAACAATAGTTTCACCAATACCCGGACTAGTCACCGCCGCCACAAGTTCATGGGATATGATGAAGCGAGCTTGGACCGATCCCATTCTATCACCAAATCTATCCGATGGTTCAGAAAATACGACACAATCTGGTACAGGAGCGTGGATTGTACGGCTATTTTTCGTTCTTAGCCAAGTTTTTCGCAAGTTAGATGTTGCAATGGCACTCTGCAAGACAGCTCTCGGCATTTTAAGCACATTTGCAAGCACTATGGGAGACATACTAACAAATTTGCATGATTGGTGCTGCAAGAAGGGCAAGATCGAGGAACTCGCTAAATGGATCATTGACAGCCTACCGGAGGGTCTCTTGAAAACTCAGAAAGCTCGTGACGTCAGTACACGCTGTGCTTCGGGACTTGTTACAGCTGTTGTGACCGGCCTAGTTGGCGCCGCATTATCATTCTACTCTCCGAAAGCTGGCGCGACAGTGGCGAAGGTCGGCTTTACGGTTGGATTTGGAGGGCTATTTGCAAAAGCTGCTGCGGTGATACTTGATAACGTCTCTATTATTGGTGCAAATATCATCAGTATTGCGGCAATGGCAACGTTTTTATTCGCATTGATTGCCGCTGTCGCCTATGTTCTACTCGGAATATTCGGGCTCACATTAACCGGGCTGGGCTGGGCGATATTAGGATTCATGCTACGCACAGCAATCAGGCAATTTATTGTGAAGACAGTATTCACGATTTTGTCGCTTTTCGCACAGCGGCTAGTCAATAGTCCGAGTGTCTCTTTCCTCGCCCTGCAGTCGGTAGAAACAGCTGGTTCATTACTAGGTATCGGAGGCAGTCTCGTACCTGTCACTGGTCTTTGTATTGGGCTGACACACAAGCTTTTGAATTGGGCGGGCTTCAATGAGAATGACATGCGTAATCTAAAGAGACCCGCTTTCATTGGACTGGAAATATTGCGCAAAACAATACTCTTTGGAGCTGGTATGATCCTAGCAAATTATGCAGCAAACGCCGCCTCTGCATTCTTTGATCAGATTTTTATCGGGTTACCCAGTGAGATCATCGCTGAGGTACAGCCGGTAATAGCACCGCCTACCGGCAGTGTACTATCCGTCGAGAATGTTGTATCTACGACGCGTTTCACTCTTACGCATGGTATTGCGCAATTCAAGGGTGCATTGTCAATCCTAAACGACTCATTCGTGAATGTGATTGGAATGTTACCTGGTGCCATTACGAATGTGCTTTGCTATTACTTTGATTACACTATACGTTTCCATAAGTGGTTTGCGGAACTGGGTGCATCTTTGGTGGGAAAATGGATACCCTCTTCGATCGGCTATTACGCTATAATGGGCATCCAGGCTTACATTACTTGGATAGCCGTTAAAATGCGTCTGGATATCGAAAAGCTCAAAGCTCTGGGAGCAGTGTTCAGCAACACCGGGTTCGCATCAGTAGGCATTCTTTCTGACACTTTAAGAGGCGTAATAGAAAGTCTCGTGGGAAAAACACCAGAGGTTACCAACGCCTTCAACGGTGGTACTGGAGCTGCACCAGGAATGCGTATTGATTACACTATTACACCCGCTTACCAGAGACCTGCACCAACACCTGGCCCGATTTTGACGTCGTCCACGGGTGCGAACCAAGCTGAGGCGAAAATCAACCAACTAAAGGCCGATCTCAAAGACCTTAGAAGAGAATTGGCCACGGCAGAACAAAACAACAGGCCAGCACGCGAGATTCGCGACCTGAAAGCGGATATAAAGGATTTTATCAGTCAGCTACAAAAACTGGGCGTTTATGATGTCTAGATCAAAAAAAATTGTTCCCAATAAAAAAAAAGGCATTAAAAATATACAATTTATTTATTTCTTTTTTTTTCTCAAAGTCTAGTGCTTCGATGCCTTGTCCTTGGCGCGCTTGCAGATATATTTGTTGAACTCGCTGAGTTTCTTTTCGGTATTCAGGCAGGTAGAATAACTCAGTTCCATGTCCGAACGGCTGATACGCCCGTCCCGGTCAAAATCACAGTTGCGCATAATGGTCTCGGTGTCTTCAGCCCAAGGACGTTCGTACCACGAGAGTAGATTCTGTCGCCCCCATTCCATCTCTTCCTCGCTTACGTAGCCGTCATGATTGCGGTCAATATAGGCGAGAGTGCAATTCATCATATCCATTCGAGTCTGATTAAAGCGGGCCTTATCGTCGTGAGAGCCGTCGTCATCTTTCCAGTTGGGTTTCTCTCCAGCAGCAAGTGTGAAAGGGAGTATCAAGGCTAACACAAAGAACGTGGCAAATTCGATAGAAAAAAAGTTGATCATTTCTTTTCCTGATCCTTTTGTGATCAAACAAAGAATATTTGAGTGTGATGTTTAAATAACCTGTTACTTGTTCCACGCAAGCGTATGGTAATACACCAAGCACGAACCGTCTTTTTTTATACACATGATTGTTATTGCTTTTATTTTTTTTTTTCCTGTTCAGAGCACAGACGAGAATATATCAAAGAAAGCACGATTGTAATACACCTCCACAAGGGTGTACACTACTCCAATATCGCAAACGTATTCTTGGAATTGTTCGAGTGATAAAGTGTTTCTTGCAAACAAGCGCGAGAAAGTTTCTTTGTGATTCTCCATGATTGAAGCCCAGTCACAAGCAGATACACGTTCATTCGTGCCATGAGACGAGAGCTTTAAACCACTTCTATTATCCAAAAATGGTACAGCATTTCCAGAATTACGCATAGATTGCTCGTAGAATGATGGAGGTGTCAAAATCGTACGTAGTATGCGCCCATAATCTGTAGTCCTGTTCGAGTTGCTGTGGCTATTTTTGCTACTGCCACTGACGTTGCTGTTGTTGTTTATATTCGACAGGCTTGGCGTTGATGTTCCGAGCGTATTTATGGCCATGTTTAATAGTGTTGTTTGTAGCATTTGAAAAGTCTGAATATTTCGATTGGCGCGATAAACTGCAGTATGCCATTCCTCTGATATGTAGTGCCGCTTGTGAAGATCAAGCGCTATCTTTTCTTCGCATCGCGCAACCTGTGCCATAATGGCGACTCTCTCCCCTTCACTCGAGAACAATGCAATATCATTGCTAATCGACTCCAAGAAATCGGAAAGAGCGCAAGTGTCTTCCAGGTAATCCTTCATAAGGAGCATTGCTTTCCGCATAACACTGTCTATCAATTCTTTTGCCTCATCCCAGATAGCAAAGAGAGAGCACACAGCGGCCTCTTGAAAACGTGCAGCAGAGGAAGCCGAAGCAACCTGATTTGAAGCATACGAAGATGCACCCACCTCATGTTCTGTTGCCACATCAGGTGTGGATGAGAGAACATAGCGTTCATTAGTAGCCTCTTCACGTGATTCTTCAGCTACCAATGTCGTGGTGATTGTTGCCAGCATTTCCAAAGCGCTTTCATAATCTCTGGTGATGTCCCGATTTCTTTGTTGGAGCAAATTTTGTCTTCTCTCTCGCTTCCATTGCTCGAATTCTTTGTGCGTAACTTCCAACACCAAAGACGCCTTTTCGATTCGTATTCTCATGTCCTCGAATGTATAAATAAGAGTCATGAGCCCTGCCTGCAGCAGGTGTGCGTAAAGTGCTTTCTGAGTGACACCAAATCCGCTTTGGCTGCTGCTGCTGGTCACAGATGACAACATGCTGCTACTACTGTGATTAGTCAGGAGTGACGCAGCTTGTCCAGTGTTAACAGTAGGAGCAGTAGTATTGTAAAACATATCCAAAGGAAACTGCTGTTGAATCAAGCTAATCCAATTAGCTGCTTTGTGTGGAAAAGCTGAAAAAACTGTTTCAATGCGTGCTTGGCGAGATTCGATCACTTGCCCAATCTCGGGTACATGGATGATATCCCTGATATTACTAATGATATCCGCACCATCAGGAGCTGGTTGGAAAGTAACAGCTTGTGCAATTCTCATAGACGGTATGGGTGCTGGCTTTGAGGATGCAGTGCCAACGCCGCGCTTATTATCGCGTCTAGGTTTTTGTACTGGTGATGAAGCCGTCATGCCAGCAAACTCGTCTGGGTTTTCGCGGCGCTTTCTTGAAGCGCGCTTCTTTGGCGAAGGAGCGTCGAAATTCATTTGATGCGTCGATAAAGTAGTAAAGACTGCCGGAGGTGCAACAGTGGTAGTAGCAGCAGAGGAAGATTTTAGATTTTCAGAGTCCTGATGTCCTATTTTCTTTGCCGTTTTGAGATTAATAGCATTTCGATGTACATGGGGTTGTACATAGAATGGTGGAGAGACGGTAAGAATCATGGAATTATGCCAAAAAAAAAATAATTCTCGACAACTAACTCGAATTATGACTTTGTACTCCTTTTATTTTTCTCTTCGTTTATTTGTATTGTTTACACGCGAAGCTAAAACGGACGCGTGGACACGTGTGATAAAGGAAAATAATAAAACTAACACGTTCCGCGCGGTTTTTTTTTGTCTATGTGACGTAATGTACACCTTTAGAAAAAGAGACGCCCAAGACCCTTATATGGTTGTTAACGGCGCAAGAGAGAAGGAACAAAAAAAAATCCATGGCCGAATAAAAAAAAAGCAAACGTGGCTAGCTTGAGATATCATCCATGACTGTAATAAACTTGCCTAATTAGGAAGGACCCCCGCTTAACTCTGCTGTCATCACATAGCTGAAAATTGTGACCCCCTACCCCCCTTTTGACCATATATGGATGAATATCATATAAGCTTACATAAGGTTTACCCAGGCCAAAACTTTTTGCCCCTTAGACCGTTTGGGCTGTCTTGTTTAACATCTTTAGTTTTACCCCGCGGACACATATTACGCACCCATCTCCCTCTTATTTTACTTTTTAGCTTGATGGAGCCACCTACAGCAACTATAAGCGAAACTGCTGAGTTGGAGTACGATGAAGACGACGGCGATGAGGAATCAGAATACGGCTCTGAAATAGACGAAGCTGATCTCAGTGATGAAGAAAGAAAACATTGCCTAAGCAAAAGGCAAAAACGTAATCAAAACAAGCTCTTTAAGCCTCAAGAGTATCGTTGGCAAAAACAAACACCTCCCTCTGTGATCCGCAAAAACCCAGCAGCAAAACGCGACCGCTCGCAAGTCGCAGAGGAATCACCACACTACGACAAGACAAAGTTCCCTGATAGAGTGATGTTAGCATGCGACCAAAAGCCTTACTTTGACAAGAAAAAACAAAAGAACGTGGGTATTTTTCACTTTTGGCTATTTCCGAACATGGATTTTACGCTTTACCATCTCACAACGCGGTTGTTTTCTCAACCTTTAGAGCGAAGATTTTATGCAGTTGCCGAGGCAGCTGAAAATTTATTTCACTTTATGGACTGCGAAATGGAAATGAGGTTTAGAGATCCAGAGATCCATGGTGACAAACTCGAAGACCTGGTGCGCGATGCGTTTATTGTCGTGCGTAGTCTTCTGGAGGAGTATCATAGCCTTAATCTTTCTCTATGGGATCAAAATCAGATTTTTGTGTTTGTATCTATGGACCCACGTAAATGGAGCGTGCATATTCACATCGCTTGGCCTGATGTAAGCACCGCAGACATCAGCATTGCGATGCACTTTGTACACGAGAGACTTTGGGAACTGTTTCGTGTTGGTATGCCCCTAGTCAAGAGGTTGTTTTATTGGGACGCAGAGAAACAAAAGTGGCGGAGCTTTATTGATATGGGCGTCTATAGCGAACAAAGAAATATGCGCTTGCCGTTCAACACAAAACACGGCAAAGATGCATATCTTGTGCCAATGTATGTAGAAGGACTAACAAAAAACTCAGAGGAATACCACGCTTACAAGCAGCTGGAAGCGCTCATCCCTACAAAAGCAACTCAAGTACAAAAGCAAAGTGACGCTAATAATAATAATGATAACACCAACGGTAAAACGGAAATTGCCACTGAAACTGCTGATATGATGAAATATTACATTTCAGCGGCTATGATCTTGTGTAAGCTAAGCAGACCTCTGTGGAACTCGAGTAATTGTTTTGGAGGAGAAAAGTACATGAAACGAGAGAAACAACGCGCATTTCGGACGTTGCCTTCTAGCTCACAGAATGCCTCACACAACTCGTGGATTAAGAATCTATTACGCTCACCTCCACCACAAACATACGAGGCCTTGCTAGCTAATTTTCAAAGGCTTTATCGATTATTCTTTCAGACTCGAGATTCAGAACTACTGATAGAAGATCAGGATAGTTTTTTGTCGCTGGTGTTGCGCAAATCACAAGACAACCCAGAAACATTTCGTTTGTTGGGCTCGCGTCAGTTGTATCGCGTTTTCTCTTTGTGGGGTTTCTTAGAACGTCCTGGAACTATGATTACTCGAGCCTTTTGCGAGATGGCCTCACGTTGGGTTGATCTAGAAGATCCTGCAAAAATAGTTGCAGATTTCGCAATTCTAATGCTTCAAGCGCGCGTTTACAGCATTTATCACCATGATATGTGTGAAGAAATGGACCAAGAAGTCTCGCTTAACGAGTGCCTCGAATCTTGTGTTCGTGAGATACTATGCTATAATCTTTCCGCGGATCTTTCGGACTCAATAGACTTTCGTGATTGGCTGGCACTCGGAAGACGCGTGTCGATGCAACTAGAATGGGCTTACCTTGGATACTGGTTGCAGAAGAAACAGCAACGGGACTTGGATACTTCAGTTACACCACCAACAACAATAGCACAGCACTCGATATGGTCTGATGACCAGTTGCGTTCTTACGTGCTATTGGCTCTGAAGAGCTGGAGACAGCGTGCCGGTCAGTCATTACGCCTCGATTTCGAGTCTTTGGGCCTTGAAAGCACCGCAGAAAATTATCTGATAAGCCCATATGCAAACACTGCGAATATCCCAATGTAAAATTCGGAAAAAAAAAGTAAAATGAATAATAGAAAGTAACATTTAATTGTTTTAGTATCACAATCATTGCTGTTGCTTTCTTTTAGTAGCTTTTAATCACGCCGTGATGTGCTACAAATCGGGAGCGTTTTCGCTGCAATTCCATTTTTGGACTTCGATGGTGAGATTTCTGATTGTCTGAAGACCAGAGTTCATTTTCTCTTTTCCCCCGTTGTCCTGTGTGGTGGTGCAGCAGTAACAACAGAGCTTCGATTTTGCTCTGAAAAACAACATCATTTGCTTCGCAGTCACAGAAGTCGTCTTTTTTTTTTGTTTGTATTTTGTTTTCCCTCTCGGAGCATCTCAGTTCTGTGGAGGAAGAAGTAGGGGAAAATCAATATCAAAATATCAATATCATAGCTCTACAATTTTCCTTTTTTTCCCCCCAAATAATTTTGTCCTTTTTTTTCTATGCTTGCTATCGCAAGTCAACATCAACACAAGCATCATCACCGTCAACAAAAATCAATTTCGAGCTTACCTCTGGACAACAGAAATAAACCTGTTTCTGCTGTTTTCATGGAAGAAAACCCCATAACAAACACGACTTTCGTAGCCAAACGCGACTCAGCATCAGTTGAATGTGGTAGTAGTAACGCTGACCAGAACACACCAACTTCGGCAGCAGCTACAACATCAATGATACCTTGGTTAAAAACAGAGGAGAATCCAGAGGCCACAGCAGCTTTTTTACCTACTTCTGCGCTCTCTCATTCCACAAACGGATATCAAACTCAGCACAACAGCGTCCGTCGCACAAAAGCCACGGGAGCTCGAATGGCTATAACTGGATCAGGAGATGCGATTGTCGGTTTGCGCGGGAGTGGATCTCGCGTACCTTTGTTGAACGTGTCTTCTGTTGCTCCCAGCGCGCCTTCTATGATTACGCCTCCTATCAGCACCTTTTCTGCTCGTATCCAACATCCTGCTAGCAGCGGCAGTGGCTCTTCTTTGTCCTCATCTCCTGCAAGTCCGACATCAGCACCGACGAGCGCCATTGGAAGTGCTGGCAACAACAGCGCGAGTAACATCCCTAATGTAGGGGCCTCTTCATCTTCCACGGATTTAATCGTCAATGCTCTCGACTCCACGCACATCGCTACACCCACAGGCCCATCTCGCAGCGCATCTAATGAAACGTTGTTAGCAACTATTGTCAGTGTTGGAGGAGCATCACAAGAATCATCTGATGGAGATAATCCTGTCTCTAGCACACAAAAACGAAGCAGACTCGATACTCCCCCCGGATCGATGAGCGGGTCTCGCATAACTCGTGGTACCAGCACGGGAAACAGCAGCGATCAGGAAAATTCAGCATTGGGGTTTCCTGGCAACAATAATAATGTTGGTGGTGGTGGAAGTAGCAGCGGAGAAGAAGGTCCCGTAGTTGACCGGTGGCGCAAACACCGAAACGGACTCGGAACGGGGCAGTCCGGTGCCCAAGTGAGAGAACTCGAATCTTCTATAGTCCAGTCCTCGAGATCTGCGAGCTCCATACGTGGTGACACAAGCAATAACAGCTCCCCGGTGCACACTCGCATTGCCCGCATTCGTTCTGCACAAGCCCTTAATCATGAAGTCGCTCAAACGGCAACGACTCACCAAAGATATCCTTCTGCTGCTTCGGTTGAAGAGTGCCAGTCTGCTCCGAGTTCACCCTCTGCTAATAGCCAAGGAGGAGGAGGAAGAAGAAGCGGCAGTGTCACCTCCTTGCCTGCTGAAAACTCGTTGTCAACTGTTTTAGCCGAAAAACGTTTTGTACCTGCTCCGAATAATGCCCGATCATCAGCGAATATACTCGCGGCAGCTACAGGAACCTTCGTCCCAGCAAACATCGGCGATCTTGCAGTGTACGGAAGCCTTCTCAGGAGTGATAATCGAGAGCTGCTTGGCGAGTTTATGGAGTATCACGAAGACGAGCAGAAACAAACAGAGAAGCTGGCATTCAAGTTAAGCGCTAGATACCAGTGCTCGCTTTACCTTTACCGTGAGGGAGAGGTAAATAGCATAACAGATCCTGAAGCCGAGACGATCGATTTTGAATCCGTTATTGGCCTACAACTCACTAAGTGCCTACTGAAGCAAGTTGTGGAACGTGGTTTAGACGACCGTATTGTGCGACAGTTTGGAGCACCGGAAAGAGTGATGTTTGTTGAATCACCACAGGGCCATGGAATTCACACGCTCCTAAAGGCATTCTGCAAGAAGAATCGCTGTAACATGGTCCACGTGAAGAAGGATCTACACTTTCCTAATATGCTAGCCGACGTACTCAAATTTGCTATGAAGTGCGAGCCTTGTGTGGTTTTCCTCGATCGCTGGCAGGATTACTTTTTACACGGTCAGGCTTACGAACGGTTCGGCATCGAGCTGGTTTCGCGCATCAATACTACACCAAGACTGAAAGATCGTACCGCAAAAGTCTGGGTCCTCATATCGAGTACACTGCCGCTATCCGCGATGGATCGAAGGCTTCATTCTCTGGTGATGATGAACAGTGTACAAGAAGAGCCTTATTTTCCAGAACAAGTCTTCTTACTGCTTCAAACGGCTTGGACAAAAGCACTTTTGCAATTGGGCTTGGAGTCTCCACACGTCCAACAGCTGATGAACCAAAAGTACAACAAGGATGTGCTGAATAATATTATAAGCGTTAGCAAGTGTGATAATCCCGGCACAATCAAACAGCTCGTAACTTTCATATTCCAAAATGTCATGCGCCGACTCGATGATGCACTTCTTAGTCGACCTAAAAATCATGAGTACATCATACCACGCCAAGAAGACATCGATTACATACTCGACAAGGTGTGCGTCGTCGCTCCCGGTGTAATGATCGATCGTAGGCACATGCCGGCACCACCCGCTGAAACCGAGCAGCAGCAGCAGCAACAACAACAGCAGCAGCAACAGAAGCAACAACCACCGCCACACCTAATGAACCAACATCACCACAAGAAAAAGTAGTTAAATTTATATGTCTCTTTTCAACAACATTTTGTGTCTGTAATATAGGAATAGAATAGAATAGAATAAACTCACTCATGATATCAGAGATTGGCTTGTCTTTCTTCTTTTTTTTTGTGTTTTTTTTTTCTTTGTTTCTTGTATGATATAGGGCGCGATCGGTATAACCGACAAGAGATTATGTGCTTCTTACATACCTTCTTTTTTGAAATGCAAAAGTCTCCGTTTTTAGGGGGTCTATGTATCAAGAAGCGGGGACTCCTCGCATGCACGCAGAATTTGTATAGAGAGAAAGAGAGGCGGAAATCATATCTTTTTTTTTTCTTCGTGTACTTACGTCAGGGTTGCCGGGGTAGCTTGTCATAACACGAGGGGTGCCATCGGGACCAACAATCTCTAACTTTGTTGCTTGATTAATGGTTATCTTGAATTCCGCGGCGCGTTTGTGACTGCGCAAGAGGCGCTTTGCGGTGGCGAGAGCGATGATAGCCTGACGCAGCGTGCGGCTGACCACGCCGATCTCGTGATCCGGGATGTTCATTAGATGAACTACAGCGTGCTGCCCCAGGAACCAGGTCTTGCCGAATTTACGTGGCGTTAGTACCGCCAAAATGGCGATCATAGCTCGCCAATTGTTCTTGTCGAGGATGATCTTCTTGTTGATGTAAAACTCGCCACCGTAGATCAACGGAGCTTCGCACATAAACGCCGTTTCGTGAATCTTCATCTGAACCTCAGTGGGCAGCCACTGCCGGGGAAAACCCTGTAGATCGCGCCGCATGTTCTGCAGGATTGTATCACCTCCAAGAACCAGCTCCATAAATGCCGGATCGCCATAGCTAACGGATTTTGGAGGTGGATAGATGCTCTCGCAATAGGAATCGTAAGCGGTCTTGACAAAATCGCGCATGCGCTTAAAGGGTGCTGCGTGGTTGATGATTCGATTTCCGCGGACATGCTTCAAGGTAGGTTCCCAGGTGGCCTGGCGTTTTCTGCTAGGTGGTGTGATATATGTGGCGCCGGTGTTACTCTCTGTATTAACCAGAGTCACCACTGTGGCAACTTCGAGCGTGGAACGTGGAGCAGGGTCATCGAGTAGTGATGGTAGAGCGCTCTTGTATTTGGCAAACCGCTTTCCTCCGAGAATTTCATTAGAGGGTGTGTCAGGGCTCTGTCGCTTCAAAGAAGATGCGAAAGCAGGTGAACGTAGCATCCCTAATACAATGCCGACTTTGCCGCCTCAATACGAGAAAAAAAAAAGAAGGATATACCCTTTCCCCTTTGTTTTATAATCTTTCCAAAAGGGATACAACAAAGAATGTGGTAGTTAGCTTTAAACTAGTTTTGTTATTTAATTGCTACAAGCGAGAGTTATCATATTGAGTGATTCACCCAGCGCCAATCCCTCGGAAAAAAAAATGAATACAGAGTCACAACAACCATCCCTTTCCAGAGGACGTAACCGCACTGGAAACCAAGTATCTCCTCCTCCTCCTCAAGCCGTTCCTCATCACACACAAATCCTAGAATCACATGATTATTACGGTGTTAGCGAGATATTCTGTTGGTTGTATGGAATCTCGTTGGCACTGATGCTTTGGCAAGCCAGTGAAGACCGATTCGTCGCACTACGCATTGGCAGATGGTATTTTGGACATGTGATCTACCTCTTACTGCTATTTCCTGCTTTATTCGGTCTAAAGTATCATCTGGCGTTTCTCTCGCTCAGGGTTGGTGCAGTAGTCGCGCCCGGACTCCAGCTCAACAGTGTTCCAAGAGAACGCACTTACGCACTAACGACATTCATAGTGGGTATTGTAGCAACACTTGCTAATCTTGGATTTGCTCTAAAAAATACCATGCTTCTCTTTTCCACCGAATGTGCGGCGCACGTCTGGTGTATCCAACACGTTTGGAATTTGGTCTTAATCTGTATCCTAGCCTACTTTATGGCTTTAATTTCACTTGGACATGTCACCTATACACTGTTAAGAAGAATTACACCTCTATTTCTGTATACAGAGTCTATTTCTGTAGAAGCAACAAGAAAACATTACAGTTGAATAGTTATCAAATAGAACAGCCTTTTTTTTCCTCCTTTTTTTTTTCAGCTGTTGTTGTTGCTGCCGCGTTGCTTAAAATGCTTGGGCATGTTGAGGTAATCAGATGGATAAATGCCATGCGGAGCTAGTTTGTATTCTTTGGCCAAATCAATACCCAATGCAATACGCAGACACTGCAGAACGTACTCTGTGCAATTGTGAATCGAAACGGGTAACTTTGAAAGCTTTTTTGCCACGTCTTTTCCAGGCTCTTCCAACGAAAAAGGTACTGGGCGGTGATCCCCCAGAAAACGAAAGATCGGTGTAGCAAAGAAGCCCACGTAGTTTATGTGCAAACCAATAGTCTGCTTTACAGCTTCCGTAGCACCATTGTTCCACTTAAAGAGCGGATCAAGAATGGTCGCAGTCTCAAGATACCCAGGACCAAGATCAGAGACATTAAACAACCGAGACTGACCTAAAGCAGTGTGCGCGAATGTGCCATTACCGATGTACAACAACACGTGGGAGTGCATGTCACCGCCCTGAAGTATAAAAATAAATGCAGACAAGATAGCCTGAATTAATAGAATGAATCGCGGTATAGTTCCATTCTTTATGCACCACCATAACGCGTGCCAGGGCCTTTGGAGCACAACAGCACCAGGAGTTAGTGAATTAACAATAGCTACAGCTGCGACGCTCATTGATTTTTTTTTTGTTTTATGACAAAAAAAAAGCGAGAAATGCAAGAGCTGTGCACAAGGAAGGATCAAAACATTGACCCACCCTTTTCTTCAATCAGGAAACATACAAGACCGCCACGTGTTAAGGTACAAAAAAGGTAACTTCAATCATGAGATACTTAGATCAGTTTTTACGTGGTAAAGTTTTGGTTCGATCATACGACAATGTATTTTTCTTGCGTTCGTTTTGACTAGGGACAGTCTGTGTTGGCGAGAAAGAAACGGGTGCGGCTGTTATCGCTACGGCAGGTGGTAGTGGTGCGGGTTTTCTCTTCAAAGTATTGCTGTTATGCTGTTGTATATCACCTGCTTGAGTTTGTGTTGTGGGTAGAGGCATTCTATTATCGTGCCCCTTTAGTCTCAGCAACATTGACTCGAGTGCCGGAATCAAATCGCTGATGGGACGTAAACGATAAAGCAATAATGGTTTTCCAGATTCCTTCTCTTCATGGCTCATTCGAAGATACTTTACAAAAAAGTCTCTCCAAAGTGGGTGTTTCTTATTGAGTTTTCCAAGTTGCACAGACTCCAGGTGTCTATTGAACTCTTCCATCAAATCGGAACGTGCAACGCTAATACAATATGATGGGTCTAGGTAGCTGTGAAATGAAGCAGTATTTAGGTCTTCGATCGAATCCACATTTGATCCGCGATTTAAGCTTATTTTCTGCTGTTGATGTGGCTTTTCATTCTTTGAAAACATCTTGTTCAAAGGAGATATGCCTGTAGACTTGGCGGTCTTTGTGCTACTTCCGATGTCTCTGTTATCATTGCGTTTCTGGGAGTGTTGTTGGTTCGCAGAGTGAGTTCCGCTAGCAATGTTGTTGCTGCTGCTGCCGCTGTTCGGTCCTTTTGAGATCAAAGTATTTGGTGAGGAATTTATGCCACAATAGAGATAGTGCGTTTCAAAATATTGCTTAATCAACAATGAAGCAAGAACGTGTTCGAATTGTTGTTGTACTTGCACTGTATAATCAAAATCGAATTCTAGAAGGTCACGATCTATGATTGAAGCGTTTTGTGCTGATTGGATACATTCTAGATCTTCATTTTCAGATTCTTCGCTTCTCTTTGTTTTCTTCTGTGGTCTTGAAAGTGCTGATTGCGGTAGAAATTCAAAAGGCGCAGATCCTTCCTCTACCAGGGAATACGCATTAGCGAGTTCCTCCGGTGTTGCAGGGATCGTATGTACTCTAACAAGTGCTTGAAGTCGTTGAGCAAACTCTGACTTTAATGCACATAATCTTCCTTCAAACACCTTTGCATCCTTCCAAAGGCGTGTCTCGTGAGTACCGTTTCTAACTGCACTAAGCGCAGAGTCCTCTGCAGAAGCGGTCAAAGGGGTTTTTGTTGGTGTACGATTTTTTTGTGTACTATCCAACATCACTAGATTTTACAATAAAAAAAAGTAGTTTTTTTGTATATTGATAATTATGAAACACTCCAGGAAGAAGATGGAAATACAGAAGAAGAAAAAAAAAATCAGACAAAGAAACATGATTTTATTATTTTTTTCCCTCCTTGCAATTGTAAGATTAACATTAAAAATGCGCAAATTGTTTGGGATATGATGGAGCATTCTCGGGCGGTACATTGACGTAACGCACTTCTTGTTGCTGCTGAAAATATTGTTGTTGTGTTTGCTGATAGAGAGCTGCGTTTTGTTGCTGTTGTTCTTCCGCAGTAGTCGAGTTTTCGGGAGCCGCGGACTTGAGCGCTTGCATCAGTTGCCACATGTGTCCGCCTTGACGGAAAATTTTGCGATCTAGGGATGGACTCTGGTAGTAGAAAAGAATAATAAAGGGCACAACGACAGTCGCCAGTATCACGGGAATGAAGCTGAGCCAAACCTCGAACTGCAAGCCCCAGAATCCTAGCATGTAGGGGCCGAAGAGGAACCAAATTGCCTTAAGAATTGCAGAGACGCCCACTAGCAGGACCAACAAAAGCCCGAGATGGCTTTCATGTTTTCGATACACAGCGAGACACCACAGGGCATACAGCACCAGCACTACCGAAACCGCGAATTCGCCATAACGCGCCTCGTTGTTCGCTGCGGGTAACAGTGCAATCAAAGCGTACAACCCGAATCCGATTCCAATGGACGCTCCGCTAACGTTGCTCCATAACCAGGTTTGACCAAGGAAAAGACCCGACATACGACCTACCACAGCCCATGCAAACGCAGATGCAACGTACATTAGCCAAATCACACGCTGACTCGAATCAGAACGATCTGTCTGTCCTTGGTCCCATAGTAGAAACAATTGAGCTACTGCGCTAGTAAAGAACAATGCCAATCCGTGCATGTACAAATGCGAAAGATCTACGCGTTTGATAACATCTCTCACACATGTGAGCCATAGAAAGGTAATGACTGTCACCAAGCCGTAGATCCCGAACTGAATCCACAGAGGCCAATGCAGATCCTCTGTGTCAACAAGCGAGCTCATATAAAGGACGGTACTGCTGTTGTTCTTCTAATGCTTTTTAGTTTGGTATGAAATCTGCTTTTTATTACTATACTTCTTTACGCAAAATAAAACAATGTTATTTCTTCTTTTTTTTTTTGTTTCTTTGTAATTTTCGCACAGTTATCCATGGATTAGCCATCAGTAATAGCCATAGTACGGATCATATGGAGGTGGGCCATATACAGCTCCAGGTGTTGTGACTACTACAGTACGATTTCTGTAAGGATAGTAGCGATAACGGCGTCTGCGACCCCATGCAGGAGCGTGCGGAGGCGGAGGAGGCGGCGGAGGGCCGGTGGTAATGATTGTGGTATTATTTCGTGGCGCCGTAGCACGACCGAGGACAAAGCCCGCGGCACCGCCAACGAGAGCTGGAACAATTGGGCTTGTAGCAATCATCTGGTGGGTTCTTTTGTCTTGTGTTTCTGGGATCGGGCTTGCTGCTGTGCCGATTTCATCGCCAGAGCGAGCGTATGTGGTAGTGGTTTGCTTCATTGAAGCGACTAACCAGGGAGTGTTCTCTTCTTTATGTCGCACAAGTCTCTGCTTTTGAATGACTTCTTGTTCGCGCTGCTTGAGCGTAAGATACTCTTCAAGCGCTGCAACGAGGACCGGTTCTGATGCATGAGCGCGTCCACGGTAAGAGATAAAAGGGATTGCCTCTGAATCACCAGAGATAAAGTCGATTGGCATCAACTCTTCACCGAGTCCTTTTGGAGCGCGTGAAGCCAAACGGAAAGATCCCGGTATCTTGAGCACCGAGACCGTGGGTTCATCGTCCCAATACATGCCAAACTGCTCTCCGTTACTAATGTCTTTCAGTATGAAGATATGTTCTTCAAGGTCTTCAGGTGGCAGCTCTTTACAACCCCAACGATCAGGTGTGTAGATCTTGATAGTAGGGACCTGCGTCTTTGCATACGCACAAATCTCCCTTACCGTGCCCTTGAGGCCTTCCTTTGATCGAGAAACAAGCGCTTTTTCGCCTGCTTGATTAATGTACACCAGCGCACTCTCAATGAAAGGTAACACCGGAATGAGATCACGATTGAACAAGTCCTTTTGCACAAGCTCTTTGTTCAGCAAGTCTGCCCATTGAGAGCCATTGCTTGGTTCGATACTCAGCTGTTCGCTGTAAGCCTGCCACATTACATACTGAGGTGGATGAACAGGCGTGGTCGACACTGCCAAGTCTGCGTGAAGATTGAACTGTGACGAAACGCGGCCGCCCTCGAGGACCGCCTGAATGATTCGCTTGATCAATAGACGCACGTCAACAGTTTTAGCAGCGGTGTTCTTCTTTTGAGCCTCTCGCACTTTCGAGTGCTCTTTGCAAGTGAATTTTGGCAGCGAGCTCTTTGGCAAAGAAAGCATGTGTCCCAGAGGGATACGTGTGCAGCAAGCTACTCCCAGATCCAGTGCTGGCACATAGCATAACAGTACGTTGTCTTGACCTGGAGTGTCTCCAAACTTGTAGCTGACTGCTACTGAATGTTTGGCACAAGTCACACGGTCCATGCTGCACTGAGGTTTTGGTGTGACATGAAGCGTTACGCGTGTAGAATCCCAGCCCCCATTTGTCACAGAGTCGATCACTTTTCCTTCATCAATGTCAATGTACTTTGGCACCAGACCAGCACCAAGATACGGCTCGGCGCCTCTGGATGGTCCGTAACAGAAAGATCGCTGGATCTGCTTCATCAATGAACATAGGTCATCGCAGCTACAGCCAAGACCGACGGCATTGAGGTAAGGAAGCTCCTCCGCTAAAGCATACATGCCTACTGCTTCAGCTTCAGACACTGACGAATCATCAGATAGATCTTTTGCCGAAAGAATGTAAGGCTGGTACATTCCCAACTGACGCGCAACTGCATTCAATGTGAAATCGGTTGAAGGGATGCATGCCGCCAGGATGGCGTATCCAAGGGTGCTATGATGTACCCGACTTCCAGCGGGAGACATAATAGCACAACCCTCGATTAATTCAGCAAGCGCATCGTTGCGTCTACGTGAGTCGAACCCATCGGCATTTATAGCATCCTTTGCTATTGTGTGCTGAAGGATCGCACTTGCGAGAGCTCCGTGGGAGGCAACATCCTTTTGTGCCACATCAGGCAATCCGGAAGTGTGCGTAAGCAATTGCAAAACACTGGGTGTTTTGTTGCTGCCACCATACAACTTCACTAGCTTGTTCCAGATACCTTCTGCAGTCGCGTTTGTGAGTAAGGCACGCAGGGTATCTGCGTCAGCCAGTAACTGCTCCAAAGGCGTTCCGCTCTTATTGATTGCTGATACTTGGCGTTTTACCGCAAGCGCGATGAGAATCTGCGTGACTTCTCCTACGCGATACATCGCACCGGCATTATGTTGCATGCGTACAGACTCTCCTTGAACAACACCGTAGGAGAAATTCAGCCGATCCTTAGAAAGAGATTCTGGGCTCAGCTTATCAAATAATAGATCGAGTGGCGCGTGAACGGCTGTGCTTGAGATATTCGATAAAGGAGCGAATGACGCTCCGCTTGTTGTTGCTTTATCGGTCGTTTGCACTGGCTGCGCACCTCCAGTACCCGCGACAGTCGTGTTTCGCATACTGAGTAAGTTCACGTTCCAGTGTTCACAGCTCTCGAGATACCAGCTACTGGTGGCCAAAATGGAGTGAGAATCAGCCTTTCCGTTAATAACTAACTTAGCGCCCACTGCACGTAGAGACTGTTCCACAATTGAGGTCTTTTGTGAAACCTTCAACAGAATGTGCACCTCGGCTTGGGGTAGCTTTGACTCAGTGAGCAGTTGCAAGCTACTATGAGTGCGAGCGTAAAGGGGCACTTTATAGTAGACCAGACGTTTAGACTTTTTTCCAGAGCTCGCAACAGACGTAGCTGCCATAGCCTCGATGCCAGGTTCGCTCTTAAGCCAGTCGACCAAATCACTAGCATCGTAAAGGCCTTGAAACACGTAGCCCTTACGCTTTTTCTGCCCCTTCTTCGACTTTTTGACACTGAATCCAGCACTGTGTGGTTTTGCCTTAAACAACCAAGTCCCCTTCGTGGGGAAAACAGTTTTCTTGCCGCTCGCTGCATTCTGAGGCAGATAACAAATAAGCGAACCGCTGTCAGTGCTGCTCCATGTTGTAGTGCTGCTTGATGAGAAAGAGCATTGACGATCTTTTACAGAGAATTTGAAAGATCCGGTCTTTGAAAACGCATGCTCATAAGCCGTCTGGTAAATTGCGAGGCGCAGAGGTTCCGAATATACCGCAATATTTTTAGCATGAGCCTTGCAAACGGCTGCGTGAAGCGCATCAAGGTACTTCATACGTTTTGTTTTAACGTACTTTAGTGCTTTGCTGATCACATAAGTTACAGGATCTTTGCGATAGATATCGGCTTTTTGATACGTCGCGAGAGGTACGGTACCACAAAATGATGAAGAAGAGCCACCTTCATCGCTTGTTGGCGGACGGGGAATGGATTTGAGCATCTTTCTGTTTTTTTTTGGGTGATGATGATAGCAGCCGAGGTGGTATGATTAACTCGCTAATGCTTCTTCAATAATGTTTGATCTATTAGAACACCTTTTTATTTTTCAATGACGCAAATTGTTTTTTGACTAACTGGTTATTAATTTTTTTGTTTAATTTTTTTTTTGTATGACGATTCAATTTTCGTTATACATGTCATCATCTGCGGTAAATGGTTTCACATATGTCGATGCTGTGTCTTGTGTCATTTGTTGCTGTTGTGTATAAACAGGTATCAGACCAGGAAGCGGTATTCCTGAAGGGCCCTGACCCAAAGTCGTGTGTGAATGTCCGGATTGTACCCGCAACATCTTTAGTCGATTTTCAAGGTCTGCGGATGTGTAAGCATCGTTCATGCAAGCTTTCACCATCTGAAGTTGCTTGCTGAAGTAAGACAGAGCTCGCTCAGACTCGTAAACCCATAGAATCATTGACCAATATCTCAATACAGCATACAGTCTTCGATGAGTACGATTCATAACAGAAAGATTATTGTTGCTGTTGTTGTTGTTGTTATTGTCTCCATTGGTAGCGGTTAACAAGCGTCCCGATGCTTCATCGCTTAGCTTTGTTTTTCCGTAGCTTTCTGTATACCAAGATTGAAAAAGTTCCTGCTGCGCTGTCTGTAGGTTCATGACACCAAGCTTCAAGCGCTCTATCGCCCCACGAATACCATTGCGCTCTTGATCCGCGATTGCGACTTCTCGAGTCTGCTTAGCGTTCGGGTTGCTCAATTCTTCTGCTGATAACAACTGCAGTTTGGCGAGAATATTATGTGCATAAGTCTTTAGTGTATCTTTGATGATTGGTAGTATGCAGGCTTGTAACATAGCGCGCGGCACCAACAACGCGGATATTATTATGTGAACCAAAGATCCGCGTGAAAGGATACTAGAGCGTTCTTCGCTTGTGCAGTAATTCGGCTGCTGAATGCGACTAAGCCACGCACGCTCGTTTACAGACAATGTGTTCTTTTCTATGTCTTCGATCGAGAATGTATGTAGTCGCTCCCACTCAGCCTTGTTCTCGCGATACAAATCCAGTATACGTGTTGTATCATTGCGCACCAGATCATATTGCTTAGTTAATGTGCTGTAGTTAACCAACCATACAGGCGCGTTGCGGTAATCGCTTGCTTGAGTAGCTCCAACGACGGCGTACATCCGCGCACAATCTTGCATATCGCGCTCGCTTTGTATCATAGCGTTCCGAATGTTATCGACACTTTGCTGCCAACGCTTGAAAGCTGGATCACTGCGAAAATTAAACAGTTCCTTTCCAAAGATTGTTTGCGGAAATGCTTCGCGCAGTGCGAGCTGCTGAAAAGCGGTCCAGCATAATATTGTGTCATGATTATTATCCAGGAATTCAATGACCGTGTCATCTGCAGCCTGGACGAGCTTCTTTATCTTCTCAAACTCGTCAACAAGCTCTGCAAGCAACCCTTGGATACCATATACGCTTTCGTGTTTAGGATCTATGAGACCTTGTGAAAGCAGTTGACTTGTGGCGTTCAGTCCGATTATCACAGAGCTAGAAACAGGACCCGAAGTGATTTTTGTTGCTCCTGGAGTTTCATATGTCCCAGACGGTAGGAGCGGTTTGAAAGTGCAAGAATCCAGATCCGACTTCAAATTAGCGAATCCAGTTACAACATAGCCCACTGATTTGTAGTTTAAGGCGTAGTGGCTAAGGCTTTCGAGGCCTTTGAATGCCTCTGCCAAGAGTGGTCGCTGACTGTTGCTCCTATTGGCTGTTGTGACACGCTGATTTGATGAAAGAGTGTTGGTAGGTGGTATTGCTTGCTGCTGGTGATGGTGGTGGTGATGCTGGTTATTAGGAAGTGAAAAATTTTGAGTGGCCGCTGGTGACTGCTGTTGTTGTTGCAGCAAAGTTTGTTGTGAATGCGACGGAGCTTGTTGGTGGTGTTGTTGCTGTGATGTCGCCTGTAGCTTGTTGATTAATAGCGTCAAATGCATCTCTAGGCGTTCTCGTGCCCCACTAAGCAATGGTAGGGCATTTGTGCTTGGGCTTATTGTACTCACGACAGTATCCACCAATCTCATGTTCTGATCCAATTCTTGATTCACTTCCAGTATTATGTTTTCATGTAGAGTATAAGCCGCAGAAACGTTTGACTCTGCTTGTATGATTTCAGAGTCTACAGCAGTCTTGTTTGGTATAGCCTTGTGATAAACTTTTGCATTGCACCACATAGCGTGCTGCAGGTTTAAGCCAATGGCATCAAATTTTTCTTTTGCAAAATTCACAAGCTCTTGTGGTGGTGGTATTCCATTAGAACTCAGCGTTGTGATTGACTTGATACACTCATCCAACAACACAGTAGCTTTAGCTAAGCAGCCTACTTTCATGCCAAATCTTTCTTGATCAATGATCCCCAAATATTGTGCATGATGCGCGAGTGCTATCGAATTAAAGTAAGAAGATAAGACACGTGGGTGGTACTGCCAAATTGGAGGTAACATCAGAACGTATTGAGGCTCAAACAAAAGTACACCATAGTGAGCAGATGGAACTCCCTGCGTTGCTTGTTGTTGTTGTTGTTGCTGAGCAAAACCACTGTTTTGTGAAAAAACAGACTTGTAAAAGTATGAAACCTGCATCGCAGCAGCAGATAACTCTTTGTGATCATCCGCGTCAAGATAATCTTGTTGTTCAGCGTCGGAATTGCTGCCCGACCCCGCGCCGGCTGCGAGACTGACGATTGAAATTTGACTTGAAGAGGAACCCTCTTCCTTTCTTTGCTGCTCCAACGTGGTTCTTCCAATACAATAAAAGCACTCTTGAGCTTGGCCAAGCAGCAACGTAGAGAATCTCTGCAACCAGTCTGAGCTGAGATCCATGGTGCAAGTCACTTGCTGACCAGGTGCATTGGTGTGACCAGGGGATTGCAGAGGCGCATGATGTAGATGTTCAGACTGCGCAGCACTCGCGTATCTGGCCTTTTCTTCTCGAATTTTATCCAAAAGCCCTGCCGCTTTCTGATACAGCTTTGACTGTAGGGCTAGCACTTCGAGCCGTGCGCGTTTACTCGGATCACGCCACAGAAAAGCGGCTTGTTCTACTAGGATGCACGCCAGATTAAACCGTGCCGAGAATTTTTCCAATAGCAAAGACCCTGAGCGTTGATAGACCGGTCCTTGAGAATTACGTGCATTGAAGCAGTTATACCAGGTAAATTCCACACAAGGATATAGCGAATATATGTCACCGGTGCGATTAGAAATGCTGCAAGCAGTAGCACCGCCTTCTAGGAACAACCGCCCGATTAACAGGTCTATCAATGCATCGTACTTTGCAAAATCCGACTCGATCTTTTGAACGTTTGTAATAATACCAGAAAGATCCGATGTAGATGCCGCAGACGTAGCGCGGGTGACATCAGCGCTCAAAAGCCTTATGCGCGCAGCATGCAACACTTGGCACAATGGCGCGAGCTCTTTCGCGACCGCTTCCCCAAAACAAATTTCTATCCACTTTCTCAGGCTCGTCGACAAATCAACTGGTAGAGTGTCCTTTCGCGTGATTATCAACAAACAGTGGTCGATGCCTGCTCTAGGTAAAGGCCGTGAGGAGATATTCGCTGTCATAAATGTTCTCTTCTTTTTTTTTGTCCTCTATTATGCACTATCCTAAACAACACCACACTAAGACAGAATGTTATAAAGCACTTTTATATATAGCTTTTGCTTATGTGTTAATGGGCATGGTATGCAAGAGGAAAAAAAAACACAAAAAAAAACACAAAAAAAATTGCCAATAAACAACAACATCTTTAATTCTTCATTTAGAACGAATTCCTTCAAGGAGTTTCTCTTTGCGCTGTTCCGCTGAAAACTCTGGTCTGAAGATGTTATCATCAATCTTCTCTATTATCTGCTTTCTATTGAGGTTTTCGATGAAAAGCATTGAAGCATATTCAGCAACTGCTTGTTGCCAGAAGATGTTCTCGGCGTCGTTTTCTGGCCAATGATCGTGAACGCAGAGATTGTTGATCTTATCTCTGTATATCTCGTAAAATGACAAGGCCTGAAGACGCGAACAAGGGTCTTCCACCCAGCGGTACTTGTAAGAGAAGGTCTCAGAGGTGTAACGCATAGGGCGTCTTCCAGCATAAAGGTAAAGGTTGTGGTTGATGTTTCCGAGGTCAAATTCCGGGTTGTCACTCAGCAACACTAACATAGGATATTCTGAAGAGAATCGTTCTTCAATCTCTTTGAGATATCGTTCCACATTACGTATTTGCAATGGAGCTGGAAGCGCCTCAGCTTCGATTCGCTTCAAAAGCACTTCTTGATGAGCCCAGAATTCAGTCTTGCACCTTGGTTCGAATGTTTGCCATGGCTCAGGTTTCAAGCAAAAGGTCTTCTTTTCGATCACGCCGTCTTCGAAACTTGCTAAACAGAAGCCTATGGCTAAGATAGGATGCTGCAACTCGCATCCAGCTTTCTCGATATCTACGGTAATAAATAAAGGAAAGCGCTTTTTTCTGGTTTCATCCAGCTTTGGCTCCTTTTTGACGTTCTCAGCAGTTTCATTCACAGCCACAAAGTCATCATCCAGAGGTTTTTTGTTTGAATCAAAGTCTTGTTTGCGCTTCAAAGAAGGCTCTGTGAAATTCACTGGCATCTCCATAGTAATGACGCGGATGTGTGTAGTGAATAACCAGGACAATAAACAAAAAGGTCCCTTTTTTACGCAGTTCCTAAACCGTCCCTTTTTGGAACTAAGAAAACCCCTTGAGTAGCCAAATAAGGAACGAATAAGATGTAAAGCTTTTTAGGGGTCTATACGAGCAAGGTTGTTTTGTCTGATTTCTCCCTCAGCAAGCGCTTGTGTATTGGTCAGTGTTCTAATTTATTTTTTTTTTGTGAAAAATTCCATGATAATCCATGAACACGAACAAGACGAATATACAATGGAACGACTCAGTCAAAGTGCTATCGCATCGTTTCAGAGCTTGCTACAATTTAACAGCGTTAGAGAGTTGGCAAATGAAACGGGATTTTCTGCTCCAATTGCGATCTCGAGCATCTTCGAATGTGATTCTGTCACAAGAGCCTCTATCGCTTGCAATAACAATCAAGAAAAAAAGAAGAGGCGAATTAGCAGAGCAGAAGGACCATCCGAAAGCCTAAAACCACACAACAACAACAACAACAACAACAACAACAACAACAAGAAAAAATGCCAACAACTGAAAAGTGTTACTTCTGTACAACATAGTAGAACAACAACGACTACAACAATCACACACGCTCAGACCTCTACAACAGCTGTTGTAGATCCTTCTACTATAGATGAACACATCGTATCTTGGGACTTTATCCTTAAATTACAAGACATCAGCCCTGATCTAATCAAACTCACAAAGAAAAACGGTGGTTTGCGCGTACCTAAGAAAGAACAAGAGCAATTGCGCGCACGTGCTAAAGAGTTTTTTGGAACCGACGGAACATTGTTTAATATTATCTACGCTGATCCGCCTTGGCAATATCGCAACCGTGACGGCTTCGAAGGTCAAGCATGCGACGAGTATAGCACAATGTCTCACAACGACATATGTGCGATGCCTGTAGCTGGATTGGCAGCTGATGACTGTTACTTGCTGATGTGGGCTACAGGACCCAAGATGCTCGAAGCTTTTGAGGTGATGCGTGCGTGGGGGTTCCGCTATGTGTGTATTTTCTTCAATTGGGTTAAAGTCTCAAAAAAGGGAACAGCTCGTGTATGCATGGCCAACTACACTCTACCTGCCTCAGAATTTTGTTTATTGGGCGTTCGTGGCAAGACTCAGTGGATGAAGGACAGTAAAACTATTCAACAAGTGATGTTCGAACCTATTACAGTGCACAGCCGCAAGCCCGACGAGAGCTATCGCCGCATTCATCACTTTTTCCGTAAGGAATTGCCACGTATCGAGTTATTCGCTAGAAGAGTCCTACCAACTTGGCATGCGTGGGGGAATGAACTCCCTCCAGAAATACAGTACCCCGAGGGATTGCGCGATATTTTTCCATTAGAGAAATGATCTTGATGCCCTAAAAGCTCATTTGTAATGCCTTTTTTTTCCCCTTGTACTTTTGCGTCGCGTGAACCGATATAGTTAATTAAACAACAAATACATTTTTTTTTTATTTTCATGGAGCAATGACAACATATCCATTTCCCTCAAAAAAACTGATGAGTTCTTGGCGCTTTTCGCGATCCTCGGCCAGCGTCCCCGGTAATGCATCAATGTCCGATTGACTCAAATCATAATAACCATCCTTGTGTTCGTCAGATTTTATAATAAAAACCTGACCTCTGATGTCCATGCCTTGTGATTTAAGAAAAGCATTGACAGGCAATTTCCCTTCTTGATCTTCAAGCACTGCCATGGATAAACCAGGTGCAATTGTCAAATAGTCGAACATAGAGGTGCATTCATTCTTCAGCACGCACTCCCTGATGGCTGCACCAGCGTTGCTGCGCGGTTTGACATGGATGCTAACAATCTTGGGAACCCCTGTCTCAGGAATATGAATGATGTCCAAGTCTCCGTGTTCGATAAAGTTTGGACGAGTCTGACGTTTGCGGTTCATGGGGAGTGAGGTGAGATGGGTAAAGCGGCCTTGCAAGATTGCAACAAGAGAATAAACTAAAAAGCTTATAAAGTTTATGCGCTGTTTTTGATTGGTTGACTCATTCTTGGTTATATCCGTTTTTGGTCACTAGTTCCCGCCACGTACACATAAGTAGCACTCTAAAACGCGGCCTTGTTCTTTGTCGGTTAACCGCGAACTGCGATAAGAGCCGTCTTTCTTAGTATTTTTCCTGCTTTTTTTTGTTCCATCTTAGAGATGGAGCGTCAAAACTCTGATAATAATGATCAATCCAATCGTCGAAAAGAAGGAGAAAACAACAACAACAAAAACAATAACAATAACAATAACGCCAAACCAAAGAACTTATCAGTAGTTAGCATTGAAGACGACAGAGATGTGGTGATTTCGCAAAACTCTATCTACGGGTGGAATCTATGGCCCACTGGTGATACAAGACATGTGATTTCGGTGTCTGCTGGAACATGTACTGGCGTGACGCGTATTGGCGGCCCGAGCTATTCAGCTGCTATACGTCGGCAAATGCTGGAGATGATTAATGCCGATCTTGATGATGATCTCAATGGTTACGACCCAAACGATGATGACGATCTCAACAATTTTCACCCAGCTGATGCACTTCATGTGTATCATCCATGGAATACTTTGGTAGTTCCCCCCTCTGGGGTCAATAGAGAGGAAATTGGCCGCATACGTACTATTCTGACGACTCAACCCTATGAATCACTTGCAGAAAAGATTGGTTTGAAACACGCACCAAGGTGGCAGTGTGCATGGAAAGTGAATGAACGAGGCGCTCGCTTCATACATTTCAAGAGGCTTCATATGTTATGCACTAAATACTCACCACGATCTGGCTGTCCTTCAATCCCAGGAAATTTCGATGTTGTTTGCGAGTTTTGCATGATGTGTGAATGCGACTCACACTCCTACAAACTGAAGAACCGTCAGTTGTTGTTACCTGATGGTTATGGTAGCAAACCTTACGTTATCACTCGAGATAGAGTCTATCATCACCAGCCTTTCTCGCTTGCGGTTTTTTGTGCTCTCAAAATCGGAGAGTATGCACCGCGGTTCGCCGCTTCTGTATATTCAGGAGCTATTCCTGCTGATTTGGTGCCGTTTATTGCGCACTTCTGGTCACCGGCTCTATACGCTCCAGCTGAAAAAAGCATATACGCAAACTGGGATGCGTGTTCTCGCAAGTTTATCAGTCAGATACAACACGGCATTGATCCACCCGGAACGCGACCATCTGCTCGCTATATTAGTGAAAAGTTTAATGTGGTTTGTTTTTCTTGTGCCAAACGCGTTGAAGTCCCAAAACCAGAGGGATTTCTATCATTCGCCTTGCCGGTAAACGGGGGTATACCAACGCTAGAGCAGCACTTTGAAAAGCAGAGCGCTTATTGGAATCGTATTGTGCAACGAGAGGGTCCTCAAGGAAAACCTCTGAATGGCGAAGCGCCGCTCTCATCATCGATGAAAAACGCCTCGCATCCTACGGGTGCTGTTTGTTTTTGCGGATCATGTGACACAAAAATCCCGCGAGCCGTAACATATGAAAACATATACGAGCAAGCGAAACGGCTTCGTTGCACAGAGGGTACACTTAGTTTGTGCTGCTTGCAAAAGAGACACTTCGACCTACCACACGAATTAGAAAGAGAAGGATATACTAGAAAAGCACACATTCAAGAGTTCTGTGGAATTGTGACGGCAAATACCGATTGGACTCTAGTCGAGCGTTTGACAGATGTGGATAACGAAATTTATCAAAGCCTTAACACTGACTGTCATGTGTACAAATTCGATCGCGTGGTTACACATGGTGAATGCATGGCCGCAGCAGTGCTTTCTGCTAAAGAGTTGAAAAAAGGGTCAAGCGAGGAAGAACTCGACGATTTACTAAACGCAATGCGCTATCTCTGTCGCGCATATTTTTATCCAACTTCTGACCGGTCGGCACTGAAGTATGGTTTCCCTTACTCCGATTCTGATGCAAAAAATATAAGCACAGAGAACTATACCGAAACACTTCCACCTTGGCTTAAGCAGACATTAATCGGCGCTATGTTGGAAAGGATCAAATACATGGATCTTGAAATTGAGATGCTCATGAATGTTTACCGATATAGTACCCACACTGCGACTTCCGCACAAGCAGAAAATGCGAAAAAAATTGATGAGCTTGAAGACCCTTTATTGAGAGAGCTTCTTTCCATCGCTCCTGGACTAGCAACCATCGAAGATGCTGAAAATTATGAACTAGAGAAAAAAATACAAAGCTACCGTGCTTGCTTGGATAAGATGGGCAAACAGATGGATGTATTCAGAAATGCAAAAGAGTATGAAGTAGCACCTCCATCCGAGGTCTTCGTAAACATGGTATCACACTGCCCTATTGGACTTGTTCCACTATTCACGCGTCTCTCGGACTTTATCCGCGTCCACATGAATCCTGGTCTAGTGCCTTCGGAACGCTGCATTAGAGAAGCTTTAGACTTTTTCGATAAAGCTAAAGTAGACAAGTGCGAGAAATCGCAGCCCTCTTCCACAGTATCGAAACAACAGCAACAGCCACATCAATCCTTGAAGAGAGGATTTTTGCTTGCTGCTACAAACAAGCCCGACATACAAAAGGCCTCATCACCGCAGCCACAATCACAAAAAAAATCACCGCAAACAGTTTCGAGTGTGCATAAAACGCCTCTTAAAAAAGAGATTCATGACGCGTATTTGGGCGACTTACCTGACTTGGGCCAAGCGAGAGCAAAAGCAGTACAAGAACTTTGGATTGCGCTAGCGCGTAAAACCTCTGACGAGTATTCGCACATGAACAACGTTCATTGGTTCTCTTGCCGACCTACTTCCGTTAGGGCGAATTCCTTGGCGCCAAAGAATTTGAACCCTACTGGTGAATTTGTTACCGCACCAGCTGAACCATGGGTCGAAGTGTACTGCTCCGGCTGCGGTCCGAAACGTTTGGAAAATCCCACCTTCGGCAAAGATTGGGCGCATAAAGATTACTAGACAGAAGTTATTTGTTTTATTTGTTTTTTTTTTGGAGTAAAACGAAAAAAAAATCAAATTCTCATAAAGCCAGTTTTTATTGTTGCTACTATATTTTTTTTTATATCAATCCAATCCCCGAAGCAAACGCACGTGAAACATCCAAGAATGAAACTTTTCGCATAGCATCAAGTAAATGAGGTATTTTCACATGGTTCATTGCATCATTCCACATCCATTTAGGATAGTATTCGCAGTATGTAATGCGCATTACATAATTTCCATCCAAGAGCCTGAAGATATCATTTTCAGGCTTAGCGTAGTAACGATCTACGCACAATTCCATGTGGGGTTGATGTGAATCTCTTAATCTCCCCTCGATTTCTCTGACGATAAACGGTTCGTTGTCTTGAATGTATTTCTTGCTGATTATGTTCACACCAATCCTAGGTTGTAATTCTTTGCGTAGTGGACTTTCAAGTAGACTTTCATCTTCCCTAGCCGCTTGCGAAGCACCCGCGCTGCTCTTGTATCGAACTATAATAATCATTCTTGACCATGAGTCAAAAGTCTCATTGGTCCGTCTTAAAAGCTCCACCATTTCATGTCCAAAAACTTTATGCACTCTTACGAAGCTTTGATTGTTAAAATTAAAGCTAATCCTATTTTCTCTTTCACGAGTCGTCTCGTATGATAAGATCAAGAGTAGGGTCAATAATGCACCTAACGAAAAACATGCTATATCGTTGCTCATGGGAGGAATGTATATAGCGCGTTCGTTTTGAGGGAAAAAAAAAACAAAGAAGATAAAACTGCCACGTAGTCACAGGTTTTTTATGTTTGTGTTAAAAACCATTTGTGGTTAATTCTTTATTTGGTCTTTAATTTTTTTTTTCATTCATGGATTAATTATCTCTTTTTTTTGCTTTCATTAGTGCTTCGCGCTCTACATGGATTCGCATAATTTCCTTTGCGCAAGCTTCGATTTGGGCTCTTCCTTCTTCTGATGACGCCCATCTTTGTCCGTAATGAATCAACTTTTGGACGTTCGCTGGGCTATAGTCATCGAGTGCGATATACTCTTCCATGATTGGATTCAGCCTGTGATAAGATTCTAGAAAGTCTCCACCAACTTTTCGGATGAGAAACTCAGTGTTTTCCGTTTCTGCTGCAGCTCCTGCTACGCTGGAATTTAATAAGCTGCCTACCAGTGTAAGTAGGCTCTGGTCTCCACGTTTGAAGAAGTTTGTTGCAGGAGTCTTGATTTTGTCGTTCCATTTGTCACTGCGGTGTTGTGGAACACGCCCTGTGCCAAAAGATACCAACGCTGCTACACGGTCTTGGGGCCATATGCGTCTGGACTCAACAAGCGCCACAACGCTAGGATTGTTTGCTCCCATGCCCCCATCAACCAACACGGGTTTACTGTTCATGTATGTGTCATTAATCCAACGTGCCTGTGGTTCTCTTTCCGAGATGAGTTGCATATGCGTGTGCAACACTGACTTGCGTCTTCCAGTAAACGTGCGAACTTGTTTCTCTAGATAGCCGGTACGCGCTCCGATCGCTAGTGACTGTGTATCTTTGGTCAGTGGCGCGTAAAACCGACTATAGGGATGGAAGTACATTGGCGCAGAGCTGGAACTGCGTAGAGCCTCCCAGATATAGACTCGGTTAGTGCCCTGTACAAGCCACTCGATACTCCCGGATGTTCGCTTGTTGAGATCCATGTTTTCTAATTCCAAAGCTGCCTGTGCAGTTTCTGGTGGTGGTAGACGTGTGAAATAACTGTCATAATTTCTGAATAAAACGAGCTGATTTGGATCGGATGAAATGTCCACTGCGGTGAATCCTACCCGGATTCCTTGTCCAATCTGTTTCTGGGTTGACTCTTCTTTCCCAACTTCTGATATTTTTCTGTTGGCGTGGTCAAGACTCGGATTGAATGAGTGCTTTGCATCATCTAGACGATCCATGCCAACTTGTTCTATTAAATGATTTAGCACTGGTTGATCGAGGTACTTTGCGATCGTGGGAACCATAAAATCCACTTTGCTCTCTTCGACAAACACTACTTTACCCATTTGTTTGTAGAGTTCTTCTACTTCTTCCAAGCTTTTGTTTGCTAGCGTGATGCTGCTAAGCAAAAGCGCTCCTGTGCTTGTGCCTACTGCAAAATCGAAGAAATCACCAAGGTTTGCTTTTTGATTATTTGAAAGTTGTCGCAACTCTTTAAGCAGAGCTTTTGCTACTTGTACTGTGAGCAACCCACGCAGTCCTCCACCATCAAATGTCAACACTAAACGCGGAACAGGCCATTCATGCTTATCGACTAGTTGATCAATGAATAATCGATTGTTGCTTACGAGCTTGTGGTAAGGTATCTCCTTCACTAGTGATTTGAGAAGCTTTTTCACATCTCTCAAGAACTCAATCCAGCGTTTATTGGTGACTTGTGACTCGTTTTGTTTGATATCCTGTTCGGCATCTTCGCTCACATCTTTGTACAGTTCGTATATTTCTAAAAGTGTGGCAACCTGGTTGAAGAGTTGCTCGCGAAAACTTGGTGAGGAAACTTCATTCAGGTCCTCAAGCATGTTATTGAAGCGTGTGGCCCACTCTTCCACTTTACTGACAGATTCTTCAGGTTGCTGTATAGGAGGCTTGGTGCTGCTGCTTTCGCCTTTGGGTTTAGGAGGGAGTGAGTCGACGCCAGTAGTGACGTTTGAGATGGTAATCTCTTTTTTCATTTCATCCAACAGAGCCTCCAAATTCTTTTTCAGTTCATCAACAGAATCAAAAACAGTTTTGTAACGTGTCATTACTTCTTGTTCTGACAGACTCTCGCCTATCAAAGCAGAATTGTTTGTATCTGTTTCTGGGGTTGGGTCTGTCGCAGAAATAACAGGCTCTGGTGAACCGTGAATGATTTGATTCGCGATTATGCACTTGACAGCGACACCCCATGGCTTTGAATGAAATTTCAACGCGCATTCCTCACTACAGCATATGGCTTCGCGGCGCCCATCAGGTGAACGGTAATAGACTTTTTGTTTCAATTTTCCACATTGCATACAACCCTGCCATTTATTGCGTAGGAATGATACGCGTTCCTTGCGCAATTCTAAGTTAATAGCTCCTTGCCCTGTTGTTGTCATTTGTTCTTTTCCCCTATAATTACAAAGACTATTAGGAGTTAAAAAATATTTTTACTTCTTACAGCAGTCAGTTTCAATTAAATATGCATTATAAATCAAACTCTGCTGCATTAGCAGGAAGCTCTTGTGGTGTGTGTTTATTGGCGTCTTTTGTTTCCTCTTTGAATCTTGATTGAATATCATGGAACAACAACGATAGAGCTTCTTCATAATGTGCATTGAGATCGATCAATGCAGACCGAGCGTATCCGACTCCATCTGTTAATAGGCGTATTTCGCTTTCTGTGAAATGCGGTTTCAAGCGCACAAACTGAAAGCGGTTCTCTGATTTGTTGACATTTGATATGAGTGTCTGCACGTCTTCCATCAACAACACAAGGGTTCTTCGGTGCTTCATTAACCCTTTGTCGATCTCCTCTAGCACACTGCCCATACCGCTCAATACAGACATGGTCTTTCGTGCATCCAGCTCCATTTTTTCATATTCTGTCGCCCAGTCATAGCTCATTGCCATCACCGCCATGCTCACTACAGCTACAGGCACTGTGATCGGTGCCAAGCCAGGTAGTATAACAGGCGCACTCAGCGGCAAAAGGCTGGCCATAGAACTTGTCTTTGAAGCAAGTTTCTTTGCCCATGCTTCAAACTCTTCCTCTATCAGTGGATTATCGAGCATTTTCGATTCTAATCTCACATGGTCGAGAGCTTCTCCCGCTTTCGAAATAAACATGGAACTAGCGTTAAGTTTTGAGAGTTGTTTTACTTGTTCCTGTTCCAATTCAGCTAATATATGCAGACAAAGAGGCAGGTTTCCCTCGCGAATGTATTGTACCATATTCTCGAGATCCTTCATAAAGAATCTATTGATATCCAATCCAATAGACA
>ERZ1066123.223-NODE-223-length-45607-cov-7.347120_pt1 | contig 45607 bp, 38 predicted proteins | sample MGYA00382770_ERZ1066123 | MGnify/ENA primary metagenome ERZ1066123 (study PRJEB33369, sample SAMEA5778353) | biofilm metagenome | biome: Industrial cooling water; feature: Water cooling tower basin; material: Biofilm | place: United Arab Emirates | collected...
AATTTGAACTTTCCGACCAATTAATTTTAGGATTGATGCCACGCTCCGGTGCAGCACGTTTACTTTCGCTACCGCTGCAAAATCCTGAACAGCCCGGCGCGCCTACAGGTGAACTTTATTTGTATTGTGAGGATCCGGAAGAAACTTTCCAGCATGCCATCACCTGCGGTGCAATAGCGGTTAGCGAGGTCGCACTTCGAAATTGGGGTGATTGGGCGGGTTATGTCGCCGACCCGGACGGTCATGTGCTCGCATTTGCGCGGAAAAATTAGCGACACTGCGTATATTTGCTGCAAAACTTACATCATGCAGCACATTATCGACCGCTTTATCAGTTATGTTACCGTTGATACCGAATCCGATCCGGCGTCGAACACTACGCCAAGCACTAAAAAGCAACTGGTACTGGCTAAAATGCTGGTGGAAGAATTGAAAAAAATCGGACTTGAAGAAGTGACGATCGACAAAAACGGCTACGTAATGGCGACCTTGCCGTCGAATGTGGAGCATGACGTGCCGGTAATCGGGTTTATTTCGCATTACGATACCACACCGGATTTTACGGGTGCCAATGTAAAGCCGCAGGTCATCGCCAATTATGACGGGGGCGACATTGTTCTCAATGAAGAGCAGAACATTGTGCTTTCGCCATCTTATTTTAAAGATTTGTTGTTGTATAAAGGGCAGACGCTGATCACCACGGACGGCACCACACTATTGGGGGCAGACGACAAGGCAGGCATCACCGAAATTGTGACGGCCATGGAGTATCTGGTAGCGCACCCGGAGATTAAGCATGGTAAGATTCGCGTGGGCTTTACGCCTGACGAAGAAATCGGTCGGGGCGCACACAAGTTTGATGTAGAGCAGTTTGGCGCTGAGTGGGCGTATACGATGGACGGGAGTCAGATTGGCGAACTTGAATACGAGAATTTTAATGCAGCCGGAGCTAAAATCATCTTCCGCGGAAAAAGTGTGCATCCGGGTTATGCCAAAGGCAAAATGATTAACTCGATGCTGATTGCCAATGAGTTTATCAACGCATTGCCTCCCAAAGAAATTCCGCAGGAAACAAAAGGTTACGAAGGATTTTATCACATCACGGAACTATCAGGCAGCATAGAAGCAACCGTCGTAGAATTGATCATTCGCGATCACAGTGCGCGCAAATTCGAGGCGCGCAAGGAATTTGTGGCCGCGGTGGTGAAGAAAATCAATAAAAAATACAAGAAGCAGATCGGCGGCAAAATTGCCGAAGCGACGATCACCGATCAATACTACAATATGAAGGACAAGGTAAAACCTGTGATGCATATTGTAAAGATCGCTGAGAAAGCGATGAAAGAACTGGGCATTAAACCCCTAATCAAGGCCATTCGCGGCGGAACAGACGGTTGTCAGCTTTCGTACAAAGGGCTTCCCTGCCCTAACATCTTTGCGGGCGGCCACAATTTCCACGGGAAATACGAATATGTTCCGGTAGAAAGTATGCAGAAAGCCGTGGAAGTAATTGTGCGAATTGCAGAAATAACGGCTGCCGGAAAGTACAAAAAATAGTATGGCAGACCTGAATCAAACGCCACCCGCTGACCGTTGGGCAGAAGAACTTAATCTTTTGCAGGAAATGCTGGCGCGAACTTCTATGCTTCAGGAAACCAAATGGGGTGTACCTGTCTATACGGTTAAGGGCAAAAACGTGGTCGGACTTTCCGCATTTAAGCATCATGTGGCACTGTGGTTTTACCACGGTATTTTACTTCGCGACGAAGCAGGCTTGCTGGAAGGTGGTGCGACCGACGCTAAAATCTTACGACAATGGCGCTTTACGTCACGCGATCAGATACTCAGTCACGAAAAGCAAATACTGCAATACGTTCAGGAAGCGATAGCCCTATCCAAAGCGGGAATAACGCCGCCAAAAATTAAAAAGCCGGAGGGTACGTCTCCCCTTTTGGAAGCCGCATTTAAAAATGACGCGGCGCTGAAAGAAGCGTTCCGATCACTTTCACCCTCGTGTCGGCGGGAGTACATTATCTACATTGAAGAAGCCAAGCGAGAGGAAACCAGGCTATCCCGGCTTGAAAAATGCAAAGACATGATTATGGCAAGGCGCGGTCTGAACGACAAGTACAAGAAGACATAACGGTTTTCGTCGCCGGGTTATAAGTTTCGCAGGATCGCTGCGTTGTCGGCATAAAAAAACCATCCCGAAGGATGGTTATTTTATTTTAGCCCCTAATTAAGCACTTTTGAGTTTGGCAGACATTTCCATGGAAATGGCAGAACGCTCGAACATCAGTTTACCGGCCATTGTTTCTAGAATAACGTGCGTCTCTCCCAATTCGGATACACGACCGTGGAGTCCGCTCTTAGTAATGACGCGATCCCCCACTTTCAGGCTGTTTTCAAATTCTTTTTCTTGCTTCTGACGTTTTTGTTGCGGACGGATCATAAAAAAATAGATCACAAAAAACATCAGTATAAAAGGTAAAAATTGTGATAATTGTTCCATTTCGTTAAGGTATTATATTAGCTTTAATTACAATTCGTTCGATACCGCTTTCCGTATTGGCGCGCAAGGTAACAATTTTAGAAGTCATTCCCTGTTTGTTTGCCGGGTCAAACGTCACGGTTATTTCACCACCTGCACCCGGTGCAATGGGATTTTTTGGATAGTCCGGCACGGTACAGCCGCAGGATCCCGAGGCATCGGAAATCATCATCGGAACTTTGCCGGTGTTTGTAAAACGGAACGTGTGTGACACTTTTTCCGAAGCTGAAATGTCGCCAAAATTATGTTCTTGTTTCTCCCATGAAAACCGGGATGCTTCTTCGGGCGAACGTTTCTCCACGGCAGTAGCTTTCGCGGGCGGAGCCGGCGCGATTGTGGCCGGAGTTTCGGTGTTTTTGCACGCTATGAATGCAAAAAGTAAAATCAGTGCGGCGTACTTCATTACAACAATCCCCTTCCCGTTTTGTTGAGTCGGCCACTGGTCTGGTATTCTTTCACCAGATTGTCCAGAATACCGTTAATAAAAATACTGCTTTTGGGTGTGGAGTATTCTTTAGCCAATTCCAGATATTCGTTGATGGTTACTTTTACGGGAATGGACGGAAATTTTAAAAACTCGCAAATCGCCATTTTCAAGATAATGGTATCCATTTCTGCGATGCGATCCGAATCCCAATTCGGGGTTTTATCGATATACTCCTTTGCAAGATCTTTTTCATTAAGAAGCGTCTTCCGAAACAAGTCGCTCGCAAAATCCCGGTCTTCCGCGTCCTTGTACAAGCGCGGAATTTCAAAATCGTGCTCCCAGGCCGACTTCATCTGGCGGAGCTGTTTAATGATTTGAGTATTTACCACAGGAATGTCATCGATCCATGTGAGCTTGTGATCTTCGAGGTAATCGTATAACTTCTCGTTTGGAGCAATTAATTGCATGAAAAGTTCAACCACAAAGGCGCGGTCGGTTTCGAAAGTATTTCCTTCGGAGGCGATGTAGGTTTGGTACAGCTCGCTTTGTTTGATCGCGGCCAGCAGAATGAGGATATAATCATCGTTTCGCTGCCAGTTGTTGATTTTTCGATCTTCGAGTGCTTTTTGAAGACCGGAATGTTCCGACAGCATAACCAGCACCATGTTATTAACAAAACGGCGGTTTGGATTGCGTTCCTCGGGTGTGGCGAGGTGTTTTTTGGCGGCGCGATCGAGGTAATCGATTTCTTTGTTCCTGATTTCGACCAGTGCCGATAACATAATCAGGTACAGATCTCGCAAGTTTTCGATGCTGTTAAACAGAAACTTTTCTTCCTTCTCCAGATCGCCGGTACCTTTTTGATGCATGGCGTAAATGCTTTGCATCACTTTAATCCTGATATGTCTCCTGTTAAGCACGGGGTAGAACTTTTAAAAAGGGGCGGGAGTTACCCGCCCTTAATGATAAACTTATTTACTGCGCTGCTTTTTCAAGTTTACGCGCTGCTATTCGATTTTCTGCGATAATCATTGCAGCTTTTTGCGGCGTTAGATTTTGAGCGTCGGCGTAAGCAAAAATTTCCAGCGTTGTATTGTAGATGTTCTCGGTTTTGCGCATGATTTCCGCGCGATCGTAGTGAACAAGTTCTGCATACACATTGATGATGCCGCCGGCATTGATACAAAAATCCGGAGCATAGGCGATCCCGCGTTCACGAAGAATCTGACCGTGAATGTCTTCCAGTGCGAGCTGGTTGTTAGCAGCACCCGCTATGACCTGAGCGCGGATACGCCCGACCGTATCGTCGTTAATGGTCGCTCCGAGAGCACAAGGCGCGTAAATGTCGACCTCAGCGCTGTAGATGTCCTCACCCGAAAAGGCGCGAACTCCGTACATTCTGCTGATTTCCATCACACGATCCTGATTAATATCAGTCACATACACATCTGCGCCTTCTTTAGCGAGATATTCCACTAGGGTTTCACCCACGTGACCAATGCCCTGAACCAGAACTTTTTTTCCCGCAAGTGCGTCTGTGCCGAATTTATACTTCGCCGCTGCTTTCATACCCATGTATACACCATAGGCCGTAACCGGAGACGGATTTCCGGAACCGCCGCGCGACTCGGAAATACCGGTAACGTGCGGGGTAATATCGCGGATCATATCCATATCTGCAGTAGTAGTTCCGACATCTTCGGCAGTAATGTAACGTCCGCTGAGTGAGTGTACAAATTCACCGAATTTTTTGATGAGCTCCGGTGACTTCTGCGTGCGTGCATCGCCAATAATTACCGCTTTTCCGCCACCTAAATTCAGGCCGGCAAGGGCCGACTTATAGGTCATCCCGCGTGACAAGCGCAATACATCATTCAAAGCTTCCCATTCGTTAGCGTAATTCCACATCCGCGTACCGCCCAGGGAAGGACCCAAAACGGTGTTGTGAATGCCGATTATTGCTTTCAAACCAGTATCTTTGTCGTTGCAAAATACCACCTGTTCATGGTTGTCAAATGACGCCTGGCCAAAGACCGGGTCCATTTTCAGAAGTTCTTTTGCGGTGGTGGTTTCTGTTGTCATAATGTTGTGTTTGGATGCATTTGCAAAGGCGCAAAATTACGAGAATAATCGGTAAAAATCTTTGCAGTCATCAATATTTCAAAGGTCGGATGGTTTAAAGCACTGGTTTTGCGTTAAATGGAAAACACAATTTCGTAACTGAATGCGCAATAGTTTGAATTAATGTCGGAAGGGATAATTAAAGAATGAAAGAATTACAATATTTAAACAAATATTTCATCAAGTATAAATATCATTTTTTGCTTGGTATTTTCTTTACCATTGTTGCTCAGATATTTTCCTTGTTTACGCCCAAGCTTATCAGTGCTTCTTTCGCTGCAATTGAGCAATTTGCCAATGCATCCAATGCCGACGGAGAACTCATCAGGGCAGAGTTACTTGAAAACATTTTGCTGATTATCGGCACGACGCTGATTGCGGGTGTACTTACCTTTTTTATGCGTCAGACGCTCATCGTGATGTCAAGACACATTGAATTTGATTTAAAAAATGAGGTTTTTCGCAAGTATGAGGATTTGTCGCAGAATTTATATAAACGAAACCGCACGGGCGATTTGATGAGCCGCATCAGCGAAGATGTGAGTAAAGTCAGAATGTATGCGGGCCCTGCCGTAATGTACACCATCAACACGGCGATTCGCTTTGCCATCGTAATTGTGTATATGTACGACGTATCGCCAAAACTGACGCTATATGCGCTTCTGCCCTTGCCCGTCCTGTCCTTCGCGATTTTCAAACTAAGCCAGGAAATTAACAAGCGCAGCACCAGTGTACAGCAATATTTGTCGAAAATCAGCAGCTTTTCACAGGAGGTGTTCTCCGGAATCCGTGTGATTAAAGCGTATTCATTGGAACCGGCCTATCAAAAAGACATGGCCGGATTAGCTACAGAAAGCAAGGAAAAAAGCATGCGGCTTGCGCGGGTACAATCACTTTTCGGGCCGTTCATGATTGCACTGATTGGCATTAGCAACCTTGTGGTAGTTTATGTCGGCGGCATGATGTACATCAACGGAAGCAGTGAGATTACCAGTTTAGGGGTGATTGCGGAGTTTATTTTATACATCAACATGCTGACTTGGCCGGTGGCATCGCTCGGGTGGATTTCATCGATGGTGCAGGAAGCGGAGGCGTCGCAAAAGCGCATCAATGAATTTTTGAGAACAGAACCTGAGATCAAAAACGAGCAGCCGCAAGCTACGCCGGTGGCGGGTCAGATTGAATTCCGCGGCGTAACATTTGTTTATGAGGATACCGGAATTAAGGCACTTGATCGTGTTTCATTTACCATAAACCAGGGAGAAACGCTTGCCATTTTGGGCAAAACGGGCTCCGGAAAATCAACTATCCTTTCCTTGCTGACGCGGTTGTACGATATTAATTCCGGTCAGATTTTAATCGATGGAAAACCCATCCGCGAGATAAACCTTCACGATTTAAGGCATGCCATCGGCATCGTTCCACAGGATGCATTTCTGTTTTCGGATTCGATCAAAAACAACATCCGGTTTGGTAAAGAAGACGCTTCTGACGAGGAAATCATCGATGCCGCTCAGAAAGCGGCAGTGCATGAAAACATCCTTGGTTTCAAAAAACAATACGAGACCATCCTTGGCGAGCGCGGAATTACATTATCGGGCGGTCAGAAACAGCGTGTATCCATTGCGCGCGCCATCATTAAAAACCCGGGTATTTTATTGCTTGACGATTGTTTGTCTGCGGTTGACACCGAAACTGAGGAAATCATTTTGAATAATTTGCTTGACATCAGCAGGAATAAAACAACCATAATTGTAAGTCACCGTGTTTCAAGTGCTAAAAATGCAGATAAAATTCTTGTCCTGGACCATGGGGTAATTATACAGCAAGGCACTCATAATGAACTTGTAACGCAGTCGGGATACTATCAGGAACTCTACGTGAAACAATTGTCTGAAAAAGAATTTACCTAATTTTTGTTAGTTCCACGATTTTTTTACACTTTTGGGAGAACTTTAACAATAAAGAAGAACGTATGAGAGAACATGACATGCTTGACAAGGAAGAGATTTTCTCCAAAGTGCTGCGGGCTGGCAGGAGAACCTATTTCTTCGACGTACGCGCGACCAAGGCTGATGATTACTACGTAACCATCACAGAAAGCAAAAAGTTCACGGAAGAGGACGGTTCTTTTCACTTCAAAAAACATAAAATTTATCTGTACAAGGAAGATTTCGCAGCGTTTTCAGAAATATTACAGGAGATGACTTCCTACGTATTGGATAACAAGGGGGAAGAAGTAATTTCCGAGCGCCATCAGCGGGACTTTAAGAGAGAGTACGCAGGGGACCGCGAGCAAACTGCTGCAAGCGGATACACCGTTGACTTTGATGACATTTAAATCCCGGAAGGGATTTTTTTTGTGCGTACAAAAAACGGTATGATGCGACGGAGGTCAAATGGTACGTGAAACAGGTCCGTGAATTTTTCATAATGCCGCACGAGGTGAATTAACATCCCGTTGATGTTGTGCTAACGTGCAATCTTTACATTTAGCAAAAATCAGCGTCATGGAAATCGTCATCATTGCACTTGTGGTATTAGGCGCAATTGTACTTGTCGCCTATCTGATCATGCAAAATCTGAAAGACAAAAATAATTTCGAAGAGCAGATCAATATGGATTTGCGACCGAAGGATAAGGAATCGCCGCTCGACAAACAGGACTGATTTACTTTCTTCTTAGAATTACATCGATGGGCTTGTTCATTTTCCGACCGAACTGAACGCCCTGCTCTGCTTGCGACGTACAAAGAATGTACATATTAAACGCATACAACTGCACATCCTGGGTTTCATAAGTTCCCGACGGATCGGTAATCCGGACCATCATTTCGTCGGCAGGAAACTCGTTGGTAACGGACAACAGCCAGACGTCTTTGGCATAAGGAAAATTCCAGCGGGAAGTAGCATCGGGTTTTTCGAGTTTATTTCCGGCGCTATCGATCTGAAAGTTTTTTGAAAAGAGAAGCACCTCATCTTTATTGCGCCAACTGTAGCGGTTGTTGCGATTTACAGCATCGGTTCCGGTACTGTCGATCAGCGTGATTCGAAGATTAGCAATATTTTCTTTTTTACCCTCTTCGTGCACATGCAGTACTATGAACGACGTGAAATCGTACCCGCAATGTTGCTGAGCTGCGGCTGGCAGAACGGTAAGTAAAAGCAGAAAAAAAATCTTACGCATACGGCAAAAATAGAAAAAGCGCTCCGAAGAGCGCTTTCTTATTTTACTTCCATTAACTCTACATCAAAAATGAGTGTGGCGTTTGGTGGAATAACGCCGCCCGCACCGTATGCACCATAGCCCAGATATGGCGGAATTACAAATCGTGCTTTATCGCCTACGTGAAGCAGCGCAATACCTTCGTCCCATCCTTCAATGACGTTTCCGCGACCGAGTTGAAACTCGATTGGCTTTTTACGGGAATACGAATTGTCGAACATTTTTCCATTGTCGAGCGAACCGGAATAATGCACAGCTACTGTACGCCCGGGTTCTGCCTTTTTGCCGCTTCCTTTCTGGATGATTTTATAGCGCAAGCCGCTTTCTGTACGATCGAATCCGGCTGCGAGTTCCTCCATTTTTGCTTCGGCGGCAGCACGTTCCGCTTCTTCACGTTTGGCACGCGCGCCTTCGAATGTGCGAAATGCTTCGACAGCGTTCCATTTTTTGGCTTCATCGCCTTCGCGCAGAATTTCTACTGAGGTAAGTTCGTCGTTTTGCTGAATCGCATCAACCACCTCTTGGCCCTCGACCACTTTACCAAACACCGTGTGTTTGTCGTCGAGCCATGGAGTTGCAACGTGAGTGATAAAGAACTGTGATCCATTGGTACCGGGTCCGGCATTGGCCATCGATAGGATGCCGGGTGCATCGTGGCGAAGTTCGGGGTGAAACTCATCGTCAAATTTGTAGCCGGGTCCGCCCGAGCCGATACCTTGCGGACAACCGCCCTGAATCATGAAGTCGGAAATCACGCGGTGAAATTTCAGGCCGTCATAATACGGATTTCCCTGTGGTCTTGCTGAATTTTCGAGATTGCCTTCTGCCAGCGCAACGAAGTTCCCCACTGTGCCGGGCACTAAGTCGTGCGCGAGTTTAACCAGAATTGCTCCCCGTGAGGTATTGAATTTTGCGTAAATGCCGTTTTCCATGTCTACTTTTTTTTTAAACGGCAAAGGTACTTAAATGTCACCAAGAATCAGAAATACGAACGGTAAAGTCGGCAAGTGTAGTCTTCTACTTTTTTTCCTGGGTTACGGGTCCGCGCCTACAGAATCTAAATGCTGCTACCCGGAGCGCGTGAGCGATGGGACCGGCATCCTTTTGGGGCCGGCAAAGCCGGCCCCGAAAGATAGAGGGTACAGCGCGACGGCGACCGCGAAGTCGCTATGTACGATAAACATAATTTCGCCGGCACGCCCAAATTGCTGGTGTTGTGACAAAGAGAATACTTTTGCGGCTTTAGGTTTGCTTCGTACTTTGTACAGTTGTCGTACCTTTGCGGACATTCTTTTTTGCTATGCGAATTGACATTATCACCGTTTTACCGGAATTATTGCGGAGTCCGTTTGAGGCATCGATTCTTAAGCGCGCGATTGACAAGGGGCTTGTAGAGGTGCATTTGCACAATTTGCGCGACTACACCGTAAACAAGCAAAAAAGTGTTGACGATTACCAGTTTGGTGGCGGTGCGGGGATGGTGATGACGGTTCAGCCGATTGACGACTGCATCACCCGATTGAAATCTGAGCGCGAGTACGACGAGATCATTTATATGACGCCGGATGGTGAAACGCTGAATCAGAAAACGGCCAACCAAATGTCGCTTCTCAAAAACATCATTATCCTTTGCGGGCATTACAAGGGTGTTGATCAGCGGGTGCGCGATCATTTTATTACGCGTGAAATTTCGATCGGCGATTATGTGCTAAGCGGCGGGGAGTTGGGTGCCCTTGTGCTTTCTGATGCGATTATCCGCCTCATTCCGGGGGTTTTAAGTGATGAGACCTCTGCCCTGACCGACAGTTTTCAGGACAATTTGCTGGCACCGCCTGTGTATACGCGCCCGGCGGAATACAAAGGTTGGAGAGTTCCGGACGTTTTGTTGAGCGGCCATGCGGCGAAGATAGAAAAGTGGCGCGAAGACCAGGCATTGGAGCGTACACGGACGCGCAGACCCGATCTACTCGACGAGTTGACCTGATGCTGCGAAGCGACGGAAGGTCGTAAAAATTATTTTTTCGCAAATTATTTTTTTGGCTATATTTGCGCCCTCATTGGACCAACCTCTGACGATCTTCGTGAATGTTGCTCTGATTTTAATTTTAAAATTTTACCATCATGGCAGATTTGATGAAATTCGTACAGGACGAATTTATTAGCAAGAAAGAGTTTCCTGAGTTCGGTGCCGGTGATACAATCACGGTGTACTACGAAATTAAGGAAGGTGAAAAAACAAGAACACAGTTCTTTAAAGGAGTTGTAATTCAGCGCAGAGGAACGGGAGCAACAGAAACCTTTACTATTCGTAAAATGTCGGGATCTGTTGGTGTAGAGCGTATCTTCCCGATGAATCTTCCTGCACTGCAAAAGATTGAAATTAACAAGAAAGGCCACGTTCGTCGTGCCCGTATCTTCTACTTCCGCGAGCTTACCGGTAAGAAAGCGAAGATTAAAGATAAGAGACGTTAGTCTTCCGAAAGTCCCGGTTTACGCCGGGATTTTTTTTGCGGTACTCTCGTCTAAAGATTTTGCTAAAGGCGCGAACGTATGTTAAAAATACGCCGTGTAAATTCCTATATTTGTACTCCTTTTTAAAACGCTGACCTATGAAAAAAATAAAAGTAGTCAATCCGGTTGTAGAGCTGGATGGTGACGAAATGACACGAATCATCTGGAAGTTCATTAAAGATAAATTGATCCTGCCCTACCTTGAGTTGGACATTAAATATTTTGATCTTGGCATCGAAAACCGGGAAGCAACCAAAGATCAGGTTACGGTTGATTCTGCCGAAGCCATCAAGCAATACAATGTAGGAATCAAGTGCGCTACCATTACTCCGGATGAACAGCGGGTGAAGGAGTTTAATTTGAGTAAAATGTGGAAGTCGCCCAACGGGACGATCCGAAACATTGTAGGTGGAACGGTTTTTCGCGAGCCGATCATCATGAGCAATGTACCGCGATATGTTCAGGGCTGGACCAAACCGATTGTTATCGGTCGTCACGCTTACGGTGATCAGTACAAGGCAACGGATACGGTTATTAAAGGCAAAGGGAAATTAACCATGACATTCACTTCCGAAACCGGTGAAGTAAAGTCGTGGGATGTATATGATTTTGAAGGCAATGGCGTTGCGATGTCGATGTACAATACCGACGAAAGCATTTACGGATTTGCGCATTCGTCCTTTCAAATGGCGCTTACCAAAAAGTGGCCGCTGTACCTTTCAACGAAAAATACGATTCTGAAAGCATATGACGGTCGTTTTAAAGACATTTTTCAGGAAGTATACGAGCAACACTACAAGTCCGAATTTGAAAAACACGGAATGGTATACGAGCACCGGTTGATTGACGACATGGTTGCTTCCGCGATGAAGTGGAACGGCGGCTTTGTTTGGGCGTGTAAAAACTATGATGGCGATGTGCAGTCGGACACCGTGGCTCAAGGCTTCGGATCTCTGGGGCTCATGACCTCGGTTTTGGTAACTCCGGATGGGAAAACGGTAGAAGCCGAGGCAGCACACGGTACCGTTACGCGGCACTATCGTCAGCACCAGCAAGGTAAAAAGACATCAACAAACCCGATTGCGTCGATTTTTGCGTGGACGCGCGGACTTGAGCATCGCGGGAAACTTGACGGTAATCAGGAACTGATTGATTTTTGTCAGACGCTGGAGCGCGTATGTATCGACACGGTGGAAAGCGGAAAAATGACTAAAGACCTTGCCCTATTGGTTAAACCGGAAGGACTAACCGAAGGGGATTATCAAACGACAGAAGATTTTCTGGCGACAATCAAACAAAATCTCGACGCCAGACTTGCATAACAGAAGCTGCTTTTTAGCAGCTTTTTTTTATTTGTTTAACCTTATGAAACAACTTTTTGCAGCCTTTCTTCTGCTCTTATCTTTAACAGCGTACGCGCAACAACGTTTCACCTTCAGCGGAACCGTTCGCGATGCTTCAACAAACGAAACATTGATCGGAGCCAACCTGTTTGTTGCTGCGGCAAACTACACCGGATCTACCAACGAATACGGATTTTTCTCGATTTCGCTTCCTTCCGGAACGTACGAAGTGGTTATCTCAATGGTAGGCTACGAAGATATCCGTCAGACAATTATACTTAACCGGGATATTCGCTCGGATTTTAAATTATCCGCCGGAGAATTACTGCAGGAAGTGGTTATCGACACTGACCGTCCGCGATCTGCCATCAGAAAGGCGGAAATGAGCGTGAATAAGTTGTCTATCGAAGAGATTAAACAGATACCGGTGGTTTTGGGTGAGGTAGACGTCATCAAATCCTTACTGTTTCTTCCCGGCGTAACCAATGCGGGAGAGGGCGCTTCGGGATTTAATGTTCGCGGTGGCGGTGCGGATCAGAATCTTATTTTATTAGATGAGGCCACGATTTACAATTCGTCACACGTGTTCGGATTTTTCTCGGTTTTCAATCCGGATGCCATTAAAGACCTGAAGCTGTACAAAGGCGGAATTCCGGCGCGGTTTGGCGGCCGTTCCGCTTCGGTGCTCGACGTGTATCAGAAAGAAGGCAACTCCAATCGATTTGCGGTGAATGGTGGCGTCGGACTTATCACGAGCCGTATTCTCGCTGAAGGTCCGATCGTCAAGGATCGGGGTTCATTTTTAGTGGGTGGGCGTGCGAGTTACGGACACCTTCTCCTCCAGTTTACGGATATCGAAAACTCTGCCTACTTCTACGACCTGAACATGAAACTGAATTACAAACTCGACGACAACAACAGTTTGTTCGTATCGAGTTACTTCGGACGCGACGTGTTTGATCTTTCCGGAAATTTCAGAAATATTTACGGCAACGGGACACTTAACATGCGGTGGAATCACTTGTTTTCCGATCGTGTATTTTCAAACCTTTCGTTCATTTACAGCGATTACTACTACGGGCTCGATTTGAATTTCATCGGATTCAAGTACGATTCTGACATTAAGAATTACAATTTGAAATACGATCTGCGCGCCTACCTGAATGAGAAGATCAATTTACAGTTTGGAGCCAACGCCATTTATTACATTTTAAATCCGGGTACCATTAATCCTATCGGGGAAAATTCGGGATTTGCCTTTGCGCAGCTCGACCGTAAATACGCTTTTGAGCCCGCCGCGTACATCGATGTGGAGCAGACCATAACTCCGGATTTCTCGATTCGCTATGGCGTACGTTTTTCCGCATTTTACCGTTTGGGACAGTCCGAGGTAAGCATTTATGAAAACAATGAGCCCGTCGTTTTTAATCAACAATTGCAGATTTATGAAAGTGCCACGCCAATCGGTTCAAAATCGTACGGGTCGACCGATGTTATAAAAACTTACGGCAACATTGAGCCGCGTCTGGCCATGTCCTACGCGCTGAATGATAATGAATCGATAAAATTCAGCTACAACCGGATGACGCAATACCTTCAGCTTATTTCAAATACGTCATCTCCAACGCCGCTTGATATCTGGACACCCAGCGACAACTTTATCCGGCCTCAAATCGCCGATCAGGTGGCATTCGGATACTTCACCAATCTGAAGGACGACAAGTATTCGGTTGAAGTGGAAACGTTTTACAAGGAAGTGCGGAACCGCATAGATTACATTGACGGTGCTGATTTGATTGCCAATGATGCTCTGGAGCAAATTATTCTTAACGGAGAGCAGCGCGCGTACGGCCTGGAACTTTTGTTGCGCAAAAATACAGGTCGTTTTACCGGATGGATCTCCTATACTTTATCGCGGTCTGAGCAGCGGACACCGGGACGAAATGCTTTTGAACCCGGGATAAACAACGGCGAATGGTACCGCACTCCGTATGATAAAACGCACAACATTGCAGTTACTACATCGTACGAACTCTCAAAAAAATGGAATTTTGGAGCTAATTTTATATACCAAAGCGGGCAACCGGTAACATTTCCGACCGGTCAATATCAATATCAGGATATTACAGTTCCCAGTTTCGGACAGCGAAACAGAAACTCGTTACCGGATTTTCACCATTTGGATCTTTCGGCAACGTACACGCCTAAGCCCAACAAAAAATCAGGATGGCGTGGAGAATGGGTTTTTAGTGTTTACAATGTGTACAATCGGCAAAATGCGAACTCCATCCGTTTCAGTCAGGACGCCAGAACAGGCGCAAACGAAGCCATTCGATTTACGATTTTCGGAGCGGTACCGGCAGTTAGCTATAACTTTAAATTTTAGTCATGAAACGTATATTATTCATCCTATTTCCTTTATTGCTGCTGACTTCCTGCGAGGAGGTTATCAGTGTAGATTTGGACACTCAGGCACCGCGTTTAGTGATTGACGGCTATATGAGGTGGGTTAAAGGCACCGCGGGAAATGAGCAATCGATACGTCTGTCGACCACTGCCGGATTTTATGAATCTACCGTTCCGGCCGTTTCCGGAGCTTCAGTAATAGTTACCGATACCGATGGAAATGTTTTTACCTTCTTGGAAGACGGAACTACGGGGATTTATCGCTGCTTTAATTTTATACCGCAGCTTGAAATGCAATATACGTTAACCGTGACCGTCAATGGCCAGGTGTACACCGCTGTTGAAACGATGAAGCCTGCTCCGGAAATTACTGATATTACGCAGGAGAGCGACGGAGGTTTCACCGGCGATGAAATTGAAGTGCGCGCTTTTTTTACGGACAATGCCGCTACCGACGACTTTTATCTGTACCGATTTAAAACCGATTACAATGCCATTCCGCTGTTTGAGGCGATTGAAGACCGGTTCATCAACGGAAATCTCTTCTTCGCGCTTTTTTCCGATGCCGATTTAAGTGCCGGAGATCAGCTGCAAATCGATATTTGCGGTATTTCTGAGCGCTATTATAATTACATGAATATTCTGACCGGTGTAGCCGGCAGTAATAGCGGCAGTCCGTTTAGCACACCACCCGCTACGGTGCGTGGCAACCTGCTCAACACGACGGATGAAAGCAATTTTGCGCTGGGTTATTTCGCCGCTTCAGAAGTAGAAACGGCAACCTACACGGTGCAGTAATCGGGCAAAAAGTAGTACCTTCACGGGTAAATTTTGCTATGAAATTTCAAGTTGTATCCGATTATAAACCTACGGGTGATCAGCCGCAGGCCATAGACAAGCTTGCACGGGGCATCCGTAATGGGGAAAAATTTCAAACCCTGCTTGGTGTTACCGGCTCCGGTAAAACATTTACCATGGCGAATGTCATCGCCGAGGTGCAGCGTCCTACCCTAGTTCTTGCGCACAACAAAACGTTGGCGGCGCAACTTTACTCCGAGTTCAAGACATTTTTTCCGAATAATTCAGTTCAGTACTTCGTATCGTATTACGACTACTATCAACCCGAAGCGTACATTCCCGTTTCGGGACTCTACATTGAAAAAGATCTCTCTATCAATGAAGAACTCGAAAAGCTGCGGTTGAGCACCACCTCTGCTCTATTATCAGGGCGGCGTGATATTCTGGTGGTAGCGTCCGTGTCATGCTTGTACGGTATCGGAAACCCGGTTGAATTTCAGAAAAATGTGGTAGCTGTCGAGCAAGGACAAATCATTTCCAGAACGCGTTTGCTCCACCGTTTGGTTCAGTCGCTTTACGCGAGGACGGAAGCCGATTTTTTACCGGGCACCTTTCGGATTAAAGGCGACACGGTTGAAGTTTTCCCCAGCTATGCTGATCTGCCATTCCGGATTCATTTTTTTGGGGACGAAATTGAGGAAATTGAAGCGTTCGACAGCAAAACGTCCAAGGTGGTAGAACGGTATACCCGCTTAAACATTTACCCCGCAAACATGTTTGTAACGTCTCCTGATACTTTGCAAGCTGCAATTTGGGAGATTCAGCAGGATTTGGTTAAGCAAGTCGATTACTTCAACAGCATCGGAAAACATCTTGAAGCCAAGCGATTGGAAGAGCGCACCAATTTTGATCTCGAGATGATTCGCGAACTCGGGTATTGTTCCGGGATCGAAAACTATTCGCGCTACCTGGACGGACGGCTTCCGGGGACACGGCCATTCTGTCTGCTGGACTATTTTCCTAAAGACTATTTGATGGTCATTGATGAGAGTCACGTTACCGTCTCTCAGGTGCACGCCATGTACGGCGGCGACCGTTCGCGCAAGGAAAATCTGGTAGAATTTGGATTTCGCCTCCCCGCGGCAATGGACAACCGCCCGCTGAAATTTGAAGAATTTGAAGCATTGCAGCATCAGGTTGTATACGTATCCGCTACCCCCGCCGACTATGAGCTGGAAAAATGCGAAGGGGTTTATGTAGAGCAAGTCATTCGTCCGACCGGATTACTGGATCCGGTGATTGAAATCCGCCCGAGCCAGAATCAAATTGACGACCTTATTGAAGAAATTCAGCAAAGGGTGGAGCTCGACGAGCGGACGCTGGTGACAACGCTGACAAAACGAATGGCGGAAGAATTGGCGAAGTACCTGATTAAAGTGGGCATCCGTTGTCGGTACATTCATTCTGAAGTTGATACACTCGAACGGGTAGAAATTATGCAGGACCTTCGCAAGGGTATTTTTGATGTCCTCATTGGGGTCAATTTACTTCGGGAAGGACTTGACTTGCCGGAAGTTTCGCTAGTGGCCATTCTTGATGCCGATAAAGAAGGATTTTTACGCAGTAACCGATCGCTTACGCAAACGGTTGGCCGGGCGGCGCGACACCCCAACGGAAAAGCCATTATGTATGCCGACACGATCACGGGCAGCATGCAAAAAACCATTGATGAGACGAATTACCGACGCGAGAAGCAGACGGCTTATAATAAAGCCAACGGCATTGAACCCAAAGCGTTAAATAAAAAAATCGAGAATATTTTGCCCGTAAATTCGGGTACTGCAAATTATCAGGAAGCAAAAATGGCCAAGGCCGCCGAACCGATTCCGCAATATTTAAGTAAAACGGAATTGGAAAAACGCATCCGCGATGCCCGCAAGTCGATGGAGAAAGCCGCTAAAGATTTAGACTTTATGCAGGCTGCGAAATTCCGCGATGAAATTAAGGCGCTACAGGAAAAACTGGAAACGGCCGGATAAGTGCTCGAAAGACAGTGATTCTAAAAACGACGGTTGCAAAGAGGTAGAATCATGCAGCCGCGGAGGTGTGGCATCGTAGAATATCCGAAGAGTAAAGCAATTAATTATGCTGCTCCCTAAAAGCCCCCAGAATTTGTTCCGGTTCAAGAATACCATTGGGAGCCTTCGCCATCATTTTTAAAACGCGATCCATAGCGGCCGGGTTTAATCCCATATTGATGCCGAGTTCGTGAATCGATTTATTTTCTTCGTCGTGCCGAACATCATCACATTGCATCAAAAGTGCCAGCCGGTAAAATTGATGAATTCGCTGGTTTTCGTCCCTGATAACAATTTTGTCGTAAGGCTGGCGAAATAGCTCTATAAATGCATCCTGACTAATCTTTAGCTGGCGAGCCACAAGCGCTAAAAATTCGAGCTCTCGTTCGTGAAGCTCGCCGTCTACGCGGGCAAATTCTATCATCTCTGCCAACAAACTCAAACGCTGTTCGTACGTATTCATAGACCGGTGTTTCTGCGAATTTACAAAAAGACGTCAATTAATACTTCTCGCCTTACCTTTGTGAGATGAATCTTCTGCGACTGCTTGTCTTTTTGATTTTCTGTCCGACGGCGTTTAGCCAGCGCATCGATTCCGTTACTATTCCATTTAAAGGGGTTGGCCGAACTATATACATCAAACTTCCGGTAAATTACGATCGTAGTAAAAAACGCTATCCGGTATTGTATCTGACCGATGCGCAGAATCTATTCAGCGACAAAACAGCATTCGCCGGCGAATGGCGGGTAGATGAAAGTATCGACAGCCTTCGGGCGGATGTAATCGTGGTGGGAATTGCTCACGGTAATGAAAAACGATTCGAAGAACTTACGGCTTTTGCACACCCTAAATACGGCGGAGGCAACGCGCCCGAATTTTTAAGCTTCATTACCGGGGAAGTTATGCCGTTTGTCAACAAACGTTATCGAACGCGTCGGCAACCGCGGCATACCGGCATTGGCGGAAGTTCACTGGGTGGTCTTTTTGCCTTGTATGCGCTGCAAAGTATACCGCATCATTTCTCCCGTGCAATGGTTTTCTCTCCATCACTTTGGCTCGGCGAGGAGTATTATTCCCTGATTGAGAAATCAAAATATGTAAAAGGTAAAATCTACCTTATGGCCGGAGATAGTGAAAGCAACACCATGGTTGACGAGGTTCAAAAATTGCAAAAAATCCTCGAAAAACGATTACGTCCGGGGAATCTTAAAACCGAAATCATTCCGGGCGGACACCACAATGAAAAACTCTGGCGAAGCCGGTTCCCAAATGCGTACCTTTGGCTTTTTAAAGTTTCAAGATTCTTCTGATGAACAACAACGATATATTTAAAAAACTTCGGGTAGCTTTGATGCTGCGCGACGACCAGATTGTGGATATACTTCAATTGGTCGATTTCAGGATTTCTAAAGGGGAGCTTGGCAATTTTTTTCGCAATGCAGATCATCCCAAGTACATGGAATGTGGCGATCAGGTTCTGCGAAATTTCCTCAATGGACTCGTCATTTATCTCCGCGGAACAAAAGATGCTCCTAAAAATCCTCAGGATGTTATCGCCACTCACCGCAAAGAAGTCGAAAAATCAGCATTTCCAAAAGCGCTCAACACGAAAAAAGCGGGGACAGCAAATACTAAAAAGCCAGATTCGCTAAAAAATCCCGGCAAGCCAAAGCTGGGCAATGTAAAATTCAACAACGGAAAGCCCAGGAAAAAAGAGCACTAATTCTGCTTCAGATTTTAAAGAAAATTCGGCTGCAGAGAGAAATTTTTAGCAACCGCAAACAAACCTTTGAGGTTTCGGAAACCTCAAAAGTTTTAGAAAATTTCCAATTTTCATTACAGTTTTACCGTAAAAAAAAGCTGCCTTTTCGGGCAGCTTCCTCTCTATAAAAATTTGTAATTACGACAATGCTTCCTTCACGCGATCAGCAGCTTCCTGAAACTGCACCGCACTCAGAATCGGCATACCGGAATTATCGATCATCTCTTTCGCGAGTTCTGCATTTGTTCCCTGAAGACGCACAATGATCGGTACTTTAATAGAATCACCCATGTTTTTGTACGCGTCAATTACACCTTGTGCAACGCGGTCGCAACGAACAATTCCTCCAAAAATATTAATCAAAATTGCTTTCACATTTGGATCTTTCAAAATGATGCGAAACGCCTGCTCTACACGCTTGGCATCGGCAGTTCCACCTACGTCAAGAAAGTTCGCGGGCTCGTATCCGGCGTATTTGATCAAATCCATGGTTGCCATGGCCAGTCCGGCTCCGTTAACCATACAGCCCACGGTGCCAAAAAGATCAACATAATTCAATCCTGCCGCCTTAGCCTCCACTTCAATAGGATTTTCCTCGCGAACATCGCGCATCTCTGCATATTTAGGCTGACGGTACAGCGCGTTGTCATCCAGGTTTACCTTCGCGTCAACCGCTACAATTTTATTATCGGACGTTTTTAACACAGGATTGATTTCGAACATCGTTGCATCCGAACCTACATAAGCACTATACAATGCCGTTACAAACTGCACCATTTCTTTAAAGGCGGTACCGCTTAATCCCAGATTAAACGCAATGCGACGCGCCTGAAATCCCTGAAGACCAACGTTAGGATCAATTTCTTCCGTAAAAATCAAGTGTGGTGTTTTCTCCGCAACTTCTTCGATATCCATTCCTCCTTCGGTAGAATACATAATCATGTTGCGCGCTTTACCGCGGTTCAAAAGAACGGACATGTAGAACTCACGCGTTTCACTTTCACCCGGATAGTACATGTCTTCAGCGATCAGCACCTTGTGAACTTTCTTTCCTTCAGGCGGGGTCTGTGGGGTAATTAACTGCATGCCGATAATTTGCTCTGCCAGTTCCTCCACCTGCTGCAAACTTTTCGCAAGCTTCACACCTCCACCTTTTCCGCGACCGCCGGCGTGAACCTGCGCTTTAATTACATGCCAGCCCGTTCCCGTTTCCGCTGTAAGCTGCTTGGCTGCAGAAACCGCCTCTTGGGGATTGTTCGCCACATAGCCGCGTTGTACTTTTACTCCATAAGCAGCAAGTATTTCCTTGCCCTGATATTCGTGTATATCCATGATCTTTGGTTTGTCGGTTCAAAAGTCCGACAAAAATAGCAAAGAAAGCCCGATTTGAAATTTGAAATGAGGAAAAATTCGCTCTAAAGTTGTTTCAGCCATTTCTTTCGAAACACCGCTCCGCCCGAACGTATTTCCAAAAAGTACAATCCTTTACGAAGCCGCGAAACATCAATTAGAAATGTATTCTCCGTCCGGTCAGCTAGGGATAAAATGTGTTCTCCCGCAGCATTTGCCATTCGGACCGACTTCCTGTCACGCGGTCCGCCTGCCACCGACACAATCAAATGATCCTGCTGCTCGTTGGGAAAACCCGTAACACCCGTCGACGAACCACCCATCAGGTCCAGACCTACAGCTACAGATTGTACTTCTTTACTCGAATTCGGAACCGGATCGGCTACCGTCCAGGGATTGGGAACCATGGTTTGCGCCAGCAAAGCACTTCCGGAAAGCAACAGCATTACTATCAATCTCATGCCATCTAAACTGTAAAAAATATTAAATCGTATGTAGATGATGTAAATTAACGTCTAAATCTGCATTTCGTCGATTGAGTTCAACAGAAACTTAGCACTTGTTCAATGACTTCTACCCGACCGATTCCTTTACTTTATGGCATGAAAGCACGCGACTTCAACTTTACCGTCGAACAACTGGATCGCATCATCGAAATGGCATGGGAAGACCGGACTCCCTTCGAAGCCATCCGCTACCAGTTTGGCTTAACGCAAAATGATGTCGAACGGATTATGCGCCGCGAACTGTCTCGCCCGGGCTTTGAACGCTGGCGAAAACGCGTTTCGCAAGGTGTCGGCGTTAAACATTTATACAAAGCTCCCGCTGATATGTCGCGTTTTAAATGTTCGCGGCAACGAGCGATTTCCGGCAACCGTATCTCCAAGCGATGAAGCGGAAAAAGGGCGACTTGCCGACTAAAATCTGTGCCGTGTGCGGGCTACCTTTTACGTGGAGAAAGAAGTGGGAAAAATGCTGGGAGGAAGTCCGCTATTGCAGCGAACGATGCCGGCGAAACCGAAATGTCCGCCCCGAATCATAACAATTCTCTAATGTTAATTCGCAGAGCGGAAACGCGGAAATTTCTACCTTTCGGACGAATTTTAGCATTATGAACCGACGGAAATTTTTCAAAACCGGATCCCTGGCCGCACTCGGAACCGCTATTGTGCCGGAACTTATCGCCTATAATCACCGTTCTGAGGATTTTAAACGCGGCACTGCCAAAAACATTATTTTTTTGGTTAGCGACGGAATGAGTGCCGGAACCCTCAATATGGCTGATCTTTTTCTTCAGCGGCAGCGCGGATCGTCCGGAAACTGGATTCGTTTGTACCAGGAAAATAAAGTTTCAAGAGCATTAATGGATACCGCATCGGCCAACTCAATCGTTACAGATTCATCGGCCGGTAGTTCGGCTTGGGGCGGCGGTGTGCGCGTCAACAACGGATCGCTAAACATCGGTCCTAATGGCGAAAAACATCTTCCCATTCTGCAAAAATTTAAAATGTCCGGCAAAAAAGTGGGCTGCGTCACTACGGTACCCATTACGCATGCAACCCCCGCCGGATTCTGCGTCAACAGTGAAAGCCGGAACAGTCAGGCAGAAATTGCACTGGAATACGCTCAACTGGGCTTTGATGTCATGATGGGCGGCGGCCATAAATATTTTGATGCGGCACAGCGAAAGGATAAAGTTGATGCATACGCTCTTTACCAAAAGAAAGGTTGGCAACTGGCACGTACCAAAAACGAGATGGCGGGCGCAAAATCAGACAAACCTGTACTGGGCGTTTTTGCCGATGACGCGCTGCCTTACGCACTCGATTTTCAGCAATCCGCTGATATGCAGCGCAGCATACCGACGCTCGCCGAAATGACTCGCGAAGCCATCCGGCTTATGAAAGAGCATCCGCGCGGATTTGTGCTGCAGGTCGAAGCGGGGAAGGTCGACTGGGGTGCGCATGCCAATGACATCGGTGCGGTGCTCTTTGATCAACTTGCGTTTGACGATGCAGTCGGTGTTGCGATGGAATTTGCCGAAGCCGATAAAAATACACTGGTTATTATTACAACGGATCACGGCAATGCCAACCCGGGAGTGATTTACGGCAAGGAAGCCAATGCGCAGTTTGACAGCCTCGCGCGCTACCGTCAAACCAACGAGTGGGTACTCAATGCCATTCACGCCGACATGACCACCGCAGCCGTTCGCGAACTGATTGCTTACAACCACGGATTTGCGCCCACCGAGGAACAAGCAACTTCATTGCTGGCGTATTATAAGGGACTTTCCAAAACCGAGGAAGGACTTTACAATTTCCGAAAGATACCGTTCCGCGAATACGCCGAAATCCAGAAAAAGCACAACAGCGTAGGCTGGATTTCCATGGACCATTCTGCCGATTTTGCAGAACTCGCATTGTACGGCCCCGGAAGCGAATTGCTAAAGCCATTTATCAAAAACACCGACCTGCACTTCTTGATGCTGCAAGCGGCAGGCGTCGAGAATAAATTTTAAGGTGTTGGGCGTTCCCTGTTTTGCATGGCAAAACAGGGCCGGGCTTTTCGTTCCAATCTTGCGGAAACCCGCAAGGATTTCCACTTCAATCCCTAACGCGGCGGTAGGCGGGAGATTTTCTTAATTAGGAATGGTTGTAAAATATCTTTATTCTTAACCAACTGACTTTCAATCATCTTAGAATAATATTTTTTATCGCCACTTTAGACGATATTTTAAATTATCGCTTATTTCTACGATATTTTAAATTATCCTATATTTGAACGATAGTTTAAAAATTATGGTAGCTGTAATCACAGGTGACATTATTGGCTCGAGAATGCTGGAAGATCAGAATCAATGGATCGCACCGTTTAAAAAACTGCTGGCAAGTTGGGAAATTAGTGCTGAGGCTTGGAAAGTAGACCGGGGCGACTTTTTCCAGATTGAAATCGCTAAACCGGAGGGAGCGTTCTATAAATTGCTTGAAATCAAGGTGCTGATAAAAAAGATAAAACCGGTAAGCCCAAACAAAAAAGCCAGCACCATCGATGTGCGCATGGCGGTAGGCATCGGCGAAAAAAAATACTCCGGTAGTGCGATTTCCGAAAGCAATGGACCTGCCTTTATCAATTCCGGGGAGAAATTCGACACCCTTCGCCGATCGAATCTTACAGCCGGCATAAAAACACCTTGGCCCGATTTTGATGAAGAAATGAATTTGCTTCTGAATTTAGGCGGGCTGATCATGGACAACTGGACGGTGTCTTCGGCAGAACTGGTGGCAGTTGTTCTGCAAAATCCGCACAGTACACAGGAAGAAATCGGGCAAATTTTGGGAATCAAACAAAATTCAGTCAGCGGTCGATTTAACAGAGCGCATGTGAGTCAAATTTTGGAAATTGAGCGCATGTTTCGAAAAAAAATAAAACAGTTGTCGCCATGATTGCACTGATAAAGCTATTTTTTGCACATCTTATCGGCGACTTCCTGCTGCAACCAAAGTCGTGGGTGGAGGAAAAACAAAAAAAGAAGTCGGCATCTTTGAAATTCTACCTTCATTTGCTTCTGCACGGTTTATTGATAATGCTGGTCTTTTGGGACATCACCCTTTGGCCTCTCGCCTTATCACTTATGGCACTCCACGGCGTCATTGATTTGCTAAAGTTATACGCGCAGAAAGAACACACCACCGCACGATGGTTTCTGGCAGATCAGTTGCTGCATGTAGCCGCAATCGTCGGTCTGTGGTATTTATATTTTAATCCGGGTATCAACGTTAGTCAATACATGGCGCAGCCCACCCTTTGGATTTATGCTACTGCTGTTCTTTTTATAACAACCGTCTCCGGTATTGTCATCAATCAATTGTTGTCGGGTTGGTCCGGATCGCTGCGGCTGGTAAACGATGAATCATTACATCAGGCCGGGAAATACATCGGCATATTAGAGCGGCTGTTCATCTTCACTTTTGTGGTCATGGGAAAATGGGAGGGAATCGGTTTTCTGCTTGCCGCCAAATCTATCTTTCGCTTCAGCGACCTTAAGGAATCGAAAGACAGAAAACTCACCGAATACATATTAATCGGCACTTTGCTCAGCTTTGCAATTGCCATTGCAACCGGCCTTATCGTAACGCAACTTGTTGAATAGCCATTCCGTCAAAATTATTTTCGCGCCTTTAGTGGGATAGCATGTTGAACTCCGCTACAATCTCACTATGGAAAAGTTCTTTTCTACCGCGCAACATCCGGCAGGCGCGTGAGCGGTGGTAGTGGCAGCCCCGCCTCGGCGGGCTACAACGGACGACGCGACCCGCCACGGGGAATACCCGGGGCGGGGCACGCCCAACTATCGTAAAATAATAAACTCACAGCGGCGGTTAATGGAGTGTTGCTGTTCATTACACTCATTGCCGCAGTTGATTAGCGGTACACGCTCGCCATAGCCTTTATAGCGAAGACGCTTGCGCTGAATGCCGTTCTTTACCAGATATTCCAATGCCGAGGCAGCCCTGCGATTCGACAAGCGGAGATTGTACATATCTGATGCACGTGAGTCGGTATGTGCTCCAAGCTCGATCTCCATTTCAGGGTATTTTTTCAAAAGATCAACCAATACATTCAGGATACGGGCAGCATCGGGCTTGATGTCCCACTTGTCGAGATCGAAATAGATGTTTTCAAGTTGAATCTGCACACGGCCATCCGCGCGCTTGGTGATGATTTCCTCGGCATCATCATAACACTCCATGAAAAGTTCGATGGTGTAGCGCAGCTTACCTTCGTCATTGGTGATGAATTCTTCCGAATGCGGTATGTACAGATCGCGCATCGCCTCGATCCGGTACTTTTTATTGGGCTCAGTAACAAAGCCATACTCGGCGAGTTGCCCAACGACTACCTGCGCTATTAACACGTCATTTTCGTCATAAAGAGTTACCGTGGTGCCGGGTAAAAGTTCTTTTGTATTCTTGTCTTTCACGTCGCCTTCCACAAAATAGCTCTCTTCATTTTGTATGCGGATGAAGCTGTACAGGTTGTCGCCACCCTTGCGGTTAGACGTGAGATAACCCGTATCGTTCTTCTCATTGATTACATATGAAAAGTCATCCATGTTGCTGTTAATTGTCTCCCCGAGGTTAATAGGTTTCGCAAAACTGCCATTATACATCCTGGTGGAGAAGATGTCAAGTCCGCCCATTCCCTGATGTCCGTCGGAGGCAAAATACAGTGTCTGTCCATCATCGGAAATGTATGGAAACTGTTCCCGGTGTAGGGTATTTACCGTTGGTCCGAGATTTTGAGGGGTGCCAAAAGTGCCGTCTTCATTAATATCAACAACATAAATATCAAATGATCCGATAGATCCGGGCATGTCACTGGCAAAATACATTTTCTTGCCATCGCGGGTAAGGGTCGGGTGTTCTACCGAATAGGTATCCGATGAGAAGGAAACCGGCGCAACATCAGTCCATTTCCCGTCTTTGAAAATTGCCTTCATGATTTTCACAAGGCCCACTTTCTCGCCGTTTATTTCTACGCGTTTATCGGCGGTGCGACTAAAGTACATCGTATTGCCATCCGCTGTGAAAGTCGCATTACTTTCGTGTTTCTTGCTGTTGATTACTTCCGGAAATGGTTCGATCCGGGTTAGCAAACCTTTGTCATTTACTTCAGCACTAAATAAATCCAAATAAGGCTTGTCGTTCCAGTTGTATTCGCCCGATTCTTTATTGCGGTAGGATGAAAACACGACTTTTTCACCATACAACGAAATTCCGAAATCGCCATTGGTGGTATTTTTCGACATCGGCTGAATCTGATAGGCAAACGGTAAATTGCGGTTGAGATTCGCAATAAATTTTGGTGTATCAACGGTATATCCGGTGTATTTGGACATGATGGAGTCCGCTTTTCTGTAATTGTTGATGCCCATCAGCGCGTGTGCATAACGAAAGTAATATTCCTTACCGATGCTGTCGGTAGCTTTAGCAAACATGTTTCCGTAAGAACGGGCCGCATCGCGCATTTGGAAGTTATTGTAGTATGCGTCTCCAAGGTTTTGCAGGATTTTCTGATCCGGCGGCAACTGTTCGTACATAGCGGCAGCTTTCACATAAGCCCGCTGCTCGAAGAACTTATCAGCTTGTTTCCGCGACGCTTTTTGTCCCCAGCCGGCAGTGGACAGCAGCAAAAAAACGATCAGTATGGAATAGTGTTTCATGGTATCTTTTAAAAAAATCGCGGAGATTTATCGTATCCTTTTCCACCCGTTCCGGAAAAATCCAGATCGAAGAGAAGAAAAATTTCGTGCGTTCCGGAATTAAAATCGCCGAGATTGGTAAGGGTATAATCATACGAATAACCCACTCGCAATGTTGGCGTAATATAAAAATTCACGAGTCCGCTAACCGAATCATCAAGTCGATATCCGGCGCCGAGTTCAAACCGTTCGCTAAACAGGAAATTGGCGGTAACATCAACTGCAACGGGTGCTCCCGATACGCCGCGGGTCATGAAGGCGGGTTTAAATTTTAGGTTCGGATTTAGATCAAAAACGTACCCTCCTGTCAGGAAATAGTGAATCTCCTCTGCACCAAGGGTCGCAATGCCGTTACCGCGTTCGAGATGTCTGGTTCGCAAAAAGTTCGGCACTGATAAACCCACGTAGTAATTGTCTCCGAAGAAGTAAGCGCCGGCACCCACGTTAGGAAAGGTTTGGTTGATGTTTTCGGCAAAAGCAGGATCCGGATTGGCATCAGAAAACTGGAAGCCATTAAAATTGGCGTCGAAAAATGAGACACCACCTTTAACGCCCAGGGACAGTTTACTGGAAGCGGAAAGTGGAATAACATAGGCAAAGTCAACAAAAATGTTGTTTTCTTTTACAACATCTCCAATCTCATCACTCACAATCGAAATTCCGGTTTCCACTCGCTTACCTACCGGCATGTGTGCAAAGACATTAACTGTTTTAGGGGCACCAACAGCACCTACCCACTGCGTGCGGTATAAGCCGCCAAGGTTCAATACGCCTTCATTATCTGTCGCATAAGCCGGATTAATCACACTCATATTGTACATGTAATGCGTATACTGTGGGTCCTGCTGACTATATGCTATCTCCGTCAGCGCCAAAATTAAAAGTATCGTATATATCTGTTTCATTGCTATCTGCTTAGATAAAGGCGCCCTTGTAGCGGTTTGCGATTTCCGTCATTGAATTCGATGATGTAGAAGTACACGCCAACCGGTACGAGTCCGCCACCCACCGTAACACCGCTATCTTCTGCCCGACCATTCCAATTTGGCGTTGAACTGTTACCGGTATACAATATGTTTCCGTAGCGGTTATAAATCTGCATCCGGAAGTTAGGATACCTTTCCGGTAGATTAACGACCACAAACTCGTCGTTAATTCCGTCGTCGTTAGGTGAAAAGCCATCGGGGATAACAATGTCATCCTCGTCACAGGTGTTAAGAACAACAGTCACCTCCAAACGAACACTGCTTTCGCAACTTCCCACTACAGAAGCAGCATAGTACGTAACACCATCCTGCAGTAAGGTATCGTTTGCTATAACATTTCCGCTCTGTGGCGCATCATACCAAACTATAGGTTGAGTTGTACTGATATTAGCTATTAGATCGCCCACCGTCGGATTATCTTCTTTACAAAATTCATTGCCTCCGGCAATAAGTTGTGGAGTTTGCGGAGCTGCGATTTCAACCGTTAACGGTGGTATCAAACCACCACCTGAACTACAAGGGTTTACCACCGATATCACGTCATTTACAGTAATTATCAGTGCACCTTCCGTCGAGAGTAAAGTGCCGGGAATCACAAAATTTCCGGTCCCACCGGTAATAGCTACAGCGCTCGTTTGGCTGCCGGTTGCTACTCCGGCTAAAGAATAATTAAACGTATAAGTGCCGTCAGCAAGCGATGGCGCGTTTATTATAACGGTAAGCGGCTGACCGGCACAAGAATTAGTTCCTGACAATGACGCGTCTGCTACCGAAGGAACGTCCAGAATAGTAAAGTTCACGCTTGCACTCAGGCTGGCATTGCTGCATCCACCCGTAAGGTTAACCAATGCCGTAATGTTTAACAGCTGTTGCCCGGATAATCCGGCCAGAATTGCAGCGGGAATGGAGAACTGCCCGTTTCCGGAGGATAAATTAAATGCGAAAGTACTTCCTGAGGAGGGTGTGGCACCCGGAATAGTATAATTAAGCTGATACACTCCGTCGGGCGCACTTGCATTAGTGATGACCACAACCAGTGGCGAGCCCTCACAAATTTGCTGTGCGCTTAGATTTGCATCGACCAACTGGGGTGCGGTAGTTACTACCAGATTAACCTGAATCGAAGTTAATGTAGACGAGCAATTGGTCGCAATATTGGTAATGTTGACAAACGAAATTGTAGTTAAACCCGGATTAAGTAACTGCGATGCAGGAATTGTGAAAAGTCCGTTTCCGGAAGCTACGGTCACGGCAACGGATTGAGCTGACAATGTATTTGCACCTGCGAGAGTGTACGTAAGGTTATAATTGCCGTCCGGCATACCGGTCAAATTGACTGTAGCTGCAGCACCCTGACAAATAGGTGTTGCCAAAACGATGTTCGGTATGGACAATGCAGGGGCCGGTAATATGATCAATTGCACAGGTTCGCTATCAACCCCGCATGAATTCGTGACAGTGTACGTCAAATCATAGGATCCCGGAAGCAGCGATACCACGTTCAACAGCTGATCCACCGGATTGGATCCGATAGTCCATACTCCGCCTGATTGTTCGCCGGAAAGTAGCCCGGAAAGATCAAAAGTGCCCGCAGATGTACAAACCTGCTGCACGCCACTGAACGTGCCCGCATCCGGTTGCGGTTGTACAATCACGGTAACCACTGCGGTATCCGTCGTGCAGGGCGAAGTACCCCCGCTTACCGTGTAGGTAAAAGTGTACGTCCCCACTCCTGCCTGCGACGGGTTAAAAATTGAACCAGTAAGCGCCCCCGTCGCGGAGTTATCGGTCCATATACCCACACCTTGCTGACCATTTAATCCATTTTCTAAATTTAACGACGTGGCCGTGTTGCACACCTGAAGGGTTAAACCGGGTCCGCCTGCATTGGGCGACTGCACCACGGTTACCGTGACAGTTGCCGTATCCAGCGCGCAGAACGTCCCTCCTACGCTGTAAGTATACACGCCAGGTGCATCCACTGCCGGATTAAATACTCCGGTCCCACTTGCGAGAGCGGGAAACCATGTTCCGCCGGTCTGGGGCGTTCCACCGAGAAACGTAATCAGGTCGGCAGGAGAGAAATTTGAACAGAAAAACGCAGTACCATCAGTGCCGGCATCCGGAATCGGGTTGACAGTCACCGTTACTGTGGCTGTATCGTTATCACAAGGTTGACTGCCAAAGAATGTGTAGGTGTAAACACCGGCTACATCAACCGCCGGGTTAAACACTCCGGTTCCGCTCGCCAATGCAGGAGACCAGACACCGCCGGTTTCCGGTGTTCCGCCCAGAAAATTAAAAAGGTCTTGCGAGGCGCTGTTAACGCACAAGGTAAGCGCGCCATTCTGACCGGCATCGGGACCCGGCGTAACCGAAACGGTCACAGTTGCAGAATCACTGCCGCAAGGGTTAGCTCCTGCTACCGTATACGTATAAATTCCTGCCGGATCAATTTCCGGATTGAATAGTCCCGTACCACTGGCCAAAGCGGGAGACCAAACACCACCGGGTTGTGCGGCCGGTCCCAGAGCAACAAAAAGGTCTGTGATATCCGAATTAGAACAAGTCGATAGCAATGCGTCTGAACCGGCATTTGGCGGAGCCACTATACTGACCGTGACTGACGCGGTATCGTCCGGACACGGTCCCTGCCCGGCTACCGTATAAACATACGTACCGGCAACGTCGACTAAGGAGTTAAAAAAGTTTCCGGAAGACAATGCAGGCGACCAGGTTCCACCGGCTTGCGCATCAGGCCCAAGCAACGCGAAAAGATCTGTAGGCAAACTATTCGCGCAAAGAACCAGATTAGTTACATCGTTACCTGCTACCGGTGGCGGTGTTACTAATACGTCAACTGAAGTGTTTATTACCGCCTCGCACGCGGGCGAACCCTGATTGATAACTGTCAAGAGGGTTACTGTGGCGGAACCTGACAATGCAACGTTAACAACTGCTGTTCCGGCCGCACTTAACACTGTAGTCTGGGTTGCACCGCTATTTATTGAATAGTTAATGGTGGCACCAGGCGTACCTGAGAAGAAAATATTCGCGGTACTTCCTGCACAAAGTGCAGTTGGCGACACCGAAATCGTTGCGGTAGGCAGAGGAACTACAGTTAAAGTTACACTTCCGGAGACCTGTTGTGAACAGGACGTTCCACCATTAACGGTTACTCCGACAAGGGTTACAACAGTCGTTTGAGTATACGACTGTGTCAGTGTCGCCACACCGGAATTATCCAATGAAATGGTTTGTTCAGGGCCACCGTTAATGGAATAGCTTATAACTGCGTTTGGTGTACCGTTAAATGAAACTGTTGCTGTCGCTCCCGAGCATAGCGTTGCCGTTCCCGAGATGGAAGCCACCGGCAATGGCACCACGGTAATCAACAGTGATTCTGTAAGCGAACTATCACATCCCGGACTCCCTTGTGTTACAGCTCCCGTTAATGATATTTGAGTATCAACCGTCGGGGTTAGTGTTATCGACGCAGTTCCTGAAGCATTCAGCACCACACTCGAAGCGGTACCGTTAACCGTATAAAATACGGTAGCGTTTGCAGTCCCGGTGATCGTGGCGGTGACGTTCTGACCCGCACAAATTTGCGACGGAGAAACAGTAAGGGTCGCAGTGGGAGGAGGAACTACAGTGATTTCAATGGTACTGTTTAATAATTGTGTGCAAGGTACTGCGCCGGAAGACGTCACCTGAACAAGAGTGATTATCGAAGTGGATCCAAATGTTTGCGTCAGCGTCGCTGTCCCGGAATTATTGAGAGTAACGGACTGGCCGGGAGCACCATTGATGGAATAAATAACGACCGCACCGGGCGTCCCGGTAAACGTGATTGTTGCCGTTTCATTAGGGCATATAGTTGCAGCACCGGTTATGGTTGCGGTTGGAAGCGGTAAAACCTCAATTTCAACAGAGGTATTTAACGGAACACTGCACGAAGGTGATCCTGCCGATGTAACGCCGGTCAGTGTAATTATGGTGTTTTGATTATAACTTCCGGTTACTTGAGCGTTCCCCGCCGCGTCCAAAACTATGGTTTGCGGGACGCCACCATTAACAGTATACGTCACGGTCGCATTTGGAGTGCCCGTGAAAGTGATTACCGCATTGGTATTTGCACATACAGGATTTGCACTCAGCGAAAGAGTGGCTGTGGGAGGAGGAGCTACAGATATCAACAGCGTGTCGTTCTGTGGCTGGCTGCAGTTTGGAGAACCCGATGTGGCTACGCTAACCAGCTGAAAAAGTGTATCCGTTGAATACGTGCCGGTGACCGATGCAGTCCCTGCTGCGTTTAAAGTAATGGTTTGTTGTGGACCTCCATTTACAGTATAGGTTACCACAGCATTCGGGGTTCCGGTAAACGCGACAGTGGCGGTCTGCCCGATACAAATACTCTGATCGGCAGAAAGTGTTGCCGTGGGTAACGGAAGAACTGTTACTGCCGCACTTGAATTTAATATTTGTCCGCAGAAAATAGGTGTATTAACGCTGACGAGTAACAGCTCAATTACACTATTATTTAAAAACACACCAGATATTGTTGTTGTGCCCGTACTGTCGAGGACAACGGTTTGAGCCAGTCCGCCATTGATACTATAGACCACCTCAGCATTGGGAGTACCTGTGATTACAAACACGGCATTACCGCCGGCACAAATAGTTTGTGTTCCGCTAACTGACGCTGTTGGTAGAGGCACAACTGAAATTGTAAGTCCCCCCGTTAGCGGTCGGTTGCAACCTGGCGTTCCTGATGTTGCAACGCTAACCAACTGCAGGGTTGCAGTAGATGCAAAGATCTCCGATAGCGAGGCCTGACCCGATGCATCCAGCACAATAGTCTGCGTAACTCCGTTGAGAGTGTACGTCACGACAGCATTTGGAGTTCCGGTAAATTCAATCGTTGTTTCCTCTCCCGCGCAAAGGGTAGCGCCCCCGGTGACCGCCGCGTTCGGCAGTGGCACCACCGTAATTTGAATGGACTGACTGAGGGTTTGCGTGCACGATGGAGTTCCCGACGAGGTTACACTAACCAGCGTAATGGTTGTATTAGAAGAATAAGTTTGTGTCAACGTGGCTACTCCCGCACCATTTAGCACAATAGACTGGTTACTACCTCCATTTATCGTATAGATTACGGTAGCATTTGGGGTACCGTTGAAGGCCAGCGTTGCTGTTTGCCCGGCGCAAATCGTGGTTGACCCACTAACAGTAGCAACCGGAGGTGGTAATACAGTGATAATAACCGAACCGCTTTGGGGTTGAGAACAGGCCGGTACGCCGCCGGTAACTACACTAACCAGATTGATTGTTGTGTTATTTGCATAGGAAGCGGTTAATGTCGCCGTTCCTGAACCGTTGAGTGCTATGGTCTGGGGAGATCCTCCATTGATGTTGTATGTTACCACCGCATTAGGGGTTCCGGTAAATGTGACCGTCGATGTACCGCCCTGACAAATGGTGGCTGTGCCGCTAATCGTTACTGTTGGCGCAGGAATAATAGTAACCGTCGCCTGTGAATTTAGCGGGCGAACACACGATGGAGTACCGGCACTGGTTACGGATGTAAGCGCAAAAACGGTGGTTACCGAAAATGTTCCGGTGATGGTTGCTACGCCTGAAGCATTTAACGTAATCGTCTGCGGTGCCCCTCCGTTGACCGTATACGTTACCACAGCATTCGGGGTTCCGGTAATGGTAAAAGTCGCCGAGTTACCGGCACATATTGAAACTGTTCCGGATATGGCGGCAGTCGGTAAGGGTATGACGTTAATCGATACTGTACCGGTGGCAGCCTGCACGCATGCGGGTGTCGATGCGGATGTTACTGAAACAAGAGTAATCGTGGTATTTGCTGTATAATTGGAAGTAATGGACGCGGTTCCGGAGGCGTTCAGGACGATGGTTTGTTGAGCTCCACCGTCGACAGTATATGCTACGGTAGCATTCGGCGTTCCGGAAAAAGTGATTGTGGCAGCCGATCCCGAACAAATAGTTGCAGAACCGGAAACCGATACAACCGGGGTCGGTAAAATTTCGACGGTCACTGTCGCGCTTTGAGGACCACAAATATTTGTGTTTACGGTATAAGTGAATGTGTACGGACTTCCCGCGGCGGTAAGTGAACTTACATTCAGCGTTCCTAAAAATCCATTGGTGGTAACAACCGGCCCCGTCCAGACGCCGGTGTTATCCGGATTTCCGCCAAGTAATGAAAATAAATTAACAGGTGCTTGGGAAGGCAAGGTATTGGCACAATATGCAACTGAACTACTTGTGCCTGCGTTGGAAGGTAGAACTAAATCCGCAAGAACCTCCAAACGATTCTCGCTTTCGCAGGGCGGATCGACGGTAGTAGCATAATAAAACTGACCGTCAATTAATGGCGTTGCAGGGTCTAATGGAACGGCCGCAGACGGTGTGAGATACCAATTGTTGTTTCCGCTTGCCACGAGGTCGTTCACGGTTGGAGTATTTCCATTGCCGACGCAAAATTGTTGGATAGCCGGACCGGTTGGTACCGGTACGATACCGACGGTAGCCAGCACGGCAAGTCGCGACGTTTCGCATCCTGTTTCCGGATTGGTTTGACTTGCGTAATAAATCGTTCCTTCCACAAGCTGCGTTGATAAAGGAAGTGGCGTTCCGCCTGACGGGGTCAGATACCACTGGATATTATTTCCGACCACTACAAAATCAGCTAAGGTCGCCTGAGCGGGTGATTCCACACACGGTCCCTGAAATGCTTGTCCATCGGGGCGCCTAAAAATGGTAACTGTAACGCCAATACGCGGATTACAGGTTCCGGCGGTATTATCAGCATAGTAGGTCTGACCATTGGTAAGTCCGAAACCGGACGCCAGTGGTGTACCGCCGGTAGGAGTTGCGTACCACACAATGCCGGCACCGCCGTCAGCAGCGTTCAGACTTGCAATGGTTGCGGATTGAATGTCACAAAATGATTGCGAGGTATCAGAAATAATGGGACACTGCGCAGACAGGCTATTGATCCCGAGAACAAGGATGGATAAAAACAAAAATATCTTGTCGAGCGTAAAAATCTTCATAAGCACTGTCGCTTAGTATTTTATGCATCCGGGAACATTTGTTCACCTACGCTCGCGAAAAGTTGAGGGGCATTTTTTGGCGCAGGCATTTACTCCCTTTAAAGAATGCCGTTTTGTAAAACGATATTACCTTAAAAAAGGGGATGCGTAGAACAGATTCTGCAGCACTTATAAACAAAATAGTTAACAAATTGATAACACCACGAGTAGCTACAATGCCGATTTTTCTGACATTCAGCTCCGGTTTAGGTCGCGTTAGGGATTGAAGAGAATATCCTTTTGCATGCAAAAGGATAGCAACGAAAAGCCCGACGCTTTCCTTGCGCGACGACACTACGTCGCGCAAGGAAAGCGGAACGCCCAAAACATCAGTTTTTTAAAACCTCGATGTTGTAGGCAATGACGTAATCGCGTTGATTAATGTACAACTGGCGGCGGTTACCCTGCTTTTTTCGGGTGATTATGGTGATGGTAAATGTTTGTCCGTCGTCGTCGCGACAGGCGAAAGGATACACAATATCATCCTCGGACTCCTCTACCGGCTCGTACGATTCGATACGATACAATTGAATTTCCTGTGAGTAGATTACAATGCGGTTTTTGTTGGTATCGAGCGTGATTGCCATTGCGGAAGGCTGAAATTCCGACCACTTCCCTCCTGCTTTGGATTTCTCAAGAACAGCAAAACCGGTTGTTTTAAATTGGTGAACCTGACTCTGAGCGGTCCAGGTAACGGATAACATGACAACGAAGATAGTTATCAGATGTTTCATAATTCAAATTTTAGCAATTCCCTACGCGCTTCATTAAACTCATAAATCATATCCGATACAATTTCGGCGACGGGCTTAATATCCTCGATTAGTCCGGCAATTTGTCCGATCTCTAGTTCACCTTCTTCTAAATCGCCCTCGAACATCCCGCGTTTTGCACGTGCACGTCCAAGGTGTGCTTTTAATTCGTCCACAGAGGCACAGCGCGCATAAAGGTCTTGAATGTCATGATAAAACTTATTTTTTATCAATCTGACGGGGGCAAGTTCTTTCAAGGTGAGCTGCGTATCCCCTTCCTGAGAAGAAACAATAGCATGTTTAAACGCTTCGTGCGCAGACGACTCCAGTGAGGCCGCAAAGCGGCTGCCGACCTGAACCCCGTCAGCACCGAGTGCCATTGCAGCGAGCATGCCGCGACCGGTTGCAATACCTCCTGCGGCGATCAGGGGAATCTTGATGCTTTTACGCACCATCGGGATTAGTGTCATTGTGGTAGTTTCTTCGCGTCCGTTATGACCGCCTGCCTCAAAACCTTCGACCACTACGGCATCCACGCCGGCTTCCTCGGCTTTCAACGCGAATTTCGAACTACTCACAACGTGTACAACGGTGACACCCAACTCCTTCAGATAAGCCGTCCAGGTCTTCGGGTTACCGGCACTTGTAAAGACGATTTTTATTTGCTCCTCCGCGATGATGGACATAATTTCCTCGATATTGGGATAAAGCATAGGTACATTAATCCCGAAAGGCTTGTCTGTAGCCTGTTTGCACTTGCGGATATGATCCCGCAATACGTCCGGATACATCGAGCCGGCTCCGATCAGCCCGAGTCCACCCGAATTGCTCACTGCCGAGGCCAGTTTATAACCGCTGTTCCAAATCATTCCACCCTGAATGATAGGGTATTTTATAGAGAATAAAGACGTAATTCGATTCATTATCTTATAATTAGCTTTCCGCTGAAGTTATCGGTACCAATATTAATTTTATAGAAATAGGTACCGTAGGGTAGTTTCTGCGTATTAATTGCAGCGCCCGACTGAGTTGTAGTTTTCAAAACGCTTTGCCCGACTGCATTATAGATAGTAACGGCGGCTTCACCTGCGGCAGGATCATACAATACAGCAACTTGATCAACGGCGGGATTGGGAAAAAGAATTATTTTTTGCTCAGTAGATTCCACGCTGTTAAGTCCGTTAAAATAAGCCGAAGCAAAATCGGGAATACCGTATCCCATGAACATGGTGGGCGTTTCAAACAAGTGGGACGACGCTTTGATCAGATCTACGATTTGTTGATGCGTATACGAAGGAAGCGCCGACCAAAGCGTTGCGGTTAAACCGGCAATAATGGGTCCGCTGAATGATGTTCCGTTCGCGGTTTGCACCGCGCCTGAGGGAAGGCTTACGGTCGCTTGTACACCTTTCGCCACAACATCCGGTTTGATGCGACCATCTGCTGTGGGTCCGACTGAACTGAATGACGCATAAGCGCCGTTTTGGTCGACAGCGCCGACAGTTAGTGCGCCCGGAGCATCAGCAGGCATCGATATATACGGATTGGAAGAATTACCCGAGTTGCCGGCGGAAACTACTACTACCATACCTCGCGAAAACGCGATATTAGCACCTCTCGAAATAAATGAGGTTGTTCCGTTAAGATCCTCATACAAGTAGTTATAATCTGCATCGTCGTAGCTAAAATACCCCAATGAGGTATTAATTATGTCTGCTCCTAAACGATCCGCTTCTTCTGCTGCTGCAACCCAATACGATTCCTCCACAGGATTTTCGCTTGAGGCATCTTCTGTTACAAATAAAAGGTACGACGCGTCCGGCGCGGTTCCGATAAGCTGATTGACGGCAAACCCGCCCATGGTCGACAATACCAAGGTCCCGTGACTATTTAATGCGTAGACATTCGGCGAGTTTGAAACGTAATTATATCCTCCCAAAATTTGGTTTTGGGTAATAAGTCGTGAAAAAGGTCCGGCTATAGGAACTCCCGGGAATCCTGAGTCCATTACCGCAATAATTTTTCCCTGGCCGGTAAACCCACCTTCGTGAAGGATTTGTCCGTTATGCAACTCGATTTGATTGGCTGATGAACCGTAAAGAAAAATTTCCTCTGTTTCGAACTTGCGGGGCATGCTTTGCCGGGGCGCACGACGGTCGAATGAATTGAGTGATCGATCGGCAAAAACTACCTCCGAAACAAAAGGATAAGCCTGCAATGCGTTAATGGCAAGTTCGGTACCGCGGACATGAACGGCGTTAAGCCATTTTGACTTTGCCATCACTATAATACCCGGCGACTGTGCAATTTGCTCCACATAGGCCGCGTGAATCGGGACATCAATTACATCCAGTTGTACGTTGCACGTGGCCCTTCGATCCAGCGCACGCTGCGTTAGCATTTCGAGGGGATTCGCCAAATAAAAGTCAGCATCGGGTTTATCGCTGAAATAGATCCACGCGTCTTCCTGCGCGACCGCGTAACCGTAAACAAACAGCAAACAAAATAAGATGGATTTTCTCATGACTTATAAAGTTTCAAAGCTACTGATTATCGGCACATCTTGCGGCAAAACTAAGATGCAATTACGCCGGAGCCCAATAGTTCGTCTTCGTCGTACCAGGCAACAAACTGACCGGGAGTGATTGCCGATTGTGCTGAATTAAATTCAACATACATCGTGTCTGCAAACATGTGCAAGGTCGCTTCCTGAAGCGGTTGCCGATACCGAATGCGTGCCTGCACCTTCATACTCTGCCCCGGTTGCAGTCGTAAATCTTCCCTTACCCAATGTACCTCATTGATGTTAATGGCCAATGCGGTACGAAAAAGCCCCGGGTGTGTGTTTCCACGTCCGGTATAGATTGCATTTTGATGAACGTCGGTAGCGATGATAAACAGTGGTTCAGTAGTACCGCCAACATTAAGACCTTTTCGTTGCCCGTTGGTAAAATAGTGTGCCCCCTGATGTTTTCCCACCACGCGACCCATTTCCGGAGTATAAGAAATCGGTTTTGATTTGGCCCGCAGCGTAGACTCCTGATCCGGAAATTCATTTTTTTGATGGTATACAGGATGGTTTCTGTCTACTTCATAAATCAGTCCTTCACGTGGTTGCAATTTCTGTTGAAGAAATTCCGGCAATCGGACTTTCCCGATAAAGCAGAGCCCCTGAGAGTCGCGTTTCTCAGCGGTAATGAGTCCGCTCTCTCCCGCAATGGCCCGTACTTCAGGTTTGGTCAGCGCCCCGATCGGAAACAACGCTTTCGACAATTGCTCCTGAGAAAGTTGGCAAAGAAAATACGACTGGTCTTTATTATTATCGGCACCAGCTCGTAAGTGGTAAGTGAGCTTGCCATTCTGTTCAGAAATTGTTTTCTGGCAATAATGACCGGTTGCTACAAAGTCGGCCCCTAGATCCAGAGCCATTTTCAGAAAAATATCAAATTTAATTTCGCGGTTGCAAAGCACATCGGGATTTGGCGTTCGTCCCTTCTCGTACTCATTAAACATGTAGTCAACGATTCTTTCGCGATACTGTTCGCTGAGATCTACGGTTTGAAAGGGAATTCCCAATTTCTCCGCCACGAGCAGCGCGTCATTGCTATCTTCGAGCCAGGGGCATTCGTTGGAAATGGTGACAGAATCATCGTGCCAGTTTTTCATAAACAAGCCAATTACTTCATATCCCTGCTGTTGCAAAAGATATGCAGCCACAGATGAATCAACACCTCCTGAAAGTCCTACTACAACGCGCTTCATGGTTTTGATGCGCCACCAGGAACCGCAACTTTAGATACCGAAGCATTCTTCATAAGCCTTGGCTTTCTGATCGGATATTTCTCCTTTTTTTCCAACTTGCCGTTTTTATAAAATTCCCAATAACCATTTTTGGCACCGGCTTTAAAATTTCCTTTAGAAACAAGCTGACCATCGCCGTCGCGAAAAACTGCCGGCCCATCGAATTTTCCGGCCACGTAATTTGACTCTTCCAAAACTACTCCTGACTCTGTGATTTTGCGGTAGGGTCCGTTTTTGACGCCATTAGAATACATCGTTTCTTCGGCGAGCTTTCCGTTTTTATAAAAAACCTTTCGCAAACCTTCAAGCTTGCCGTTCTTGTAAAACTCCGTGGCCATCACTGCGGGCGACTGATGGTGATAGTACGTCCATAATCCGTCATACTGTTTACCAATAACATTCCCTTCGCTGACCTTATTTTTTTTAGTGTCATAGAAAATTGTGTAGGCACTACCGGGTGTTTTAGAGAAATCCCGCGTAGCAACAACCGTGTTGGCTTTCGTATCGTCATAATATGTAAAAATGCCGACTTCCCTACCCTGATCAAACTGACCTTCATAGCGCAGTCGCTTCGACTCTTCAAAATAGCCACGCCACTTGCCCTGTTTCCGGCCTTGAGCATCAACCTGATTAATGTCCTGGGCCAACGCAAGTGTTGACCAAATTCCCAATAAAAATATGCTTAGGTACTTCATAATAATTTGATTTGGCAAAGGTATAAATTGAACTTCAATTTTTTTGTTTAACATTTTTCAAAAAATAATTCATCAAGATAAGGTCTGGAAAGCGAAAACGTTGTAATTTTAAATAACAACCGTAGAATCAACCTGTAACAAAATAAAATAAAAAGTTAAATTACCAATTTTGTTTAACGATCATTTGGATTGTTTAAACAAACGTTGTTACCTTCGTTCTAATCTTAAACACAATTATCAATGAAAAAATTTTTCTATTCAGCGAAAGTTGCTCTGTGTATTACTGCCACTATCGGATTCGCATCTTGCAGCGATGATGACAACAACGATCAGGATTCAATTACTGAGATTGCTGTAGCTAATCCCGAATTTTCAACTTTAGTTACTGCACTGCAGTTAACAGGGTTGAGTCAGACACTCGATGAGAGTGGTTCCTACACAGTTTTTGCTCCTACGAACGCTGCGTTTTCCGCTTTCCTTTCAGCAAACGGATTTGCCAACATTAACGCAGTTCCGGTTCCTGTATTGCGCGAAGTATTGCTAAACCACGTACTTGCAACCGAAGAATTTTCGGGTGACTTGATGACCGGATACGTAAAAACACTTGGTAAAGGATCAGCCTCTTCTACTAACACGTTAAGCATGTATATTGATTTGACGGACGGAGTGAAAATTAATGGCGGAACAGCTAATGGTGGAGCTTCTGTAACTACCGCAGACATCGACGCTGAAAATGGTGTTATTCACGTTGTAAATGGTGTTATTGGATTGCCTACTGTAGTTAATCACGCTGTGGCGAACCCTAATTTCACCTCACTGGTGGCTGCACTTACCCGTGATGATCAACCTGATTTTGTATCAGCACTTTCTGCAACAGGTCCGTTCACAGTTTTCGCGCCTACCAATCAGGCATTTAGCGATTTGTTGACAGAGCTAACATTACCAAATCTGGCTGCTGTGCCGCAAGCCACTTTAACAGCAGCGCTTCAATATCACGTGGTGGCTGGCGCAAATGTTCTGTCTACCCAGCTTACCAATAATCAGGTAGTACCTACTTTGCAAGGTGGAACCTTCACCGTGCAACTCCCAACATCAGGACCACAGATTCTGGACGCTAATGGCAGGATAGCAGGCATTGTCGCTACAGATGTGCAGGCTTCCAATGGTGTGATCCACGTTCTTAACAAAGTGATCCTGCCATAAAACGAGTTTCTTCATACAAAAAGGCTGTTTTTCGAAACAGCCTTTTTTTTGTGCCTGAATTTTAGCATATAGCTTAACCCCGACTGAAACATCGTCGGCTTTATTACTTTATTACTTTAGAAAAGGTAGCAGTTTAAATTTAGCTTTATAGCTTATTACCCTTAAAGCACACACCTGAATTCGTTTAATTTTCAAGAGTCACGGGTATAAAAAAAGCGCGGACCGTTTGTCCACGCTTTTTCGATTTGTTAGAAAGTTAACTTCGCCTCGACGAAAGGTTTTACTTTCTTAACTTTTTGGCTTTCTCTGCCTCTGCCTGTTCCATCAATTCCTGCATACGCTGCTGAAACTTGCTTTGCTTCTTCGGTTTTAATTTATTCTCCTGAATCTGTGCGTGAATTTTCTCTTCATCCACGACATATTTTTTAATAATCACCATTAGTCCAATAGTGGCCAGGTTGGAAATAAAATTATACAAGCTGAGTCCGCTACCGTAGTTATTAAAGAATATCAACATCATAAGCGGCGAAATCCAGATCATAATTTTCATCACCTTCTGCATATCAGGCATTCCTTCCTGCGGCGGTGTGCTCATGGCCTGATCACCGGTAGTCATTTTCATATAAAAGAAAATCGCTATCGCCGCCAGAATCGGGAATAAACTCACGTGTGCGCCGTAAAACGGAATGGTAAACGGCAGTTCAAGAATGGCATCGTAGGACGACAAATCTTCTGCCCATAAAAATGATTTCTGCCGTAGTTCAATAGCCGCCGGAAAGAATTGAAATGACGCATACAAGAACGGGAGCTGGATCAGCGCGGGTACACATCCGGCAAGAGGATTTACACCTGCTTTCCCGTAAAGCTTCATCGTTTCCTGTTGACGCTTCATCGGATCTTTCTTGAACTTCTCATTTAATTCGGTGATTTCCGGACGCAATACACGCATCTTTGCCTGAGACAGGAATGATCTGTATGTGATCGGCGACATTGCCAATTTGATGATAAGCGTAAATAAAATAATCGCGATTCCATACGGGATATACTGCACCAACAGTCCGAAAATCGGAATGAAAATAAATTTATTGATCCATCCGAAAATCCCCCAACCCAGTGGAATAATTTCATCCAGATTGCGGTCGTACTCAGTTAGTAATCGGTAATCCGCCGGACCATAATACCAATTCATTCGATAATTAAGTTCGCCGCTGCGAAGGGCCAGCGGTGCGGAAGCGCGGAATTCTTTTGTGAAAATGGTGTCTTTTTCCTCATCCTTAACCAAGTCGTTAGAAAACATTTTCGCACTTTCGAACGGCGTTTCGGTTAAAAGAATGGAAGTAAAAAAATGCTGCTTGTAAGCGATGTACGTTACGGCTTCTTCTTCCGTTTCCTGATTTTCGCCCTGCGCCAAATAATCGTCCTTTCCGCCATCATACTCATAAACCACTTCTGCGTAGCGGTTCTCGTAGGAAATGCTCTTCTCATTGCGATAGGTTTTCACATCCCATTCTAATGTTGGTTTGGTGGTCTGGTCGAGCACTTGTGAAAGACCTTTCGAAGTGATGTCGAAATCAAGCATGTATTCGCCGGCTTTCAGTACATACCGATACTCCAGATATTGCCCTTCCGACGCTTTTAGTCGCATGGTCAGCACCTGATTATCGCCCATTTTTGTTACAATCGGCTCAAAATAGAGTTGACGTGTATCAAGTAGTCGATTGTCCGACGTTTTAAATTTCAGGCCGAATTGCGCATTATTACCGGAAATCAACTTTACCTTTTCCCCGGAACCCTTTTTCAGCCGGTCGAACTGCTTAAGCGTGGCTTCCGAAATATATCCTCCTTTATTCGAAAATTCTATGCGGATTAATTCGTTTTCGAGAACGGTAGAACCGCCCTTAGCGGACGCCAGTGTGCCTGAATAGGCAAAAGCACCCAGTTTGCCGCGAAGCTTTTCGAGTGCTAAACTATCGGAGACAATCGTATCTGCTCCGGTTAAAGCGGTCTGTCTGCTTTGTTTTTTAACTTCTTTTGTGTCGACCTTGCCAGCTTTTTCTTTCTTTATCTCAGAAGGGTCAGGCGAATTCTGGTACATGATCCAGATAAGAATTCCGAATATCAGCACAAAGCCGATGATGGAATTCAGGTCTAATTTTTTTTGCTCCATTTACTACGTATTACACTTAATTATTTGCGCTTGGCTTTTACCGTAGCCGCCACAAAGCTAACGAACAGCGGGTGCGGATTAGCAACGGTACTCTTGTATTCCGGATGATACTGAACTCCGATGAAGAAAGGGTGTGAAGCGATTTCAACCACTTCCACCAGCCCGGTATCCGGATTTATACCGGAAGCGGTAAGTCCGCTTTTTTCCATTGTTGCGGCATACTCACCATTAAACTCATACCGGTGGCGATGACGTTCAAATATTTCCTCGGATTGATAAATGGATCGGGCCAATGTCCCATCTTTCAAAGCACATTTCCAGGCACCTAACCGCATCGTACCGCCTTTTTCCGTGACAGTTTTCTGTTCTTCCATCAAATCGATGACAGGATTTGAAGTACCTGCGTTCATTTCTGTTGAATTGGCGTCTTTCAATCCGGCCACATTGCGGGCAAATTCAATCACGGCCATTTGCATGCCGAGGCAAATCCCCAGAAAGGGAATATTGTTTTCCCGTGCATAGCGCACGGTTTCGATCTTACCTTCGATACCCCGTTCACCAAAACCGGGTGCCACTAGTATCCCGTCCAGATCACCTAATTTCTCAGCAGCGTTAGACGCATCAACATACTCAGAATGTACTGATACGACATTAACCTTAGTTTCGTTTGCGGCGCCGGCATGAATAAAGGCTTCGAGTATCGATTTATACGAATCCTGAAGTTCGACGTATTTCCCGATGAGTCCGATGTTGACTACATGCTTCGGATTTTTCAACCGATGTAGAAATTCTGTCCACTGTTTTAAATCCGGAGTATTTTTCTTGGGAAGGTTGAGCTTGGACAGCGTCACAACATCCAGTCCTTCATTAAGCATCAGATTCGGCACTTCGTAAATGGTCGATGCATCAATCGACTGGATCACGGCTTCGCGTTTCACATTGCAAAAGAGTGCCAGCTTTTGCCGAAGTTCGTCTGACAGCTCGTGTTCGGTACGACAAACAAGAATATCGGCCTGGATTCCGCTTTCCATTAATGTTTTTACGGAGTGTTGCGTGGGCTTGGTTTTCAGTTCACCAGCCGCCGCCAAAAACGGAATTAATGTGAGATGAATTACGATGCTATTGCTTTCGCCTAATTCCCATCTAAGCTGACGAACCGATTCGATGTAGGGCAGTGACTCGATGTCGCCCACGGTCCCGCCGATTTCCGTAATGATGATATCATACTTTCCGGAGTTTCCGAGCAGCTGCATCCGTTCTTTGATCTCGTTAGTGATGTGCGGCACAACCTGTACGGTTTTACCTAAAAACTCGCCACGACGCTCTTTTTCTATAACGGAAAGATACACGCGACCCGTAGTGACATTATTTGCCTGAGAGGTCGGAACATTCAGAAATCGCTCATAATGACCGAGATCGAGATCCGTTTCTGCTCCATCGTCTGTTACGAAGCATTCGCCGTGCTCATACGGATTTAATGTTCCGGGATCAACGTTGATGTAAGGATCAAACTTTTGAATGGTAACGCTGTAGCCGCGAGCCTGCAGCAATTTTGCCAGCGAAGCCGCAATAATGCCCTTTCCGAGGGAGGAACTTACGCCACCCGTTACAAAAATATACTTCGGTTGATTCATGAGGAGTTGTGCTGTCGAAAAACGCTGCAAAAATAACAATTAAATCTGTTCAGCCCTGCTGAAATTTGCGGCGAATGTCTCGCAGCAATCCTTCCATGCCGTTAACTTTAATTTCGTAAATAGAAGCCATTTGCGTTCCGAGACTTCCGGCAGGAAATCCTTTGGTGCGATACCAGATAAGATAATACTCCGGTAAATCGGTAAGGAAGTAGCCTTTATATTTGCCAAAAGGCATTTTGGCATGTGCAAGATCAATAAGTGCAGCCTGATTCACGATTGCCAGTCAAAAGTGACTTCTTTCTTAATGTCCGGATGTAAGCTCAGCAGTACCGGACAATGCAAAGCGGTGCGCTCCAGAATTTCCTTCATCTTGTGGTCCGCAACGCCTTTCATCCTGAACTCTA
>ERZ1066123.227-NODE-227-length-45350-cov-18.236119_pt1 | contig 45350 bp, 36 predicted proteins | sample MGYA00382770_ERZ1066123 | MGnify/ENA primary metagenome ERZ1066123 (study PRJEB33369, sample SAMEA5778353) | biofilm metagenome | biome: Industrial cooling water; feature: Water cooling tower basin; material: Biofilm | place: United Arab Emirates | collected...
GCGTGCGCGAGCAGTCGGCGGCGGCGGCGACGAGGAGGTCGAGGCGCTGGCCGTCGCCGCGGGCGACGAGGTCGAACCGCCGGGGGGCCGCGCCGTGCGGCGCCGTCACGACGCCGCGGGCGACGAGCCGCCCGGGGCCGCGGCCGCCTGCGCGGCGGCGAGGGCGCGGTCCTCGCGCCAGAGGACCCACGCGAGCAGGAGCGCGCCGCACGAGACGCCGATGTCGGCGACGTTGAACGTCGGCCAGCGCGCGTCGCCGATGCCGATGTCGATGAAGTCGACGACGCCGCGCTCGGAGCGGATGCGGTCGATGAGGTTGCCGATCGCGCCGGCGAGGATCATCGCGAGCGCGACGACGCGCGGCCAGTCGTCGCCGCGCGTCTGCCGGTACATGCGCACGATGATCACCGCGGCGACGACCGTGAGCGCCATGAAGATCCAGCGCGAGGCGCTCCCGAGATACAGGCCGAAGGCCGCCCCCGGGTTGTACAGCAGCGTGAAGCGCACGACGTCGCCGAGGACGTCGTGCGGGACGTGCATCGGGACGAGCGCGCGCTCGGCCCAGTACTTCGTGGCCACGTCGGCGACGAGGATGCCGCCGACGAGCGGCCAGAAGCGCCCGGCGGGCGCCCCGTCACCGCTTGCCATCTTCCTCCTTCTGCTTGCACGCGATGCAGTAGCGGGCGTGCGGCAGCGCGTCGAGGCGGTCGTAGCCCAGGGGCTCGCCGCAGGAGTGGCAGAGGCCGAAGGTCTCGGGGCTCTGGTAGAGCCGCCGGAGCGCCTGGTTGAGGTGCCACAGGAAGCGTCCCTCCTTGCTCGCGAAGAGGAACTGCTTCTCGCGCTCCATGGCGTCGGTCCCCTGGTCCGCCATGTGGAACGAGTACGGGTTCTCGACCTCGGACTCCTCGTTCTTCACCTCGTCGTGCTTGCCGATCTCCTTGAGGACGCGCTTCCGCTCCTCGAGCAGGCGCTTCTCGAAGTGCTTGAGCTCCTTCTCGGAGAACGGCTTGACGGCCTTCTTGGGAGCGGCGCCGCCGGTTGGCGTCATGGGGTGTCCCGGTCGATGGTCATCCACGCGGTCACGCCGTCGAGGTCCGTCGCGACGGCCGGGCCCGGGGGCGCCGCCGCCTCGACCACCTCGTACGACGTGGCGAGCACTTCACCTGCGATCCACGCCTCGTACCCGCGGGCGGCCTCGATGACGCTCGGGGCCCCCCCGATCCGGACGCGGATCCGGTCGCTCACCGCCAGCCCCGCCTCCTTCCGCATGCGCTGCAGTCGGCTGACGAGCTCGCGGGCCGTCCCCTCGCGCCGCAACGCGTCGGTGAGGACCGGGTCGACGGCGGCAAGATACACGCCGTCGCCGGCCACCACGTAGTCGCCGGTGGCGGCACGGGTGATCACGACGTCCTCGGCCGACAGCGGCTGCGTCACGTCGTCGACCGTGATCGTGACGACGTCGCCCCGTTCGATCGCGCGCAGCGTCGCCGCGTCGAGTGCCGCGACCTGCGCCGCCGCCGCCGGCGTCGCCTTGCCGAACTTCTTGCCCAGCGTGCGGAAGTTGGCCCTGGCGCTCAGCGTCACGAGGTCGTCGGCCGAGGCGGCGAGCACCACCGCCTTCACGTTGAGCTCCGCCTGCAGCAGCGGCGCGAGCGCCGCCACCCCCGCCTCGAGCGCGCGCGGGACGACGCCCACGAGCCGCGCCAGCGGCTGGCGCACGCGGAGGCCGGCCTCCTCGCGCGCCGCGCGCCCGAGCCCCGCGAGCGTGCGCACCGCCGCCATCGCCGCCTCGAGCCCCTCGTCGCGCGGCGCCGCCCCCGCCCCGCGCACGAAGGGCGCGCGGTGCACCGACCGCCCGTCGGCCAGCTGGCGGTGCATCCAGTCCGTGACGAACGGGGCGAACGGGGCGAGCAGCCGGCACGACACCAGCAGCACCTCGTGCAGCGTCGCGAACGCCGCGCGCGCGTCGTCGGTGTCGACGTCGTAGAAGCGGGCGCGCGAGAGCCGCACGTACCACTTGCTCACGTCCTCGTCGACGAACTCCATGATCGCGCGCGCCGCGAGCGTCGGCTCGTAGGCCTCGAGCAGCCGGTCGGCCTCGGCCTCGACGGCCGCCAGCCGCGACAGCACCCAGCGGTCGAGCGCCGGCCGGTCGGCGGGCGCCGGATCGGCGGCCGACGGCGCCCAGCCGAAGTTCGCGTACTGCGCGAAGATCCCGCTGTACGTGTTGCGCAGCGTGACGAGGAAGCGCCCCGCCGTCTCGCGGATCGTCGCCTCGTCGAAGCGCCGCGGGATCCACACCTGGCTCGCGCTCACGAGGAAGAGCCGGATCGCGTCGACGCCGTGCTCGGGGATCACCGTCCACGGGTCGACGGTGTTCCCCCGGCTCTTCGACATCTTCTGCCCGTTCGCGTCCAGCACGAGGTCGTTGACGATCACCGCGCGGTACGGCGCGGCGGTCCCCGGCGCGTTGTTCGGCAGCGCGTCGCCGAGCCCGGTCGCGATCGCGAGGAGCGAGTAGAACCAGCCGCGCGTCTGGTCGACCCCCTCGGCGATGTAGTCGGCCGGGAAGTGCGCCGCGACGCGCTCGCGGCTCCCCGGGGCGAACGGGTAGTGCCACTGCGCGAACGGCATCGACCCCGAGTCGAACCAGGTGTCGATCACCTCCGGGACGCGCCGCATCGTCCCCGTCCCGCTCGGCGCGGGCCACGTGTAGCCGTCGACGTGCGGCTTGTGCGGGTCGAAGTCGGCGGGGAGCGGGCGCCCCGTCCGCTCCGCGAGCTCGGCGTACGAGCCGATCACGGCGATCTCGGTCGGGTCGGCGTCGTTCACCCACACCGGGAGCGGCGTCCCCCAGAAGCGGTCACGCGAGATCGCCCAGTCGACGTTGTTCTCGAGCCACTGGCCGAAGCGCCCCGCCCCCACCTCGGCCGGCTGCCAGCGCACCTGCGCGTTGCGGGCGAGCATCTCGTCCTTGATCGCCGTCGTCCGCACGAACCAGGAGCCGCGCGCGTAGTAGAGCAGCGGCGTCGAGCAGCGCCAGCAGTGCGGGTAGGCGTGCACGAAGCGCCCGTCCTTCCAGAGCACGTCGCGCCGCCGCAGCTCCTCGACGATCAGCGGGTCGGCCTCCTTCACGAAGCGCCCGCCGACGACCGGCATCCCCTCCGGGAAGCGCCCGCGCGCGTCCACCGGCTGCACGAAGGCGAGCCCGTGGCGCTGCCCCGCCGCGTAGTCGTCGGCGCCGAAGGCGGGGGCCATGTGCACCACCCCCGAGCCGTCGTCGGCGCTCACGAAGTCCTCGGCGACGATCACCTCGTGCGCGCTCCCGGCCGGGTACTCGACCCAGTCGAGCGGCCGGCGGTAGCGCAGCCCCGCGAGCGACGCCCCGGCGTGCGTGGCGACGACCTCCCAGCGGTCCGCCCAGTCGGCGCCGAGCACGCCCGCCAGGCGCGACTCGGCGAGGACGAGCGTGAACGCCGCCCCGCTGCGCTTGCGCACCTCGGCGTAGGCGAGCGTCGGCGAGACGGCGAGCGCCGCGTTGGACACGAGCGTCCACGGGGTCGTCGTCCAGACGAGGATGCGGCGGCGCACCGGCGAGGCGTCGTCGACCAGGTCGAGCGCGACGTAGGTGCTGGGGTCCTCGACGTCCTTGTAGCCCTGCGCCACCTCGTGGCTCGAGAGCGCCGTCTCGCAGCGCGGGCAGTAGGGGAGGATCTTGTGCCCCTGCACGAGGAGCCCCTTGTCGTGCAGCGTCTTCAGCGCCCACCAGACGCTCTCGACGTACTCGTGCGAGTAGGTGACGTACGGCCGCTCGTAGTCGAGCCAGAACGCGATCCGCTCGCTCAGCCGCTCCCAGTCGCCGCGGTACCGGAAGACGCTCTCGCGCGACAGCCGGTTGAACTCGGCGACGCCGATCCGCTCGATCTCGCGCTTGCCGCTGATGCCGAGCGACTTCTCGACCTCGATCTCGACCGGGAGCCCGTGCGTGTCCCACCCCGCCTTGCGCGTGACGTGCGCCCCCTTCATCGCGCGGTGGCGGCAGACGAGGTCCTTGACGGTGCGCGCGAAGACGTGGTGGATGCCGGGGCGCCCGTTGGCGGTCGGCGGCCCCTCGTAGAAGACGAAGCTCGGCTGTCCCGGCGCGGCGTCGAACGACGGGTCGAAGAGCCCCTCGGCGCGCCAGGTGTCGAGGAGCTCGCGCTCGAGGTCGTCGGGCGTGCGGTCGGCGGGGAGCGGGGCGTAGCGCATGGCGGCGGAGACGGGACTGCTCACGGCGTGCCCAGGCGCTCCAGCACGCCGGTGACGAGCGCGGTCAGGCGCGGCTGCGCCTCGTTGGCGACGGCGACGATCTCCTCGAGCGTCGCCTCGGCGAGCGCGTCGGGGAGGCACATGTCGGTGACGATGCTCATCCCGAGCACGCGCATCCCGCCGTGCCGCGCGACGATCACCTCGGGGACGGTGCTCATCCCCACGACGTCGGCGCCGAGGGCGCGCAGCATCCGGTACTCGGCCCGGGTCTCGAGGTTGGGCCCCTGCACCGCCACGTATACCCCCTCGCGCAGCGTGATCCCCTGCGCGCGCGCGACCTCGTGCGCGAGCGCGCGGAGCGCCGGGTCGTACGGCTGCGACATGTCGGGGAAGCGCGGCCCGAGCGCGTCGTCGTTGGGGCCGATGAGCGGGTTGTCGCCGAGCAGGTTGATGTGGTCCGCGATGACCATGACGTCGCCCCGCTGCCAGAGCGGGTGCATCCCGCCGCAGGCGTTGCTCACCACGAGCGTCGTCGCCCCGAGCGCGCGGAGCACGCGCACCGGGAAGGTGACCTCCTGCAGCGAGTACCCCTCGTAGCGGTGGAAGCGCCCCTGCATCGCGACGACGGTGCGCCCGCCGAGGGTGCCGCAGAGGAGCCGTCCCGCATGGCTCTCGACGGTGCTGAGCGGGAAGTGCGGGATGTCGGCGTAGTCGATCACCGCGGCGACGTCGATGCGCGCGGCGAGGTCGCCGAGCCCGGTGCCGAGGATGATCGCCTCGGTCGGCACCGCGTCGAAGCGCGCGCGGATCGCCTGCACCGCCGCCGAGATGCGCTCGAGCGCGTGCGGCGCCGGCACGGCGGCGACCTTCGCCATCGCGCGCAGCTCCAGCGTCGCGTGCAGCGACGGATGGTGCGCCGGCGTCTCGTGCGCGCTCATGACTGCGAGCGCGTGTCGCGCGGCGTCGGGCGCCCCGGCTTCGTGGCGGGGGTGCGCCGCTCGCGGATGCGCGCCTCGACGATCGACTCCTCGTCGTCCTCGGCCGACGCGGGCGCCGTCGCCGGCGAGACGAGCGCCGGTACGGCGGGGTCGGCCCCCGTCGAGACCTCGGCCGACGGCAGCGACGGCGCGAGCGAGGGCACCGCCCACATCTGCGTCTCGGTGAGCGACGGCGGGATCGGTGCCGGCGCGGCGGGAGGCGCGGCCGGCGCGGGCGCGCTCGCCGCGACCGCGCTCACCGTCGCCGGCGAGATCGACGAGGGCATCCCCGCCACCGCGCGCGCCGCCTCGACGTCGGCGAGCACGCGGTCGGCGAGCGCCTTGAGCTGGCCGAGGGTCGAGGCGCGCGTGCGCTGGAGCTGGTCGACCTCGAAGGCGAGCCGCTGGTGCTCCGACTGCGCCGCCTCGGCCAGAGCCCGCGCCTCGTCGCGCGCCGCGCGCACCGTGCGCTCCGCCTCGCCCTGCGCCTCGCGCAGCAGCTGCTCCGAGCGCGCCTTCACGCCGAGCGAGAGCGTGTCGGCCTCGGTGCGCGCCTCGTGCGCGAGCCGGTCGGCCTCGGCGCGGGCCTCGTTCACCGTCCGCTGCGCCTCGAGCTTCGCCTCGTTGACGAGCTTCTCGGCCTCGGCCCGCGCCTCCGCCAGGAGGAGCTGCCCCTCCTTGTCGGCCTGCTCGCGGATCTCGCCGCGCAGCTGCTGCGCGCTCACCAGCGCGTCGTTCAGCGCCTTGTCGCGCTCGCGGAACGCCCGCAGCTGCTCGTGGAAGCCGCGCGCCTTGCCATCGAGGTCGTTGATGCGGCGCGTGAGCTCCTCGAGCTCGTCGGCGACGCGCGCCTTGAACTCGTCGACCCGCGCGCGGTCGTAGCCGCGGATCGCGGTGCCGAACTCCCAGCGCCGCACGTCGAGCGGCGTCAGTCGGAACTGCTCGTCGGTCATTCAGCCCCTCGCCCCGAACAGGATGGTCCCCAGGCGCACCAGCGTCGCGCCTTCCTCGATCGCGATCTCGTAGTCGCCCGACATGCCCATCGAGAGCTCGTCGGCCGACACGTGCCCCGCCGCCCGCAGCACCGCGCGCGCCTCCCGCGCCCCCGCGAAGCAGCGGCGCAGCTCGCCCTCGGGTGCCTCGTACGGCGCCATCGTCATCGCCCCGCGCACGCGCAGCGCGGGGAGCGCGGCGAGCGCCTCGGCGAGCGCCGGCAGCTCGCCCGGCGCGACCCCCGACTTGCTCGCCTCGCCCGACACGTTCACCTGCACCAGCACGTCGAGCACCGTCCCCGCCTCGCTCGCCGCCTTCGCGAGCGCCTCGGCGAGGCGAGGCGAGTCGACGCCGTGCACGAGCGCGAAGCGCGTCGCGAACTTCGCCTTGTTCCGCTGCAGGTGGCCGATCAGGTGCCACCGCACCGGCACGGCGACGGCGGCCATCTTGTCGAGCGCTTCCTGCACCTTGTTCTCGCCCACGTCGCCGAGCCCGCACGCGACCGCCGCCTCGACGGCGTCGGGCCCGTGCGTCTTGGTGACGGCGACGATCCGCACCGCCTGCCCGTGCCCCCCGCGCGCCCGGGCCGCCGCGATGCGATCCTGGATCTCGGCGAGGCGGCCGGACAGCCCGTGGAACGGCATAAGCCGTGAAGTTACCGGAGGTTACACGCGCGTTCAAGCAACGTGTCGCCACGCGCCGCCGCCCCGGGGCAGCGGAGCATGGCGCGCCACGCCGCGGCCGTCCCGTCGGGGCCCCGTGGAGGCGGGGGACGCCGCTCCCACGCCGCGAGTCGCGCCGCCGCTCCCTGCGCCGCCGCCACGTCGATCCGCGCGGGGCAGCGCCCGTCGGCGCCGGGCGTCACCGCCACGTCGACCAGGCCGCGTCGCTGCCAGCAGGCGATCGCCGCCCCGCGCGCGAGGGCGGCCCGCTCGGTCGCCGTCATCGTGAGCGCGACCGCCACCGGCCGCCCCGCCGCCCGCCACCCCGCGGCGAGCGCCGCCGCCCGGTCGAGTGCCCCGCCGTCGAAGGCGCCGCGCGGCAGGGGCCGGGCACCGATCGCACGCCACGACTCCGTCACGTACCACGGCGCCCCGAGCAGCGGCGTGACGACGACGCGCACGTCGCGTCGCGTCCCCTCGACGCCCTGCAGGTACCACGCGGGGTAGGTGTCGTTGTCGCCGGCGGTGAGCAGCAGCGCCTCGCGTGGCGCGTCGGCGAGGAGGGCGGCGGCGAAGGCGCGCGGGAGCCGGTCGGCGTCGGGCGTGCGACGCGAGACGGCGCGCCAGTTCCCCGCGACGACCGCCAGCGCGAGCAGGGGCGCCCCAGCCGGCCCCGCGAGCGTCGCCGCACCGACCGCGGCCCACGCCCCCCACGCCCAGAAGCCCATCGCGAAGAAGTAGTCGCGCTCGCGCGCCTCGCGCGGCGTCCCGGGGGTGAGGATGCCGTGCCCGTAACTCGGCCCCGCGCGCAGGTTGAGCGCCGCCGCGACGCCGAGCGTCGCGAAGGCGAGGAGCGCGCCCCACGCACGCGCGGTCGCACGGTGCGCGCGCCAGTGCGCGCGGGCGCCGATCGCCCCGAGGAGCGCCATCGCCACCGTCGCCGTGGTGCGCACCGGATGCGGCGTGACGTCGCCCCACGCCGAGAGCAGGACCTGCCAGTCGGCCCACTGCGCGACGTTGCCGAGCTGCAGCCACCACGGCGCGCGCCGCGGCCACGGGCCGGCGATCGCGTACTGCTCGCGCGCCACGACGGCGACGAAGCGCTCCCACGTCGACGGGTCGCCCTGCGCGAGCCACGGCGCGTGCCGCGCGCGCAGCCAGAGCACGAGGACGGCGCTCGCCGCGAGCGCGGTCCCCAGCGCCGCACGCGGGAGCCAGCGCAGCGTCCCGCCGGCGAGGCGCCCCGCGAGCGCCACCGCGCCGAGCACGACGAGCGCGGCGATCAGGCGCCCGGTGCTCGCGAGCGCCACGGCGAAGAGGCACCCGCCACCGCCCACCCACGCGCGCCAGCGCACCGTGCCGTCGCGCGCGGTGCAGGCGAGGAGGAGCGCGGCCGGCGCCGGGACGAGCGCGCTCAGGTGGATCGGGACCGCGAGCGCGGCGGCGGCGCAGGTCGCGGCGCGCGCGCGGTCGTCGTCGTGCACGTGCGCGCGCCAGGCGAGCGCCCACTGCGCCGCGACGCACGCGAGCGCCACGCCGTACACCTCGACCTCGGTCGCATTGAGCCAGACGCTCCCCATCGCGCCGGCCGCGACGCCGGCCGCGGCCCCGACGACCGGGCGCCCGAGCGCGCGCGCCATCGCCCACGCGGCGACGCCGCCGGCGGCGGCCGAGGCGACGACGCTGGTCGCGATCCCCGCCTGCACCGGCGAGACGCCGGGGAGGAGGAGGGCGAGCGTGCGGGCGAGCATGACGTAGAGCGGCGTGCCCGGCGGGTGCGGGATCCCCCACGTGCCGATCGCGGTCGCGAACTCGCCCGCGTCCCAGAAGGTGACGTCGCGCGCGGCGGTCGCGGCGTAGCACGCCGCGAGGACGACGGCGGCGGCGAGGCCGGCGAGGCCGGCGAGGCGGGCGGTGTGCGCGGGGGGCGCGCTCACGCGTCGGGGGCGAGCACCGGCCACGCGGCGTCGAGCGCCTGGCGCGTGGCCGCGACGTCGTGCGTGCGGACGATCGCCGCGCCCCGCGCGACCGCCGCGACGTGGAGCCCGACGCCGCCGTGCACGCGCGCGAGCGGATCGGCGACGCCGGTGAGGTCGCCGACGACGCGCTTGCGCGAGACGCCGACGAGCAGCGGGTGCCCGAGCGCGGCGAGCGCCGGCAGGGCGCGCAGCAGCGCCACCGAGTCGGCGGTGCGCTTGCCGAAGCCGATCCCCGGGTCGACGACGATCGCCGCATCGGCGATCCCCGCCGCCCGCGCGGCGTCGCACCGCGCCGCGAGTTCGCCCACGGTCTCGGCCACCACGTCGTCGAAGCGCGCGTGCTCGTAGCTCGCCAGCGAGCCGGGGCCACCACGCGAGTGCATCAGCACGATGCCCGCGCCCGCGGCCGCGACGACCTCGAGGAGCGACGGGTCGTTGCGCCCGGCGGTTACGTCGTTGACGACGTGCGCGCCGGCGGCGAGCGCGGCGCGCGCGACGTCGCCCTTCATCGTGTCGACGCTCACGACGACGTGCGGCCACCGCGCCGCGATCGCCTCGACGACCGGGACGATGCGCGCGCACTCGGTCGCCGCGTCGACGGGGATGCGACCGGGCGCTGTGCTCTCGCCGCCGACGTCGAGCAGGTCGGCGCCCTGCGCCAGCAGCGCCAGCGCGCGGGCGACGGCGGCGTCGGGCGTCGCGCTCGTCCCGCCGTCGCTGAACGAGTCGGGGGTGACGTTGACGATCCCCATGACCAGCGGGCGCGCGAGCGCGAGCGTGCGGCCGCGCACGCGCCAGTGCGTCGCGATCGTCGTGCCGGCGGCGGCGGGTGGCGTGGTCACGCGCCGAAGATACCACGCGACGGCGTGGCGCCGTGCGCGAACGGCCGCCCCCGGGTGCGGGAGCGGCCGTCCACGTGTCGGGCACCGTCGTGCGGCTCAGGCGGGCGAGGGCTCCGGGCCGCCGAGGAGCGGCGGCGGCGAGCGCTTGGGCTCGACGATCACCGGCGCGGCGGCCGGCGTCGGCGGCGTGACCGACGAGGGCGGCGTGACGCGGGGCGGGAGCTGGCGCCCGTCGACGAGGTAGTTGATCTCCTCGCGCGAGAGCGTCTCGCGCTCGAGCAGCCCCTTGGCGATCGCGTGCAGGAGGTCGTTGTGCTCCTCGAGCACGTGGCGCGCCTTGGCGTAGGCGTCGCCGATGACGCGCGAGACCTCGGCGTCCACGAGCTGCGCCGTCTTCTCGCTCGTCTCGCGGCGCGACATGAGCTCGCGGCCGAGAAACATCTCCTGCTCGTTGTCGCCGACGAGGATCGGGCCGATCGCGTCGGAGAGCCCCCACTGCGTGACGTAGCGCCGCGCGATGCCGGTGGCCTGCTGGATGTCGCTCGACGCGCCGGTGGTGACGCGGTCGCGGCCGAAGATGAGCTCCTCGGCGACGCGGCCGCCGTAGGCCATCGCGAGCCGCGCCTCGATCTGCTCGCGGGTGACCGAGACGCGGTCGTCCTCGGGGAGCGTGAAGGCGACGCCGAGGGCGCGGCCGCGGGGGACGATCGTCACCTTGTGGAGCGGATCGTTGCCCTTGACCTTGAGCGCGCAGACGGCGTGCCCGGCCTCGTGGTAGGCGGTGAGGCGGCGCTCCTCCTCCTTCATGACGAGCGACTTGCGCTCGGCGCCGAGCTGCACCTTGTCCTTCGCCTCCTCGAGGTCGGCCATGTAGATCTTGTCGTGGCCGCGGCGCGCGGCGAGCAGCGCGCCCTCGTTGACGAGGTTCGCGAGGTCGGCGCCGGCCATGCCCGGGGTGCCGCGGGCGAGGGCGGTGACGTCGACGTCGTCGGCGATCGGCTTGTTGCGCAGGTGCACGCGGAGGATCCCCTCGCGGCCGCGCAGGTCGGGGGCGTCGACGACGATCTGCCGGTCGAAGCGCCCCGGGCGCAGGAGCGCCGGGTCGAGGACGTCGGGGCGGTTGGTCGCGGCGATGAGGATCACGCCGTCGTTCGACTCGAAGCCGTCCATCTCGACGAGGAGCTGGTTGAGCGTCTGCTCGCGCTCGTCGTGGCCGCCGCCGAGCCCCGCGCCGCGGTGCCGGCCGACGGCGTCGATCTCGTCGATGAAGATGATGCAGGGGGCGTTGGCCTTCCCCTGCTCGAAGAGGTCGCGCACGCGGCTCGCGCCGACGCCGACGAACATCTCGACGAAGTCGGAGCCCGACATGCTGAAGAACGGCCGCCCCGCCTCGCCCGCGACCGCGCGCGCGAGGAGCGTCTTGCCGGTCCCCGGCGGGCCCACGAGGAGCGCACCCTTGGGGAGGCGGCCGCCCAGCTTCGTGAACTTCTGCGGGTCCTTCAGGAACTCGATGATCTCCTGCAGCTCGATCTTCGCCTCGTCGGCGCCGGCGACGTCGGCGAAGGTCACCTTGGGCGTGTCGCCCGTGAGGAGCTTCGCCTTGCTCTTGCCGAACGAGAACGCCTTGGCGCCCCCCGCCTGCATCTGGCGGAAGAGGAAGAGCCAGAAGCCGAAGAGGAGGACGTACGGGAGGATGTTGATCAGCACCGACCCGAAGCTCGGCCGCGCGTCCTTGGCGACGATCTGCACGCCGGCGCTGCGGAGGCGATCGAGCTCGCCGTCCGACATGGTCGTGCCGGGATAGTTGGCGACGAAGCGCCGGTACTCGCGCCCCTCGGCCGCGATCGGCCCCTTCGTCTCGCCCTGGATCCGGTTCCCCGCGGTGATCGTCACCTTGGCGACGTTCCCCTTGGCGAGCTCGCGGGCGTAGTCGGTGTAGGAGATCTCGGGCGCCTGGTCCATCCCGCGCCCGGTGAGCGTGACGAACGTCACCGGGATGAGGATGATGAGCACCCAGAAGGCGAGGGTCTTGGAGAAGCGCCCCCAGTTGAACCCGCCCTTGTTGGGGGCCCCGCCCCCGTTCGGCAGTACCGGCATCAAGCGAGACTCGCGATGTAGGGCACGTGACGGAACCGCTCCGCGTGGTCCAGTCCGTAGCCGACCAGGAACTCGTGCGGCGCGTCGAAGCCGACGAAGCGCACGGGATGCGACAGCTCGGTGGCGACGTGCTTGTGCAGCAGCGCGCAGATCTCGAGCGACGCCGGGTTGCGCGCCGCGAGGAGGTCCATGAGCCGCTGCAGCGTGCGCCCGGTGTCGACGATGTCCTCGACGAGGAGGATGTGCTTCCCCTCGAGGCGGGTCTCGGGGTCGTAGAGGAGGCGCACGTGGCCGCTCGAGACGGTGGCGTCGCCGTAGCTCGAGGCGACGAGGAAGTCGACCGCCAGCGGGCGATGCACCTGCCGCACCAGGTCGCTGACGAAGATGAAGCTCCCCTTCAGCAGGCCGAGCACGAGCAGCTCGCCGTCGGGGTAGGCCGCGGTGATCCGCTCGCCGAGCTCCGCCACCTTCGCGGCGATCGCCCGCTCGTCGAACACCACGCGCTTCACCGTGCGCCCCTCGAGGCGCGGGTCAGCCGTCAGCAACTCGCTCACAGGTCCACCAATCCCCTCGATCGCCCGTCCCCGGCCCCGCCGCCACGGCGACGCCCGGCACCCAGACGATCACGTCGCCGATCGTGATGACCGGCCACGCACGGCGCTGCGTGGCCGGGATCCTCTCTTCCTGAAAGAAGCGAACCACGCGCCGCGTGCCCACCGGTGCGGCGATGCGGTCGCCGGGGCGCCACGCCCGGAGGACCGGCGTCGCCCCACGGGGGAGCCGCGCCGACCACGGCCCGGACGCCCTCGCTCCATACTGGAACCAAAACTGCCCCCATGCCAGCCGGGGCGGCACTAGGGCCGCCTCGTCCGGCACCGCGGTCGCGCGTGTCCCGTGCACGTCGCCCCGCGCGACGCGCGAGACGAACCAGCCGTCACGGTCGCGCCGCACGCGGATGCCGCCCGGGAGCGGCACGGTCCCCCCGAGGCGGCCATCGGTGGTAAACGGAACGAGCCGCTCCGTTCCCCGCCGATCCGCCACGACGCCGCAGCGCGCGAGCGCCTCCGCCCAGAGGTGGGCGACGGCGGCGGGCGGCGCGTGCTCGAACCAGGCGTCGGGCACGTGCCAGCCGCCCGGCAGGCGCGTCACGGTGCCCCGCGCGTCGCACCAGCGCGCGAGGTCCTCGCGCCACGCCGCGGCGCGCGCACCGAGTGCGACGAGCCAGGTCTCGATCCCGGGGTCGTGCCGGCGGAGCGCAGGGAGGAGCGCGTGCCGGACGCGGCTCCGCAGGAAGGCGGGGTCGTCGTTCGCGGGATCGTGCACTACGGGGAGCCCTTCGGCCGCGGCGAAGGCGTGCACCGTCGCGCGATCGAGCGCGAGGAAGGGACGCAGCACCGCTCCCGGGGCCGCGAGCCCGGCGAGGCCGCGCGGCCCCGCATCGCGCAGCACGCGCATGCAGACCGTCTCGACCTGGTCGTCGCGCGTGTGCGCGGTGGCGACGGGGGCGTGAAGCGCCGACGCGACGTCGTGCAGGAAGCGCCAGCGGGCGTGGCGCCACGCGGCCTCGGTGCGCGCCAGCGTCCCGGCGGCACGCGCCGCCTGCACGGGAAGGTCGCGCGCCGCGCACCAGGCGACGACGCGTTCGACGGCGTCGCGGGCGCGGGTACCCGTGCCGTGGTCGAAGGTCGCGACCGCGGCGATCCGGTCGGGCGCCCAGCGCGCCGCCGCGGCGAGGAGGGCGAAGGAGTCGGGGCCGCCGGACACCGCCAGCACGGTCGGCGCGTTGAGCCTCCCGAGGACGGCCCGGCGCACCACGCTCGCGACGGCGACCGGGTCGGCCGACACTTCGTCGCACCCCGCTCCCGCAACGGGGACAGGGGCACTACACTTCCCGCGCACTTCCGACTTCACGAGGCTCCTGCGTGGAAACCAACGGCATTCTCGGCACGGTCTGGGCGGCGCTCGGGCTCGGGGCCTACTACACGGCGCTGACCTGGATCAACATCCTCCTCGGCTCGTTCCTCTCGCCGCTGTTCGTCGTGCCGCTGACGTGGCTGCAGGACAAGGTGGTCGCGAAGCCGACCGCGGCGCGCTGAGCGGGAAGGTACAGCGGACGTGGGACGGGGGGGCCGGTGCGCGTGCACCGGCCCCCCCGTTCGCGTGGGGTCAGGCACCTCCGGCACCGGCCGGTGCCGGAGGTGCCAGTCACGAGTGGCACCGGCGGTGACAAGGTGACGGGTGCCGCGCGACGACACCGCGAATCGGGTGCGGGTGGACGCATCTTCGAAAGCTCCGCGGGGTCTGGCACCTCTGGCACCGGCCGGTGCCAGAGGTGCCAGACCCCGCGGGCTTTTCGATGATGCGCGCAGTCCGAAGACGGCCGCGCCCTGTCGCGGCATCTCGCCGCCGCATCCTGCCGCCGCGTTGCGCCGCCGCGCCGAGCCGCCCTACCCCGCCGTCGGCGCCGCCCGCGGCGGCGGCGTCGGCCGCGCCTCGAAGAACTCCGCCGCCGGCAGCACCACCCGCTGCCCGAGCCCGATCGCCGGCCCCGCGATGTCGGCGACGCTCTGGCCGTGGTACGCCTCCTCCTGGTGCTCCACCCCGTCGATCCCCGCCAGCTCGTCGGCGAGGGGGACGCGCACCGGCACGAGCGCCTTCACCACCACCCAGATCGCCGGCGTCGCGACGCACACGAAGAGGATCGTCGCCGCGACCGCCGCGACCTGCACGCCGAGGAGCCGCGCCCCGCCGCCGTAGAGCAGCCCGTCGGCGCCGAGCGCGTTCACCCCCTTGGTCGCGAAGAGCCCCGTCGCGACGGCCCCCGCGATCCCCGAGACGCCGTGGCAGGCGAAGACGTCGAGCGCGTCGTCGATCCTGGTCCCGGGGCGCCACTGGATGGCCAGGTAACTGCACCCGGCGCCGATCGCTCCCAGCGCGATCGCGCCGAGCGGGGTCACGAAGCCCGCCGCCGGGGTGATCGCCACGAGTCCCGCGACCGCCCCCGTCGCCGCGCCGACCGCCGTCGCGTGGCGGTTGCGCGCGAACTCGAGGAGCACCCAGGTGAGCGTCGCCGCCGCCGCCGCCGTGTGCGTCGTCACCGCGGCGTTGGCCGCGACGCCGTCGGCCGCGAGCGCGGACCCCGCGTTGAAGCCGAACCAGCCGAACCAGAGCAGCCCCGTGCCGAGGAGCGTGAGCGGGACGTTGTGCGGAAGGATCGGCGTGCGCCCCATGTCGTGGCGCGGCCCGAGCAGCTTCGCGAGGATCAGCGCCGAGACGCCGGCGCTGATGTGCACCACCGTCCCCCCCGCGAAGTCGAGCGCGCCGAGCGTGCGCAGCCAGCCGCCGTCGGCCCAGACCCAGTGCGCGAGCGGGAGGTAGACGATCGTCCCCCAGAGCGCGGCGAAGAGCGCGAAGGCGGCGAAGCGCATCCGCTCGATCACCGCGCCCGAGATCAGCGCGACGGTGATCCCCGCGAACATCATCTGGAACGCCGCGAAGAGCACGTGCGGCACGTTCGCGCTGTAGGTCGGGTTGGGCGCCGCGCCGACGCCCGACATCCCCGCCCATGCGAGGCCGCCCAGCCACGGCGAGCCGGGCGAGAAGGCGAGCGAGTAGCCGACCGTCACCCAGAGCACCGTCATGATCGCGAGCGCGACCACCGACATGAGCATCGTGTTGAGCACCGCACGGCCGCGCGCGAGCCCGCCGTAAAAGCAGGCGAGCCCGGGGACCATGAGCAGCACGAGCGCGGTGCTCGCGAGCAGCCAGGCCGTGTCGCCGCCCTGGATCGCGGGGGCGGCGGCGTCCTGCAGCAGCATGGCGGGGGCGCTCACGTGTCGTCCCCCACGGCGCGCTGCGCCATCATCGTCTTGTATTCCGCCGTCACCGGCGTCAGCGCCTCGTTGTTCCCCTCGCCGGTGCGGATGCGGATCACCTGCTCGAGCGGCTGCACGAAGATCTTGCCGTCGCCCACCTCGCCGGTGCGCGCCCCCGCGATGATCGCGTCGATCGTCGGCTGCACGAACGGCTCGCTCACCGCCGTCTCGAGCTTGATCTTCTCGTGGAACTCGATCACCACCGTCTCGGCGCGGTACTGCTGCACCACCTCCTTCTCGCCGCCGTGGCCGCTCACGCGCGAGAAGGTCACGCCCGTCACGCCGGCACGGAACAGCGCCGCCTTCACGGCCGGGAGGCGTTCTGGTCGGAAGATGGCGGTGATCAGCTTCATGACGTGGCGCTCCGGGGCGTGGGCGTGAGGCGATTCGCGACGACGGGCCGACACGACGCACGGCGGCGCCCCGCCGGTGCGGCGCACCGGGCGTCCGCCCGGGACGCCCGGGTGCCGCTGCCGGGGCCGCTTACGATTCCGCCATGTCGGTGATCCGTACTCTAGTGGATGCCCCGGGGGCCGGGACCCGTTCCCGCCGCCCCGTTCCCGCCCCGCGGCCCGTCGCGCGCCTCGCGGTCCTGCTCGCGCTCTCGTGGGGGGCGGCCGCCCGAGCGACGGCGCAGGCGATCGCCCCGCCGCACGGGACGTGGCGCACGCTCGAGACGCGCTGGTTCCGCGTGCACCACCCCGCCGACGCCGAGGCGTGGACGCGCGACCTCGCCACCCGCCTCGACGCGATCCGCGACAGCGTCGCCGCGCGCGTCGGCTGGGCGCCGGGGCGCCGCACCACGATCGTCGTCTCCGACCCCGACAACCTCCCCAACGGGAGCGCCTGGCCCGCGCTGCGGCACCCTGCGATCCTCCTCTATCCCACGCCGCCGCGCCCGGAGGACGACATCGGGAGCACGCGCGGCTGGGGCGACAAGCTCGCGATCCACGAGTTCGCGCACATCGCGCACATCGGCCGCCCCGCGCGGCGCCCGCAGTGGTGGTGGGCGCTCGCTCCCGACCGCGCCGGCCCGATCGCCCTCGGCACGCCGCGCTGGGCCTTCGAGGGTTACGCCACCTTCATCGAGGGGCGCGTCACCGGGAGCGGACGTCCGCACTCGGTCGCCCGCGCCGCGCTCCTCCGCACGCTCGCGTTCGAGGGGCGGCTCCCGTCGTACGCGGGGATGAGCGCCGCCGGCGGCTACCGAGGCGGGGACTACGCCTACCTCGTGGGGAGCGCCTTCTGGGACTGGCTCGCCGACCAGCGCGGCGACACCGCGATGCCGCTCGTCTTCCGTCGGCAGACGGCGCGCACGCCGCGCTCCTTCGACAATGCGTTCGCGGGGGTCTTCGGCGCGGCGCCGGCCGAGCTGTACGGCCGGTTCACCGCCGAAGTGACCGGACGCGCCCTCGCCCTCGAGCGGGCGGTCGCGGCGGCGGGGCGCGTCGAGGGGCGCCGGCTCGCGCGGCTCCGGCACGACCCGGGGGCGCTCGCGCTCTCGCGCGATGGCACGATGCTCGCCCATCTCGCCGCCCCCGTCGGCGGGCTCCCGTGGCGCGTCGTCGTCACCACCAGCGACACCGCGCGCCGCCCCGACAGCGTGAGCGCCGAGACGTGGGCGCGACGCGACAGCGTGCGCCGCGCGACCGCACGGCGGCTCGACTCGCTCGACGTCGAGGCGGTGCGCACCGCTCCGCCCGCGCCGCGCGTGCTGCACACGCTCCCCGCGTCGATCGGGCGGCTCTACCGGCGCCCGCGCTTCATCGGCGACACGGCGCTCCTCGTCGAGACGCTCGAGCCGCGGCGCGACGGGACGCGGCGCCCCGCGCTCTTCACGTGGCACTTCGCCGCGCGCGGCGAGGTACGCCGCGTCACCGCGCCCGACGAGGCGATCGGCGAGGGCGACGTCGCCCCCGACGGCCGCCGGCTCGCCGGCGTGCGGTGCACGGGCGGGCGCTGCGACCTGGTGCTGCGCGCACTCGACGCCGCGCCCGGGGCGGCGGGCGCGACGCGCGTCCTCGCCGCCGGCGCGCCGCGCACGCGATGGAGCGCGCCGCGCTGGTCACCGGACGGGCGCACGCTGGTCGCCACCGTGAGCGACACCGGCGGCACGTGGCGCCTCGCGCTCGTGACGCCCACGGCCGACGGCGCCGACGTGCGCATCCTCCTCGGCGACGACGCCGTGTCGCGGCACTCGCCCGCATGGACTCGCGACGGGCGCGCGCTCGCCTACGTCACCGAGGAGGGCGGCATCGCCGACGTCGAGACGCTCGACCTCGCGAGCGGCGTGCGCACGCGCCGCACGCGCACGGTCACGAGCGCGTGGCACCCGCAGCCGGCCCCCGACGGTGCCCTCCACTTCACGGTCGAGCGCGCGACGGGGCACGACATCGTGCGCGTCGACGCGCCGACCGCGACGTCCGTGCCCATGCTCGGCGACTCGCTCTTCCCCGTCGTCTCGCGGCCGCTCGCGCGTGCCGTCACGCTCCCCGCGTCGCCCCCCGCCGCCGCGCACGACTACGGGACGGGGCCGCGCGCGGTGCGCGTCCTCCCCCAGCTCGCGCAGGGCGTCGACGGCCATGCGCTCGGCCTCGCCCTCGTCGGCACCGACCCGATCGGGCGGCTCACCTGGCTCGCGGCCGCGCAAGCCGGGGCACGCGGCGCGTGGCGGGGCGGGCACGCGGCCGTCTCGTGGCGCGGCACGCGGCCGTCGTGGCGGGGAGAGGCGGCGTGGCTCGACCTGCCGGCGGCGGCACAGCGCGACGGCGACGCGCTCGACGCGACGCGTGCGGCGTGGAGCGGCGTCTCGGCGGGGGCGGTGCTCCCGGTCGCCGGCTCGCGGCGTGCACAGCGCCTCGCGGCGTCGGTCGCGGCGGGGCGCCTGCGCACCGGCGACGCGTGGGCGACGCGCGCGCTCGCGGCCGCAACGTGGAGCGCAGGCATCGGCGTCGGCGCGCGCACCACGCTGCAACTCGCCGTGGCCGCCGCCGCCGGGCGCACCGGCGACAGCACGTGGGGACGCGGCTCGGTGCGCGCCGGCGTGGTGCGCGGCGGGTGGGAGGCCTCGATGGTGACGCGCCACGTCACGTCGGATGCCCCCATGGGCGAACGGCTCGTGCTCGGCGGGCAACCCTCGCCGTTGCTCGACGAGCAGGTGCTCGCGCAGCGCGTCGCCGCGCCGATGCTCCCGGCCGGGACGCTCGTGGCCCGCGCGCTGCACACGGTGCGCGCCGCGACGCCGATGCCGCTCGGCCTCCCCGGCACGCTCGCCTTCGAGGCCACGGCGCCGGTCGTGCGGCGCGACGCGTTCGTGCGCACGGTGGCGTGGGAGGGCGGCGTCGACACGCCGCGCCTCGACATGGTCGCCATCCCGGCGTTCCGCCTCGCGGGGGGCGTCGGCGTGGTCCTCGACGCGCCGCTCCGCGACCGCGTCGTGGCCTGGCTCGCGGTGCGCGTGCGCCCGTGACCCGGCGGGCGACGTGCGGCGCGCTCAGTCGCGCGCCGCGTCGCCCTCCGCCGGCGCGAGGCGGCGGCGGAACTCGCCCGCCATCGCGAGCACGGTGCGCAGGTGGTCGCGCAGCCGTGCCCCCGTCACGCCGCCCTCGAGGTCGAGATCGGCCTCGCCGCGGGCGCGCCCGGCCGCGTCGATCCACGCGCGCGCGAGCAGCGTCTCGCGGTTCCACGCGTTCACCGCCCCGGGTGCGGCGCCGCGCACGGCCTCGAACGCCGCGTGCACGATCTGCCCGTCGTTGACGAGCTGGAACGCGATCCGCCGCCCCGCGTGCCGGACGAGGACGAGCGTGTCGCCCATCGTCCCCTCGACCGCGGCCCCCTGCTCGTGCAGCACCGCGACGAGCGCCGGTACTGTGAGCGCGCTGACGATGGCCGAGGGCGCGAGCGAGGTCCCGGTGTGGGCCGCCTCGACCTGCGGGACGAGCGGGGCCTGGCCCGCGGCGGTGCCGGCGGCGAGGGCGAGGAGCGCGAGGGTGCGGCGCACGGACGACATGGCGCGGGGCGGTGCGGGTGCGGACGACGCGGCACGTCGTCGTCGCCCGTGCGCGGGCGCAACCTGCACGCGCGCGCCGCCGCGTCGCAAGCCAAACGCGCGAGTGCCGGCGCGGCGCGGCGCACCGCCGACCGCGACGCTCAGTACGGCAGCTTCGAGGCGAACTCGCCGACGATCTTCCGCGTCGTGCGGAGGTAGTCGCGGATGCGCGCGCCGGTCACGCCCCCCTCGATGTCGAGCTCCGTCTCGATCGTCGGATCGCCGTCCTCGTCGAGGTAGGCGCGGCTGAGGAGGCTCTCGCGGTTCCAGTCGTTCACGAACTCGAGCGTCGCCTTGGTCCCGGTGAACGCGACCCAGACGTGCACGAGCTGCCCGTCGTTCGTGAGGTTGACGGCCAGGCGCAGGTCGTCGTCGCGGCCGATGACCAGCGTGTCGCCCTGCACGCTCTCGATGGCGAAACCCGCTTCCTCGAGCAGCGCGCGCAGGTCGGCGCTCGCGAGGCGCTTCACGACCGTCTCGGCGGCGAGGTGCGCCCCCGGCACCGACGGCGTGCGCGTCGCCGACTGCGCGCGAGCCGGCAGGGCGACGGCGACCAGCAGCGACGTGACGACCAGCAGGTGACGCATGCGGGAGCCTCCGGGTGTGTCCGGCGTGGAAGCTCCTCCGCCCCGCAAGGCGGCGCCCGTGTCACGGGCGCACCGGCGGGGCCCGCCGTGCAGCACGGCCGGCCCCGCGCACGCACTCAGTGGTGGAACTGCTCCGCCTCCGTGCTCCCCGCGAGCGCCGCGGTGCTCGCCTGCCCCTGCGTCACCGTGGTGAGGACGAGGTCGAAGTAGCCCGTCCCCGCCTCCCGCTGGTGCTTCGCCGCGGTGTACCCCTCGCCCTCGCGCGCGAACTCCTGCTCCTGCAGCGCGACGTAGGCCGTCATCCCCTCGGCCTTGTACGCCTTCGCGAGGTCGAAGGTGTGGTAGTTGATGAGGTGCCACCCCGCGAGCGTGATGAACTGGAACCGGTAGCCCATCGCCCCCAGCTCGCGCTGGAACTTCGCGATCGTCGTGGCGTCGAGGTTGCGCTTCCAGTTGAAGCTCGGGCTGCAGTTGTACGCGAGCAGCTTCCCGGGGAAGTCGCGATGGATCGCCTCGGCGAAGCGTCTCGCCTCGGCGAGGTCGGGGGTGCTCGTCTCGCACCAGATGAGGTCCGCGTAGGGGGCGTAGGCGAGCCCGCGCGCGATCGCCGCGTCGAGGCTCGGCTTCACCACGAAGTACCCCTCGGCGGTGCGCTCGCCGGTGCAGAACTCCCGGTCGCGCTCGTCGATGTCGCTCGTGAGGAGCGTCGCGCCGAGCGAGTCGGTGCGCGCCACGATGATCGTCGGCACCCCCTGCACGTCGGCCGAGAGGCGCGCGGCGGCGAGCGTGCGCACGAAGGCCTGCGTCGGGATCAGCACCTTGCCGCCCATGTGGCCGCACTTCTTCTCGGCCGCGAGCTGGTCCTCGAAGTGCACCCCCGCGGCCCCCGCCTCGATCATGTTGCGCGTGAGCTCGAAGGCGTGGATCGGGCCGCCGAAGCCCGCCTCGGCGTCGGCGACGATCGGCACGAACCAGTCGCGCCCCCCCTTCCCCTCGCTCCACTCGACCTGGTCGAAGCGCGCGAGCGCGTTGTTGAGGCGCTTCACCACGGCCGGCACCGAGTTGACGGGGTAGATGCTCTGGTCCGGGTAGGTCTGCCCCGCCGTGTTGGCGTCGGCGGCGACCTGCCATCCGCTCAGGTAGATCGCCTCGAGCCCGCCCTTGACCATCTGCACCGCCTGCGCGCCGGTGAGCGCGCCGAAGGTGCGCACCGGCTCCTCGTGCTGCAGCCGGTCCCAGAGCCGGCGGCTGCCGCGCTTCGCGAGCGTGTGCTCGATCGTCACCGACCCGCGCAGCTTGACGACGTCGGCCGCCGTGTAGTCGCGCTGGATCCCGGTCCAGCGCGGCGACGACGCCCACTCCTGCTCCAGCTCCCGCACCTGCGCCTCGAACGCCTCCGACATGATCGCGTCTCCCGCGGCCTACCGCCGCGTGAAGGGGGATGGATTGACCCGCACCTGCCTGGCCCGGCGCGTCGCACCGGGCGTCGTGCCCTGCACCGCCCGCCGCGGGCGCCGCGCGCTCAGGCGAGCTCGCGGTACCCGGGGAGCGTGAGGAACTCCGTGAAGCGCTCGCCCAGCACGAGCGCGTCGAGCAGCCGCACGGCGCGCGCCATGCGCCCGGCGCCGCCCTCCGGGAGCGGCACGGCCGGGTCGGCAGAGGCGGCGAGCACCGCCGCCGTGTCGAGGCCCCGCTGCTCCGACAGCTCGCGCACCACCTCGTCGCGGAGCGACGCGTAGCCGTCGCGCGTGAAGGGCTGGCCGTCGTCGAGCCGGGTCCCGTGGTGCAGCCACTGCCAGAGCTGCGCCCGCGAGATCTCGGCCGTCGCCGCGTCCTCCATGAGGTTGTGGATCGCCACCGCCCCGGACCCGCCGAGCCACGCCTCGACGTACTGCAGGGCGACGTCGACGTTGAGGCGCGCCCCGGCGCGCGTCGCCGCGGTGCCGGGGATCGCGCAGTCGATCAGCGCCGCCGGCGGCGCGAGCGCCCCCGCCCGCGCGACCACGTGCTTCTGGTTCGGGCGGTCGCCGAGCGCCGCGTCGAAGACCGCCTTCGCTACCGGGACGAGGTCCGGGTGCGCGACCCAGGTGCCGTCGAAGCCCTGCGACGCCTCGCGCTCCTTGTCCTCGGTCACCTTCGCGATCGCGCGCGCGTTGACCTCGGCGTCGCGCCGGCTCGGGATGAAGGCCGCCATCCCGCCGATGGCGTGCGCGCCGCGCCGGTGGCAGGTGTCCACCAGACGCTCGGCGTACGCGCGCATGAACGGCACCGCCATCGTCACCGTCGCGCGATCGGGGAGCACGAAGGCGGCGTCGGTGCCGAGCTTCTTGATGACGCTGAAGATGTAGTCCCAGCGCCCCGCGTTGAGCCCCGCGGCGTGCTCGCGGAGCTCGTACAGGATCTCCTCCATCTCGAACGCGGCGAGGATCGTCTCGATCAGCACCGTCGCGCGCACGGTGCCGCGCGGGAGGCCGAGGTGCTCCTGCGCGAGGACGAAGACGTCGTTCCAGAGCCGCGCCTCCTCCGCCGCCTCGAGCTTGGGGAGGTAGAAGTAGGGCCCCGTGCCCCGCCGCACGAGCTCGTGCGCGTTGTGGAAGAGGTAGAGCCCCGCGTCGACGAGCGAGCCGCTCATCGCCTCGCCGTCGCAGGCGAGGTGGCGCTCGTCGAGGTGCCAGCCGCGCGGGCGCACGACGAGCGTGGCGACGGTCTCCTGCAGCGTGTAGCGCCGCCCGTCGGGGTTGGCGAACTCGATGGTGCGGCGCACCGCGTCCATGCAGTTCACCTGCCCGTCGACCACGTTGCGCCACGTCGGCGAGTTGGCGTCCTCGAAGTCGGCCATGAAGACCTTCGCCCCCGAGTTGAGCGCGTTGATCATCATCTTCCGCTCGACGGGGCCGGTGATCTCGACGCGCCGGTCGTCGAGGCCGGGGCCGGCGGGGGCGACGCGCCAGGAGGCGTCGTCACGCAGGTGCGCCGTGTCGGCGCGGAGCCCGGGGCGCTCCCCCGCGTCGAGTCGCGCCTGCCGCGCGGCGCGGGCGGCGAGGAGCGCCGCGCGCCGCGGGGCGAACTCGCGGTGCAGCCGCTCGAGGAACGCGAGGGCCTCGGGGGTCAGGACGCGCGCGCTCGCGTCGTCCTGCGGCCCGAGGACGTGGACACCGCCTGCCACGGTCGTCGCCATGCCTGCTCCGCGTGCTGTGCCTGAATCGTCGCGCGGCGGGCGCCTCCTGCGCCCGCCGACGCCGGCAAGCTAACTCGCGGGGCGACGCGGGCGACGGTGGCCGCCCCCACGCGCCTTCAGGGGAACGCCGGAAGCGCCGTCCCCGCGACCGTCGGGCCGGGGAGCGCCGTCCCCTCGCGCCAGAGCCGGACGCTCGCGACCGTCGTCCCCCCAGCGCGCAGCGCGGGCGCCGACACCACGACGGGGCGGTCGCCGATGCGCAGCCGTACCTCCTGCGCCCCGACCGGCACGCGCACGCGGACGAGCTGCACCTCGCCCGGCAGGAGCGACCAGGCGCGCGTGTCGGCGCGCTCGAGGTACATCGCGGCACCGTTGGCGACCGCACCGACGACACCGGCGAGGATGCGCCACCCCCAATCGTCGTCGTCGTCGCCCTTCTCGTCCTTCTTCTTCTTCCGCTCGCGCACCGCCGACTTCGCGGCCGCCTCGGTGGCCTCGCTGGCGAGGTACTTCGCCGCCGCGCGGGCGAGCGTGCGCCCCATGATCGCGCCACGGTCGCGCCGGTAGTCGCCGGCGATCGCCGCGCTCAGGTCGGCGGCGAGCGTCGGCGTCGTCGCGTGGCCGATCGAGGCGGCGGCGAGCGCCGACGGAACCGGACGCGGGCGGCGCAGCACCGGCCATGACATGTCGAGGACGTAGGCCACGCGCGACGAGCCGATCCAGAGGTCGTTGCGCCCGAACTGCCACGACGGCACGTCGTCCCACCAGACGCCGCCGTTCCTGAGGGACGCGAAGTTGAGGAGGATGCGGTCGGTGACGCCGCGCGGCGCGCCGGCGTTCCCCCATGCGGCCGACTGGTCGCTCGCGAAGATCGGGAGCGTCAGGCCGACGGCGACCTTGTGCGCGACGAAGCCGCGCTCGACAGCCACCCAGACCTCGCTCGAGTCGGCAGGAAGCGGCGCGAGGAGCGTGTCGACCGGCGCGCCGAGCGCCGCCGCGTTGCGCAGCGCGACACGCGCGTCCTCGCGATCGCCCACCTGCAGGAAGGCCGCGGCGGCCACGGTGTGGAGCAGCGCCCGCACCGGGCGCTCGTCGGCCTCCGGCGGCGCGATCCGGCCGAGGAGCGTCACGAGGCGCCGCGCCTCGACGGCCGCGGCGTCGCGATCGCCGGCCTCGCTCCAGGCGAGGAGCGCGTTGTAGTGCAGGAGGAGCCGCTCGCTCCACCCCGCGGTGTACGGGAGCGCGAGGTCGTTCGTGACGAGCGAGACCGCCGTGCGCGTCACGCTCTTGGTGAAGCGATCCTCGGAGAGCGCGAAGGCACGGTCGAAGAGCTCCCCCGCCTCGCGCGCGCGCCCCGCGTAGCGCGCCGCGGTCGCCTCGTAGAGGGTGCGCAGGAGCGCGTCGTCGGGGCTCAGGTGCGAGCGGCGGTTGCGCACCGCGTTCAGCGCCTCCTCGGCGCGTTCACCCGCCAGGAGCGCACGGACGCGCGCGTCGTCCATGAGCAGCCCGTCGGGCGCGGTCACGTAGCTCCGCGCCGTCGCGCCGAAGGTGGCGCAGGCGGCGAGCGGGAGCGAGGCGACGAGGAGTCGGACGGAGCGCCACACGATGGGGAGTCTCGGCGGGCGGGACGGGGCCGGCCCGCGCGGCGTCGCGCGGGCCGGGTCGGGCGGGGGCGTGCGTCAGGGCGTGCGCACGGAGTCGGGCGGGGTCGTCGGCGTCGCGGGCGAGGTCGAGGGCGTCGCGGGCGTCGGCGTCACCTTCACCTCGACCGTCACCGGCTGCACCGCCGGCGCGGGCGGGGCGACGGGCGCCGGCGACGGCGCGGGCGCGGCCGGTGGCGTCGCCGGCGCCGCGGCGTTCTGTCGCTCGAGGACGATGAGCCGCTGCCGCGCCTGCGCGATCGCCTCGGCGAGCTGCGCGTTCGCCGTCCCCTGCGCCGCGATGATGCGGATCCGCTCGTCGTTGAGGAAGCGCTGGTAGCGGATCTGCGCCTCGAGCGGGCGGAGCTGCTGGTCGAGGAGCGTGGCGATGCGGTACTGCAGGTGCGGATCGTCGCCGTTGAGCACCGCGGCGCGGTCGAAGCGGTCGAGCGCGCGTGCGCGGTCGCCCGCGGCGAGGAAGTCGTCGCCCTCCTTCACGAGCGCGTTGGCGCGGGCCAGCGTGCGCTCCTCGGCGACCGTGTCGAGCGGCGAGGCCACGACGCGGATCCCCTGCGGCTCGCGGAAGCTGAGCGACTGCACGCGGTCGTCGCGGAACTGCACCATCACGAGCTCGCCGTTCGCGTCGCGCGGCGCCATCCCCGCGGTGCGCGGCACGAGCACCCCGGCGTCGCCGCTCGCGCGCCACGTCCAGGCCTGCGGCGAGGTGCGCGTCGCCGCCATGACCTGCGCCGGCGTCATGCCGAGGGCGACCTCGCCGCGCGTGATGTAGGCGCAGCTCTCGCCGCGGCAGGTCGCGACGGCGCGGGCGTAGACCGAGTCGCGCGAGCGGACGAGCGCCTGCTGCTCGCGCGCCCCCTGCTGGTTCGCCTTCGCCACCGCCTGCTCGGCGCTCGGCAGGCGGTCGCCGTTGACCATGATGGGACGCTCGCGGACGCGGCGTGGGCCGTTGCAGGCGGCGAGCGCGGCGAGCGCGAGGAGCGGGAGCGCGTGCGTGATGTGGGTGCGCATGGATTCGTCCTCAGTCCCAGCCGATGCGACGGCGGTCGATGTACTTCTTGATCTTGTGCTGCCCGATCCAGACCTTCTGGTTGCTCTCGAGGTCGACGAGGAAGGCGTCGACCTGGTAGAAGACGATCTTCTCGCGCCCCTCGGCGTCCTCGATCGCCTGCACGTCGCCCTGCAGCATGTACGAGGCACCCAGCTCGCGGCCGAGCTTCGCCCGGCTGTCGGCGGCGGCGTTCTCCTGCTGGTCCTGGCGCTCGTCACGCACCTCGCTCCGCTCGTCGCGGCTGGCGACGACGCGCACCCGGCCGCTGTTCACGAACGCGCGCTCGAGGTCCTTGACGAAGGTGCCGATCGGCACGTGCTCGAGCGTGCGGTTGCGGAAGCCGCCGACGATCACCGCCGGCGCCTGTCCCCCCCGGGCCGACTGGTAGTTGCCGAGCCAGCCTCCCGAGAGCGACTGGGTGATCAGCTCGTTCGCGACGAGGCGCGAGTCGACGTCGTTCCACCGCCCCGAGAGGTCGGTGACCGACGCGGGATCGACGCGGCTGACGCGCTTGTTGTTGCACGCCGCGAGCGCGAGGGCGGCGAGGCCCAGCGTGGCGGCACGACGCAGCGGGAGGGCGAGAGGCATCGGACAGCTCCGAGGTGGTGGGTCGTCGGTCGGGGGGCGATGCGGGGACCCCGACCGGCCGCCCGCTCAACGAGGCATGGGGCGCACCGCTCGGGAGACTCCCGCGAAGTCGTTGTCTGGCAGCCACTTGCGTGATCCGGCCGGCCGCCGGTGTCCACTTCCGGGGACGGATCGCTGTCGCCCGACACGGGCACGACGAGCGAAGCCCCCCGCGCGATTCACCGCCGCCGCGTCACGTGCCGGCGCGCGGCCGGTAGGCGATGGCCGTGATCTCGACCTTGATCCCGCGTAGCCGCGCCCCGACGACCGTGCGCGTCGGCCACGGCTCGGTGAAGTGCTCGCGCCAGACCGCGTCGAAGAGAGGCCAGTCCTGCTCGTCGGCCAGGTGCACCGTGGCGCTCACGACGTCGCCCAGCGACGCCCCCGCGGCCTCGAGGAGCGTGCGCAGGTTGGCGAGCGTGGCGCGGGTCTGCGCCTGCACGTCGTCGCCCCCCACGAGCGCCTTCGTCCGGAAGTCGCGCGGGACCTGCCCGCTGACGAACAGGAGATCGCCGGCGCGCACCACGGGGGAGTACGCGCCGGCCGGCGGCGGGACGTCGGGACCGGGGGAGACGGGGGACCAGGAGCGTGCGGCCATGGGCGGGAACAGGGTCGGGGGGGTCGGGTATTCGCACCTCGCCGGTGCACGACGCCATTCTATGGCGTGCCGAGCGCCGGCACGCGTCCGCCCGCACGCCGACCCCGAAACCGAGGAGGTGATCCGATGTCTAGTGTCAGTCCCGTGTCCGGTCCGACCTGGGCCAGCGGTCACCGCACTGCCGCCTGACCTCCAGGTCGTCGGTCCGATGACTGCGTCGGACCGGTCCGGGAGAGAGGGGCCCCGTGGCATCGCGCCGCGGGGCCCCTCGCACGTTCGCCCCGGGCGCCTCGGCGCCCCGTGGCCGGCGGCGTAGCTTCCGCACCATGTCGCCCACCGAGATCGTCCCCTCGGGCCGCAAGACGCCCCGCGACGGCCGGCTCGAGCTGCCGCGCGCGCTGCACGAGGCGCTGGCGGCGGCCGCGACCGACGACGCGGTGCGGCTCGCGCTCCCCGCCGGCAGCGTGGACGAGCCGCAGCCGCTCGGTCTCCTCGATGCGTACGGCTGCGGCTGCGGCCCCGACGGCGAGCCCCACCTGCACCGCTTCGTGCGCCACCCCTGGTTCGCGACGCTCGCCCCCGGGACGCCGCTCGTGCTCACGTGGGACGGGCGCGTGCTCGCCGTGTCGCCTGCGCCCTGACGCGCCGCGCGCGCTGCCGCGTCAGCCGAGGCGCCCGTGCTCGGTCTCGGCGTCGAGCAGGAAGCGCGGGATCGCCGCCGAGAAGCGCGACTTGTCGACGCGGCGGAAGAAGTACTCGCCTTCCATGTAGCCGCTGGGCGACTTGAGCACGCAGAAGCTCTGGTACTCGTGCACGTGCCCCGGCGCGATCATCGGCTGCTCGCCGACGACGCCGTCGCCCTCGACCTCGGTGTCCTCGCCGATCGAGTCGTGGATCAGCCAGCGGCGCGAGAGGAGCTGCGCCGCCTGCGCGCCGACGTTCTCGATGCGCACGTGGTAGGCGAAGACGTACTGCGGCGGCGACGCCTGCGACTGGGCCGGCAGGAACGCCGGCTTCACGGTCACGCGGATGCCGTTCGTCTCGCGGTAGAAGAAGGGCGGGCGCTTCACGGGGGCCAAGATAAGGGGCGGGACGCGCGCGGGGCCATGCGCCGGGCGTCACGGCCCGGTCGCGCGCCCCCGGCCCCCCGGGGAATCCCTCAGGGGAAGATGCCGAGGTCCTGGTAGCTCACCGCGACCTTGTCGATCGCGCTGATGAAGGCCGCCGTGCGGATGTCGATCGCCCGGTCGTGCCGCACCCAGACCGCGCGCACCTGGTGCCAGGCGGTGATCATCGTGTCCTCGAGCCCCGACGTCACGAGGTCGGTCTCGTCGGCGCCGCGCGACAGCTTCGCCATGCGCTCCGCGGGGATCGGCTTGCCGGTGAGCGACTCGACCTCGCGCAGCATGTTGCGGAACGCCGTCTCCTCGAAGCGCTTCTCCATGCGGCCGAAGCGGACGTGGCTCAGGTTCTTGAGCCACTCGAAGTACGACACGGTGACGCCGCCCGCGTTGAGGAACATGTCGGCGAGCACCATCACGCCGCGCTCCTGCAGGATGCGGTCGGCGTCGAAGGTGACCGGGCCGTTGGCCCCCTCGGCGATCAGCTTCGCCTTGATGCGCCCCGCGTTCTCGGCGGTGACCTGCCCCTCGAGCGCGGCCGGGACGAGGATGTCGCAGTCGAGCTCGAGCGCGTCGGCCGAGCGCGGGAGGTACGTCCCGCTCGGGTAGTCGCGCAGCGGCCGCTTCGCGCGGCGGTGCGCCATGAGCGCCTCGAGGTCGATGCCGCGCGGGTCGTGGAGCCCGCCGTCGAACTCGGCGATCCCGACGAGCACCGCCCCGCCCTCGACGAGGAACTTGGCCGCGTGGTAGCCCACGTTGCCGAGCCCCTGCACGACGACGCGCTTGCCGTCGAGCCCCGTGGTGAGGCCGATGCGCTTCATGTCGTCGGCGTCGCTCACCGCCTCGCGCACGCCGAAGAAGACGCCGCGTCCCGTCGCCTCGGTGCGGCCGCGGATCCCGCCCTGCGCCACCGGCTTGGCGGTGACGCACGCGAGCGAGTTCAGCTCCGCCTGCGCGAGCTGCGCGTAGGTGTCGGCGATCCACGCCATCTCGCGGCTCGACGTGCCGTAGTCGGGCGCCGGGACGTCGATGCCGGGGCCGAGGAAGTTCTTGCGGTAGAGCTCGAAGGCGTAGCGCCGCGTGATCCGCTCGAGCTCCGCGTCGCTGTACGCGTTGCGGTCGATGCGGATGCCGCCCTTGGCGCCGCCGAACGGGACGTCGACGACGGCGCACTTGTAGGTCATGAGCGCCGCGAGCGCCATGACCTCGTCCTCGTTGACGTTGGGGGCGTAGCGGATGCCCCCCTTGGTCGGCGTCTTGTGGTGGCTGTGCTCCGCGCGCCAGGCGGCGATCGTCTCGATCGAGCCGTCGTCGCGGCGGATGGGGAAGCTGATGCGGTAGACCGCGTTGCACTCGCGGATCTGGCTCAGCAGGGGGGCGGGATGCTTCGTGTACGCCGCGGCCGCATCGAAGGCGCGGTGGACCTGCGCGAGGAAGCTCTCGGCAGACATGGGGTGCAGGGTGCGGGGGATCGGGCGCCGCGGGGGCGGCGCGGGGTGCCGGAATCTGGTGGCGGACCCCGGCGGCGGGAACGCGTGGTTCCCCCGAGTGTCGGCCGCGTCCCGGTCGTCCCCACCCCGCCCCGTGCTCCAGTGCTCAGAACAGCTCCGCGATCAGGCACCGCGCCGACCCGCCCCCCACCGCCTCGAATGCGTCGAGCGCGGTGTGCACCACCCGCCCCCGCGCCGCGACGATCGCCCGCTGCTCGGGCGTGAACCCCGCCCACGCCGCGTCGCTCATCACGAAGAGCGCCTCGCCCCGGTCGTTCGCGAGCGAGAGGACGTTGCCGCAGAACTCGGCCGCCTGCGCGCGCGAGATCGCGAGGAGCTGGAGCCCGCCGTCGTGCAGCGACCGCACGACCGCCTCGCGTTCCGTCGGATCCTCGATCGCCTCGAGCGCCACGCAGGCGAGTCCGTGCCCGATCCACATCATCACGTTCGTGTGGTAGTACGGGACGCCGTGCGCGTCGGTCGCGGTGAAGGCGACCGTGCGGTAGCCCAGCTCCGCGCCGAAGCGCTCGACCAGTGCGCGGTCGGTGCGGGGCGAGAGGGCGGCGTAGGCGACGCGGTTGCGGTCGTCGAGGCAGAGCGAGCCGGTGCTCTCGAGGAAGCGCGCCTCGCGCTCGTGTCCCGACAGGTCGACGACGCGCGGGTACTTCGTGCGGAGCATCGCCACCAGGTCCGCACGGCGCTCGAGGCGCCGGTTCGGGGCGCGCAACGGGTAGAGGACGAGCGTCGCCGGCACGTGCTGCCAGTGCCCGCCGCGGGCGAGCTCGGTGGCCGGGTGCGTGCTGAACCAGTTGTTGCAGAAGGGGGCGTCGGGCGTGCGCTCGTCGCACCGCACGACCGTCAGGTGCACCCCCTCGCTCACCAGCAGGTCGCGGAGCGCGCGATGCTGCCGCACGGCACGTTCGGCGATCGCCGCCGCCTCGGCGTCGGCGGGCGAGCGCTGGAAGGCGTTCGAGTCGCCCGTCTCCTCGTTGTAGCGGAAGCGGACCGGCTCGATCATCAGGACGTGCGACGCGGCGAACGACACGGCGACTCGGGGCTGCGGAGTGTGCCGCAACGTGCCCGGGCGACGCGCCCGCTCGCAAGCCGGGCGGCGGCGGCGGCTAGATTGCGCCGCATGCCGCCCGCCGCCGCACCGCAGGGGACCGTCACGCACCTCTTCGCCGGTGCGGTGCGTGCGCTCCGCTCGCCCCGCGCCCCCGGCCGCCCCCCGACGGCGTGGAAGTCGGCGATCCTCAAGACGACGATCGACGGGCCGGTGCACGTCGGCCCGCTCGGCCTCGCCGGAGACGCGCAGCACGACCGGCGCTGGCACGGCGGCCCGACCAAGGCGGTGCTCTGCTACGCCGCGTCGCACTACGCGGCGTGGGCGCCGCTCGCCGCCGCCCACCTGCCGACCGTCGCCGACGCTCTCGCGATGCTCCCCGCCGACGCGACCTTCGCCCCGGGCGCGTTCGGCGAGAACGTGCTGCTCGCGGGGCTCGACGAGGCGACGGTCTGCATCGGCGACGCCTGGCGGGTCGGCGGCTGCGTGCTGCGCGTCACCGAGCCGCGCGGTCCCTGCGGGACGCTCGCGCGCCGGTGGGCGTGGCCCGCGCTCGCGACGCACGTGCGGCGCACGGCGCGCGCCGGCTGGTACTGCGCGGTGGACGCGCCGGGGCCCGTCGCCCCGGGCGACGCGGCGACGCTCGTCGAGCGCCTCGCCCCCGCCTGGACGATCGCACGCGTCTTCATGCTGCTCGAGTCGCGCGTCGCCCCCGCGGCTGAGGTGCGCGCGCTCGCGGAGGCCGACGGCGTGCACGACGCGCTGCGCGCGCGCCTCGAGCGTCGGCTGGCGACGCCCGGGCGCACACGCTGAGGGGGCGGCCGGCGCGTCGCCGCGCCACGTGTCCTGCGTCAGCGTTGCGCGCAGAAGGCGCGCAACCCGTCGACGATCGACGAGAACTGCCGCTTGTCGGCGACGGGCGAGTCGTCGCCGTGGTAGCGCCCGTGCTCGGCCCGGCCGTCGGGGTAGACGCGCACCGTTTCGACGAGGAGGCGGAGCGTGCCGCTCGGGTACGTGAGGTCGAAGCGGTAGGGGCCGAGCGCGGCGAGGTTCTCGCCGGCGCCGGTGTAGACGGCGGCGCGGCTCGCCTCGACCTCCACCGGCGCCGTCGTCTGGAGCGTGACGGTCCAGCCGGCCTGCTGGAGCACCTCGCGCGCGCGGGCCACGACCTGGTCGTTCGACTTCGTGCAGGGGATGTCGATGTAGCGCGGCGTCGGCTTGGCGCCGGCGCCCATCGAGGCACAGCCGGCGAGGACGGTCACGGTGCCGGCGGCGAGGAGAAGGGTGCGCATGGGGAGCCGCCTCCGCTCAGAAGTGGACGTGGAACTGCATGATCACCTCGTCGCGCGAGCCGGCGCGGCGCATCCCGACCTGCGTCGGGAAGAGCTGGTTGGTCGCGCCGCCGAGCGTCGTGGGGATCGTCGGCGGGAGCCCGTCGCGCGTCGCGACCGCCGACTCGTACAGCGGGCGCCGGCGCCAGAGCCACTGGATCTTCGCGTTGTGGCCGGCGATGTACCAGCCGAGGCCCACCTCCGGCATCACGTACCGCTCGCCGAGGCGGTCGAAGTCGACGATCGAGAGCGCGGCCGACGGCTGCCAGCGCGCGAGCCCCTTCGTCCACCCCTTCGGCAGCAGGTAGCCGGCCTGCGTGTACCAGATCGTCCCCGTGCCGTGCATCGGGTAGCCCGCGCCGCCGCCGTTGAAGGTCGGCTGCGTGAAGACGAACTGGTTGGTCGTCGCGTCGCGCGTCGTCGGGTTCGCGACGCCGATCGGCATGATCCCGATGTTGCGCACGTAGGTCGGGCCGTAGTCGAGCCAGTAGTGCGCCGTGTGGACGGTGAGGGCGTCCTTGTCGTGGCCGAGCGGGAGGTCGAGGAAGGCGTCGATGGCGAAGTGCTTCATGGGCGCGGTCACCCAGTCGCCGTTGTTGCCGGGGGTCGCGGCGCGGCTCGCGCCCGAGGGGGCGGGGTTGGCGACGTCGGTCGGGAGGACCGCGCGGCGCGTGCCGGCCACGGTCACCGAATCGCGGGCGCGCACGAAGCGCATCGCCTGCGGGTGGTACTGGAAGCCGGCGCCGATGTTGAAGACCTTCTTCGTCCCGAGGTACGACCCGACCGCGAACGGGAGCACCTGGCTCTCGGGCTCGAAGAAGTCGTAGTCGACGTAGAGCTGCGGCATCACCGTGTTCGCGTTCGGGTTCCAGTTCGCGATGTCGAACCGGGGCGGGGTCGCCACGAGCGCGTTGGTGGCCGCGTTGTCGCCGACGTTCACGGTCACCGGCGGCTGCTGGATGACGGTGTCCGGGAGCCCCGGGCGCGGAACGCGGATCGGCGGGAGCGTGATCGACTGCGGCGGGGTGTTGGTCTGCTGGCCGCCGGCGATCTGGAACGGCTTGGTGAGGATGGCGCGGTAGTGGAGCCGGCCGCCGAAGGTGCCCTTGGCGTAGAGCCCCATCGTGCGCGCGAACTGGTCGCTCGCGTCGATCGTCGTCCAGTTGTAGATCGGCGCGTCGACCATCATGAAGTTCAGCGTCGCCGCGTTCGTCATGCGCGAGAGGCCGCTCCACGTGAGGATGCCGCCGCCGACGTACAGCCCGTTGTTGACCTTGAACTCGCCCCACGTGTCGTGCACGAAGACCTGCGGACGCTTGCCGTCGATGCCGGCGGTGCCGCCGCCGATGTCGCCGCCCTGGAGGCCGCCCGAGTTGAAGGTCTGGTTGTTGACGCCGATGATCCAGAAGACGAGGACGCGCGGGGTGATCTGCCCGTGCATCAGGATGCGGGTGCGGCGCACGCCGACGTCGAAGGTGTTGTCCTTGTTCGGGACGTTGTTGACCATCGTCCCCGGGTTCTGCTGCATGAACCGCGTCCAGACCTGCGACCAGAGCGTGATGCGCAGGAAGGACGAGCTGTCCTTGTTGAGGTAGATCTTCGGGCCGCCGCCGTAGCCATCGAGCCCCTGGGCGGCGAGGGCGGCGGGGGCGGCGGCCAGCGCGCCGGCGAGGAGGGCGCGAGGGAGCAGGCGACGCATGGGGAGTCTCCGCGTGTGGGTGGGACGCGCCCGGGCGCGCGCCGCGGGCGGGCGAGCCCGCGCACGCGGGCCCGCCGGGACGGGTCTGGACGGATCTGCCTGGGTGGGCGGCGGGCGGACCGGGGCGCTCAGGCGCCGTCGGCCAGCTCCACGTGCCGGGTGTCCTTGAGCAGCAGCAGGCCGACGATCGCGCTCACCGCCGCGACGACGATCGGGTAGATCAGCCCCGCGAACCGGTTGCCGGTGGTCTGCGTGGCCCACACCGCGATGAGCGGGAGCCATCCCCCGAACCAGCCGTTGCCGACGTGGTAGGGGAGCGACATCGCCGTGTAGCGGATGCGCGCGGGGTAGCTCTCGACGAGGTAGGCCGCGATCGGGCCGTAGGTCATCGCGACGAAGAGCATCATCGCGAAGACGCAAGCGACGAGCACGGGGACGTTCACGGGGTCGGCCGCCGCGGCCATCGCCTTGAAGATCGGGTAGTAGCAGAGCGCCGCGAGGAGGTTGCCCCCCACGAGGAGCTGCTTGCGCCCGATCCGGTCGGAAAGCCCGCCGAAGACGAGGATGAACGGCGTCCCGAGCGCGAGCGCGATGGCGATCACGAGGTAGCTCGTCTGCAGCGGGACGTTCAGCACCTTCTGCAGGAAGAACAGCGCGTAGAACTGCCCCGTGTAGAAGACCACCGCCTGCCCCGCCGTCGTCCCGAAGAGCGAGACGAGGAAGCGCTTCCATCCCTCCCAGCTGCCGAACGCCTCGCGCACCGGCATCTGGCTCACCTTCCCCGCCGCCTTCATCTCCTGGAAGACGGGCGACTCGGACATCTTGCGCCGGATCACGTAGCTCAGCACGACGAGCACCGCGCTGAGGAGGAAGGGGAGCCGCCATCCCCACTCGGCGAACGCCGTCTCGCCGAGGAGCGTGCGCATCGAGAGGTTCACGATGAGCGCGAGCACGAGGCCGAGCGTCGCCGTCGTCTGGATGAAGGAGGTCCAGTAGCCGCGCCGCCCCTTCGGCGCGTGCTCGGCGACGTAGATCGCCGCGCCGCCGTACTCGCCGCCGATCGCGAGCCCCTGCACGAGGCGCAGCACGACGAGGAGGACCGGCGCGAGGAGACCGGCCTGCTCGTAGGTCGGCAGGATGCCGATCGCCGCCGTCGCGCCGCCCATGATGAGCAGGGTGACGAGGAAGGCGTACTTGCGCCCGACCATGTCGCCGATGCGGCCGAAGACGACGGCGCCGAGCGGGCGCACGGCGAAGCCGGCGCCGTGCGTCGCGAGCGTGTTGAGGAAGGCCGCGGTCTCGTTGCCCTTCGGGTAGAAGTGCGTGGCCAGGATCGTGGCCAGCGTCCCGAAGACGAAGAAGTCGTACCACTCGATCACGGTCCCCGCGCTCGAGGCGGTGATCACCGTGCGGAGCTTGCGGCGCTCGTCGGCGGCCGCGGTGTCGGCGCGCGCGCTGCGCGCGGCGCTCGCCGTGGCCGGTGCCGCGGCGGAGATGGGCTCCATGCGTCCCCTCCCGGTGTGACGTGCACTACCTGCACGGCACGGCGGGGATGCCCCTGCACCCCCGTCGGACCTGCGACGACCTCGTCGCGGCGGACCTCGTCCCGTCTCGTGCGAGCGTGCGCCCTCCCGGTGCCCGCCCGCACCGGCGCCGACTCCGCGACGCCCGTTCGACTCGCTGCGATCCATGCTCCGGGGCGTGCCGGTCCGACGCGCGCCCCACCCGTGTTCCATCCCCCTGCGTCACGAGCGGGCGAAAGGCTAGCCCGCATCGCCGGTGTGTCAACGGTTACCGCACAGGAACGAATCCGTCCCGTCACGAAGCGGTTCCACCCGCACTGCGGTCGCATCGCCGTGACCGTCGCGCAGCCCGCGGGCGCTACGCTCGTCGTGACGGCACCGATCTCCGTCGTGCCGCGCCAGCCATGCGTCCGCCCCGCCGTGTCGACACGACCGCTCCGTCACCTCCGCTGGACGCTCGCCGCCACGCTCGTCGTCGGCGTCGGCGCTCTCGCCCCGCTCGCAACGCTGCGCACGCTCGCGGGCACGGACGGCGCGACGCTCACCGCGCCGCCAGGCTACCTCGCGCTCGCACCATGGCTCGCGCTCCTCGACGCCGTCACGCTCCGTGGCTCGCGCGAGCTCGTCGCGATCGCCATCACGCTCGTCGTCCTCGTGGCGCTGCACACCGCACGCGGGCGCCGGCGCGCGGGGTGCCCGTGCGGCATCGGCTGGTGGGCGCGACACGCGCTGCTCGGCGTCGGTGCGATCGGCACGCTCGCGACGCTGCTCATGATCGCGTGCATCGTCCCCCGCCCCGCGCGCCGGCTCGTCGTGCACGACGAGGCCCTCGTGCGCCTCGACGCGCACGCGCACACCGCGGGCTCGTGGGACGCGCGCCGCGGCTTCGACGTCGCCACGCGCCGCGCGTGGACGGCCGCTGCGGGCTTCGACGTCGCGTACGTGACCGACCACCGCTCCACGCGCGGGGCGGCCGAGGGGCTGCGCACGAACCCGGTGCGCGCCGGCGACGGTCCGGTGCTGCTGCCGGGGCTCGAACTCGTCTGGCGCGGCACGCACGTGAACCTCCTCGGCCTCCCCCCCGCCGACTCGCTCGTCGGCGTCGCGAACGCGCTCGACAGCCTCGGTTGGTTCGGCCTCATCGCGCGCCGCGACGATGCACCCCTCATGCTCCTGACGATCCCCGCGAAGGCCCCGGCGCTCGCGGCGGGCGTGCCGGGCGTCGAGGCGATCGAACTGCACGACGGCAGCCCGAAGGGGCTCGATGCCCGCCAGCGCCTCGACACGCTGTACACGCGTCTCGCGCGCGAGGGGGGCTGGACCGGGCTCGCCGGGAGCGATCACCATGGGTGGGGCGACGCGGCCGGCGCGTGGTCGCTGGTTCGGGTTCGCGGATGGCGCGACATGACGCCCGCGGACCTCGACGTCGCGCTCCGGCGCGCGATCCGGGCGGGGCGCGTGTCGACGGTCGAGCGCACGCTCGTCTCCCGCACCCTCGGCCCCGTCGCGGTCGCGCTCACGGTGCCGCGTGTCGTCGCCGTCACGGTGCGCCAGCTCACCCCGGCCGAGCGGCTCGCCTGGATCGCGTGGGCGGCGTGCGCCGACGTGCTCGGCGCGCTCGCCACGCTGCGCCTCGCCGCGCGCTGGCGGCACGCGTGGCAGCGTCGCGCCGTCCGTCGCGTGCTGCGGCGCCGCCGCGCGTTCGGGGGTACGACGCCACGCGGGCGGCCCCCGGCGCTGCCGGGAACCGCCCGCGTGGCGTGACGCACGCCGTGCGCCGGGGGACGACGGGCGGGGAGCCGCCCACGTCGTCCCCCGCGCGAGATCAGGGCTCGCGCCCCTCCTTCCGCTCGTACTCCTCGTCCTCCTCCTCCTCGAAGAGCGCGCTGTTCCCCGTGAGCCCGCCCTGGCGCTCGACGCGGATCACCTGGCGCTGCACCTCGCTGCCGTAGGTGAAGGTCGCGAGGTAGTCGCCCGGCTTCACGAGCGGCGCGGCGCCCCCGCCGCGGCCCGGGCGAAAGAGCCCCCCGCCGACGTCGCGCAGCGCGCCGAAGATCTGCCCCATCACGCCCTGCATCCCGCCGCCCGCCTGCGCCCCCTCGCCCTGCGCCGCACCGGCGCCGGGGCGTGCGGCGCTCTCGCCGGGGCGCTCGACGAAGCGCGGGATCCCGACCTGCCCGCCACCGCCGCCGCCGCCGCCGCCACCCATCATGTTCGCCAGCTCCTCCATGCGGCCGCCCATGATCATGTTGCGCGCGTTGCGCAGCGCCGTGGTGTCCATCCCCGGCTCCTTCGCGAGCGAGTCGAACACCGCCGCCATGCGCTGCTGCGTGCGGATGCTGTCACGCCGCTCGGCCGGCGAGAGCGGGCGCGGCGCGGCGCGGCGGCCGCGCAGGTCCCACGACACGCGGTGCACGCCCGCGGTCCCGAGGCCGTTCAGCGTGCGCACCGTGTCGCCCGCGGCGTCGGTGATCGTGATCGTCACCCGCTTGCCCGGCTGGCTCTCGGTGATCCGGTAGGCGAATTCCGCCCCCGACGACGGCGAGAGCGCGGTGAAGCGCTTGTGCCCGCCCTCGCCGCTCGCGCCGGCCGCCGTCGGCACCGGCGCCTGCCCCATCTGGAGCGCCGGCTTCGGCTCGAAGAAGTGCACCTTCCTCGCCATCGTGGCCGGCGTCATCTGCTGCAGCGCCGAGATGTCGACGACGTAGATGCTGCGCCCGTGCGTCCCGGCGATCAGCTCGCGGTCGCGCGGGTGGATCTTGAGGTCGTGCACCGGCACCGTCGGCAGCCCGCTCATGAAGCGCTGCCACGACTGCCCCTTGTTCACCGACGCCCAGACGCCGACGTCGGTCCCGACGAAGAGCAGGTTCGGGTTCGTCGGGTCCTCGCGGATGACGTGCACGAAGTTCGGGCCGCCCGTCGGCAGGTTCGACGCGATCGACCGGAAGGTCGCGCCGCCGTCGCTCGTCATGAAGACGTAGGGCGTGAAGTCGCCGCGGCGGTGGTTGTCGAAGGTCACGTAGAACGTGTTCACGTCGGCGTGCGACGGCTCGATGCGCGACACGTAGCTCTCGGCCGGGACGCCCGGGAAGCGACCCGTGAGCTTGTCCCACGTCGCGCCGTCGGTGCGCGAGATCCAGACGTTGCCGTCGTCGGTGCCGGCGAGGAGCACGCCCGGCCTCACCGGCGACTCGGCCAGCGAGACGATCGTCCCGTAGGTCTCGGCCCCCGTGATGTCGGGGGTGATCCCCCCCGTCGCCTTCGTCGAGATGCGGAGCTTCTCGGGGTCGGCGTTCGACAGGTCGGGCGAGATGACCATCAGGTCGTCGCCGCGCTTCGTGCTCTTCACCACCCGGTTGCCCGCGGCGTAGAAGACGCTCGGGTTGTGCGGCGAGAGGAAGAACGGCGTGTTCCAGTTCCAGCGCAGGTCGTTCTCGGCCGAGTCGGCCTTCTGGCGGCGGCGGAACTCGGCGATGCGCGCCTGCTGCGCCTTCGTCATCGGCGCCGTCGTGTCGGGGCGCTCGATGAGGATCGAGTCCTCGTACTGGAGGTAGGTCTTCCGCCACGTCGGCGCGACGAGCGAGGTGCGCTCGCCGGTGCGCATGTCCATGCGCCCGATGCGCCCGCCCTGGCTCTCGCTGTAGACGATGTTCGGGTCGGTCGGGTCCTGCGCCGTGCCGAAGCCGTCGCCGCCCGAGACGTAGATCCACGACTCGTTGCCGATCGGGCCGCGCACCTTGCGGCTCGGCCCGCACCACGAGCCGTTGTCCTGCAGGCCGCCGCACACGTTGTACGGCATCGCCATGTCGTACGAGATGTTGTAGAACTGCCCGATGTTGAAGATGTTCAGGTAGTCGTACGTCCCGCCCCGGTCGAACGTGACCGCGACGCCGCCGTCGTTGCCGACGATGAAGTGCTCCGGGTCGTTCGGGTCGATCCACATCGCGTGGTGGTCGACGTGGATCCCCTCGGTCGCGTTGCGCGCGGTCTTCCCGCCGTCGTCGCTGAACTTGACCGGCGTCGACGACCAGTAGACGCGATCCGGGTTCCTCGGGTCGACGCGCACCTGCGAGTAGTAGAAGGGGCGCACGTTGTCGCCGTTGCGCTTCTCCCACGTCTTCCCGCCGTCGGCCGAGCGATAGAGGCCGCTCGGGCGCACCTGCGCCTTCGCCCCCTTCGCCGGCTTCGCGTTCGGCATCGTGTCCGCCTCGACCATCAGGTACATGATCTCGGGGTTCGACCGCGCGATCGCGATCTCGATGCGGCCGAGCGTGCTCTCGGGGAGGCCGCCGCCCTTCACCTGCGCCCACGTCGTGCCGCCGTCGGTGCTCTTCCAGAGCGCCGAGCCGGGGCCGCCCGACTGCAGGAACCACGGCCCGCGCTGCCGCTCGTAGCTCGACGCCCAGACGACGTCGGGGTTGCGCGGGTCGAGCTGGACGTCGATGAAGCCCGCCTTCTCGCTGATGAACTTGACGATCGACCAGCTCTTGCCGCCATCGGTCGTCTTGTAGAGCCCGCGCGCCCTGCTCGGCTTCCACGCCGACCCGACGACGGCCATCCACGCCACGTCCGGGTTGGTGGGGTGGACCTGGATGCGCCCGATGTGCTCCGTCTCGGGGAGGCCCAGGTACTGCCACGACCTGCCCCCGTCGGTGCTCTTGAAGACGCCGCAGCCGGGCGAGATCGAGTTGCGCGAGTTCTGCTCGCCGGTGCCGGCGTAGATGACGTTCGTGTCCGACGGGGCGATCGCGAGGTCGCCCATCGCGACGCAGCGCTCGTTCTCGAAGATCGGGCGGAAGGTCGTCCCGCGGTTGGTCGTCTTCCAGATGCCGCCGCCCGCGGTGGCGACGTAGAAGGTCTTCGAGGGCGAGGGGATCCCTTCGACGTCGGTGATCCGCCCGCCCATGTTGGCGGGGCCGATCGCGCGCCAGCGGTGCGCGGCGACGGTCACCGAGTCGAGGGTGGCGGCGGCCTGCGGGGCCTGCGCGCCGAGCGAGGCGCCGAGAAGGGTTCCGAGGGCGCCCAGGCGGGCGATCGGGCGAGGGGGTCGCATCGGGCTCCGTGTCGTGGAGGGGCGAGTTCGTCCCCGAGGATACCACGGGGACACCGGTCTACGCACACCCGTCGTGCTTGGTTGGACCCCGGCCTCGGGACGGTTCCCCGGCGTGGGGCGCCGGGGCGCCGGGGCGTGCAGGCGAACGGCACCGCGGACGCGGGGAACGGCGCGGAGGGCGCGGCGCAACGGCAGTCGATGACGCGGAGGCCGAGGGGGAACGACCGACGGTCGGCCCCGGGGAACCGAAGGTCGGCCGTCGCGCGGGGTCCGGGATGCACAACGGTCGGAGCGGACCGTGCACGCTACGGCGACGATGCCGTGCCCATCATGCCGCGGTTCGCTCGTTCGGAGGAGGTGGCGGGAGGCACTCCACTTCGTCGCTACTTCCCTGTCCTTTCTTCCGTCTCGTCTTCTGTCCTTCCTTCTGTCTTCTCTTTCTTCCCTGTCCTTCCTTCTCCCTGCCGTAACCTCGGTCGGAAATCACTGACCGGATCCCATTGATTCGTCCGTCGGACGAAGGCTGGTCGAACGGCAGGGATGCCCCCGATGTCCCCCGGTGCCGACCATCGGCCGTTTCCCCGCGGCCTCCGCGTCGACATCTGCCGTTCCCCCCCGGCCTCCGCGCCGTTCCCCGCCGTGCCCTCCGCCGCGGACGGCGGTGAATCAGGCGACGGGGTACGACCGCACCGCCCGGAGGAACCGGCCGAGCTCCGCCCGGTGGTCGGGGTGCGCGATGCCGATCAGCGCCTCGCCGCGCTCGCGAAGGGTGCGGCCGTGGAGGTTCACCGCCCCGTACTCGGTCACCACCCAGTGCACGTGCCCGCGCGTCGTCACCACGCCGGCGCCGGGGGCGAGCTCGGGGGCGATGCGCGAGACGGCGCCCCCCTTCGCCGTCGAGGGGAGCGCGATCACCGGGACCCCGCCCTCCGAGCGTGCGGCGCCGCGGATGAAGTCCATCTGGCCGCCGATGCCGCTGAAGATCCGGTGACCGATCGAGTCGGCGCACACCTGCCCCGTCAGGTCGACCTGGATCGCGCTGTTGATCGCCACGACGCGCGGGTTCCGCGCGATGAGCTGCGTGTCGTTGGTGCGGTCGGCCGGGTGGAACTCGACCAGCGGGTTGTCGTCCACGAAGTCGAACAGCCGCTGCGTGCCGGCGACGAAGCTCGTCACCGTGCGCCCCGGGTGCACCTGCTTGAACCGGTTCGTGACGACGCCCCCCTCGATCAGCGGGACGAGCCGGTCGCTGAACATCTCGGTGTGCACGCCGAGGTCGACGCGATCGCCGAGCCGCTCGAGCGTCGCCTCGGGGATCGCGCCGATCCCCATCTGCAGCGTCGCGCCGTCGGGGACGAGCCCGGCCACCAGCTCGCCGATGCGCGCCTCGACCGGTCCCGGCACGGGCATCGCGTGCTCGTGCAGCGGCCGGTCGGTGGCGACGAAGGCGTCGATGCGGTCGAGCGGGAGCGCGGTGCGCCCGTGGGTGCGCGGCATCCGCCGGTTGATCTCGGCGACGACGAGCGTCGCGCTGTCGACCGCCGCGCGCGTCGCGTCGACCGACGTGCCGAGCGAGCAGAGGCCGTGGCGGTCGGGGGGCGAGACCTGCACGACGGCGATGTCGAGCGGCACCTGCCGCGACGCGAAGAGCCGCGGGATGTCGGAGAGGAAGACCGGGATGAAGTCGGCGTCGCCGTCCTGCACCGCGGCGCGCACCGCCGCACCGGTGAAGAGCGACACGGAGCGGAGCCCCGGGTTGCCGAGCCACGGCGCCGGCCCCTCGGTGTGCATGTGGTAGAGCCGCACCCCCTCGAGGTCGCGCCGCTCCGCGAGCGCGGCGAGGAGCGGCGTGGGCGTCGCCGCCGCCCCCTGCACGAAGACGCGCATCCCGCTCCGCACCCCCGCCACCGCCTCGGCGGGCGTCATCGCCCGCGACCGCCAGTCGATCGTCATCCCGTCCCCGGTCCGTGTCGTGTCGCGGGACACGCTACCCCGCGTCGCACGCGGTCACAGGCGGGCGAACCCCGATCCCGCGTCGGGTCCTCCGGCGGCAGGATGCACCACGGGCCGCCCGCATCGACGATGCGGACGGCCCGTGGCGAGCCGTCGCGTGCTCAGCGATCGGTGAGGACGAGCGCGCGGAGCGGCGTGCCCCCCGTGACCGCGTCGGCCGCGACGATCGTGCGGTTCCCGGCGGCCGGGAGCACGACGTTGTTCGCGTCGAGCAGGATCGCCGCCCCGGTCCGCGCGGCGGGGGCGGTGCCGGCGGGGACGACGCGCACGCGCACCGTGGCCGGCGCCACGGTGAGGTAGGCCGCCCCCCGCAGCGGCACGTTCGCCAGCGTCGGCGTCACGGTCGGGGCGGTGATGTCGGCCGTCGGCGCGGTCACGAAGACGTCGACGTTGCCCGCTGCCGGCGCGAGGTGGACGACGCGCACGCGGCTCTGCGCCGCCGTCGGCACGGTGTTCGTATCGCGCGTGATGAACGAGGTGACGGCCGAGCCGCCGGCGCCGCCGGTCGCGTAGATCGTGTAGTCGGCCTCGGCCACGACGTCGAAGTTGACCGTCGCGACCGTGACCGTCGTGTCGCGCGTGCGCTGCAGCACGAGCGTGCGGGTGCCGGTGAGGATCGGCGAGTAGAGCTGCGGCGCCGCGACCGTGCCGAGGGTGAAGGGCGTCACCTGGCCGTTCACCTGGTTGCCGTTCCACGGCGTCCCGGCGAGGATGAGGTTCACCCGGGCGCGCGTCGTGTCGGTGATCAGGTTGACGAAGCGCACGCGCCCCGTCGGCCCGCTCGGGAAGAGCGGATCGGCGGCGTCGTCGGTGCCGCAGCCGGCGAGGAGGGCGGCCGCGACGAGGAGCGCGGCGACGGGGCGACGCGCCATGCGCGGGGCTCCGAGATGGAAGCGGGAGGTCATGTGCGCCACCTCAGAAGGTGCAGGTGGCGGGCGAGGTCGGCGACGCCGCCGGCTCGGCGGGATCGGCCGGGACGTTGCTCACGAAGCGGCCGTCGCCGCCGACGCGCCCGTTGGCGTTGCGGTCGCCGATCGCGTACGGGAGCCAGCAGCGCTGGCCGCCCGCGGGCGTCGCCGGCCCGGCGATCGGCCCGACGATCTGCGTGCGCCGGCGCGTGTCCTCCCAGCGGAGCCCCGTCGCGAAGAGCTCCGCGCGACGCTGGCGGTAGATCTCGGCCAGCAGGTCGCCGGCCGTCGCCGGCCCCGTGTAGGCGCCGAGGCAGGCCTGCGGGCCGGGGCGCGTGCAGTCGGTGCGCACCGAGTCGATCGACGCGCGCGCGCCGGCGAGGTCGTTGAGCTGCACCTGCGCCTCGGCCTTGATCAGCAGCGCCTCGTCGGGCCAGTAGACCGGGAGCGGCGCCTGCGGGTTGGCCTGCGGGAAGATCGCCCAGCCGAAGAGCGGCGTGCCGATGCGCCCCGACTGGCGGACGAGCGTGTCGAGGAAGAAGGTCGCTCTCCGGTCGCCCGTCTCGAGCGCCGCGCGGAAGCTCTGCCGCGGCCACGCGAACTCGGTCGAGCCGATGACGTTGACCCACGGGTTGACGCCCGGCGCGACGAAGGTGAGCTGCGAGACGACGGTGCGGCTCACGAGGTTGGCCGCCGCGAGCGCGGCCGGCCAGTCGTTCGCCATGCGGGCGTAGCGCGCCCGGAAGAGGTTCACCGTGTTCGGCAACGACACCTGCGGCCCGAGCACCTGCGCGTTGAAGAACCCGCTCGGCGGGACGCTCAGCGCGGCGGTCGCCGAGTCGAGGAGGCGGCGGACGGTGCGCAGCGCGCTGTCGCGCGCGACGTAGGTCGTCGTGTCGAGGCCGAACGTCTGCACCGGGACGCGCTGGTACGCCTGCATCGCCTGGCCGATCGCGTCGGCCTTGAGGGCGAAGGCGAGCGTGCGGAGCCCCGAGCGGGTGCCGGCGTCGAAGGCGGTCGCGAGGCGCTCGGTGCCGAGGAGAAGGTCGTCGGCGGTGCGGACGGTGCGGTAGAGCGAGTTGAACGTCGCGTCGGCGATGCCGGTGCCGGGAGGGACGAGCCCCTGCTCGGCGTCGCTGATGGAGATCAGCGCCGACGAGCCGGCGGCCAGCTCGTCGGTCACGAGGCCGGCGGCGTAGGCGAAGTTGAAGGTGCTCGCCAGGTAGCGGGCCTGGAGCCCGGTGCCGAGGGCGACGATGCCGTCGGGACTCGAGGTCACGGCGACCTCGGTCGGGCTGTTGGGGTTCTGCAGGTCGAGGCTGCACGCCCCGAGCGAGACGGCCGCGAGGGCCGCCGCGCCCATCTTCACGATGCGCATGGTGGGGATCCTCGGGTCAGTAGGTGAAGCGGGCACTGAGCGTCCAGGTGCGCGGGATGGGGAAGCCGCCGAAGTCGAAGCCGCGATCGGCCGCCGTCGTCGTCGGGCGCCCGGTGGTAAGGGTGCCGGCGTTCGTGCCGAAGAGGTTGAGCTCCGGGTCGTAACCGCTGTAGCGGGTCCAGACGAAGAGGTTGCGGCCGGCGAGCGTCACGTCGATGCCGTCGCGGAAGAGCCGCTTCACGGGCGCCCAGTCGATGGTGTACTGCGCCGAGAGCTCGCGGAGCTTCACGAAGCTCCCGTCCTCGACCCAGTACTCGAAGATCCCCTGCGTGCGGGCGTTGAAGCCGACGG